>Ga0265295_1000078_pt1 | contig 190363 bp, 165 predicted proteins | sample Munlansysbiofilm_FD_192503 | JGI IMG/M metagenome (GOLD analysis project Ga0265295, IMG submission 192503) | Leachate microbial communities from a municipal landfill in Southern Ontario, Canada - Methane capture system biofilm | ecosystem: Engineered > Solid waste > Landfill > Unclassified ...
AGGCAGAAAGGTATCAACACACACTTGAGTAGATGAATTCAAATCGAAAATGAATTAGTTATGTCAAAGAACTAGTATTCTCAATGGCTTACGTTGTTATTATATTTTTCAACCGGACAGTAGTGTACCAACACCTAAAGGTGGTCTCTTTTCAGCAGTACTAAAACCCGCCCTCTCTGGTGCTGCTGATGTCATAAACAATATATTCACAATAGTCAGACTTTCTCACATTAAGTATAAATACTTAAGCAAAGTATTGGTTGATCTGGAACAAAAAGGATGGACCTTCACCAGGTGTCTTGAAAGTAAGGAAAAGGGGACAGATTTATTTAAAAATTTCGTATGTCACCCACATCTTGCCCTGTATTTGTTGCGCATAATGCAGATTTGATCACATGTATAGCCATCTGGGTGGCATTGTTGATTTTATTCACTTCCAGCAACAAACAAGAAGGGCAGGAACATTTTAAAGTAAGTAACGTCATAGACGATCTACCCAATATCGTGGTTTTTGCTTATTATGCATAATTGCGACAACAATAATTTCTTTTTTTAAATACTTGATAGAGTATCGAAAAAGGAAAACGACGCACCAACAGCTTTCGAATCCCATTTTCAATTACTGGGGAGGTTTCAGGATGATCCATTATTCCATCCATAGCGCTTTCAATGATATCAAGGAAATTTTCGCCAAGTGTTGAAACTTGCAATTCGCACTATGCTGCGGCTTCGAACATCTCTATTTCTGCTGGTGCAAGAAAACAAACCTGCATTAAATTATCTTTATTTTTTACGAACTTCACGAAACACATCACGACTTGATCTCGCGGTTATCTTACCATCCTTGAATTCCTGAAATCGCCTTGAAGCTTCCTGCATCCATAAATGTTGCAGGGTTTTGTTCATCAAGATCATCTAACCTTTCAATAAGATGTCTGATCAATAATGCTCTTTCCTGCAATGGCATTTTTTTGCCTGCTGTTCGCATTTCATCAATTCCGTTAGCATAAGACAATCTCCTTGCGTAATCCTCTGGGTAAAAACAGTGGAATGCGGGGCACTATTAAATAACTAAGCCCTCCGTCACCTATTGCTCATTCAACAATGTCTGCACCTGCATAGCCATGCTCTGCTGAGCATGAAAGCGTCAGGTTCATATTATCAATGATCTCATCAATGGTTTCAAGATAAGTATTGGCTGACCTGGAACAAAAAGGATGGACCTTGAGCAAGGGCCTTGAAAGAAAGAGAGCTGTCTGCTTCATACTCTTCCCGCATACGGCGGATACAACGCTCGATAATTGCCGCTTTATTCAAGCCGATATTATCTGACAACACGATAACTCTCCTCAACTTCTTTGCGATCCTGACGAAAGATGAAATAACTCCCCAACAAACGGGTTTCCGCTGCTTCAGTGTCATGTTGTTGCAAGGTGACGAGGCGTCGACCGTTAAGTATCGCCTCTCTGGCATAAACCAGATTTTGTGCCGTTATTACGCCAATATCAATCGTTCTATTTAATTTTTCCTCAAGTTGAGCAGCCAATTCCAGACGGGTTCGCATTGATATTTTTCGTCCTGTTACAGGGAGCAAGGCGATATCAATATCACTGTCTCTGCGCATCTTACCAGAATGTGCAGAGCCCAGCAGATAAACAGCGGCAACGTCAGATTGACCACTCAGAACAGAACTGACATATTTTTGGACCATCATCATATTTCGTCCATCCTGTTGGTCGTTTTCCCCTTGGCTCATAGACGACACCTCTTCTAGACAAGCAAGTAGATACAATACACATAAAGACGTTGCTGTTTAAAGACACTTAAACGGACCAATTTTAAGATCGAGATGGTCTAACTCGCTCGACACCCCGTTCACAATCTCGCAAATTGGATCATAAACACTTTTTGCATGCACTTAAAGCTTCAACTACCGTCCAATACCGCAATACTCAAACCCATCCGCTACCATCTGCTGAGAATCATATTGATTACGCCCATCAAAAATAACCGGAGCCTTCATCATCTTTTTCATGGCAGAAAAATCTGGGGTACGAAACGGCTTCCACTCTGTAACCAGCACCATACAATCAACGTCTTCTATCGCATCATATTGATTACGAGCAAACTGCAGATGACCGGACTGAATCCATTCCGCTGGAAGCACCTTGCGCGCTTCATCCATAGCCACAGGATCATACGCTTTTACGTAGGCTCCAACTTCCATGAGTTTTTCCAGCAGGTAGCGCGACGGAGCTTCGCGCATATCATCAGTGCCCGGCTTGAAAGATAAACCCCATAATCCGATGGTTAAAGCACCCAGACTGCTACCATAGTGATCTGAAAGTTTTTCAAACAGGCGATGGCGCTGCAGTACATTGCGCTTTTCAACAGCATTGAGAAGCAATGGCTCATAGCCATATTGCTGTGCCAAGCAGGTTAATGCCCTGACATCCTTTGGGAAACAAGAACCACCATACCCACATCCGGGATAGATAAATGAAAAACCGATACGCGAATCGGAGCCAATACCACGGCGCACATTTTCCACATCGACACCGAGGTGTTCACACAAATTAGCGATTTCGTTGATAAAGGATATTTTTGTAGCCAACATGGCATTAGCGGTATACTTAGTCATTTCGGCATCACGAACTCCCATAAACATAGTGCGTTCGTGGTTACGGGTAAATGGGGCATACAGTTTATTGATGAGTTCAGCAGCGCGTGGGCTATCGCAACCGATGATGATCCGATCCGGTCGCATAAAATCGTTAACTGCGGTACCTTCCTTCAAAAATTCTGGATTGCTGACCACATCAAATACAACCTGACAACCACGCTGATCAAGCTGTTCCTGTATTGTGCGCCGTACTAGGTCAGCAGTACCAACAGGAACTGTTGATTTATCGACAATGACAGCATAGTGGTTAAGATGCTGACCGATCTCTTTGGCGACAGCAAGAACATGGGATAAATCCGCCGAACCGTCTTCACCCATTGGGGTACCAACGGCAATAAACAAAAGATTGGATTGCTGAATTGTCTGGGCGAGATTGTCACTGAAGTTAAGGCGCTGTTGGGCAACGTTTGACACCAGCAATGATTTTAAGCCGGGCTCATAAATAGGCAAAATTCCCTGTTTCAGATTGGCTATTTTATCAGCCTCACGATCAACACAAATAACATTTCTGCCCATTTCGGCAAAACATGTACCAGTCACCAGACCAACGTAGCCTGTACCGATTACAGCTATATTCATCATTAATCACCTATGGTTATTCAACAAGGAACACCAATTTTATTTCCAGTAAAGAATCTTCAAGTATTTACTTACCTTGCTAGGGAGAGGAATAGTTACTGCCCGCGCAACTGTTACATATAAAACTAACCACTACCTAATTTCAGCAGCATATCGCAATCAGCCACGGTAGATGGCCGATGGGAGACAACAATTAACGTCTGCTTTCCCTTTAAACTCAAGAGCAACTGTCTAATTTCAGCATCTTTATCTTCATCTAGAGCGCTGGTTGCTTCATCAAAAATAAGCAACTGAGGTTGGCGATACAGAGCGCGAGCTATTGCCACCCGCTGGCGCTGGCCGCCTGACAAACGGATGCCCCGCTCACCGATAGGCGTATCAAACTTCTGTGGCAACTGATCGAGAAAGTCGATACTGGCCATGGCACAGGATAACGCAATTCTTTCCATATCAATGTCCTGTGTTTCAAGACCAAAGGCGACATTTTCCGCCAAGGTGCCGTCAAAAATGTATGGCGTTTGTGGAACATAACCGATGTTTTGCCGCCATGCCGACAAATTATCCTTCGTCAAGACAACCCCATCGACAGTAATAGCACCACTTTGCGGTTGCAGTAACCCACACATCAAATCAACTAAGCTGCTTTTACCACACCCGGAAGGTCCCATAATACCGAGGGACTGCCCTTTTTGAAGGGTAAGGCTGAAGTTCGCCAACACTGGTTGCTGCGGGGCATAGGCAAAACTAACCTGATCAAAAACAATCTGCCGATTAAAAGGCATCGCCAAAACTGGCACATCCGTACCCTGATGTGGCTTAGTACGACAGTTCAGTTCTTCAATTAAGGAGATAACATAGGGGCGCGCGGTGCGTATACCAGCAAGTGAGGCAACCACCCGATTAAACGCTGGCAAAGTGCGCCATGCAGTTACCGCCAGCAGAGCTGTAGTACCAGTGGTCTGGAGAGGCGAATAACCTAGGCCAAACAACATAAGCAATATTGCCCCAGCTATTAGGATAAAGCCAATTGATTCTAAAACCAACAGTGGTGATTCGCGCCAAAATTGCTGCGAACCAAACATTTGGGCAAAACGTTGTGCCGCTATAGCAAATTTGCGCACAAAAAATGGTGCGCTGGCAGTGATCTTAACATCCTTGACCCCGTGAATTGAACGCGTGATCTGGCGATTCATGTCGATATCACACGAACGGCAACCAGTGGCACTACGATCTAACCCACGGCGCAACCCACGATATACCAAGAAGCCCGCCCCGCCCTGAGCACCAATGAAAAGCAATGAAACCAAGGGTTGCACCAACAATAACCCGGCTAGCAACACCACCAGCATGCTCAATTCACAGATCACTTTTAAGTAAGGATTAACAAAATTGCGTCCCAAGTGATGACGCCAGTTAACCAGATTCACCAAATCGGCACTATTTTGTTGCACGTGCCAGCGGTAATCACGCGCTAAAATACCGGACAATATCTGTTGTCCAAAATATGCTTCCAATACCGCACCATAGCGAGCCGAACGGTAGGTTACAAAACCACGAAAAGCATTTTTTAAGGGCACAGCGAGAACAACAAGAACACTCAGACAACCAATCATCTCTTTAGGAGAAGAGAGAATTGGTGCCAACACAGAAAATGAGCGCAATGTTTCTAATGTTGCAAGGTTAAAGGTTGCCTGTGGATCTGACACCGCCGCCGCATAAAAAGCAATTAACCCCACTACCGCTGTTTCTCCAACAGCTAGCAGCAACATCGCCACACATAAGAGGTGAAATCGCTTGCGCAACGCTGGAGAACACAGGCGATAAACCTGTAAAAATAAAATTTTATCCCAACATGTTTTTATGGAACTGACTAACTGCAAATTGCCACCCTTAATGATTGATCAAAAATAGATGCCAATACCTACCATTAACACCCAGCACAGGCCCACAATAAGCAAACGATGATCTTTCAATAACGCTGCTGTCGGGTCACCATCTCCGCCGTGTTGAACGCGTTGAATATAACGGAACAATCCATAAGCGCATAGGGGTATCGTGTAAAACAGACTGTCGTGGGTATAACAGTAAATGCTGTAGGTAAGCAAAACCGTAGCGGAGGTAAGATATAAAACCCCACCAAGAAATTGCGGAGAATAACTAGCTAAAGAGTTACGGTGATGCTGCGCGTTGGCTCCTAACATCTTAAGTTCACCAAGGCGCTTACCAGCACTTAAAAAAAACGCCAGTAAAAACACCGACAAAAACAACCACACACTAATGTTAACGTTACTAGCGGCACCACCTGCTTGTAAACGGAGCAAAAAAAATGCCGCGATAGTCAGTAGATCTAGCAGCAGAATATTTTTCAGCACCAGAGTATATATTAATGACAACAGTATATAAGCTAGCAGCCAGACCAACACCGATTGCGCACATATTATCGCTAGGGATAATGCGATAAAGACTAAAAACAGCGCTAATGAATATGCTTGAGCGACAGTAATTTTACCTGCAGGTAACGGTCTTAAACACTTTTTCGGATGGAGTTTATCGGCGTGGCGATCAATAATATCGTTAAATACATAGGTAGCGCTGGCAGCCAAAGAAAATGCGACAAAAGAAAACAGAATTTGCTGCCAGATAGCTACGCTGAATATCTTCCCGGCTAAAAACGGCGGGAACAACAGCATAAGGTTTTTCAGCCATTGATGGGGGCGGAGCAGTTTTAAATAAGGATGGAAGTTCATCAGCTATATTCCAATAAAATAACACGTGTTGGTTGCGTAAAAAACAACCACGCAAGAAGACAACCGACAAGATCAATCAATCATGAAAGGATCCACTCTCTATACGTTTAAGCATTTTCTGAGAACTCTTTTTGAAGTAATCTTTATCAGAAGAAAATTCCACACTCTCAATCAATTGCACTTCGGCTTGGGAATAATTTCCGATTCGCATATATTCACGACCAATAAGATAGGCATAAAATGCCCGATCGCCGTGATTCTTTTTAATTTCATATAAGCGTATCAACTCCTCAGTTTCCTCTATTCTGTCTGCAGCAGAGCAGTCTTTAAGTATCATTCGCTGGAATTCAATCAAACGCTCAACCAAAACCATATACTTTCTGCGCTTAGGATCGATAACAGAACGTACTAACTCACGTGCTTCATATACATGTCCCTCTTTAGCCAACACAGCAGCCTTATTGCCAACAGCATACTCACTGTTAATAATTGAGGTAGCAGGAATGTTATCCTTAAGTAAAGCGTAACCCTTTTTCGTATCGCCCGCACGAAGCAGAGCTATTGCCAATTGATTTTTTGCTGGCGTAAAAGAAGGGGATTTGTTGACAGTATCCTTAAATAGAGCAAGATTATCCTGCCACAGAATATTACGTTGAAGCGTTGTTAGTGCAAATGCCACGATAAGGACACTACACAGGAAACCGACCGCACGTTTACCCAGAGCCAAATTCAAACATGCGCTGCGCCCAAACAATAGAAACGATGGAATCCAAAACATAGCTGGCACATAGAGATATCGCTCAGCTATAGGCGTCCACGTCATCTTAGCCATTACAACAAGGAAAGCCGATGAGATGACAACGCAACCAACCAAAAAAAGATTCGACATCAAGCTAGATCTGACTAAGGCCACAGCAATCAAAAAAAACAGTAAAATACCGATCCAGAAATAATGCTCATCCACACTATTAATACCAAAGTTCAGAGGCCATGGCCACACAAGCTTCTTCGCATAAAATCCAAACACTATTTATCCAGCACAATTACTTTCCAGATGCGCCCTCAAGCTGTTGTGTAGTAGCTGTTTCAACGCTGTTAAAAGAGCTGATTCTGTATGCCACTACCCTACCGCGGCTATATCCGTTAGAAGGCGCTAGTGCGCGACTGATGAGGGTAATTCTGGATCAGATCCAAGTTATGGATGTCAAACCATTGAGTTTATCTATTCCGGCGCAACCAAAGCTAAAACAGATTTTTTCGCAGCTCTGTGCAGCACCAGGTGATAAAAGGACACTAGAGGAGTGGGGAAACAGCGTAGGAGCCACCAAGCGAACACTCTCTCGACTATTTCAGGCTGATATCGGGATGAGCTTTAGCCAGTGGAGGCAACAGATAAGAATTCTTGAGGCATTGAGACGACTTGCACAAGGCGAGGCGGTAACTTCAGTTGCTATAGATCTCGGCTATGACAGTCCCAGCGCCTTCATATCTATGTTTAAAAAGGCACTCGGCAAAACACCGGGACAATATTTTTCTACCAGATAACATCTGACTATCGACGCAGTGTGGCAAAATAATAACTGGCTTGATCGCCTATGTTTACTCAATAAATTCATGTCTGTCCAATATTTTTCCTAATGAAATTGGATAGAGACTCACAAAATCAAAGTACTGGTGCTTGTGACTGACGATCAAGATACCAATACAAAGCCAAAACTTTAGAATTGATTCTCTGTTATGGTCATCTAACGTTGTGGCCGAACAAGTTTCAAATCAGGTGGCTGCCATTGTAAGGTGAAGTCGGTAAAAGTAGGCAATTGCGGGAGGAATTCAGGAACAAGATCAGTTAGTGTTGCTGGATAGTTGGCATAAGTTGCAAAATATTGTTGTGTAGCTTTTTGCACCGCAATAGCCTGTTGAAAGGTCTCAATATCACGGCTATAACGGTCGCGCTGATGTTGGTCTGTTTCTACCGCCAACATCGATTGTAGTGAAATCAGCCCAGCATATAAGTTACCGCCACGGGCAGACAGGATCGCGCCTAAATGACCGAACCAATTTGGTGCGCTATCGTGTTTTGCCAGTTCGGCAAACACCTGTGCCGCCTGGTGCGGTTTATCCATGTAGTAAAAAAAATTAAAGCCGCGAAAAAACGGGATAAAAAGGTCATCGGGGTTAGCATTTACACTGCGAGCTAAAATAGTATTCGCAATAGCGGCGTATTCAGGGGAGATACTTGGTAGTGCTGCTTGGCACAGATAGTATGGATCGATAAATTGCGGATAAACAGCGCTGGCTACATCTAAATTGAGGCTAAAACTGTCTGCGTTTTTTACCAATCGTTCATACGACACATTGCCACCATAAAAAACCGCCGTTTTCACAAACAGTAATTCCGCCGCCAGCTCTTTAAGGTTACCGGTAAGCAAGCGTTGTACTACGGCGGGTAGCGGAGGCGACAAGGTTGCCTCAACCAACTTAACCCGTTGTTGCGCTGAGGAAAAAATAACCAAGTAACCTAGCAACAACAAACTAAACAGCGAACAACTCAATTTCATCGTAAATCCTTACGACTATAAACGACACATGCCAGCCATAAAATCACCGCAGAATAAGCAACCGGCAGGGCAAAATTCAACGTGAGAGTACTTAGATCTGGTATCAATTTAGCCGAAATAACGTAATTTTTAAAATCTAATTGAGAAAAATCTGGAAATAACGCCGTTAACCACTTTAACAGCAACGGTTTCATGGTTGCCCCCTTAACACTCGTTTGTAACAAAGCATCGCGCACTACCGGCAAACCAGAACAGGTAAGATAATAGGATATAGACAACAACAACACAGTAAAACTGCCGCGCACCAAACCAGACAACAACAAAATGGCCGACAATAGGGTCAACTCGATGACACAAATGCCTAACCATGCCAGCATGTAATGAGCGGTAGAAAAATAGGCAAAATAGACCGGATCAATCTGCCCCTTAATGGTGAATAACACCACATAACCGGCAGCGGCAAGCAACAGGTTCAACACTAGCAACAAAAAGGCCAGCCCGGCAAATAAACCGAGAACATAGTCTGCCCGCGCTAGTGGACGGGCTAAAATGGTGTGGATAAGGCGTTTATTGCCCCCCCAAGCAGTAACATTTACCGCATGAAAAAACAGGAAGATTAAACCGGTTAAAAAACTGATGGAGAAAATAAAATCGCTGGAAACGCGCCCAATATCGCGCGGAATAAAACCAAAGAAAAGCAATCCGCCCGCCTCACACGCCAAAGCTAAGCACAACAAGCCAATAATGGCGTGGGAACGCATACCGTCAAGCACAATAAGCCGCGCCAATGCACCAATTCGCCGTGGGGAACTAAACATAGGATTGCTCCTCAATAAGTGCCAAAAATGCCGAGGTAAGAGAATCGACCTGCTGTTTGACACACAATTGGGTCACGCTACCATCAAACAACTTAACCCCTTTATGCAACACTAACAGATGATCGGCTAAACGGTGAACATCCTCCAAAACATGGGAGCAAAACAGGATGGTTTTGCCCTGTTGTTGCAAGTGGTTGATTAAAGCGATAATTTTTTCCCGCCCTACCGGGTCAAGCCCACTCATCGGTTCATCTAAAATCAACAACTCCGGATCACCAATCAATGCCACCACCAAGCTTGCGCGTTGCTGCATCCCCTTCGAGTAGGAACGTAACGGACGCTTGCGCACTGCCCACAGTTCTAACTCATTGAGAAGTGACTCACTGCGTTGCTTAATCTCGGTGGCGGATAAACCACAAGAGGCCCCGGCAAAACGGAGCATATCTAGTACGGTTAAATTAGCGGGGAAAGTGGCTATTTCAGGGAGATAGCCTATGGATTTACGCAAAATAGCGTTAGTTACCGGTTGACCTAAAATTGAGATGGTACCGGAATCGGGGCGGATGAAATCCATGAGTAGATGGATGCAAGTGCTTTTACCTGCGCCATTGGCACCTACTAAGCCGACTGTTTCGCCTTTATTCAGACTGAAGGACACATTTTTCATCGCCAGATTGGCGTAAGAACCAAATTCTTTGGGGTAGGTTTTACAAACATCGGTATAAGTGATCACAGGTTATCCAAATTGTTGCTACATACTTAGACAAAGTTAAGGCCGAGAGAACTCGACCTTAACTCGAAATCAACAAACAATTCTAGCCAACAGAACTTTTTATAGCACAGTCCAATTCGCAGCAGGGGCCTCACCACCGGCAGCCTTACCAGTAAGGTCATCCGCAGAGGTAATTGCACCAGAGGTATAGTTATGAGTTGTAGATCCAGCAGCAGGTGAACCAACCCAAGATGCTTTCTTTGCGTAGAATAGTTGTGTTGAGTCAGCGTCCATAGCAAAAGCACGATCACCTTGGCGATGTTCTGCGTATAGATTCACCGTTGAGTCTGTACCATCTGTATCAGCTACTAGAATGACGTTATTACTTACGGCAACCGCTACGGCCTGCCCAGCAGTTCCAGTTGCTAATGCGTTCACGTTACCAGCAGCAAGAGCCACCGCTCCATCAATATCGGTACCGGCAGCCTGAGCACCAGTAGCGGTAATCAAAGTTGTAGCAGGGACACTGGCACCATAAGCCTGAAAATCAGCGAATAAAGCTTCCTCGCCAACGCGTGCGTTGGAGACATCCGATTGAGCTGCCGAGTTAAATGCTCTTTGACGATATGCGGAAAACTGAGGAATAGCGATAGCGGCCAAAATACCAATGATCGCAACAACGATCAACAACTCGATCAGGGTAAAACCACCCTCGCTCTTTTTAAACTTGCTCAACATAATTGTTTCTCCTTTCTGAGAAAAACAGTGAGGTCAAACTATTCGACCTGTTGGTTATAATTACTACATTTGCTAAGAATAACTCATTTTAGAGTAATTTCAAACCCCTTAAAACAGACTATAAATCACTATCTAACTTTCGACATATATTTAATTACAACATTACTACAATAAACATGCCACATAAGCAAAACGTTATAAGTAACTAAACAGACAGGGATTATATTCTAAGCCAAATAGACATAAAACCGCATAATAACAATTTTCACACCGTTATGTGACGTTTTTTGTCACCAAATTTACCAACAGCCTTGTTAACAGAATTCACGTCTAACAACAACAGCCGAGCAGTTAATTCGCTCGGCTGTTGTTTAGCATTTACCCTTATTCTCAGTCCAGTACCACCAGCAGATCGTCCTGATCCACTTTACCACCCACATCAAAGAGTAGCTCTTTTACCACGCCATCCACTTTGGCCTTGATGTTAGTCTCCATCTTCATAGCTTCGGTGACAATCAGAGTATCGCCTGCTTTTACGCTATCCCCCACGGCAACATTAACCTTAAAAACTTTACCTGGCATGGGAGCGCCGAGGTGTTTGTCGTTACCTCGCTCCGCTTTTTGGTGCTCCTCTTGATCTGACTCTACCGACAGATCTTTCACCACAATCTGGCGGGGTTCACCGTTGAGTTCAAAATAGATATTTCTGGTGCCATCAGTATGCACTTTACCTACAGCGGTTAGTTTGACAATTAGTGTCTTACCCGATTGAATCTCGATACTTGCCTCATCGCCGACATCTAAACCATAGAAGAGCGAGTTTTTTGGGACATCCAGACAACTGCGAACGCAACGAGGGAACCCCAAGGGCAAGGCGCGGGGTGCGTTTTCTTGCTTCATTTTTTGCCGCACTGCAAAAAATTAAGTCGGCGACCGGGGCCGAAACCCTGGGTTGATTTGCTGCACATATTTAAACCTGACTAACACCAATCTTCAGCGACACCCTAAAAGTCGTCACTCTCGCGCAGGCGGGAGCCAGGAATTTGAGCAAAACCTCTAGATACCTGCCTGCGCGAGTATGACGTATACTATTTATTTTCAGACCTACACCTTATCTTTATAAAAACTACGTTTAACAGGGATAAAGAGGATGAAAGGGATAAGAACTTGAACCGTTTTCGCGCCAAGGTGCCAAGGACGCTAAGAAGGTCGAAAGATAAAGAACGTATATGATTATACAGGGCATAAGCCAGTGGCTAAGCAAAAGTTTGTCTATGAAAAGTCAAAAGCTTTTTTGCCTCGGGATAAGGTCTGATAAAATCGAACAGAGCAGAATCGCAATCTAAGAGCAAACTACCCTCCGTGCCATCTTTATGCACCTTCCTCATGGCAGTAAATTTACTGCAGAAATATACTGCGCCTTTAGTTTATTATTTACACGAACGGAAAATTTCAATTGTTCCCATGGTGACTTGGTGCTATGGTGTCTAAGGTAATAGGAAACTTTAAAAATGGAGGTAGATTCATGAGCAGATTAACCATTACACTTGATGATGCAATTCATCAGTCACTCAAAGTAACGGCAGTTCGGCAAGGTCGATCTATCGGAAAAATAATTGAAGAGAGCTTGCTTTTGCGTGGCATCAAACCATTGGAAGATGCCCGTGATCTAGTTGCCCAGGCACGCATGAATGCACAAATTAGTGAGGGTGATGCTTTGGCTATAGGTGTTGCTGAAACCAAGGCGGTTCGTTCGTGAAGGTGCCTAGAGTATTTATTATTGACACCAATGTGTTGGTATCTGGCTTCATATCAAGCCAAGTTAACAGCCCAACAGTGTCGATAGTCGATGCAATGCTTAATGGATCAATAGTTTATCTTATGTCAGCTGATTTGTTACAGGAGTACCGGAGCGTTTTGCTCCGTCCCAGGTTGTGCAAATTGCATAAACTCAATGAGCATCAGATTGACACCATATTATCTGAGATAACTGCCAATGCGGTATGGCACGAAGTAGTTGTTAATTCTGAAGAACAATCTCCCGATCCAGGTGATTATCATTTATGGAATCTACTCGCAACAGAATCATCGGCTATTTTAGTAACTGGCGATCAATTGTTGTTGGCAAATCCACCACAATGTAGTTCTGTCATATCTCCCACAAATTGCATAAAATTACTGTAGTTAAGGTTAAATAGTCAGCTCATATAATACCGATAAACGAATTGACTAAACTATCGATAACGGGGATGCAGTGGATAAAAGCTTAAAGCATTTCCTCGCGCCAGGGCGCAAAGAACGCTAAGAAAGTCAGAAGCTAAAACATGGAGATTATTTAACTCAAGTTACGACAAATCGCCGACAATTGCTGAATGATTAACAAGCTAAGCGTTATGCACAAAAAAGCCGAGCCCTATTGGGCCCGGCTTTTTTTGATATTCAGCTATCTTCTCTCTGATTAGTACAACTCAGTCGAGAACCACCAGCAGATCGTCCTGATCTACTTTACCACCCACATCAAAGAGTAGCTCTTTTACCACACCATCCACTTTAGCCTTGATGTTGGTCTCCATCTTCATAGCTTCGGTAACAATTAGAGTATCGCCTGCTTTTACGCTGTCCCCCACGACAACATTAACTTTGAAAACTTTGCCTGGCATGGGAGCGCCGAGGTGTTTGTCGTTACCTCGCTCCGCTTTTTGATGCTCCTCTTGATCTGACTCTACTGACAGATCTTTAACCACAATCTGGCGTGGTTCACCGTTGAGTTCAAAATAGATATTTCTGGTGCCATCAGTATGCACTTTGCCTACGGCGGTTAGTTTGACAATTAATGTCTTACCCGATTGTATCTCGATACTGGCTTCATCGCCGACATCTAAACCATAGAAATATACTGGTGTAGGTAACACTGAGGTATCGCTGTACTCCTGGCGGTGCTGGTCGAACTCCTCGAATACTCCAGGATAGAGCACTGCCGATGTGACATCGCGATCTTTAACGGGGTGACCGAGTTTCTTCTCTAAATCCTGTTTTTTGGCGACAAAATCAACAGGCTCTAAAAATTCACCAGGCCGATGGGTAAAGGGTTGCTCATCCTTGAGAATAATTTTTTGCAGCTCTTTGGGGAAGCCACCATAGGGCTGGCCCAACATCCCCTTGAAGAAGTCCACTACCCCTTGTGGGAAGGTCAATTCGTGCCCACGCTCCATGACATCCTTTGGTTCAAGGTTGTTCTGCACCATAAACATGGCCATATCGCCGACGATTTTTGATGATGGGGTAACTTTGACCAGATCGCCAAACATATCGTTAACTTTGCGATACATCTGCTTGCACTCTTCCCAGCGGTGGCCGAGGCCTAAACCTTCGACCTGCGGCTTATAGTTTGAATACTGCCCACCGGGGATCTCATGATCGTAAACCTGCGCGGTACTGGCGCGCAGTTCCGACTCAAATGGTTCGTAGTAGGTGCGCACAGTTTCCCAGTAGTTGGCTAAGGTCTGCAGCCCCTCTTTGTCGACTGCGGGATTGAGCAGTGTCCCCTCCATGGTCGACAGCAGTGCATTCATGCTCGGCTGTGCCGTTAACCCAGAGATTGACGACAGAGCGGTATCGACAATGTCGACGCCAGCCTGAGCGGCCATCAGCAACATAGTGCCGCCATTGCCAGAGGTGTCATGGGTATGCAGATGTATCGGGATACCGATCTCATTTTTCAGTGCTTTAATCAGCTTTTCGGCGGCAAAGGGTTTGAGCAGACCGGCCATATCCTTAATTGCCAGAATATGCGCCCCCATGGTCTCCAACTCTTTGGCCATCTTAACGTAGTATTCCAGCGGATATTTATCGCGGCGTGGGTCGGTAATATCACCGGTGTAGCAGATGGCTGCTTCGCAGATAGCGTTGTTCTTCTGCACCGCCTCCATGGCGACCTTCATGCCGGTAGTCCAGTTGAGCGAGTCAAAGATGCGGAACACATCGATACCACCCGCTGCGGCCTTGGCAACAAAATCCTCCACCACATTGTCGGCATAGTTGGTGTAACCAACGGCGTTAGAGCCACGCAGCAGCATCTGGAACAACAGATTAGGTATCTGCTCACGCAAGCGCTCGAGACGCTCCCAGGGATCTTCCGTTAAGAAGCGCATGGAGACATCAAAGGTTGCCCCACCCCACATCTCCAGCGAGAACAGTCCTCCCGCCAGATGGCTGGTAGCCCGAGCGATCTTATCCAGATCGTAGGTGCGGATGCGGGTAGCCATAATTGACTGATGGGCATCACGCATGGTGGTATCAGTTAACAACAGCTGCTTTTGATCGAGCACCCAGTCGGCCAGACCTTTCGGCCCTTTGGCCATGAGAATATCGCGGGTGCCACGCGGACGAATTGCTTCCACCGGAACCTCGGGAATACTGGCCTCGCACAGGTCGCGATAGTGCAGGCGCTTTTTGATATTGGGATAACCGTTGACGGAGACATGGCCGATATAGTGGAGCAACTTGTTGCCACGGTCTTTCTTCTCCCTAATGACAAACAGCTCGGGGTAGTTATCCAAATAGGAGGTATCACAGGCCCCTTTAAGGAAGGGAGCATGGGTGACAACATTCTCCATGAAGCCAATATTGGTTTTCACTCCGCGCACGCGGAACTCCTGCAGAGCACGGTTCATAGTGCGACAGGCATCTTCGAAGGAGAGCCCCCAGGTGGACACCTTAACCAACAAGGAGTCATAGTCGGGAGTGATATGCGCACCAGCATAGGCGCTAGCAGCATCGAGACGAACACCAAAGCCAGCCGCCGAGCGATAGGCCTTGATAATGCCAAAATCGGGGGCAAAGTTATTTGCCGGATCTTCGGTAGTGACGCGGCACTGAATAGCAAAGCCACGTAGCTCGATATCCTCCTGACTGCTTATGCCGATCTCAGGATCAGATAATTTATGCCCCTCAGCTACCAATATCTGCGTTTGCACCAGATTACGCATGGTAACCAATTCGGTTACCGTATGCTCCACCTGAATACGGGGGTTCATCTCGATAAAGTAAAACTTACCCTCTTCATCCAGCAAAAATTCTACAGTACCGGCGTTTATGTAACCAACTTCGGCAGTTATTTTCATTGCCAAGGCACAGACTTCAGCGCGCTTTTCCGCACTCAAAGATGGAGATGGTGCCAACTCGATAACCTTTTGATGCCGCCGCTGAATGGAGCAGTCGCGCTCAAAATAGTGCACCAAGTTGCCATGGGTATCGCCCATGATCTGCACTTCGATATGCTTGGGATTTTTGACAAATTTTTCCAGAAAAACTGTGCCGTCGCCAAACGCGGCCTTCGCTTCAGAGGAGGCCGATTTAATGCCATCGAGAAGCTCTGCGCGGTTATTGACTACGCGCATGCCGCGCCCGCCGCCACCAGCTGCGGCCTTAACCATGATGGGATAGCCAGCCTCTTTAGCAAAGAGCAGCGCATCCTCTTCGCTTTTTACCGGCTCAGGAGTACCTGGCACAATGGGCACGCCTGCGGCAATAGCCACATGGCGCGCGGCCACCTTATCACCTACCCGCCGCTGAATATCTGCGGTGGGGCCGATAAAGGCGATACCAGCACGATCACAAGCCTCGGCAAACTCTGCATTTTCTGACAAGAAACCATATCCAGGGTGAATAGCATCAACCCCCTTGGCCCGCGCCAGCTCGACAATTTCGTCAATTCCTAAATAGGCATCTACCGGCCCCTTACCGCGACCAATCTGATAGGCTTCATCAGCCTTATAACGGTGCAGTGCCACCTTATCTTCGGCGGAGTAGATTGCGACGGTGCTAATCCCCAACTCGGTACAGGCTCGAAAAATGCGGATCGCTATCTCACCGCGATTTGCAGCCATAACCTTTTTAAATTTCTTAAGCGCCATTTTTTCTCCTTTCATCACCTAAAAATAAATTTTTAAGTGGTGCTTTTCACCCAATATATTACCAGCAAGTTATCTTTTTACTCATGGACAAATTTTGAGCTGTTTTTTTAGTTTAACTTTAAAAGCTCTTTTATTTCAAATAGTTATGAGTTCGATATATAATCAAAGAGCAAGACAGGTGTCAAGTTGAATATCCTTTCAACTCGGCTCGCAGCGTAAAAGGTAACAGCTAATATTGATATTACTATGGGGAATGCTTACTATTTTTCCAATGGTGGCAAAGAGCAAAGAGTGAGAAAAAATACCATTGAAGAGGATTTACCAGCTAGAGACGCGGGAACCAACGTCTCTAGCTGGTTGTGGATCGAAATGCGACTAAATTGAGAAGATGTGGCCAGAAAAGCTAACCCTGTTGCAGGTGGCGGCAAAAGGCAGCGGCAAGTGGGCTCAGCTGCCGACTGCGGCGCTGCACCATATAAAAAGAGCGCGGCATGGCCAGCCCCTCGATGGGAACATTTACCAGCGTGCCGAGTTCGATATCCTCCTGCACAGACAGCAGCGACAGGATCGACACCCCTATTTTGGCGCGCACACCCTGGCGCACCGCTTCATTGCTGCCCATTTCGGCAACCACTTGCAGATGGCCACACTCAACGCCTACAGTTCTGAGATCTTTGGTCATCTCCATTCTGGTGCCAGAGCCGGGTTCGCGCAGAATAAATGGCACATCTAGGAGTTCAGCAGGGAGTACACTACCGCGTTGCACCCATTCGTGTTCTGGATGCACCATCAGCACCAACTCATCCTCAAATAGGGGTTGGCACTCTACGCGCTGATCTTTCCACAGAGTACCGACTAAGCCCATCTCTAAATGGCCATTGATAACCTCTTCGACAATTTGCGAAGTACCAGATATTTTCAGCATCAGCTCAACACATGAATAGCTGTTTTTAAAATCTTCTATCAGGCGCGGCAACAGGTATGCTCCCGGGATAGTGCTGGCACCAACGGCCAGTTTACCCGATAGAGTCCCCTGAAATTGAGATATAGCCTGGGTGGCCTCATTCTTTAATTGAATTATGCGGCGCGCATACTGATAAAGAATTTTGCCCGCGTGGGTAGGTTGCGCCCGCCGCCCGAGGCGATCAATCAGTTTCTCATCAAACTGCTCTTCCAGCGCCCGCACATGCTCACTAACGGATGGTTGCGATAACAATGAGGCTTCAGCAGCACGAGTAAAACTGCCCAGATCTACCACTTTACAGAAAACTTCCAGACGGCGAATATCCACACTTAACTCCATTATTTGACAATAATTAGATCAATTTTCATAACAATAACATATTTAGCCCAGCACACATAATCCTCATAATGCACTACAGTAAATCTTCTAAGTACAGCTGTAGCGTCACAGAAGCACCCGCGCGTTGCAGTTGAAATTCATAGCAAATAGCCGCAGGATTACGCAACAGATTACGGATATTACGCACACCGCCGTAACTAGCCACAGGCTGACCATCGATAGCGACAATCTTATCACCAGCGACAAAACCGCCTCGGTGTGCCGGAGTATCAGGGGCGACAAAGGAGATCATCGGTTGCTGGTTGTCTGTAGACATGCCCACCAGCATTCCACTTCTATCCAGTTGCTCCCGCACACCAAACTGCGCGCCGCGCATAAATGCCACACGCTGATTCGGATAATCTAGCCACAGCACAAAATTCTGCAACTGTGCCGCGCCCAAATTACCCGCTAACTCACCCATGGTTGAACTGCCAGTAGCAACCGGCATAGACAGACTTATGACAGGATCATCCAACTGCCAACCAGCAACCTCTAAACTGGTAAAGCGCACCAACTTATCGATACTAGGCGTCGTCAGCCCCTTGCTGACGTGCTCCAACCCATTGGCACGCAGCTGTGCTAAGTGCCTATGCTGCTGGACATAGGGAGCATTGACGGAGCTACGCTCAGCACCGAGATCTATACTCCAGCGCCCGCAGTAGTTGTCATCTATACACACCGGCAGGGTAAACATGCGGTATTTCAGCGGTGCATCGAGCCAGTGTTTAACCACAGCAGCTGGCAGGCGGTGCGGATCATACAGGGTAATCTGCTGCTGTCCATAATCTATGCGGGCCACAAAACGGCTGATAAAATCGTAGCCGAGAATACCGCACATTTGCGGCTCATAGCTGGCAGAGGTTAAACCAGCGTAGGCCATGACTACATGCGCAGCTAGATGCAGTTCGTTATTTTTATCGCCGACGGATAAGCCGGGCAACTGCACCAGCGAGAGGTTAAAGTTATCCCCGTAACCAAAGCCCCTTATCCAGCCGGACGACTGTAGCTGTAGACTTTTAGCGTAATCCGCATCAATAATTGAGCTCGAGGCTCCACTATCCAACAGCCACCAGCCACGGCTATTATTGATGGTCACCTGTAGATAGATTGCGCCGTCAACCAGCAGGATAGGCACAGCGACAGAGTGCTGACTGTGCGGAAATTTAAGCTCGGGCAGCTGTGCTTCTGGCACGGCAAAAGTTGTCGCCTCAATAGGCGGATTTAATACCAGAGTGGTTATCTGAGTTTCATAGTGTTTCTGGCGCGGGCTGATGTCGTCACTTTGGTGAAAAGCTAGCCACAAGCCAGCAATCTTGCGATAATCGCTATAGCTACTGGTTATCTCTATGTCTGGCTGGTGGGTGTGGCTGGCGACCATGAGCAGAGTATCTGTAGCTAAATAGAAGCGGGTAACATCACTATTGAGACTGTTCTCCAAGCGCACGACATAGCACAGCTGGCCATTGCGCTGCTGTTGGCCATCAAGATGCAACGAGAATAGTCGCGACTGGCGCTGCAGATGTTCAAAGTTGCTCAAATGCCGCGCTAACTCCCGCCTGGTCAGAGTCTCGGGATCGCGCAGCAGCTCCACCTGACCGTTATAGTCGAGCCGCCAAGCACTGACACCGCTATCGCCCTGCACTTGGCGAATACTGCCAAAATCCTCCTCTAACCGCGTTTGCAGAGGATGGCGTTCCCAGCACTTAAACGAGCCACGCAGACCATCGTAGATAACGCTGCCACTGGCAAAACTCCTAGTCAACTGCTGCCAGCGCTTTAAACCACCGCTGGCTTGGTAGTGAGCCGCCATTATGGCATAGGCATCCGGCGCACTAGCTACATCACGTGCCAGTATAGCCACCCCCACTGAGGCAGAGACAATTCTATTATCAGCCTGTACCGGCGCTGCCAACAACGACAGCACCAGAGTAGCCAGCAGCAGTACGCGCATTAACCCTCCGCCAGCACCCGAGCTATCTATCCAACCCTAAGCGCGCAAAGATCTCGTTGGTAGCTGCGGCACTGTTAAGGGTATAAAAGTGCACTCCGCGCACCTTGTTAGCAAGCAGATCGCAGACCTGCTCAGTCGCCCAATCGATGCCGATACGCTCTACCTCTTGCTCGTTGGCGGCACTATATACTTGGCTCAACAAGGCGGCCGGAAAACGCGCCCCCGCAGCTAGTTCTGCCATGCGTGCCATCCCTTGACGACTGCGCAACGGCATCACCCCAGCTATTATCGGCACATGAATCCCCGCCAGCTCGCAGCGTTGGCAAAAATCGTAGAAGTCGTGGTTATCAAAAAAGAGCTGGGTGACAATGTAGTCGGCACCGGCGTCAACTTTTTGTTTCAGATATTCTATCTCTAGCAGACGATTGGGCATCTCCGGATGGCCTTCGGGAAATCCAGCCACACCGATACTCATGTGCGGAAACTTGTGCCGGATAAAGCGCACCAGATCAATAGCGTGTTCAAAGCCGTCAGCGGGAGCATGCCAATTGGCATCATTTTGCGGTTTATCGCCGCGCAGCGCTAGTACATTCTTAATTCCAGCTTGCTGATATTCTGTCAAAATAGCCTGAACTTCAGCGGTAGTTGCGCCGACACAGGTCTGGTGCGGCACAACAGTTATCCCGGTCTCTCTATGGATACGCAGCACCAGCTCATTGGTCTGCGTTCTGGTCGTGCCACCGGCGCCATAGGTTACACTGACCGATGAGGGTTTGCGCGGCGCCAATTCAGCTATATTTTCAAACAGTTTTTCCCAGCCGTGTGGTGTTTTTGGGGGAAAAAATTCAAAGCTCAGGGAGGTGCTATCTTGACTGAGAATGTTCTTCATTAACATGACTAGTTTTCCTTATGTACATTAGTAACAGGGCGCCGCCAGTGGCAGGCATACCCAGCATTTTGCAAAAGTTGTGTTGCGACATCCAGTCCGACCCCGACCGAGGCAACGCCATGAGAGTCGTCGCCAGGCACAATATCAATGCCAAGCTGGAGGGCACGTTGCAATAGCGGCTTGGAAAGATACGGCTCGGTTGCCCCCTTAGCTAAGGCACGGACATTGTAATCGAGGAGCAGATTCAACTGCGCAATGCGCTGTAAATTGCGCTCAATGCGCTGCGCCACCTGTGGCTGCTGCAAGCGCTGCGCATAATCGGCATCAAACAGACGAATGAGGTCAAAATGGCCCACCACTGCGGGGCGCAGATGCTCAAGCATTGCAAACTGAGCATCGAAATAGGCGCAGTAAAGCGCATCTAAACCGCCACTGAGTTCAACGGCTTTAGCATAATCGGCAGCGCTAAAATCGAAGCACAGATCGTTTACATGGTGCACCGAACCCACCAGATAATCGAAGTTGTACAGCCGTTGCAGTTCGTGGATCCAGGGTATGGCACCGGCATAAAACTCGGTCTCCATGGCTACGTAAATAGTCATTTTACCCGCATAGCGCTGCTGTAGTTGGCGTGCACTCTTGACATAGCCATCAAACTGATGCAACAGCTCGACGGCACTCACCCCCGCCTGTTGCTCATCGGGATAGAGGCGATCGTCGGTCGCCGGTGGCATATGCTCAGTTAAGCCAATCCAAGTAAAACCCTGCTCTGCGTATGTGGCAACGATATCCGCCAAGGTATCTTGGGCGTGCATGCAAAATTCACCGCTATGCCCGCCGTGAGCTGACACACGTAAAGGATGCGCATTCATTTTCATAACAATCCTCTCCTTTACTTTCGCCAAAAACTCTGGCTATATCACAAACAGTCTAAGCTACGCAGTAGCCGTAGAGCGATAAACAAAATTATATTAAGCGCAACTTGCGACCCACTCAGCACCTTCAGGAGGTATTATGTCTAGCAACAGCAGCAACTGTAACAAAACCGCCATCTCAACCACTGCGGCACCGGCAGCAATTGGGCCATATTCGCAGGGCATTAAGGCTGGAGATTTCGTCTTTTTCTCTGGGCAAATTCCCCTTGTTCCTGGCAGCACTGATCTGGTAGCTGGCGGGATAGAGGCGCAAACACAGCAGGTAATGCATAACATGCAGGCGGCGCTCGCTGGAGCCAATCTCAACTTTTCCCACGTAGTAAAAACCACCATATTTTTGACCGATCTAAATGACTTCGCGCTAGTCAATGAGATCTATGCGCAGTATTTCCCGCTACCGGCTCCAGCTAGAGCATGCGTTCAGGTGGCTGCCCTGCCCAAAGGTTGTGCCATCGAGATAGAGTGGGTAGCCTACTGCGGCACGAACTAACAACTTTTATTTAGTCTCGTTGCGGATATAGTAGTCAAGTCCAGCGGCAACGATTTTGCCACCGACAGTCTCCGCTGCTGTGTACTCGGCAAAGCGGCCGGCTATCACCTCATAGCGCAGATGGCTACCACTTCCGCGCTGCTGGATGGTGCTATTAATCCCGATGGTGTGCAACTGTTCCACCCGCTCTATGGCATAGTCACGATTGTGATATACCCCACTCAACAACAGGTAGGGTTTATGCTCAGCAACAGGGCGAATCTGTGCCTGTGCCGCCAGCGCCTCTGCTTGAGCGCGGAGACCATTTTTTTGCTGCCACCATGCTGACGCAAAGGGGGCAATGCGCTGCACAATAATATATTTATCCTCTGTATGCAGCAGCTGTGGAGCAGAAAAGATAGCCACATTGGCAAGTTGTTGTGCAATGTTTTTAGGCATATTGGCTAAAGACATTGTGCCGACATAGCCGCCATTGACCGCTTCTGGAGCGGTAGAAAACTGACGCGCTAACTCCTCAAACAGCTCGCCATCTTGCAGGCGCTGCTGCACCTCATCTGCATCAATTTTATTGTTAAGCGTTATCTGGCGCAGGCAATAGGTATTATCATTCGGCCATGGCTGCTGTGGCAGCTGCCACCCCAGATCATTCAGCTTGCGTTCTAGCTCAAAGCCAGGCAGACCAAGGTGTTGCGCCAGCACCAATGCCGCGGCGGCGTGATCATAGTCAGCCAAGCGGTAGTAGACTTCGCCGAGATAGTAGTAACCGTAAGAGAACCCAGCGTTTAGCTCCATAACTCGGGTAAACTCGCGCAGCGCACGTTGCATTTGCCCCGCCGCCAAGCAGAAGACGCCCATCTCCATGTGCAAAAAATCTTCACTGGCAGCATTTTTGAGCGCCAGCTCCATCTCACTTATAGCTTGATCGACAAAGCCGAGATCATACAACACCTGCGACAATTGGCGGTGGGTATTAGGATTGTCGCCACCACTCTCCAAAGCACGACGATAGGAGTGAATCGCCCAAAAGGGGTGGCCAGCCTCCAGATGGCGTTTGGCCAACTGTAAGTGGACATCACTGGCCTTTAACGTCTCGGCACTATAACTGGGGAGCGCACTACAGACTACGGCAACAATAAGCAGCACTGACCATATCCAGCGAGTGTACATATTAGGCATCCTCCTGTTTCAGGCGCAACAGCACCTGTTTCATATCGTCCCATACTTCGCGTTTCCCCGCAGGATTACGCAACAGGTAGGCTGGATGAAAAGTTGGCATTACGGGAATATTTTGATAGCTATACCAGTTACCGCGCAATTTGCTGATCGCCACCTGTTGCTGCAAAAGCGTTTGCGCGGCAAACTTACCCATAGCAACTATTAGCTGCGGTTTGATAGCGGCTAACTGGCGCTGTAAAAAGGGCTCACAGGCAGCTATTTCCGCAACGCCAGGATTTCTATTCTGCGGTGGGCGGCATTTAATCACATTGCAGATATATACCTCTTCACGGCTCAGCCCCATGGCAAACAAAATACGCTCCAGCAGCTTCCCCGCTTCACCGACAAAGGGAATCCCCTGCGCATCCTCCTCGCGCCCTGGCCCCTCACCGACAAAAACCACGCGTGCACGGGCATTACCGCCACCAAAAACTATGTTGTGGCGCGTTGTGGACAGTTGGCAGCGCTGACAATCACCCAAGTCAGCGGCAATCTCATCCAAAGTCTCCATACGACAGTTACCCGTAGCAGGCTCAACGCCAGGGGCACAACGTGGCAACTCCACCAGTGGCGGTACGTAGATATCATCCACCCCTAAGCTATGCAACTCAGTTAATATGGCCCGTGCTTGCTGGATCAGGGTATATTTAGCTTGTTCAATATTCTCAGGCATAAAATTTGGTATTTGCTATTTATCCGTGGTTAAATGGTTAGGTAATATAAAACAGTGCGCAGCGTTATTGCGTTATCTATATTGAGCGCACTACACCACCACAACAATCGAGGAGATATTCAGTATGCGTCGCTTAACCATAGTGTCGCTGGTTATCACCACACTGCTTCTAGCAGCGCCAAGCTACGCCTATGCGTGGGGCTTTGGCGTGCACCTGCTCTTGGGTAATCAACTCTTAGGCCAATTATCCAGCCTGCCCGTGCACCTGCAACAGTTACTCAGCGCCTTTCCTGCCGATTTTTTGTATGGGTGCATCAGCGCCGACATCACCCTCGGTAAAAAATACACCCACTATCTCAAGCACTGTCACAGCTGGAACATCGGCGATCAACTGCTCCAGAAAGCTGACAGCGATGCCCAGCAAGCCTGCGCTTATGGCTATATAGCACATTTAGCTGCCGATACCATAGCTCATGACTATATGGTGCCATTTCAAATGGTGCGCAGCTACAATAGTGTTTTTCTCAACCACGCCTATTGGGAGTTGCGCTTTGAGTCGCATATCTCCGATCATATCTGGCGCGAGGCGCGTCTGCTCGCCCGTCAGGACTTTACTCAGCACGACGCACTGTTGCGACGCGTATTAGCCAACACCATCTTCTCTTTCGACACTAATAAGCAGCTATTCAACTCCATGCTGTTGATCAGCCGCATTAAACGCTGGCGCAAGCTACTAACCCTTGTCGATAGCAGATCGCACTGGGAGGTGGGAGAGACCGCGCGCCAAGAGTATCTCAGTTTGGCGGCAGATGCCATCACCAGTGTGCTCAGCGATCCCAACAGCCCGTACCGTAACGCCGACCCCAGTGGCGAACGCGCGCTGCACGTTGCCCATCTGCTGCGCAATAACTTGAAAACCTTATGGGTAGAAGGCAAACTACCTCAAGCGCAAAGCAGCAAATTGATCACAGATTTAAAAGGGGAGTTCCGCCGCGCTATAACCGAACCAAAATTGCTTCTGGATATGGTTGCAGATGAGGCTTAAGCCTTGGTGTTTAAGGCGATTAGCTGCACCACCCTATCCAGCAACTGCTGGGCAACCTCACCCTTAGTCAACTGTGGCAAGGACTCAACCTCCCCATTGGCATGGAGAATTTTAACCACATTGGTGTCCACATCAAAACCGGCCCCAGCTTGGGTGATATCATTGGCGACAATCATATCCAAATTTTTACGCTGTAACTTGTCGGCAGCATTGTTGAGCAGATCTTGAGTTTCAGCGGCAAACCCAACCAGAATACGCCCCTGTTTATTCTGCCCCAGCTCAGCCAAGATATCGGGATTTTTCTCCAGCTCGATGACCATCTGCGCGGCATTTTTCTTCAGTTTATGTTTGGAGATCGCTGACGGCCGATAGTCGGCAACAGCAGCTGATTTTATCACCACGGTAGCGCTCGGCAGCGCTCGGAAAACCTCAGTATACATCTGCTGGGCACTAGCTACGGCGACAAACTCAACCCCAGCGGGTGGCGACAACGCTGTTGGCCCCGAGATCAGCACCACCTCGGCCCCACGCTGTTGGGCCGCGCGCGCAATAGCGTAGCCCATCTTACCCGAAGAGTAGTTGCTGATATAGCGCACCGGATCCAGCTCCTCGCGCGTTGGCCCAGCCGTTACCACTACCCTTTGCCCAAGTAGATCCTGCGGTGCCAACAACTGCTGGGCAGCACTAAAAATTGCTTCGGGAGCAGGCAATTTACCCCGCCCTGAATAACCACAGGCCAGTTCACCATAGACCGGATCGATAAAGTGGTAACCTAGTTGACGTAAACTGTTCTCATTGCGTTGATAAATGGGATTCTCATACATATAGACATTCATCGCCGGCGCAAAGAGTACCGGCGCGCGGGTCGCCATAATAGTGGTACTCAATAGATCATCGGCTATGCCATTGGCAATTTTGCCGATAATATTGGCCGTAGCTGGCGCGATAATAAACATATCGGCACGCTCAGCCAGTGAGATATGCCCAATTGTGTTCTCTTGATATAGATTAAACAGCTCGCTATGCACCGGATGTCCGGACAGCGTTTGAAAAGTCAGTGGGGTGACAAACTCCTGGGCATGGCGGGTCATTACCACTGAGACCTCAGCTCCAGCCTTAACCAACAGGCGCAACAGCTCAACCGCTTTATATACGGCTATGCCACCTGTGACCCCGAGTATAATCTTCTTATCTTTGAACATTGTCACCCCTAACCCCTACGCTTCACCATTGAGAAATGGATTGACACTCTTCTCGCGACCAATAGTTGATTCCGGCCCATGGCCAGGATGCACTACAGTGGCATCCGGCAACACCATCAACTGCGAATGAATGTGGCTAAGCAGCTGTTCGAGATCTCCACCGGGGAGATCTGTGCGCCCGATGGAACCAGCAAACAGGGTGTCGCCAGAGAACAGGTGGCCCTCACCATAGAGGCAAATTCCCCCGGGGGAGTGTCCTGGAGTATGGATGACTTCAAAGCTGAGGTCGCCAACTTTAATGATATCGCCATTGACTAAGAAGCGCTGTGGTTCAGGAGACTCAACCGCAGGCAGGCCATAGCTCTCGGCATACTGTGCGGCTACTTTGAGCAAAGGTAGGTCGTCGCGGTGCATACACAACTGAGCTCCAGTTTTTTCCAGCACCATATAGTTGGCACCGACATGATCGAAGTGGCCATGGGTATTAACTACCAGCTCCAACTCCAACCCATCATGTTCCAGAAGCTCCAGAATATTCTCACCCTCGTCACCCGGATCAATAATCATCGCTTTTTTAGTGCGCGGACATGCAACCAGATAACAGTTAACTTGCAATGGCCCTACGGCTAAAATTCTAATCAACATGGCTTATTGCTCCTCTTTTGCTCCAAACAGATCGAGATTGAGGCCGGATAGTTGCTCGCCCAAACTACTACTTAACGGAGCGTTATTCCGCTGTCTCTTCGGTTTAACTGCAGCTGTAGATTTTATCGGCGCTGGTGAGGGTTGCGCTACCGGCGTAGCCACCTGATCCACAACTGCTGAAGATGACAGTATCTCGTCATCTGGTCGCGGCTCAGCGGTAGGTTTTTCCCCAACAAAGAAGTAGCGATCATAGAGACGATGGTAACCGGTCCAGCCACTTTCACCCTTCTGGTCTTTGTCGATATGCGCCTGAACGCCATTGATCTTGGAATCCATGTCGTCGACAAAATTTAGCACCACCGCCTCCAAGGTTTTCGGTCGCTTGGGCGAGCCATAATCATACTGGCCATGGTGTGATAACAGCAGATGTTTGATTAATGTCGCTTTTAGTACGGGGAAATCAGCAATAGTGCGTATTTTTTCATCCACCATCTCCACACCCAGTACAATATGGCCAATCAATTTCCCCGCATCGCTGTAGTCGAAACTGCGCGCATAACGTAACTCTGCTACCTTACCAATATCATGCAGCAATGCACCACAAATCAACAGATCGCGATTAATATTGGGGTAGCGCTGCGCCACATCTTTAGCCAGCCGCGCTACAGACAGGGAGTGCTCCAATAAACCTCCAAGGTAGACATGGTGCATCGCCTTCGCAGCTGGAGCCTTAGCAAATAGCTGAACAAACTCAGCATCGTTAAAAAAGGCCTCAAGCAGTAATTTAATATTCTGATCCGTCATGCTGGCGATAAGCGCATTTACTTCGGCCAACATCTGCGCAACGGGGTATTGCGATACCGGCAAAAAGTCACTCAGCTCAATTTCACTCTCGGGTATGCGGCGCAGATCTTGAACAATTAGCTGCATCTTATCCATGTAAACACTGGCTTTAGCACGCACACAGATAAAATCGTCTTTGCCAAACTGACTATCGAACTCATCCACTCGGTCCCAGACCCGCCCCTCAACTTCACCGCTACGATCCATCAACTTCAAGGTCATATACGGCTTTCCGTTTTTCGCCATCGCCATAATTTTATCGCGTACTAAAAAAGGGCTCTCGATCTGATCGCGCTCTTTGAGGTCAACCACAAAAACTTTATTCACCAAAACCTACTTTCGTATTTAATCTTTAATTGATTGTTTCCGCAGCCTCTACGCCACAGATATTTACTGCCGCACCGATACCATCGAGCGCAGCACTCATTATGCCACCAGCATAGCCAGCGCCTTCGCCTACCGGATAGACACCACCCCACGAGATAGCTTGTCCACGCTGATCACGCACAATACGCAGCGGTGCCGAAGTGCGCGATTCGATCGCGGTTAAAGTGGCTTGCGCAGTAATAAATCCGCGCATTTTCCGTTCGAAATGGGGCAGCGCCTGCCGCAAACCGTGCACCACAAAGTCGGGTAAAACTTCCGCTAAATCAGTTGCAGTTATCCCAGGGCGGCAACTGGATATAGCCGCACCGCCACCGCTACCCAAAAATGACAATAAATTTTGCGCGGGAACATGGTAGTTACTTCCCCCCGCAGTAAAGGCCTTACGCTCCCAATATTGCTGAAAGCGCACTCCGGCTAAAGCAGTTGTATCGGCAAAATCTCCGGGTCGAACGGCGACAACTAAAGCGCTGTTGGAAAATTCGCCAGCCCGCTTATAATTGCTCATACCGTTGACTACTACCATCTCTTCCGCGCTACTGCTTTGCACCACCTGACCGCCTGGACACATACAAAATGAGTAGGTGCCGCGCCCAGTCTGGCGATCGTTAAAGGCCAGGCTGTAATCAGCTGGCGGCAGATTGGGATGACGGGCAACCTTGGCATTATGCGCGGATTTGCCCCCGCTCGCACAACGGCCATACTGAATCTCATCTATCAGTTGTGCTGGATGTTCTACGCGCACCCCGACAGCAAATGGTTTCGCTTGCAACACAAAGCCGCGCCGCTCCAATAATGCATAGCTGTCACGTGCGCTATGCCCAATAGCCAACACCAGCGCATCGCAGGGCAACTCTTCGTGCTCATCGAGGGTGATACTCTGTACCTGTCTGTTCTCAACCCCACGTGCTTGAATATCGGTTAAGCAACTCTCAAAACGGATTTGCACCCCCAGGCGTTGCAACTCATGGCGGAAATTTATCAACACTTTGCGCAGGCGATCGGTACCTATATGCGGCTTAGCCCAGCGCAAGATATCCCCAGGTGCGCCAAACTCTACCAGAGTTTGTAAAACAAAACTGGTCAGCGGATGTTTAATCCGCGTTGTCAACTTGCCATCAGAAAAGGTACCAGCACCGCCTTCACCAAACTGGACATTGCTCTGTGGCTGTAGACTGCCCCCGCTCCAGAACGCTTCGACATCACGCACGCGCTGTTCCACTTTGCGTCCGCGCTCGATAAGGGTAACCTGATGGCCAGCTCGGGCTAACCACAGAGCCGCAAACAGACCTGCCGGCCCCATACCTACGACAGCAACCTTTTTTGCTTGGCTAGCTATGACAATTTCGGGTAACAGCGACGCAGGCGTAACCCTGTGTTCAACTATGCTTAAGCGTCTATCCTGCTGGGCACGCTGCACCAATGTTGCGCTGTTAACCTGCCCATCCGCTAAGGAGAACTCTACAGAATAAACCCGCAGCACGCGCCCCTTGCGCCGCGCATCTATAGCACAGCGCAGGATATGAAAACCCAGCAGTTGCTCTGCTTGGCAATCCAAATATTGCGCTACCTTGCTCGGCAGTTGCGCCTCGTCTTCATCTAGACTTAAGGCAACCTCACTGACACGAAAGCTAGTCGACAAACAGCCATCCACTGGCAAAACTCCCCTTACATTAGTTCCCCCAACCGTAACCTAAGTGACGGTACAAATAATCGGTTGAGCATACAGTTTATTTACCTGCATTGACAAGCGAAGAAGCAACACTCGTTGGGAAGAGACTCTAAGTCTGCATACAAAGAGAGGTGACTAAAAAGTCACCTCTGTGTTTTTGCTAATTGTGCAGCATTAGTAAAATAGATTTTATGCTTCGCTGCAAACAGCGCTGACGGTCAACACTGGGATTGGTGATTTGCGCACAACTTTTTCTGCAGTGCTACCAAAGAGCATGTGATCCAAACCGGAGCGACCATTGGTACCCATAACAACTAAATCTGCTTTGGCCAACTTCGCCTGATTGATAATCTCTTCATAAGCTAAGCCGCTAACAACTGCGGTGCTATAGTCATCACCACTTTTTAGGTGTTCGGTGCAAAACGAATCCATCAGATTTTTAGCGCCATCGATGATCTCCTGCTCTAAAACATCAAAAGAGATATGTGGTACATAGAAACCACGCATATCAACAGGCTCACTAACCACGTGCACAAGCACCAATTTAGCCGAGCACTGTTTCGCTAATGAATAGGCATAATCAAATGCCGCAGTTGAGCACTCGGAAAAATCTGTAGCAAATAAAATAGTTTTGAAGTCCCGCATAACATACCTCCGCTGTCTGGTAAATTCGACATATTAATAAACATACAATAACGCCGGTTAAATCTTATAGGCTTAGATTAACACCAACAGTAAAACTGTCAAGAAGTGTCACTACCTCCACAAACAAACACTAGTGGGAAGTAACTACCTGAAGATATTCTCTTGCCTGTGCCGCCAATTCACTGCCATCTTCGCGATTTGCTACTTCACGAAACGCACCTGCAGCAGCATCGAGTTGCCCGAGTTGCATATAGCACTGCCCCAGCAACAGACGCGCATTACTATGTTCTGGCCTCAGTTTAATAATATTGCTCAGACGCTGTTGAGCCAGAGCGTATTTCCCCATATCGTAGTAGGTCTGACCGAGAAGAAACAGCGCGGTAATATTGTCAGGAAAATCCTGTAACACCTCATTGTAGGCCAGCACTGCCTGCATACTTTTGCCGCCATGCGACAGAGCTACCCCCATGCCTATCAGGGCGCGAGTCTTGTAGCGAAACAGCAGATTATCGGCCACCTTGCGAAACAGAGCTGCGGCCTCATCCCAGCGCTGCATATTCATATACAGAGCAGCTAAATTGTTCTCAACAATGGGATCGTTGGGACGCAACTGCAGAGCTTTTTTGTAGTGCTGCTCCGACTGAGGGTAGGCCTGTTTCTCAAAGTAAACCATGGCCAGTGTCGCCTGATAATCGGGATTATTCGGCTCAAGCTGCACAGCCTGTAACATCTCATGCAAGGCGCTGGTGTAGTCCTTGGTCGCCATATTGGATTGAGCCATTTTGTAGTGCGATTGCGCCATATCGATATGCGGTTTGTTTGTCGAACAACCACCGATCAACAGCACAACTAGTAACACAAGCGCATAATGTTTCAGCATACTTAACTTCTCCACAACATCAGCAAATGGTTCTGAACCAGCAAATTAGCTTGCTCTTTTTATCAGTCTATACCGCCAAATTCAGTTAATAATTGAAACTTACGATAACGCTCCTGAACTTCAGCAAACTCAAGGGTACGCATCCGCTCTAAGCTAAATGCTTCAACATTGAACGAAGCCATAACGCTACCAAATATAATTGCTTGGCGCATGGCCGCATCGGTATACTCGCCAACACTAGCGAGATAACCCATAAACCCGCCAGCGAAGGTATCGCCAGCACCGGTAGGATCAAAAACCGCCTCGAGAGGATAGGCCGGAGCGGCAAATATGCCGTGTTCGGTAAACATGGTAGCGCCATATTCACCCCGTTTAACCACTAAGGTCTTCGGCCCCATGGCTAAAACTTTACGCGCCGCCTTAACGATATTTGGCTCATCCGCTAACTGCCGCACCTCGGCATCGTTGATCAACAGAATATCCACATATTTTAAGGTCGCCAGTAGTGCTTCGCGCTTGCCATCAATCCAGAAGTTCATAGTATCGCAAGCGACAACTTTGGGACGAATGACCTGCTTTAACACATCCAACTGCAATTCTGGATCGATATTTCCTAGGAATACGTAATCGGCATTGAGATACTGCTCGGGCAATTTAGGACAGAAACTGGCAAAAACATTGAGTTGAGTATCTAGGGTTTTGGCCTCATTCAGATCATAGCCATACTCCCCACTCCAACGAAAGGTCTGGCCAGCAGCATAAGTAAGGCCGCTTAGATCGATGTGGCGCTCCTGTAAAAATTTTATATGTTGTTCAGGAAAATCCTCACCCACCACTGCCACTAAATTAACATCGGTAAAAAAACTTGCTGAGGTGGAAAAATAGGTTGCGGAACCACCTAGAACCTCTTCGGCTTTGCCAAAGGGAGTCGCAACACTATCAAAGGCCACCGAACCGACGACTAAAATACTCATGCTAAGCTCCTAGTGTTAATGCCAGCACATAACCCCAAACAGGTTTGCGCCAACAGATCTTTTATATATATTTTCCGATCAACAACTGCAAGTTCTCGCGCGTATGGGCGGGAATCTTACTGGCGTCTGTCATAATCGCATACTGCAGAGCCTGGGAGCAACTACAGCTGTGCTTGGCTGAGATATCCCTAGCTACTGCGGTAACTATCTTACGTGCCATAGCGACATTGTTATGGATCACCTCGAGCACGGCCTCAACCGACACATCGTCGTGCCCACCATGCCAGCAATCGTAATCGGTCGCTAGGGCAATAGTGGCGTAGCATATCTCCGCTTCGCGTGCTAAGCGCGCCTCGGGCAGATTGGTCATACCGATAACATCTACGTCCCAAGAGCGAAACAGTAGCGACTCGGCACGGGTAGAAAAGTTCGGCCCTTCGATGCAGATATAGGTGCCGCCTTTATGCACTACAGCACCAGCCTGTTCTGCAGCCTGCGCCACCAGCGCAGATAACTGCGCACATACCGGATCAGCAAATTGCACATGGCCGACAATGCCGTCGCCAAAGAAGGTAGAGGCGCGTTTACCTGTGGTACGATCCAAAAATTGATCGGGAATAACAATGTGCCCTGGAGCAATCTCTTCGCGCATACTGCCTACTGCCGACACCGAGAGAATCTGCTCAACACCGAGCATTTTCATGCCGTAGATATTAGCGCGATAGGGAACCTCGGAGGGCAACAGACGGTGGCCACGCCCATGGCGCGGCAAGAAGACCATCTTCACATCACCCAGATAGCCGGTCATATAGGCATCGGAAGGTTCACCAAAAGGGGTCTGTAACCACACCTCTTCAACATCCGTCAAGCCATCAATATCATATAAACCACTACCACCGATAACGCCGATAACCGTCTGAGTTGCACCACTGTTCACAATAACTCTCCCTCTCTTCATCAGGACAACTGTTTTTCCAGTTTACCTTTTAGTTGACCACAAGCAGCTGAAATATCCTGCCCTTTACTGGCTCGGCGGATAGCTACTATATCGTGATTTAGTAAATATGTTTGAAAAGCACTGATGGTCTTTTCGTCGGGGCAGCGATAATTGCTCCCCTCATGCTCATTGAATGGAATTAGATTAACTTTAGCGCGCATGCCGTGCAACAGTTTGATCATCCGTTTAGCATCAGCGATAGAGTCATTGAGATCGCGGATAAGGATATATTCAAAAGTGATGCGGCGGTGGGCAGCTAGGGGAAATTTGCGGCATGCCGCCATCAGTTGCGCCAGCGGATAGCGTCTGTTGATCGGCATCAAACGATCACGCACCTCGTCACTGGTGGCATTTAAGGATACCGCTAAGTTAACCGTAATGCGTTGCGCCAACTCTGCCATCTGCGGCACTAAGCCACAGGTGGATAAAGTCACCTTGCGCGAACTGTAATCCAGCCCCGCTGGGGCATAGAGAATCTGTAGAGCACGCACTACGTTGTCCAGATTATGTAGCGGTTCACCCATGCCCATCAATACAACATTGTTAATAGGGCCCTCTTTAGCTACGGCGCACACCTGGTTGACAATCTCACTCGCCGTCAAGTTCCGCTTAAAACCAAAGGTTCCGGTCAGGCAAAAATCACACTGCATAGCACAACCAACCTGAGTAGAAATACACAGGGTTGAGCGCTCTTTATCCATGGGAATGCGCACGGTCTCAACACTGGAACCATCGGCTAGACGAAACAGAAATTTGCGTGTGCCATCACTGCTAGTCTCTACTGCCTCTGGCTGCCAATCAGAGATATAGGCTTTGTCGGCAAGTTCGCTGCGCATAACTTTAGAGAGATCGGTCATCTGCTCAAGATCGGTGACTCCACGTTTATAAATCCAGCGCAACAGTTGCTCACAGCGAAAACGCTCTTTACCCATACCTGCTAAAAACTCCAGCAGTTCAGAGGGGCTCAAATTTTTCAGATCTACTTTTTGGCTATCTAGTGTTTCAGTAACATCCATTGAGGCAAATTCCATTATCTCATCGGTAAACGATTATATAGGCAAGCGCAATAAAAAGGCCCTGCGGATTGTATCCGAAGGGCCTTTATTACTCAACCAAACTTTATCTGGCTACCAAATTACAGCAACTCAAGACCGGAAAAGAAATAGCTCAGTTCGAAAGCAGCAGTCTCTGGGGCATCAGAACCGTGAGTAGCATTTTCGCCAATGTTGGAACCAAATTCACGGCGCAATGTGCCTTCAGCAGCTTCAGCAGGATTTGTAGCTCCCATCAGATCACGCCATTTAGCGATAGCGCCCTCAGCTTCCAAAGCCATTACCACGCAAGGACCACTGCTCATGAACTCAGTTAGCTCACCGAAAAATGGACGCTCTTTGTGAACATAGTAAAAGCCTTCAGCTTCAACTTGACTCATGTACAATTTTTTCAGTCCAACGATCTTGAAACCTTCAGCGTAGATACGCGCAATAATTTTACCTGCATTACCGGCAGCAAAGGCATCGGGCTTAATAATGGCAAATGTTTTTTCCATGGTGTTGATCCTCTAAATAAAGCGTTAAAAAGTAGAAAATTAAAGGTGGCTTTTAGCATTACCGGCCTCGAATGTCAATAGAGCACAAAGGCTGCACTTCTGAGCAATTAGCCCCAGAAGGTTACCTGATTACGCCCCATCTCTTTTGAGCGTGCCAAGGCTTTATCCGCCCGCTCTATTACGCTTTCTAAGGTTTCGCCATCTTCAATAGTAACAGCTCCAATACTAACCGTCATCGCCATAGGCAGATCAAGACATGGCTCGTTGCGCACCATCTCCTGCACCATGTGCGCTACCTTCAGGGTCGATTTTCTGTTGGAAAAAGAGAGCAAGACCATAAACTTATCCCCGCCCACACGACCTAAAATATCCGCGCGGCGCAGCGATGAGCGTAGCTGTTTAACCAACCACTGCAACACAGCATCACCGGTGGCACACCCATAGGCATCATTGAGTTGGCGAAAATAGTCAATATCAATAGCCAACAATGAAAAGGGCGTATTGTAACGTTTAAACCGGAACCACTCGCGGTCTAAGGCATCCCACAACGCCTGTTTGTTCGGCACCCCAGTCAGAGCATCGAGATGAGTCTGGCGCAGCAACTCTTTGTTCATTTCCCGAGTTTGCAACAACTCCGCCGCATCAGAAAAAATCTCCACCGCCCCCAGAATCTCTCCATCGGCAGAAGGAATTGCACTAGTTTTTACCAGTACGGGGATACGTTGGCCATTCTTATGCAACGCAAACACCAGTTTTTCCTGATCTTTACCTGTTGCAATACAACAGGCCAAGGGGCAATTTTCTTCACACAAGGGCACATTTATCTCATCAACGTGTTGCAACGGCCCCTGCTCACACTTTAACCCCACCACCTCTTCGGCGCTGTAACCGGTCAACTGTTCAGCAGCCCTATTCCAGTATAGAATCCGCCGCTCTTTATCGACACCATAGACAGCTTCCGACAGGTTGTCCAACATGTGCTTGTAATGTTCGGCATTTAACAACATAAATCACACCTCATCAGTAAATAACACAATCATAATCAACAAATTAATTAGCATGATCCAACAAGTCATAACGACACATATCAATAAGTAAACAATAATTATAAGATACGCTGTGCAGCTTGGTCAGTCTAGTCAAAAAAACTTTGCGCGCTGTGACCAGGCTGCTCACCACACTCATGGAAATAGTCTAATAATTTTTGCAGGGCGAGGCCCCTATGGCTAATTAAATTTTTTTCTTCAATTGTCATCTGCGCTAAACTGCGGTTACTGTCACCCACAGCAAAGAGCGGGTCGTAACCAAAGCCACCATCACCCTGCAATGACTCCAGAATATAACCCGGCAGTTTCCCTTCAAACAGATGGCAGCTACCATCGGGATAACACAACGCCATAACACAACAGAATGCGGCTTGACGTTTTTCTGCGGGTACAGCCTGCATCTCACGCAACAGCAGATTGTTGTTGTCGGCATAGCTAGCATCTTCACCGGCATAGCGGGCAGAGTACACACCAGGGCGACCATCTAAGGCATCAACCATGAGACCAGAGTCATCAGCCAGACAGGGTAAGCCGGTTTGTTGCACTAATGCCTGTGCCTTCTTGATGGCATTCTCTTCCAGGGTAACCCCATCCTCTTGCGCGGGCACTAGGTTAGCATAGTCATCCATACCTATGGCCTCAATGCCCACAGTAGCCAATAAGCTGCTAATCTCTTTGAGCTTGCCTCTGTTTTGCGAAGCAATGAGCAGTCGCATATCAGCCCTCCAATGCTTGGCACTGTAACTTGGTTAAATCGGCGCAGCCCTTAAGTGCCAATGCGCGTAACTCGTCCAGTTGAGCGCTGCTAAATAGTTGTCCTTCCGCAGTACCCTGCACCTCTACAAACATGCCTGAGCCAGTTACGACGAAGTTCATATCGACTCCGGCGCTAGAGTCTTCGACATAGTTTAGATCGAGCATAGCCACGTCATCGATGATGCCAACACTGATAGCCGCCAATGAGTCTTTAAGCGGGGTACGCTTAATCAACCCTTGGCGCAACAGGCCAGCCACGGCATCGGCTAAGGCGACATAGGCGCCGGTGATAGAAGCGGTTCTGGTGCCGCCATCAGCCTGCAGAACATCGCAATCGATCTTAATTGTGCGCTCACCGAGGAGCTCGAAATCAACCACAGCGCGCAGGGCTCTGCCGATTAAGCGCTGAATTTCGTGGGTACGTCCACCAACTTTGCCCCGTGACGACTCACGAGAATTGCGGGTTTGGGTGGCGCGGGGCAGCATAGAGTACTCAGCGGTCACCCAACCGCGCCCCTCACCACGCATAAATGGTGGCACCCCCTCCTCAACCGAGGCATTGCACAATACCACCGTGTCCCCGCAGGTTATCAACACCGAACCTTCGGCATAGCGGGTAAAACCACGCTGGATCGTAATGGGACGTAATTGATCAAATTTTCTATTATCGTGGCGAACAGTAGTCATTAACAATAAACTCCATCTTTTTATGGCGGCATCTTGGGCAATATATGCCTAACCAGGGTTAATTTACGTTGAGGAAAAAACTACTCCTTTACCGCCCGCGAAAATTCGCGTAATCCGGCATAGAGAGCAGCGGCCAAGCGCTGCTGTCCAGCAGAACTGGTCAATAACGCTTGATCATCCTTATTCGACAGATAGCCAAGCTCGACCAGCACGGTAGGCAGGTTGCCACGCATCAGCGGCACTAGCGGTGCATGAGCCACCTCTACCACATCAAAACCAGCAGCACGCAGGGCAGAGCTAAGCTGCAGCGCCAACATGATACTGCTTTGGCTAAAATTCTTATTGCCGTTGAGTTCATCTTTGGCCGGGCGCACATACAGATGAATGCCGCGAGCTACAGGGCTGAAAGAGCTCTGGGCATGGAGCAATAAAAAGGCATCTACATCATCGTGCCGAGCACTAGCTAAATGTTGTTCCAGAGTAAGGGCATAGTCTTCATCGCGGCTGAGGTATACCGGAATACCTAGCTGCATCTTCAGCTGCTTTTGCAGTGAGGAAGCAACCGCTAGCACCACATTTTTCTCTTTTATACCACCGATACCGATAGTCCCAGTATCCTCACCGCCATGTGCGGGATCAATAGCCACAGCGCGTAGGCTTGACTCGTTGGAGTTCCTCTTCTTTTGCAGCAAAAAAGCGAACAGTTTATCCAGCACCCCGTCATCATCCTGCGCGGCAGTGACCGGATTTAGGTTGCGATAGTAAATTGGCGTCGACACCAGATCCGCCAACTGCTCTAACACAAAATCTTCCGAAACCCGCAAGCGCCCATCAATAAAGCGGGGCCGATGCGCCAGCTGATAAAAGCGCTCACCCACTTTAAGATATTGACCACCCGGGAAAAAGGTAGCCCGACCGCGCGCAGTTCTCATCCGGTATAGATGTGCAACTGAGTCCCAATAGCCACTTAAACCCAAGGCTGGCAACACATCGTCGATAGCCAGATAGGGGACATTATCCTGATGGTACACATCATTTATGAGCTGCGGTTGGCGCCCCTGCAAGCTCAGTTCTACCGCCGCCACTGCGACACCGGGCCAGCACGCAATGCAAACAATAACGCCAGCAATTAGCATACGCAACGACATCAACTCTACCCTCTCCACTCTAAGTTACCGACTAGCGCAAAAAAAAGTCGAATCCTATACACCGTGCTAACGGCTGTCAACATAACATGAACACCTTAAGCACCAGCCAACAAGCGATGACCACGCACGGGTTGATAACCCAATACCTTTATTAAGCGTTGGGTAAGGATCTTTTCTAATCCACTCTGCTCTTTGTGATCTCCCAGCATTGGGCGTATCTGCCCGCCAGCTATCATGCCATGACCACCTGCCGTACCCAAACCATCGACAACATCACGAATAACCTGCCCAGCAAAAATATCTGCGCGATCGGTGCGAAACGATAGCACCTCCTGCTCGGCATAGCAGCCCATCCCCAACACTACGCTAACCCCCTCTACCCGCAGAAGAAAATCGGTAAGCTCTGCTACCATATCTGGATGTTCAACTTCAAACATATTAAACACCAAAATATCATGATAAACACGCGCAGAATTGAGCGCTTGGCTGAAGTTAAGAAAATAATCCGCTGGTACTTTGGCGCGACTTATTTCAAACAAAATTCTATTATTACTGAGCGGCAACAACTTTTGATAGGCGGTGCGATCAGGATTTGACCACTCCCGGCCCAAGTCCTGAGTTTCTGAACGAATAGCGTAGAACAGCGCGGTGGCTAAACGGGTACCAATGTATATATCCTGAGCCAGCAAATATTCATACAATATGGTGGCACAAGCACCATATTCTGGGCGCACATCAACAATCATACCGCCATGGGCGGCATTGTCGCCGTGAGGATCTACCCGCTGCGGATGATGATCGATTATAATATCAATTTTGCACACCTCCGGCAGACTGCCATTACCGGTACGTGGCTGACTATCGACCATGCAGATCACCGCGAATTGGCGACAATCGACATCGTCCAGAGCAGCAACCTCAATATCCAACTTCTCGACCATAGTGCGATTTTCACGCCGACCGATAACCCCACCACTGGCGATAAGTGGTTGCTCACCCGTGGACATCAACAGTAGATGGCTTAAAGCGTAGGCGGTGGCCAGAGCATCGGGATCAGGATTATCGTGGGTGACAATTAAGATATTGTGCTTACCGCGCACGCGATCAATTATCTGTTTACTAAATAGTTGTGCTGCTGCCAAATCCATAGTTTAAATTCCTCATCGCCGCATAGGGCCGTGCAAGTTAGCCTAGTTTTAATCCTTAGCTTCAGGGTGCAAAGCAGTTCCCCCCACTGTACATTAATGCTAATATTGCCAGCACTAACCAACAACTCATGCGGCAGAGTAGCTGCATCACCGACAGGATTACCCAGAATGAACATAGTCTATGTAGCCGGAAGCCCGCGCATTGGTGGTAACAGCGATACCCTAGCTAAATACTTTTTGCACTGTTGTCAGCAGCAGGGGGCAACAATACAGCACTTTCACCTCAACAACCTTAATTACCGCGGCTGTCAAGCCTGCGATGCCTGCAAAAAAGGCGCTGATCACTGCGTTCTCAAGGACGATCTTACCCCAGTTCTGGCGGCGGTATTTGCTGCCGACATACTGGTGTTGGCCACTCCAGTTTATTATGGTGACGTGACCGCCCAGCTCAAAGGTTTTATAGATCGCACCTACTCGTTTTTAAAGCCTGGCTATATTGCCGAAAACAAACCCAGTCGTTTCCCCAAGCGTAAACAGTTGGTATTCATCCTCGCTCAAGGACATCGCAACTCTAAACTATTTGCCGACATCCTACCACGCTACAGCGACATCTTCTACTGGACCGGCTTTGCTAAAACCTGGCCGTTACGGGCTGTGGATGTATATCACCGTGGCGACGTTGATAAAAAAGAGGAGTTCTTCCGCCAAGCACAGCAGCTATCAGAGCAATTGATGAGCGACCAGAACAGCGCTGACAATATTACCGCTACAGACCAACCTTAAGGATGTTCTGACTATAGGCCTGAATCAACGCACTTTTTTTCAACATACCAACGACGCGCTGCGCATCTCGCACATCGACTACCGGCAAGGTCGAGATCTGTTTACCCTCAAATAGTTCAAAAGCGTCCTCAAGACTTTGATCGGGGGTGATAGTGACAACCTTACGCGTCATTATTTCCGACACCAGAACCAGCTCGCTCAGCTCCCCCATCTCACTCAGACAAGCTTTCAGATCGCGCATCGACACCATCCCCACTAGCTGGTGCTGCGCATTGAGCACCACAAAATGGGGATAGTAGCTCTCTTGCGCCAACTGCGCTAACTTTCCCAGGGATAAATTTTCAAATATTTTTTCAAAATCGCTATCCATGTATTCCACTACCTGCAACGAGCGCAGCAGAGTTACATCGCGACCACGCACAATTTTCATCCCCTTGCGCACGAGTCGAGATTCATAGATGGACAGGCCGTAAAAGGTCTGCACTACCAATAAGCTGGCAATACAGCTGGTCATCAACGGCAAGATAATCTCAAAATTGTAGGTCAATTCAAATATGGTAAATATCGCCGTTATCGGTGCCAGCGTGGTTCCGCTGACCATGGCCGCCATCCCCACCAGTCCATAAACGGGAAATGCAGCAACCTGCTCTGGTGCGAAAGTATGCAACAGACTGCCAAAAGTACCACCGAGCAGAGCGCCCATTACCAGCGATGGCGCAAGAATACCGCCGGAGAATCCCGCGCCTACCGAACAGGAGGTAGCAAGAAACTTAGCTAGCAAAATCGCCAACATCATCGCAGGCAGCAACTCGGCGCTGAGCACCCGGTTGACAGCCAAATAACCCACCCCTAAAGCGTAGGGGCACCATAGTGCTATGAGTCCAACAAATATACCACCAATAGCTGGGCGCAACCAGCGCGGCACCTGCATAGCGCTAAAGCCATCTTCTACCAGCGCGGTGGAACGAATAAACAGAATCGCCAATAGCCCAGCCAACAATCCTAGGGCGAAATAACCGGGAATTTCCCAATAGCTAACTAGTTGAAAACTAGGAACATCAAATGCGGGAAATGAGCCGAGAAAGTGGTGCGACACCACGGTAGCCACAACAGAGGAAACCGCTATCTGGCTGAGATAATTGACCTGGAAATCGACAAGGATTATCTCTGCAGCAAATAGCATCCCAGCCATGGGGGCATTAAAGGTGGCGGCAATACCAGCTGCGGCTCCACAGGCGAGAAACACCCGTTTCCACTCAGCAGCCATCCCCAATAGTTGCGCGATAGACGAACCCACCGAAGAGCCAATATGAACAATAGGCCCCTCGCGCCCCACAGAGGCACCACTACCCAGCGATATCAGAGTAGCGACCATCTTAAACAAGGTGGTACGATGGCGGATATTGCCATCACGAGTCACCACCGCGGCAATGACCTCAGAAACTCCAGCACCGCGCGCCTCGGGGGCAAACTTCTCTACCAGCGGGCCCACCACTAGACCGCCCAGCACCGGAATAAGCATTATCGTATACCATGACATCGACGCACAGGCAGCAACCAGATCATAGGACTCCGACCAGAGCAGTTCGGTCGCCTCCAACAACAAAAAACGGAAAGCTACTGCCAGAGCACCGGTAAGCGCCCCAATAACAGCGGCCACCACCAATAGGAGACTCACCTTGCGACCGCTGGCATGGCGGCGAAAATCATCTACCTGTTCGGCCATATCATCTCACCAATCAACTACTGCTATCCAGGGTTCGGCTCGCCGAACGCCGCTGCTCACTCTGTGCCAACGAATAACAACAACCGCAGTAGTTCTGGCGGTAAAAACCATACAGTTTCGACAACTCTAAGCTGCGCTGAAAGCCACCCTGCTTTTTAAAGTTTGCCGTATAAAAATCTACCTCTAACTCGCTAGACAACTGGGCTCCAATGCGGTTAATGCGCTCAGCATCTTTGTGGGGAGATATTGACAACACCGTGGTAAACAGCGCAAAGCCATCATCTTTGGCCCGCTGTGCAGTGCGTTGCATACGCATACGATAACACAGAGTGCAGCGTTCTCCGCGCTCCGCCTCCTGTTCGTAACCCGCAACTAGTTGGTGCCAATGTTCGGGAATATATTCGTCAACGATCAGGGGCAAATTGAGGTGCTGACACCACTGCTCTAACTCACTACAGCGCAGTTGATACTCCGGCTGTGGATGAATGTTGGGATTATAAAAAAAGATAGTTACTGCATAGCTCTGCTGTAGACGCTCCACCACTGCGCTGCTGCAGGGGGCACAGCAAGCATGCAACAGTAACCTTGGACGCAACACAGCATCTTGCCCCCCTGGTGTCTGACCAACCCTATCGCTACCCTGCATAGTTACCTATTCCTCCTATCTAGCAATTTTGTGATTTACGCTGCTAAAGTAGCACTGCTATAGTGCGCAGCATGAATATTACAACAGCGCATACAGCCACTAAGGATATCTTTATCGCCGATTCTCATCTGGAAAATCCCCAAGATCCGAGATATCAACAGCTGCTCAACTTTTTAATTAGCCAGCGCGGACAAATTCGCCATTTGGTGTTACTTGGAGATATCTTCGAATTTTGGGTTGGTTATCGCCACTGCGTATTCAGTGCCTACCTGCCCCTGCTCCAACTACTTCAACAACTGCACAGTGATGGGACAAAGATTATCTTTGTCGAAGGCAATCACGATTTTCATGTGGGGCCATTTTTCCGCGACACTTTGCAAAGCACCATTTTTTGCGACGCAGGCTATATCGACCTGGATGGCCAACGCGTATATTTAACCCATGGTGATACCTTAGCCGCAACGCCCAACTACCTACGTTTGCGCCGTTTTTTTCGCAGCTCATTTGCGCAACTACTGATTCGCCTGCTACCGCCGGATACAACGTGGAAAATTGCTGAAATTCTTGGCACCGCCAGTAAAAAACGCCGCCACAAAAAGCCACAGCGACACTATGTTCTACCCACTCAGGAAATTATTCACCAGGCACAGCACCAGTTCACCAACGGCAGCGACGCTTTTATCTGTGCCCATTTTCATCAAGCATGGCAAGAGAGTATTGCAGGTAAACCACTGCTAGTATTGGGCAACTGGAACAACAGCTACCACTATGCCACACACGAAAATGGCGTCTTTCGTCTGCAACAATACCAGCCAGAAAGCTAAAGAGTACTACATCAAGCTATCCAGCGCGACCTCGGTTACCGTTCCACCAAGCGTTTGTAGCGATGGTTGCAACTGCTGTTTGTCGCCGATTAAAATAAGCGTCTGCTCTTTTAAGTTGAGGTATTTACGCGCCACCCGCTGTACATCTTCAACGCTAACCGCCTGAATGCGTTGGCGATACTCCTCCAGATAGCGCGGTGGATAGTCATACATATCCTGCTCCATGATGCGTTTGGCTAAAGCGTGGCTATCATCAAAAGCAAAGACAAAGGAGTTGACTAAGCTCTCTTTAGCCTGATTTAACTCCTGCGGGGTCACCTGGTGCTCGCGGATCAGTTCCATCTCTTGACGTAACAGTCCTACCACCTCGGCCACTGCGGAATTTTTAGTCTCACAACAAGCAATAAACGGCCCTTTGAGCCGTCTGCCCACCGAGTAGTAAGAGTAGACAGAGTAGGCTAACCCGCGATTAGAACGAATCTCACGCATCAGCCGCGAGCTAAAGCCACCACCGCCAAGAATATAGTTCATAACTTGCACGGCGTAGAGATCAGGGTTGTTTTTTTCGATCCCCAACTGCACCAGCATTACCGTAGTCTGCGGTATCGGCCGGTCAATCAGCAAGGTGCCACCAACCGCTGGCTCCGCCTGCGGGGGAATTATCTGTTGCGCGGCTACAGCTTGCCAATCTCCAAAACTGTGCTCTAGCAGGCTACGCGCCTGCTCCTGCGTAATCGCCCCCGATATAACGATACGCGTGTTAGTTGGGCTGAAAAAGTGTTCATATTGCTGTTTGAGGCTATCGACAGTTAAACCCGCGACACTGTGCTGGGTGGGGTAGTTGGCCAGTGGATGATCAGCGTACAGCTGTGACATCATCAACATCTGAGCCAAGTGTGCGCTGTTATCTCCACGGCGACGAATTGACTCCAGCAACTGCTGTCGAGCTACGGCGAAGCGCGATTGTGCAAAGCGCGGTTGCCGCACCATGGCGGACAACAGCTCTAACCCGGCAACAGCATCCTCACTTAACAGCGACAAATCAAAACTAGTGCTATAAGCATCACTAGTTACACGCAGATCAGCAGCCAGATCCTCCAAGTGTTGATCCAACTGGTCCGCATCCCACTGCCCAGCACCACCACTGCGTAATATACTAGCCAGTAGCTCGGCGACACCGCTATTTTTGTTCGGCACGCCGACCTTACCCGCCGCAACCACTACGCTAACATCTAGCAACGGAAGTTCAGAATCTTGTTTAAAATATACCTGTATCCCATTGTTTAACTTAAACTTTTGCGGATAATTTATAGAGAAATCTAGCGCGGGAAACTTCAAGTTGTCGATAAAGGTTGCCTCACCATCTACGCGGCTATGGCTAACACACCCCATAGAGCTCAGTAGCGCGAGCACAACAATAATTTGCCGGAATAACATCACTTCTCCTCCTGCACCAAGGTGATCACAGTTCTGTTCTGCGCCCGTAGCCAACGCTGAGCCACCTGTTGAATATCTTCTGGCGTCAGTTGTGCAATGTGTTGATCATAATCCAGCAGATATTCCCAGCCACCGGCAATAACCTGGAAGCGAGTCAACATATTCGCCAAACCATTATTGGTACGCAGATAGTGCAAACGATCTACCTTCAGGCGCTTACCAATGCGCTGCAACTCATCCGCAGCGATGGGGTGCTGACACAACTGATCCAACTGCTGATAGATGGCAGCTTCAACTTCAGCTGTAGTGTGCGGATAGCGCGGGGTAGCACTAATAACAAATAGATTAGGATAATGCCCTCCCGGAGCTCCAAAACTTGAGACCGCGCTGGCTAACTGTTGCTCCAAAACCAGAGTTTTATACAGCTGTGAAGTTGGCCCTGCGGTTAACAGGTTACTGATGACATCAAAGGCGTAATCGTCCACCGTGGGCAAAGTAGGCTTGTGAAAGGCGATAAGTAGCTGCGGTTGGGCATCAAAGCGCACTTCGCTGCGGCGCTCACCGCGCTGCTCTGGCTCCTCTGCAGTCACAGGCAGAATCTTTTCTCCAGCGGGAATATGGCCAAAGTACTGTTTGACCAACTGTTGCACCTGGTCACTATCTACATCACCAACAATAGCAATGACAGTATTGGTAGGTGCATAATAGCGGTGGAGAAAATCGGCGGTTTCCTCCTTGGTAAGGTTGGTGATATCCGAAGTCCAACCTATAACCGGATGCCGATAGGGATGCACACGAAAAGCTGTAGCGATTAATTCCTCATACATCATGCCCGTGGGGCTACTCTCATAGGAACGCCGCCGCTCCTCAAGCACCACATCGCGCTCGGTATAAAACTCACGCAAGACAGCATTTTGCATGCGGTCAGCTTCCACCGCCATCCACAACTCTAACTTATTACTAGGCAACGAGATCAGAAAACTGGTTAAATCTTTACCAGTAAAGGCGTTAAAACCCACCCCACCATGGCGAGCATATATTTTTGAGATCTCATCCTTAACTACCAGTTGGCGCTGCTGCTGCTGCAGTTGCGCCAATTTATCGCGTAACTCTGTAATGGTGCTGTCATCTGTGTCCTTATTGAGTTCCACGCTCCGCAACTGCACAGCAACACGATCGATCTCCTCCAGCAGCGGTTTTTCAGCGGCATAATCTCGCGTCCCGATAGTTTTAGTTCCCTTGAAACGCATGTGCTCGAGCAGATGCGCAACACCCTGATTGGCCCCCTCTTCATTCACGGATCCAACTCCAATAGTCATATAAGCGCTAAAGGTCGGAGTTTCGTGGCGTTCTACTACCAGCAGAGTCAGGCCATTATCCAACTTAAACTGTTTAACTTGAGGATCAAGCGAGGGTTGAGCCTGCGCACAGAGCCCTGTGACAAAACACAGGAACCCAGCAACAAGCCATACCTGCCAGTTGCGTACTATATTCAGCATAAAAATCATTATAGAAATATCTCCCTACCAACCCTGAGTCAAAATTTTCATGATTGGTACAATGCAAAATAGGGTAAAAACAGCTCAGGCATGATAACACATACAGGCGTGCGAAGAGAATAAGTGTAATGTAGCTAGCCTGACAAACTAACCTACGCACAGCTGCGGCATTAATGCTAACGACAAACACTGGATGAATTAATAGCTACTAACAGGGATAAGCAAAAAAAGGCCCTGTTCCGGAGGAGGGATGGAACAGGGCTAGCGCCCCAAGGGGATGAGGAGCGTCTTTTTCTTCTGTTGCTGACGGTTAAGTCATGGCTTAGCAACATTCGAACAATTTGAGTATGACTGCCAAAGCAGAAATACTATTTGTGATAAATTGTACTTAAAAAATTAAACTTCAGCAAGCCTAAAAAACTTTACCAAGCCTGAATATACTAGATTTACCGAATATATCCCGCTGCATGTTCGGCACGCCGAAACCGAGTTTTCCATAAACAGCAGTGGCCAGAGTTTCCGATAAGGAGTTATGCTGCACCACATTTTCCTGTGCACAGCTTAAGATGTGCAGATTAACGCTCTTCTACATGCTACCGATTGCCAGCCCCAAGGGCTGGCAGCAACAACCTATCGTCGAAATTATGCGCATTCATACATCTACCACGCAGGAGGGACATAGCCTAAAAATGGGTAAAAGAGGAATACACACAGCTATTTTGCTGCTAATATGCCTCCCCAACAGAGAAAACTGCACCAGGAGATAATATGCATACAGCGGCACACTCAGATTCAACCACTGGCGAGCAAAAAGCTACAGAGCCATCAACATCCGCGGCCACTACTACAGGTCAAGAGGAACAGATTCTGCCGCGACTGATGGCCAGCAATGCCTTACGCGCCAATCTGTCCAAACACATGATGCTCAACAAAATGGCCGACTCGAAAGCATCAATAATCTTAACCGCCTCTTCACTTATCATCACCATTACCCTGACTCAACATGAGCAATTGGATCTAGCAACAATTTTGATACTGGCCAGCTCTGGGATAATGGCCATCCTATGCTCTATATTAGCTATAATTCCACCGCTACATGCCAGCGGCGCCACCAACCTGTTCTACTTTCGCTCTTATGCCGAGTTAAGTGAAGAGGAGTTCTCGCGCCAGTTTCGCGCAACTATTGCCGATAAAGAGAAGCTATACGACGCCTACATTCACGAACTATACTTCCTAGGTCGCCATCGTTTGACGCGTAAGTACAGATTGATACGGGATGGTATGTGGATTATCTTAGCGGGATTAATCGGTGCCACCCTTTCAGCAATATGGCATCAAGTACCGCTATACTAGAGCACAGCAAGACAACTATTAAGTTTTAAGGGGATGTTATATGAAGATAGAGTTTTACAAAACGGGTGTATGCCCACGCTGTATGCTAGCGCAGCGCGAATTAAATAGAGTGTTACAGGACAAACCAGATATTGCACTGGAAACTATTGAGATCAGCACCAACTTAATGCGCACATGGAAGGCAGGAGTTCGCCTGTTCCCGGCACTAAAAATTGGAGATGACATTCTAGCAGGCGTGCTCCTATCAGAAGAGAAGATTAATCAATTTATTGCTCAGCAGCACTAGGAAAAATTTCACCAACCACACTCATCTATTGCTAAGGTTGAGTGTGGTTGGTGTAGCAAAGACTACCAGCGCTTAGTCACCTCAATTAAGTGATAACCAAACTGGGTTTTTACTGGACCCAAGACCGCTCCGACGTCACCGGAAAAGACTACCTCATCAAACTCTTTGACCATCTGTCCCGGGCCAAAAGCACCTAAATCACCACCTTGACGACCCGAAGGGCACTGCGAGTACTTTTTGGCACAGGTAGCAAAGTCTGTAGCACCAGCTTCAATTTGCGATTTAAGTTCCAAACATTTTTCTTCGCTATCAACCAAAATATGTCGCGCGTTTGCTGTTGCCATCATAAACTCCTTGTTAATTTTATAGACGATTAATGGTTCGCCCCATGCGCAAAAGCTGTGCTCAGAGGGCAGTAAAAAATAGCGCACTGTCTATCTGGGAGGAAAAAGAGGTTTTCCGCAACCAATATCAACCAAAGTCACAACAAGACAATGCCGATAAGGACTCTACTGAACAGAGTCGAATATTTCAAGCAATTCGTTTCCTGCCCAGTTGTATTCGAAAAAATGCGCGTCACCACAGCATCTCAGGAACCACATCAATCCTACTGGACTGCACGCTCGAAATGAACTCTACATCCACAACCGATGCAAAACATTTGTCCCAAGCACCGCTTAAAAAGCCTGTTATGCTGGTTGTTGAGCAACAATTTCATGGGGGAGATTAGAACCAATAACTTAACTGCACAACACCGTAACGATAGTTATAGCGCTGATGTTTGAACTCTTGCGTGGGAAAATAAAAATCGAGGTCAGCCTCCCAGCGCTGGTGATACCAGTGCACACCACAGCTTAAGTGATCTACCGTCCGCTCCGGCTCAACGCTGTAATCACTAGAACGTACCCCCTCTAAAAAAACATTCTTATCGACAACCTGCTTAGCTGCGCCAGCACTCAGATACCAACCAGACAGCATTGCAGGCTGACGCTCGGCACTTAACTGGGGCAGATTTTTTCCAAAACGTAGTGTAACGCCTAACTGCGCATCGCATTGGATATTGCCACCCCGTGCTTCGAGCGCCCCAATTGCATCAACAGCATAGCCATATCTTTCAATTAAGGGTAATTGCCACTCACCTTTAAGCTCAGCAATCCACCCCCAACGCTGTGAAACCTGGCTATCCCAGCCTTCATATTTATCAAAATTTAGTACCTGATGGGCAAAGTCCTGAAACTCTTTACCCTGTGCCCGCTCCCCTGTCGTACCCAGAGTTAAGCTAGGAGTGACTAAAAAATGCGGACTAACAGCAATGCGATGTTCATAACGACCAAACAACCATGCTGCGTATGGGTGCTCGCCGCTAGGCGGTTGTTCACCACTACGCTCATTGGGGGTATAAATATCTTGGCCAATACTCAGGGTATAGGCTGCACTGTATGGAGTAAATTCAACCTTTAAGCCACTGCTATAGCCGCGGTCTAAGTTAAAAAAACTGTCGTTGGCAACATTCAGGCTCAACATACCGAGCGGTTCATCCGCGGCGCTTGCCGTTAGCGGCAACGCTAGAAGACCAATCACAAACAACCAACAACAGCTCCAACGTAAGCTCATAGCAGCTCCATATACTAAAAAAAGCACCAAGGGAAAAGAGACCAATACTTATAGATAGCGCTCGATATTCAAACCAGCGCCGCAAAGATCACTTGAGAATAGCGTTATTCTAAACAAGTTCGACTCCAACAGCTGTGCCAAACTTCTTTTTCTATTTGCATAACTAATTATCCACGCGAGTCAGGCAAACGCAGAATTGCAGTAAACATAGGTAATTGTTCTACAGCAGAGGCTAAGACAAGCGTTATTGTTATCTTCTGCTTTGCACCGCTGGCGGCCATAAACATATAGGACGATGGCTCTTCAATGGTTTCGTGTTCCTCCATTAGGGCCAATTGCGCAATTTTACTCTTCAACCGGGCGCTATCCTCAATATAATCAAAGATCGACTCGCCCAGCAATGCTGACCGCGACAGACCAATGAGCTGTTCGGCTTGCTGATTGGAAATAACAATCTTGCCATTTTCTAAAAAGGTGACAATGGCAGAGTGGGAAACCTCAATCAAGCTGCGATAACGATTTTCAGATTCCTGGCGCTGCAGAGTTGTGCGCTCCAGCTCTGCCATCATTACATTAAAATCAAGCAACAGCTGACCGATTTCATCCCGCACTCTTGTGACCGGAATCCTTTCATGGAGATCCCCAGTGCGAGTAATTTGGTGAACCGTCTTTGATGCCGCTTTAATCGGGACAATGATAAAGTGTCGAACGAAAAACCAGGTAACAATAACCACCAGCAAAAGAATCCCTGCTCGAAAATAGAGAGCCTGCTGCAGATTTTTGGCAACAGCGCCATACAGATCAGTCATCGGCCTAACAACAGAAACTGCGCCGAGAATATCACCAAGCTTATAATTATAGGAAGGGTGGTCTTTAGGAAAGCGTTGTTGAATAAATGTCGGTGCTGATTCAAACTTTCCATGACATTTAAGGCAAGAATCATCAGCGACCAGAGCCTGCATATAACGAAACACCTCTTTGCCTTGTTTTTTTGTCACGCTATATATTTCATTTTTTTTACTTGTAGCAAAAATCTTTAATTGTTCTACCTCATAGTCATCTGGGCGATTATCAGGATTCCTGAAAGCCAGCGCCACCTGACGGATAGAGTAGTGATCCTCGGTAGAGATCTTTTTTGCTATCTGAGTGGACATAACTTGCGGCACCAGAGCATAGTTATTTTCCGGCTCGTTACGCACAACATCCGATATGTGATTAAAGATCGCGATCAGCTCTCTGGAGACATTTCGTCCCTGATCAAGAGCGATCTTTTGTGCCATTTTCTGTTGATCACGATAGGTCAGAAAGGACGTTAAGAGAAAAACAAGAATAAGAATGCAAGAGAGAATCAGAGTTAATTTAACAGTTAACTTCACATGCATCGATGCAATCATTTAAGACTCCCTCAGCTTAATAGCGCAATCACTGTTGCCACCTCCGCATAATCTGCGAACAGATGGCAAGACGAAATAGCACACTGCAATCTGCGGTGGTCATGGTGTAGGTAAGCATTAATCCAAGCTACCCAAGAACAGCAGTGCTGATAAAGACTTTACTGAACAAAGGCTAACATTTCAAGTCATTCTACATTTGGCTGAGTGGCGCACATAACTATTGGATAGTGATATGAAATCGCAAAAAACAGTTTTGCCCACCCCCCATCTTTGATGTAGACCTGATAATAACCATCCCCCTTCTTTGGCGTAGACCCCAAATTAGACGTATGCAATCGCCATCAGGCCATAGGCGTACTACTTGCTGAGCGCTACCTGAGCATCTAAGTCACTTTACATTTGGGACACTGCAGTGGACATTCAACTGGGCCAAATACTTTTACGATGGATTGTAAGATGAGAAAACAAAAAGAGCCAAACCAGTTAAACAACTGATTTGGCTCTAATTTTTATGGTACCCGGGACGAGGATCGAACTCGTACAGCCAAAAGGCCGAGGGATTTTAAGTCCCTTGCGTCTACCAGTTCCGCCACCCGGGCAAATGTGAGGCTAGTTTTAATGCATTCACGCCGCTGTGTCAAATAAAATTGCGAGATTTTACTGTTAAACGCGAGATTTTACCTGATTAAAAAGAGACAAGAAGATGCGCATTTAAAGCGTGTCCGACATTGGTGCGATTATTCTGTTGGCTATATTCATAACGCAATTGGAACTCGGTCATTTTAGAGAATTTCGCGTTTAAGCCTAGACCTACAAGAAAGCTGTTTTCTGCTAAGGATTTTCCCGGAGTTGTAAACGAACTATGTGTTTCAGAAAATTGTGCGTTTATATCTTCGCCCTGATGGTCAAATTTATGTTGCCATTCAACACCCAATGTCGGCTTTAATATGAGGTTATCCAACTGAAAAGATCGACCAATTTTGACCGCCAATTGGCTTTGTAATGAGTTGCTGCGTTGATCATCAATAACTAAATTGACCCCACCAGCATTTTTTTCACGAAAACTCTTTTCACGCAATTTAACATTACTCAATGCAAGCGTTGGCTCAACATCCCAAAGCCCAAATGACATAGCATAGCCACAACTTAGCAGCGCACTATATTCGTAAGCACGGCGGTTACCCTTGGCACTACGTTGAATAAACGGCATCGAACGCGTATAGTTCATCCGGCTACTACCACCGCCAATTACAGCACTCAGCTGTAATCCGTGTGCATGTTTATTTTCACTCCACTTGGTAAAAAGATAGCCAGAATAACTTTCGCTATCACCATCGTCAGCACTATTCCTGACATTATATTTACTTTTAGTCGTAGACGCAGCACCGCCAATAGTAAAATTATTGGTTACCTTACAATCAAGACCAAACATTACTCCTGATATAGATTCGCGCACTTCCTGATAAGATCCATCATGACCAAGAGTCTTTTTTTGGCCTATAAAATTCAGCCACAACGATGATTTTTCCGTATTGTGCAAACCACTATCACGACTAAAATGTTGCGCTACATCATGCAAACGTTGCGTTGTACGATCAACCGCCATCGCTGTTGCCAGCCCAACAATACGTGGCGTCATACTTGCCATAGCTTCATTCAGAGTGTGAGAGCTCATTGACAAATCTAGGGTGTTCAATACCCAGCTGCTATCCTGAGTCTCGACTGAACGTAACCTATCCAGACTAAGGGCGATAGAGTGATTATGGGTCGTACTTAGGCTCTGATAACTATTCCTATGAATATTCAACAATAGATGTTGGGGATCAGAATTTATCAGTGACGAGTCAAGAACAGCACTACTTATTATATCGTCAAACTCACCATCAATCTGCAGCGCGTCGATAAAAGAGTAAGATCCAGCCGTAGCATATCCATTGGGCAAAACTAGCAGATTTCCCGCCAATTCAGCTGTGCCAAAAACTGTCAACTCATCTGCCACACCTGAACCAACATCAACCTCAAAAACACCATTAGCTTCTTGGACAAAATCGCCATAAATAGTTAGTGTGCCTATTGAATTACCTGGAGCAATAGAACCGCTATTTATTACGTCCCCAGTGATAGTTCCTACACCGCCCAAAGTTCCCCACTGCGAGATAGTGATCTGACCGCCAATCTGCCCATTGAGTGCTAAGAAGCCAGAATCTATTGCTACAGTAGCAAAACTTGAATCGCCATCTAGACTCCAGTTGCTACCGACCATACGCAGAGATTCTATCCCCCCAAAACACTCATCCTCGCTACCATGCCCAACTAGCACTAGGGAATCCTCATCACCAAACAAAAATACTTCCCCAATTAAGTCCGATCCACTCCCTAAAACCAATTCAGAGTTAGACGTAGTGCAAATAGAGTAACTGTCGCCCTTAATAGTACCGCTATTAAAGATCGTTGTATTCTCTTCGGTATAAACGCCAGCACTTGCGCCATCCGTATAATTATTAGAAGCCTCAATCCTGCCGACATTGGTCAAGACAGACGGCCCACCACTTAATAAGACCCCAATAGCACAATCACTTGCTTGCGCCTGAATCAAACCACTATTACGAATAGTAATAAAGCTGCGACTATCGGCCCAAAGACCATAAGCTCCATTCATTAAGCTGTCATGAGCCTGCGCGACAATATTACCGCTATTGGCTATATAAATCTGCTGACTACCATTGGCCACCCAAGCACCAAATGCTAAGGCTTGATCTGCTTGGCTTTGCGACTCAGCATTTAAAATCCCACTGTTCAATAGCTCACCTCCCTGCAAACAAACCGCATAAGAAATAGCTTGATTATTGTCACTAGAGGAGTGTGCTTGGATTGTTTTGAAATTTGCAACCCGCCCACTAGCTCCACCCCAGAGATAGACCCCACGAGCAGTAGTCAACTCATCATTGCTGGTAGCTTCAACTATTATGTTTGCATAGTTATCAACTGTACTAGCTGAACCTCCCCACAAATCTACGCCGTGAGAATTAAGAGTACCGCCACTGCTCCAAGTGATTACCTCGGGAGAAGCATAAAGATCTAAATGCTGACTTGTTCCAGACCATTGGTCAAAAATAAGATAAGAACTTTCAAGGAGTACCGCCGCAGAGGTGTAGCGAATATCCATATAACCACTATTCCCCCAGCTTTCACCCCAGCTATTACGCAAGATCCAAGTACCTAGCCCTCCATCAGTTACATCGTCGTTCCAACCGACTAACGAGATAAGGTGATCTGTGTAGGTATAATATGGAACAGTTGCATCAATAGAGGTGTAGTCATTCTCAAAGTTCCCCGTAGAATAAATATCAAAATGACCATCAACAAAAACAGAGGCATCAACGGCACCAATTTCCAGCAATACACGTTTAGTGGTTTCAATATCATTGATTGGAATACGATACCAATCGGTGAAAGTTACGCGGTCGGCATCCCAATGTAAATTCTCACCTGGTGCCGTTGTTGTATAGGGGAAACTGCCTTCAAATGGCACACCTGATTCCGTTAATGCAGTCAGCTCTTCGAATTCGTACCCTGCTCCATCACAACCATCGAAGTCAGCGTAAAGTGTGCTTAAACTCCAGATAATAAATGATTCAGATAGGTCTACAGCCAAATCATCATACAGATTATGGGCATAATTATAGGTACTCTCAGCCGCAGCTGCAGCACCAAAACTATAGCAACTACCACAATATCCCTGATCACGAACTGGCCCAATATAGCTATGGCCATCAATATCCCTAAGGTCAAACAAGTTTGGTAAATCGCTAGCAACGGCATTGGTGCAAAATAAAAAAAACAAACACAAAAGTGGCAGCAGCCAAGCATCTATAATTTTTAAGGCAGGAAAAGATCTCCTATCCATAAGTGTTAATGCATATCGCATAATTTCCCCGTTGATCATAATCGCAACATTGTCGCTTAAAATATTATCTAGAGCTCACTAGATATTTAGTCAGTCGTTAAAAGCAAGTTAACTTAACACAACTGTTTAATGAAACTGTGAAATATATTACATTATTTTGTCTACAACAGTAAATGCAGAACGTCGCTATGTTGATATTAGCTATGTACTAGGAATGATCTTGAGTTTACTAACCCTTTTGCTGCAATCTTTTCCAGATCTCTTTAACAATCGGGAAAATAGCCAACGCAAAAGCAGAGAAATGTGTTTCTTACCACGTGAAAGGTTTTTATTTGCACTAGCGACTAAATAGAGATAGTGATGGAAAAAATCAACAACCAACCCAGAAAAAAGGTTTAGCTTTAAAGATCCTAATCAGTTTTTTTTTAGAATCAAGCCACCTGTTGCACTTATTAATTGAAGCGATGGATTGACAACAGAATTAAGACTCACTTAGCAGTTTAAGCTGCAAATGGGGCAAAATTGAGCGTTGGCATCTGCGGCAGATAGTTATATTTAACACATAATTTAAAAAAGTAATTCAACCCACATATTTGCTGCTCATCCAAATAGTAAGACATAGAACGCCAATATTCCACCAACTGTTCAGTATCTAGCCAATCTGGTCGTGTAGTGTTTGCCAGCTCGTGCAGATCGGCGAAAGCCAACTCACGCGACTTAATCAACTGCTGATGGAGCTTAAGTATTTCTGTTTGCAACTGGTCAAAAATAGACTTACGGACAATCCACAGCGCAAAGACAAACGGCAGACCGGTACATTGATGCCACAAAGTTGCGAGATCATATTGTATACAATCTGTGTTTTCTGGTGCTAACGCCGCTTTTAACGCGCGGTCACCGATAAGCAACACTGGCTTACCCTGTGCTAATAACTCCTCTATCGGCTGTTTCGGCACTTCGCACTGCACCTGCTCCCAACCGTAATATTCGTGCAATAATACCCGCAACAAATTTACGGACGTGGCCGATTCACCAGTGAGATATATACGCTGGCCGCGCAGTTTTTCCAGTGGCAAGGGGCTAAAAAACAGCACGCTTTGCACCTGAGAACAAGCACTTATTGAGTGCCCAGGAAGCAAATAATAATTTTCAAAATTCTGCCCGTAAGCAAATGATGACGAGGGGCTAACATCTATATCCCCCTGAGCCAACAGCTGATTTAGCTGTGCGGGGACGCCTTTAATAATAGCTCCGGTAAATCCACAACTAGCCAGATGGTGAAACATGGGAACACAGTTTAAATAATCTATATGTCCAAGTTTTAATTGCATAGCATTTCATTTCACATTAACGACAAAAAGCGGAGGCATGGCCACCGCTTATTGCGTTTAAACATTAACTGAAGTTATAATTTCACGCGTTCAAGGAATCCTGTATCAATGTTACCCTCGATGAACTCCTTGTTGTTCATAATTTTCTGATGGAAAGGGATGGTCGTTTTAATACCCTCGATAATATACTCTTCCAACGCTCTATCCATGCGCCGGATTGCCTCTTCGCGTGTATCTGCATGCACTATCAGCTTAGCAATCATCGAATCATAGTGTGGCAACACCTTATAATGATCATAAACCGCGCTATCCACACGCACGCCTAACCCCCCGGGGGTATGATAGCCGACAATAAGTCCGGGACATGGGGTAAATTTATCAGGATCTTCTGCATTTATGCGACACTCAATAGCATGGCCGCGAATCTGGATATCCTCTTGCTTAAAACGTAACGGTTGCCCCGCCGCTGCCAGGATCTGCTCTTTTATGATATCCACGCCGGTGATCATCTCGGTAACAGGATGTTCTACCTGAACCCGAGTATTCATCTCCATAAAAAAGAAATCATTATTAGCGTCGAGCAGAAATTCTATGGTGCCCACACTGGAATAATTGACCGCTTTAGCCGCGGCTACAGCACAAGCACACATTCTTTGGCGCACCTCTTCAGGCAGAATACTGCACGGAGCCTCTTCGATCAACTTTTGATGGCGCCGCTGGATAGAACAATCACGTTCTCCAAGGTGGATAACATTTCCATGCTTATCTGCCATTATTTGAATTTCCACGTGGCGTGGACGTTCGCAATAGCGCTCAATATAGACTTCGGGATTGCCAAAACCCGATTTTGCTTCAGAGCGTGCAGCAGCAAATGCATTAGGTAACGATGCAGGGGAGTGGACTATTTTCATGCCTCGGCCACCACCTCCAGCTGTTGCTTTTATAATTATTGGATAACCAATCTCTCCGGCTATTTTAACTGCCTCTTCAGCGGTAGCTACACCATCTGTAGTGCCAGGAAGAATAGGCACTCCCGCTGCCGTAACAGTTTGTCGAGCGCTAATTTTATCGCCCATTAAACGCATATTTTCTGCTGAAGGACCGATAAAAGTCAGTCCACAATTTTCACATATTTCGGCAAATTCGGCATTCTCGGACAAAAAACCATAACCGGGATGAATCGCATCAGCATCGGTTATCTCCGCCGCACTGATAATAGCTTTCATATTCAGATAACTACTGGAGCTAGCAGCAGAACCAATGCAAACACTCTGATCTGCAAGTTTGACGTGTAGGGCTTCACTATCTACATCAGAATGAACGGCAACAGTTTTTATGCCCAACTCTTTACAGGCACGTAAAATCCGCAGAGCAATTTCACCACGATTGGCAATAACAACCTTATGTATCATAATCTCTCCAGAATTTAATTTAGCCAACAATTAACACAGGCGAAATTTACAGGATTAAATTTACAGCTTTTCAACGATGAACAAAGCATCACCAAATTCTACCGGTTGTGCATTATCTTTGGCAAATTCGACAATTTTGCACTTAAACTCTGCTTCAATTTCATTCATCAGTTTCATCGCTTCTACGATACATAGTGTTTGTCCAGCTTCCACTACATCCCCAACCTTCACATAAGGGTCAGATTCCGGAGATGGGGCAGCATAAAAAGTACCAACCATAGGGGAAGCAATAGTTTCATGTTTATCATTCACTGGAGCAGCCACGGCAACGGGAGCCGCCGGTGCAGCAGCTTGCGCAGCAGGCGCTGGTGCTGCTGATGGCGCATAAACAGGTGCTGACATTTGCATATATTCTGGAGTCGAACCGCGTTTAATAACAATACGCTCCTCTTCGGTTTCAATCTCAAATTCAGTAATATCGTTATCGGTAACAACTTTTATTAAGGTCTTAATATCTTTGATATCCATGAGTTCTTCTCCACTTCATTGTGTCGCACATTAGCAAATAAACACATTTATGATTGATAAAGACTTCGCACGCCAACGCGCGCTGAAAATAAATACAACTTAAAATTTATCTACACTCTTCGTTATCAGGCTAGAACGTGAAACTGCTTAGGCATTTTTGTCAAGCAGCAGTAGCCATCTGCAGTCAATTCCACAGTATCCTCTATGCGTACTCCACCTAATCCTGGTATATATATACCCGGTTCGATGGTAAATACCATGCCAGCTTCCAATATAGCCTCGGAGCGCGGAGAGATTGTCGGCAACTCATGTATTTCGAGTCCAACACCATGGCCTAAGCCGTGGCCAAAATAGTCGCCATAACCTTGCTGAGTAATAAATTGACGAGCAATTTTATCAATTTCACGCGCCGGCATAGATACCGCAAGAGCAGCCATAGCTAAGTCATGCGCTTGCAACACCACAGTATAAATATCACGCAACTTTTGCGGTACTTCGCCGAGCGCCAGAGTAACCGTCTCATCAGAATAGTAACCTTGATACTTAGTACCAAAATCTATGGTAACTAATTCTCCACAATGTAACTCTTTTTCCGAAGCTATACCATGCGGCATAGCACCGCGCGCGCCAGAAGCAACTATAAAGTCAAAGGCTTTGTCTTCCCCACCGAGCTTACGCAATAAGAACTCAAGCTCAAGGGATAGTTCACTCTCCTTAGCCCCTGGTTTAATACAGGTTAAAAGCGCATTCATAGCTTGGCAGTTTAACTGAGCAGCCTTGGACAAGCTAGCAATTTCATCAATATCTTTTATCTGCCGTAACACAGATAGAGCATCATCAGCAGGAACAAAATCTATCTGAGGGCATACCTGCTGTAAACGCTGATACTTGTCGACACTAACCAATTTTGCTTCAAAACCAACGCTATCTGAAGCCGTCCCAACACTACTTATCAATTGAGCAGAAATAGCTTTAAGCTTATCACTGTATTCAATAATCTCATCAGCAGTAACCTGTTGTTGTGCCTGACAGGTATAACGTGAATCAGTCAAAAACACCACGCGTTTACCTGTAACAATAAGCGCACCATCAGTACCAGTAAAACCGCAGAGGTAGCGGATATTTACTAGGCCCAGCACCAACATAGCAGTGTACCCATTTCGCGCCATATTGTCCTGTAAGCGATTAATTCGTGACTTTAACATAACGCCTTTATTTCATCGAGACTAAAAAAATTCAGCTAGCTTTTAACTAAAGCCATTAAACCATCAAACGCCATCAGATAACCATTAGAGCCAAATCCAGCAATTTGCCCAATAGCGACAGGAGCAATATACGAATGTTGGCGAAATTGTTCACGCGCGTGGACATTAGACAGGTGTACCTCAACGGTAGGAATAGCCACAGCACTGATTGCATCACGCAGCGCAACACTGGTATGGGTAAAGGCACCAGGATTAATTATAATACCGCCAACTCCAGCCTGAAAACAGGCATGAATTTTATCAATCAACACACCTTCATGATTAGATTGACAAAATTCTAATTCAACAGAGGCGTCTTTATGCAGTGCATACGCAGAGATTTTAGCATTGATCTGCTCCAGCGTATCCACACCATAAATCTCTGGCTCACGCATTCCCAGCATATTAAGATTCGGGCCATGCATAACAAGTATTTTCACAAAAGCTCCTTAATTACTCCAATGCTGCACGCAACAGGTGGGCATCGCGCCGGACAACATACCGTCCCTTGGCAGCAACTCCGGTAGAATCAATCAATAGGGCGACGAAATATTCTTCCGTCAACATAGTAAGAATAATTGTCATATTCGCGCACTTAATAGCGATCTCTTCGAGTGCACCAACACTAAGTAACGCAGCGGTATGAGCAACTTCGCGCACAACAGCAGCAAACTCCACAACTACTGTTTGCCCACCATCAGCATTAGCACTGGAGAGAGTAACCGAATCAACAGCAATACCATCACACCCCATCAGCACAGCTGATTGCGCTCCTGGTGTTTGTTCTACGATAGTTTGCAATATCTGCTTAAACATTTTTCCTCCTGCGTTGAATGACACTAAGCCAGCTCTGTAACCGCCTCTCTACTTGGCCACTATTTTCATCTAATTTCACCACTGTTTGCTCCTGCAGCTCTTTTAAGCGGGCGTGAAACACTTGATTCTGTGGCTGTTGGTGCACTAAAGTTTTATAAACTGCTACAGCTTTTTCAGTTAACCCCTGTCTATAGTACAGCTCGGCAACTGTCGCCGTTACTAACGGTAGCTGGTAAGTATCGTCTTCTGCACATGCTGAATCATTGATCTGCTTAGTAAGCTCAAGCACTTTTGCATGCTCGGGTCGTAACAAACGCGCCTGCTCAAGATAGAACTGAGCTCTATCTAAGTTAGCCTGCAAAAAATTCAACTGTGCTAATCCAAGCAAAGCATCAATAGAGTCCGGACGCTGTTTCAACAAGCGCTCGTAGCCAGCTACCGCCTCATCGTATTGCTCAGAATTAGCCAAGAGTGCAGACAACAATAACTGCCCATCTACATTACGCGGGTGGTGAATAAGGCCCTGTTGCAAAGTCAACACCGCTGAGTCGACAAGACCTAACTTTACATAGCTATCGGCTAGCTGACAAAAAACTTCAGAAGTTGCGTCTTGCTTAAGCTGTGCAGTATAATCCTTTATTAAAGCTAACAGTTGTGAATCATTCAATGGGCTATTCATAGATCAATATCCAACATCGACGTTATTTCTCAACATCTACAGCAGCTATTATTGCCTGCGGATCAGACAATGAATGCAGCGCATATCTACCTATGCCACGGTTGAGAACTACGCGCAGCACACCGTCTTTAACCTTTTTATCGCGACACATTGCCGCAACATATTGTTGCGCAGAAAATTGCGGTGCAGTTACCGGTAACCCACACTGCGTTAATAAGACAATTAAACGCTCCACTTCGCTCGACGAACATAAATCTAACTGGTGTGAAAATTTAGCAGCTACAACCATACCAATAGCCACAGCCTCACCATGGAGCACATTACCATAGCCAGATAATTGTTCGACAGCATGACCAAAAGTGTGGCCAAAATTCAAAATTGCCCGCACCGAACCTTCAGTTTCATCTTGCTCAACAACCTGCGCCTTTATTTGGCACGATGTAGTAATAGCATATTTTATAGCAGTACGATCACGTGCCATCAAAGCAGTAACATTATTCTCTAACCAAGCAAAAAAATCACCATCGTAGATCATGCCATACTTAATAACTTCAGCAAGACCGGCAACAAATTCACGCACAGGCAAGGTTGCTAATGTTTTAATATCAATCATGACATAGCGGGGCTGGTAAAAAGCGCCAATCATGTTTTTCCCCAAGGGGTGATTTACTGCTGTTTTGCCCCCCACCGAACTATCAACCTGAGAGAGTAACGTGGTTGGAACCTGCACAAAGGGGATACCGCGCATAAACGTAGCAGCGGCGAAACCGGCCATATCACCGATAACACCTCCACCGAGTGCAACAAGGGCACAGCTGCGATCATAGCCTAACTTAATCAGCTGAGTATAGATTTCATTGAGAGTCTCTGTGTTTTTGAATTTTTCTCCATCAGCGACAACAATTGTATCCGTAGTAAAACCGGAAGAATTAAGACCATTGACGACAAGATCCAAATATAGCGGGGCAACTACCGTATTCGATACCACAACTACCCGCTGCGGAAACTTAAGTTCGTGCAGGGCATCACCCAATTGTGTTAAGCACGCATAATTCACATCTATCTTATAACTACGCTCAGCTAAACCTACATTCAGAGTCGTTGCACCAGATTTACTTTGCATTATCTCCATCCACACCTAAAGTCTGCATAATATCATCTACAACCTGATTAGCAGTTTTACCATCAGTATTTATGATTTGAGCTGCTTGATTATATAGTGGTAAACGGCTGTACCACAGCTTATATAGCTCATTATTAGCTCCATTGGTTGCCAAAGGGCGCTGTGATACATCAACAAGACGCTTTTCAATAGTCGCCCAATTGGCGTGCAGATAAACAGTGCTACCTAACTTGTGCATCAACAACCAATTTTCTTCACTACCGACAATACCACCACCTGTTGCAATAACTGCTGGAGAAATCGCTAACTGTGTTAATACCTGAGTTTCTAAATTGCGGAAATAACCTTCCCCATATTGAGAAAATATTTGGTTAATTGAGCACTGAGCCTCTTGCTCTATAACAGCGTCTAAATCAATAAATTCCACATCCAAACGTTGCGCCAACATACAACCAACGGTAGTCTTGCCAACCCCCATAAACCCCAGTAGAAATATATTTTCCATAACAACGCACAACCTAGTAATAAGTTATACAAAAAAAGGACAGGGAATTCCTGTCCTTTTTTTGTACTAACGACATTTGCACTGAATTATTGCGGAATAATGTGCGGAGTTATAAAAATCAACAGTTCACTACGAGTATTGCTCGTGCTGTTTGATTCAAACAATTTGCCTAAAAATGGAATATTTTTCAAAAAAGGCGTTCCACTATTACTCTCTAAGGTATTATCAACATAAATTCCACCGATAACAGTCGTTTCGCCATCTTTCAACATCAGTTTAGTCTCTGCCTCCTTGGTATCAATTGATGGCGCACTGCCTGCCCCAGTTGAAACTGTTGAACCAATAGTACTATTTGACGCCTTAATTTCTAAAATAACGGTACCATCTGGATTCACCTCTGGAGTAACCTCAAGAGCCAATGTTGCATCTTGAAATTCAGTGGTTGTACCCGAGTCACTAACAGATTGATATGGAATAGAGGTTCCCTGCTCTATCTTAGCTGATTCGCCATCAAGAGTTAAAACCTTTGGCGAAGAGATAACTCTGCCACTTCCTGATGCTTCCAAGGCAGAAATTTTAAGATCTAAGACGTGGTTATCATATCCTAGTCGACCAAAACTCATTGCCGCACCTAGTCCAGAAGTACCGAGTGTAGAAGGTAAAGTAAAGCTACCACCTAACGCCACTGAACTGGTATCTATACGGTCAGTTCCAATCGAACCAGTACCATCATTCGCATACGAATAACCCCAATTAATCCCCAAATCCATGCCTGTTGATGTATTTGATTCCACAATACGTGCCTCAATCATAACCTGCTTGACTGGCTCGTCAAGCTGCCTAAGGAGGTCACCTACCTCAATTAACTTGGACGGAATATCGGAAACCATTATTTTCTTACTACCGTCAATCGCTGAGACTTCACCCTGATCAGAGATCATGTCGTCAATAACATCTTCTATGGTATCTGTATCTTTGTAATTAACTTCAAAAATTTGTGTTTGTGTCTCTTCAAGGGTTTTTATCTTTTTAGTAGCCTGCAGCCTCGCAGTCTTCATATCCTCAATTTGCTTGAGCGGTAATACCCGCACCACATTGCCCTGCTTAATCGTCCCCAACTCCTTAACTTCGAGCACTAAGTCCAAAGCTTGATCCCAGGGCACATCGTGCAAACGCAAGGAGATATTACCGGTTACATTGTCGGATAAGATTAGATTTTGATCGCTTATCTCCGCAATCAACTGCATAACTTTACGAATATCTACATCATCAAAGACTAAGGAAACCGGCTCTCCAGTATAAACTTTGGCCACTTCATCGCCTGAATCTATTTCAGAAGCATCCTCACTATCAGATAGAGCAGATATGACCTGAGCAACTTGATCTTCGGCAACTGTGTCAGATACTGCAGCACTGGTATCAATAGGGATACTTACGGTACTTAGTGCTGGAGGTGCAACTTCAGCAAAAGGGCCATCAACTGAACGGAAGATTAATGCTAAGCCATTATCCACAAGTGAAAAATCTACTGGCCCTTTCATGGTCGCAGCAAACATCACACAACGTTCACCCGCTATTATTGTGGAGTAAGGGACAATTTGCAGCACTGCACTAGGAAATACTGAGGCGTCGACAACACGCCGCAGGGCACGTGGGATAACCGCATTTTTAACACCAAAGCGAATTATGTCACCATCAACTTTAGCAGGTATCACTTTAGCCGTAGCAGAGAGCTTAACTTGAAAAGTAGAAGTTCCATTGGCAGCATCAAAATTTATGCTTTCAACAGATACCGGTTTTCCAGTAGATATAACTGCAGATTTCTCTACAGCGGGAGCCGCAGTAGCAACTCCCCACTGCACCACTAGATTATTTCCCTGTTGCTCGATTCTAGGCTCTGGCAAAATATTATCTGCAGAGTCAAATACAAAACGGGTTTTGTCAGCGTAAATTCCAACCCGGACACCATTGAATCCATCATCAACAGCAAAGGCGCGCTCACTAAACTCCGGCAAGGCGCCCATAACATCGATAACCAGCCGAGAAGGCGCGCCTAACTTGTAGCTATCAAAAGATATCTTTGATGAGTTCGTACGCAACACAACCGTCGAAGCACCAACATCAACGGACTGAATTGTCACCATCTCTGGGGCTGACTCAGCGCTGCAAATTCCAGCAAAACCTAAGAATGCCAGCAGCACAACCATGCACATCGGCAGTAGCTTTTTCCATACACTAGAAATCATTGTCATCACCCTATTCCCCTTCCCTGTTAGGGAGAGTTATCTTTTGAATCTCAGTCCTCAACCCACCTGAAAAGTCGCGAAAGCGCTCTTCAACTATAACCACATCTTCTGTTATATCAGTTACAACACCATGATTTCTGCCGATTTTGACTCCAACATTCAGCAAATAGGCCTTTTTATCCGGCGCCACTACCAAGGCTCGAGGTTCTCCTTTACCAACAACAATTGCACTCAACCGTAGCTCTTTGAGGCCAAATTGTTGCAACGGTGTTTGTGGTTCTGAATCTTCCTGTAAAGGATTACGCACCTCTAGTAGTGAAGTAAATGGATCACGGCGCTCGCCAGCAACATAAACAAATTTCGGGGCTACAACAACGGTCTCCTTCTTTTCAGCTTCGACAGGTTTCTTTACCACAGCACGCGGCTTAACAACTTTAGTATTATTTGGCTGTTTTTCGTCACAGGCTGACAAGGAAAAAACCAAGCCAAAGCTAAGCAACAATATGATAATTCTCATCATTTATTTTTCCCCTTTGTAGAGGGTGCTTCCGGCGGATTTTCGATAAATCTATAAGTTACTACACTGCAATCAATTGCTAGCTGTGTCTGTACATCTGTAGTTTCAGCTTTACCCAGCGCAATATTCTCAATATTTACTATCCGATCAAGATTCGAAACGGCTTGACAAAAAAGGGCCATTTCATGATAAGACCCGTTCAACTTAAGGGACACTGGAACTTTTGCATAAAACCCTTGGGGTACTTCATTTTCAGGTTTAAACTCTTTCACTTCGAGACCATTATCTTTTGCTAGACCGGCAATATTAGATAACAGACTGGGTATTTCACTTTCATTAGGCAATTCGTTCAGTGCCAACTCTAGCTGTTGTTGCATTTTCTCATATTCAGCTTTAAAACGCGGCAGGTTATTAGCTATGCGACGGTTCTCCTGCAACTGAATCATAACCTTATCATTCTGAGCAATTTGCTTTGCCAACTCATCCTGAGCAGGCAGATGTAAGAAATAAACATATCCCGCAATTATCAGAGCTGAAACTCCTAAGAGCAACAAAACCCGCTGATAAAGAGGCATTTTTAGGACATTTTCTATCCGAGCATCCATGTTAGTTCCTCCTAGTTACCAGATTGCGCAGCTGTTTTTTTTGTTTCTTTTCTACAGCTCAAGTCGAAGTTCTGTAATTTCAGCTCATTGGTTACTTTTTGCTTAGTAACCTTCAGCGTCACGCCCTGATAATAGGGTGATTTTTCCAGTTGTGTCATAAAATTGGCCACATCCTCTTCGCTCAGGCCAACCCCAGCCATTGAGATAGAACCACCTTTATCCTTAAATTCAGTAATCCATAATTTAGCAGGAAGAGACTCAATTAAATCATCCATTAAGTGTACTGGCCCCGACTTCGCCGCTTTCAGGGCAGCCAGAACATCTAACTTATTCTTTAACTCTTCCTGCAATTTTTTAAATTTATTAACTTCGCCTATTTTTTTCTTAAGCTTACTGATTTCATGATTATTCTCCTTAATCTGCTGCTTCACATCTGCAATATCAGACTGAATAGAGGTATACACCACCGAGCAACAGACAATAACCAATAGAATGGTCAAAATGGTGACAATAAGTTGATTACGTAACTGCACCTTTTTTTGAGCAGCTTTAACTGGAAGTAGATTAATACGAATCATAATTTATCTCCCACCTTACGGGTTGCCAACCCAGCAGCCACCGAGAAAAATGGTGCAACAGATTTCACATAGTCCAGATCGAAATCTTTTTCACTCACTTGCATTCTGCTGAATGGATCCAAAATTTCTACTGGCACGTCAAGACCTGCAGCCATTGAGGAGACAATATTTTCAGTAAGTGCCACGCCACCGGTTACATAGACTTTTTGCACGCGCTCATCTGCAAATGTTGCCGAGAAGAAATCCAGGGAACGTCGCACCTCTTGCACCAAGCTATCGGTAACCTGCTGCATTACTGTATGCAGTTGATCCAGCTCTACACCGACCAAATTTTCACCCAACTTAAGCGCTTCAGCTGATTTTGTATCTAAACCAAAATGCTTCTGCAGCTCTTCATCGTAACTATCGCCACCTAGCTGAATTTCGCGGGTAAAAACAGAGACGTTATCCTTGAGCACATTTACCTGAGTACCACTGGCACCCATATCTATAAGGGCAACGGTACTCAATGCCTCATCTTCGTAAACCGAGCAATAAATATTCTCAATAGCAAAGCAGTCAACATCCAAAACCACTGGAGTTAGCCCACTCTCGATAAATACCGATATATGCTCATTGACAAAATCTTTCTTTGCGGCAACTAGGATAACTTCCATCTGTCCTTGATCATTGGGATCGGGGCCAAGAATATGGTAATCGAGAAAAACTTCTGAGATTTCAAAGGGTATATACTGCTCTGCTTCCCACTGAATTGATTTATCCAATTCATCTTCGGTCATCAAAGCCAAGGATATTTTACGAATGATGATTGAATGACCAGAAACTGAGGTAGCGACATCCTGTGATTTGATATGATTACGCGCAATCAGGTCACGAATAGCCATCACCACAGCACTAGAATCCATAATAGAATCATCAACAACAGCCTCTGGAGGTAGAGGCTCACGGTCTAAACTTTTCAGCTGATATCCGCTTTTAGTTTCCTGAAGCTGGACAAGCTTGACAGAACTGGCACCAATGTCAATTCCAACAACATCCTTCTTTGATCCAAACATAGATATGATCCTACTGTAAGAGACAGTTGCAAATTAAAGATCGATACCACCTAATAATTACACATAGTTGATTATAGGTATTTTTATGCATGCGTCAAGAATAATTAAAAAACAACAAGCTAATCCAACCATAAACGTAATAATAGATCTAGAATAGGGTTAAATACCAGCGAATCACCGTTGAACCCCAAAACAGGTAAAAAATACTCGCAGCTGCCAGAAAAGGGCCGAATGGAATAGCAAAGCGACTATCCTTGCCCTTTAAGAGCATCAGAGGCACACCAACCACAGTCCCGGCCAACGAGCTGAAGAAAATAATAGGTAAAATCGCCTTCCAACCTAAAAAAGCCCCAATCATCGCCAGCAGTTTTATATCACCGCCGCCCATACCCTCTTTTTTGGTAAGGAACTCATATACCGAAGCAACCGCAAACAGACTGCCGCCACCGAGCAAGAGACCGAACAAAGAGTTCTGCCACCCCACCCATGGTAACAAGAACGAGCAACAGAAACCGACAACTATACCCGGTAGGCTAATTGCATCAGGGATTATTTGATAATCCAAATCTATAAAAGTAATCACCACCAAGGCGGAGACAAACAGAAAAAAAACCAGAGAAATGGTACTAACACCAAAATGATAGAACACTAGCACGAACAGGAGCCCATTAAGAGCTTCTATGCTGGGATAGCGCAGAGAAATCTTTTTAGCACAGTAGGCGCATTTGCCGCGCAAGAATACATAACTTAGGATTGGAATATTATGATACCAGCGCAACCCAGAAGAACACGCTGGACACCGCGAAGCTGGAAAAACAATTGAGACACCAGCCGGAATACGGTAAATACACACGTTTAAAAAAGAGCCAATAATGGCTCCCAGAATAAATACAACGGCAAGAATAATCCACAAATCAGTATTTTCCACTATTGCGTCCCTAGTTGTTATATAGAACAAATGACGATGGCATGAAGATCACTCTATGGCAAAGACACTTGACAACATGCAAATATTGAATAAAGAGATCAACAATTAAACCTTAGTCAGACAATCCTATTACAGATTCAATGTCTCGGCCTACCCCCTGACAATTTATCACCCAATTTACAACTATGCGTAACTTTATTATCAATAAACCGACTACCTAGTAGACAATAAAACCAATCGTTTTTTTTACGAGATCAACTACATCAACATTTAATATGTACATTTATACGCAGAGTTAATAGCACCATTACACTACTTGGCATTAAATAGATGGGACTAATTTATTTTGTCACCTGATCGCCAGACCCCATACCGACCACTGTCATCAAAATGTAACGAAAATATTCCTTTAATGACAGCGTATTCAACATCTTCTGATCTGTTTGAGCCAGAAGCAGCGGCGTTGACATGTCAATTTTATTCACCTGAGCCAGACCTGTGATACCAGGACGAACAGCCAAGACACCGCGAGAATCGCGTTCGGCAATCAACTCCATCTGAGAATAAAGGCAGGGACGAGGCCCAACAAAACTCATATCTCCTATCAGCACATTAAACAGCTGCGGCAATTCGTCCAATTTTGTCTTACGCAAAAAACGACCAATAGTTGTGATAGATGAAAAAGGCGCAAGATGGCTGGGGACTGAGGCTGTGTCTATTTTCATCGTGCGAAACTTGATCAAAGTAAAAGGTTTTTTATTACGACCAACACGCTGTTGCAAAAACACCGGAACACCGGTGTCTAATAAACCTAGAATAAAAACTATTAAAAACACTGGGGAACAAAAAATAATGCCAACCGTGGCGAGAAGTATGTCCATAAAACGCAACAACGGCTGATTCACAGAATGACCAATTCTGTTCTGCTCAGGGAAACAGCACCGTAACCCCTCCTCGATACTTACAGGAGGCTCCCAGCCCAAAAGATCTTTCGCACGACTGATATCCACCTGAAGCGAACAGAGCAAACTCTTAGACATCGCCTCCCTTCTCATAAGTTTTGCCATATAGCGCAAAAATTTTGGTGGAACAGAGATTAAACGAATTGGTTTTCCCATTGCGTTAGCAAGAAGTCGCACCAATGTTACGGTAGAAAGATCTTCACCATCAGATACTACAAAGATATTATTAGCAGCGGCAGGATGCGCTAAACAGGTAACGATAAAATCAACCAGATTTTCTCTACTGATAAGGGAGCGTCTATTTAAAATAGCGCCAAATGGAAGTGGCATTCCAGTGGCGACCAATTTAACCAAACTGGAAAAGTTCCCTTTAGCCCCAGGTCCGTATACCAATGGCGGTCGAATAACAACAATTTCAATACCTGTTTCATTGGAAATCTGCATTAAGCCCTGTTCTGCCTCGTACTTAGAAACCCCATAGGCATCATGAGGAGCTGGCAATGATGTTTCATCACAAGGCACACCGAACGGTGTTTGATCTCCATTGACTTTTATTGAACTGATAAATATAAAACGCGTCACTCCAGCAGCAGCAGCCTGACGAGCTAAATTTAGAGTACCTGAAACATTTATATCCCGTATTTCGTCACAACAGTCATAACCAACTTCATGCCTAGCATTGAGGCAGGCTGCTGTATGAATGACAGCATAAACATTATGCAATGCTGCACTCCAAACAGTCCCTGCTGACAAATCTGGCACCAGTACCACGTCATCAGTTAATGAACCTATACTATCAAAGTGACGCACTGAACACCGTGGAGCGAAATTTGAACTAGAGGCTAACTTTGCGACGACTGCAGAACCAATAAACCCATTAGCACCAGTGACTAAAATTGTTTTACGCGCCATTGTCTTATCCTCCACACAACAATAGTAAATGCATAAATCAAGTAACGCTGTTTAGAACCGTGCCACACACACAACGCTACAAATAAATACCAGCAAAGCTCTGCACTCTTTACTGAATTCATCAAAGAATGGCAAAAATAGTGGCTGAAGCTACATCGAAGATAAAGGCGAGTGTAGAGATATTAACTATTTTAAATACCCCAACTTATCCAACTTAAATTCATATTTCAAGATAAGACAAATAATTCATAAAAAAAGGCTGTGGAATTATCCACAGCCTTTTTTTATGATGGCGGGGCTGACGGGACTCGAACCCGCGACCTCCGGCGTGACAGGCCGATGTTGTAACCGACTCTACTACAGCCCCGTACTTATATGGTGGGCGAAACAGGGCTCGAACCTGTGACCCTCGGTGTGTAAGACCGATGCTCTCCCAGCTGAGCTATTCGCCCATATTTAGTGCTTATCGAATGGCGGGGCTGACGGGACTCGAACCCGCGACCTCCGGCGTGACAGGCCGATGTTGTAACCAACTCTACTACAGCCCCACTCGATGAACGCGCTGAAAAGTAACAGAATATCTTATTGAAGTAAAGATCTAAAAGTTACTTTATACGCTTTTTTTTACAACCTAGTTAACTGCATCCTTTAAAGCCTTACCTGCCTTAAATTTAGGCGCTTTAGCTGCAGGTATATTGATGGCGGCACCAGTTTGTGGATTCTTACCAACACGGGCAGCACGATCTCCCACACTAAAAGTACCAAAACCAACCATGGCAATTTTATCACCCTGTTTCAATGCGTCAGTAACAGTATCAACAAACGCCTTCAGTGCTTTTTCCGAATCTGCTTTACTTAGTCCTGCTTTCTCAGCAATAGAATTTACCAGTTCTGTCTTTGTCACAGCTAACCTCCTAGGTTGGGATATATATGTGCATCAATTAAGACGCGCAAGTTATAGCAAATATCAATAAGGAGCACAAGTACTAAACAAGTGCTAATCCTTACCAATACTTATCTTTAGATCAAAAAGGGCCTCCGCATTTTTGATCCTGCCAGTGAGCTCGTAATTATAGCAAAGCCTGTGCCAACACTTCATCCATATGAGCCACACAGGTAATATCTAAAGTCTTTAACAGGTGGGGAGGTATCTCTTTCAAATTGCGCTCATTCTCCTCTGGAATGAGAATCTTCTCCAAACCAGCACGTCGAGCAGCTAAAAGTTTCTCCTTTAACCCTCCTATGGGCAGCACCTCACCACGCAAATTAATCTCACCTGTCATGCCCAACCGGCAATCAACCAGCCGTCCCGTTAAAGCTGATGCTATGGCAGTAGCAATAGTAATCCCAGCTGATGGGCCATCTTTGGGAATTGCTCCCTCTGGGACGTGTATATGGATGTCTATGTTGCGATAAAAGTCGGCTTCCAGACCTAACTCTTGCCAACGTGATCGCACATAGGCAAAAGCAGCCTGCGCTGACTCCTGCATTACTTCACCCAGCTTACCAGTTACTGTCAACTTACCCTGCCCAGCAAGCTGTAAAACTTCTATCATCAAAATTTCGCCGCCAGCTGCTGTCCATGCTAATCCAGTTGCCACACCACACAGCGAGCTCTGATCTTTTTTACCATGACTATATGGAGGTACCCCCAAAAACTTGTGCACCTGAGCAACACCAATGCGCCAATGAGCCTTTTGATCTTTATTAACAACCATCTGCCGCGCAATTTTACGGCAAATGGCGGCAATACGCCGCTCCAAATCACGGACACCGGACTCACGCGTATAGCGCCGAATAACCTCAGTTAGCGCAGCGGGAGTAAAGTTAACTTTCCCTGGGGCCAAGCCGTGCTCCGTCAATTGTTTGTCTAGCAAATGGTTGCGTGCGATCTGTACTTTTTCCTCTTCACAATAACCGTCTAACTGAACGATCTCCATTCGATCAAGTAGCGGTGCTGGAATCCCCTGAAGAGAGTTAGCTGTAGCCACAAACATGACATGCGACAAATCGTAATCCAGGTCAATAAAGTGGTCTCCAAAATTCTTGTTCTGTTCTGGATCAAGAACTTCAAGTAGAGCAGCTGAGGGATCGCCACGGAAGTCGGTGGACATCTTATCAATTTCATCCAGTAAAAAAACTGGATTGCGCACACCAACCTTCTTCATGCTCTGAATAATTTTACCCGGCATAGCACCTATGTAGGTACGCCGATGCCCACGAATTTCGGCTTCGTCACGCACCCCACCTAAGGAGATACGCACAAACTTGCGATTAATGGCGCGTGCAATAGATTGTCCCAGCGATGTTTTACCAACACCAGGAGGGCCGACCAAACACAGGATAGGCCCCTTCACCTTTTTAACCAACGCTTGAACTGCAAGGTGTTCAAGAATACGTTCTTTAACTTTTTCTAGACCATAGTGGTCAGCGTTTAGGATAGTTTCTGCTTTATCTATATCACTACTATCGCGCGTTGATTTTTGCCAAGGTAGATCCAGCAACCAATCAATATAGTTGCGCACCACCGTTGCCTCAGCAGACATCGGTGACATCATCTTGAGTTTGCGCAACTCGGAATTAGCCTTATCGACTGCTTCGCGAGGCATTTTTTGCTTAGCTATGCGTTCTTCAATATCTTTCAGTTCCTGCTTAAAGTCATCCTTATCGCCTAACTCTTTTTGAATAGCCCGCATCTGTTCATTTAGGTAATACTCTTTTTGCGTGCGCTCCATCTGGTTTTTGACGCGTTTACGGATTTTTCTTTCTATCTTGAGGATCTCTACTTCGCGCTCCATCAACTCCAGCAAAGCTTCCAACCGCGAGCCAATATCAACGAGCTCAAGAATCTCCTGCTTTTCATCGACCCGCAAGCTCAAATGTGCAGCAACAGTATCCGCCAGCAGACCAGCCTCAGATATATTCTCCACCGCAGAAACTACCTCAGAAGGCACTTTACGACTCAGCGTTACGTAAGACTTAAACAGAGTACGCACACTACGCACCAATGCTTCCGATTCTAAAGCCTCGGCGCGGGTTTCTTCTACCTGAGTATAGGTAACTAAAACATAATCTTTAGCTTCAATTAATTCACAGACTGAAGCACGATATTGTCCTTCAACCAACAGTTTGACTGTGCCATCAGGCAATTTAAGCAGTTGAGAAATCTTAGCTATAGTGCCGACTTGATATAGATCTTCCAGTTCTGGTTCATCGACATCAGCATCATTTTGTGCCACTAAAAAGATTAAACGCTCACCCTCCATTGCCACTTCTAATGCACGAATGGAATGTGGCCGTCCGACAAAAAGTGGTGTAACCATCTCTGGAAAAATGACGATATCACGCAAAGGGAGCAGAGGTATCGCCCCTGCTCCCTTTGTATCTACAACATTCTCTTCTTGCGATTGAGTCATATATAAAAACCTTTACGCAGATTCAGCACATTCATACACAATGCGCGGAGCATTTTTTTTCTGAATAACATCTTCGCTGATAATAACTTCTTTTACTTGATCCTGTGACGGAATATCGTACATTACTTCCAGCATCGACTCTTCTAAAATAGAGCGCAGTCCACGAGCACCTGTCTTACGTCGCGCTGCCTCACGCGCAATAGCTACCAGAGCATCGTCGGTAAATTTCAGCGAGACATCTTCGAGTTGCATTAATTTCTGGTATTGACGTACCAGAGCATTTTTTGGTTCCTGAAGAATGCGCACCAAAGCTTCCTCATCTAACTCTTCAAGGGTAGCTATTACCGGTAAACGACCGATAAATTCTGGAATCAAACCATACTTCAATAGATCACCAGGCTCGATATCTTTAAGCATAGAGCCTAAAGTTGCCTTGCTAGGTAGCGGAATATTCGCACCAAAACCCATGGTTTTTTTACCTACACGCTGCTTAATAACATCTTCCAAGCCAGAAAATGCCCCACCACAGATAAACAGGATATTTGCAGTATCAACCTTGATAAAATCCTGTTGCGGATGTTTTCTACCACCCTTAGGCGGAACACTCGCGGTTGTGCCTTCAATAATCTTCAACAGCGCTTGCTGAACACCTTCGCCAGAGACATCCCGAGTGATGGATGGTGATTCACTTTTGCGCGCAATCTTATCAATCTCATCTATATATATTATGCCGCGTTGGGCCTTTTCTACATCGTAATCTGCCGCCTGTACTAGTGCTAAAATAATATTTTCTACGTCCTCGCCGACATATCCTGCTTCAGTTAGATTCGTTGCATCGGCCATAGCAAATGGGACATTGAGAACGCGGGCTAAGGTTTGCGCTAATAATGTCTTTCCGCTACCAGTTGGCCCCAAAAGTAGAATATTACTCTTCTGAATTTCTACATCGTCGACCTTAGAAGAACACTGCACCCGCTTATAGTGGTTATAAACAGCAACAGAGAGAACTTTTTTCGCTTGGGTTTGCCCAATAACATAATCATCCAAAGTTGCACAAATCTGCTGTGGAGTCGGCAGTGGAGTCGATTCATCACTGCTATCGGCACCCAGCTCTTCGGCAATTATCTCTTGGCATAACTCTATACACTCATTACAAATATACACCGATGGACCAGCAATAAGTTTTTTAACCTCATCCTGAGTTTTTCCACAGAACGAGCACATCAAACCTTCATTATGCTCATCTTTTTTAGCCATAAAATCCCTCCGTAGTTATAGCTGATCACGCAAGACAATTTTATCAACTAAGCCGTAATTTTGTGCATCTTCAGCGCCCATAAAGAAATCTCGTTCAGTATCAGTGGCAATCGTTTTAATATCCTGACCTGTGTGCTTGGCAAGAATAGCGTTCAAATCATCACGCATACGTAAAATTTCTTGGGCATGGATGCTTATATCCGATGCCTGACCCTGAAAACCACCTAATGGTTGATGTATCATTATACGGGAATTTGGTAAAGAAAAGCGCTTCCCATGTTCCCCAGCCGCTAACAAAACTGCACCCATGCTCGCCGCTTGACCAATGCAGATTGTTGAAACTGGGGCTTTTATATACTGCATTGTATCATAAATAGCCATCCCTGATGTCACCACACCACCAGGTGAATTAATGTAGAGATGAATATCTTTTTCTGGATCTTCCGACTCTAAAAACAGTAACTGGGCAATAATCAGATTAGCGATCTGATCATCAATCCCGCCACCGAGAAAAATGATTCGGTCCTTTAACAGCCGTGAATAAATATCGTATGAACGTTCACCACGTCCAGTTTGTTCGACTACTATCGGGACAAGACTCATTATTAATTACTCCTGCTCTGCTTCAGCTACTTGATCAGTATCAGCTTCTTTTGCCGCCAGATCTTCTTTGGAAACATCAGTAACCTTAGATTGGCCAAGCAAGAAAGTGATAACCTTCTCCTCTTCAATCTGTGCTAACAGATTGCGCCGTGCATCTTCACCGGCATAATATTTCTTCACCTCTTCAAGTGGAGCATTAGCCATGGTGGCAATCTCTTCTAAACGACTATCAATCTCAGCATCATCAACAGAGATATTCTCCTGCTGACCAATAGCCTCGAGAATCAGGCTACCTTGAACCTGTTTAATAGCCGTCGCACGATACATGCCACGGAATGATTCATCATTCATACCCATCATCTCCAAAGTCATACCCTGCTGCTTCAACCTATTGGAGATATTGCGCTGCATGAAGTCCAACTGCCGCGCTATCATTGTTTCTGGTACTTCAACCTCATTATTATCAACTAAGGCGGTCATCAAGCGCTCTTTTAAATCTTCTTCAACGCGCTGCTCTTCTTGACTTTTATAACCTTCAGAAACCTTCTGACGCAAATCTTCTAATGAATCAGCGCCCAACTCTTTAGCCAGGGCATCATCCAACTCCGCACAGACCTTAACCTTAATCTCTTTTATCGCAACTTTAAAAGTTGCCTCTTTGCCAGCTAAATCGCTATTACCATATTCCTCAGGGAAGGTTACGACAATCTCTTTCTCTTCACCGCGCTTCATCCCGACTAACTGCTCTTCAAATCCAGGAATAAAACTTCCTGATCCTACCTCAAGTACATGTTCCTGAGCTGCCCCACCGGCAAATGCTTCACCGTCAAGAAACCCTTCAAAATCCATAGTTACAAAATCGCCATTTTGCACATCATCACGTGCAGCAATTTCTTGCGTGTCACGCTCGGAGCACATCTGCTTGAGACGATCCTCAACTACTTGATCATCTAGCACCAAAATCTCTTTTTGCAACTCCAAGCCACTGTAGTTTGCTGCAACAACTACTGGCTTAACCTCAACATGAGCTTCAAAGGTAAAGGCTTGTCCCTTAGCTAAAGAATCAGTAGCTTCTATATGTGGTTCAGATATTGCTTGAACATCATTGTCGACCAAAGCCTTATAGTAAGATTCATTAATCAGAGCGCCAACTACCTCTTGTTCCATCTGTTCAGCATAATACTGCTCAACAACATTCATTGGCACCTTGCCCTGACGAAAACCTTTAACTTTGGCTTTTTTAGCAATCTTCTTATATGCCTTGGTGATTTCATCAGAAACACGATCTGCGCTAACTTCTACACTAATTTTCTTTTTTATAGGGCTAATGTCTTCAACCTGAACGTTCATGCTAAATAACCTCACTTAATAATTAAAGTAAAACGAGACAAACCGATATTCGGTAATGGACAGAAACACAAGGCATAACAAAACAGGGGCATAAATGCCCCTGTTGTTGCTTGGTGCGAGAGGGGAGACTCGAACTCCCACGGTTGCCCGCTGGATCCTAAATCCAGTGCGTCTGCCAATTCCGCCACTCTCGCAAATCCTATTAGATCTCAAAACCGAAAAGCTATGAGAATATATGTCACCATCAACTCACTGGCTTGCTAATGGTGGAAAACTATTTCTACAACGTTAAGCCAATTGCAAGCATAAGCACTTCTAAACGTTGCATATAAAAATGGGGTGAGTGAAGGGGGTTGAACCCTCGACAACCGGAGTCACAATCCGGCGCTCTACCAACTGAGCTACACCCACCACAAAGCTTTTACCAACAAAGTAAATGTAGATGATGGTAATTTATGTTTAATCACAAAACGAGGAATTTAAGTGGCGCGCCAGGAAGGACTCGAACCCTCGACCCTGTGATTAGAAGTCACATGCTCTATCCAGCTGAGCTACTGGCGCTTGTTATGGTCGGGGCGAGAGGATTCGAACCTCCGACCCCCTGCTCCCAAGGCAGGTGCGCTACCAGACTGCGCTACACCCCGACATACAAGACGCTGTTGTTTATCATTCTGGACTCAAAAATGCAACTTAAAATAAAATAAAAACTGAAAAAAATTTCCTGCAGTTTTGCTATTTATTTAAGCACTAAAACACGGAGTGGACTATATACATCTAATGGCTGGTAAAATCAACATCAATTACATCGCCATCCACATCACCTGTTTTGGTCAAGCCGGAGTTATTTAACACATCTTGCTTCAACAATGCAAACTCTTCTTTAGTAATTAGTTCTTTATTGTACATTTCCATCAATTTATCTAGGCTACGTAGACGCGAAGTCTCTGCGTCCTCAAGTTGTAGTGGTTGCTGAGACACATAATTTTCTTCTCGGCCACCAACCGAACCAAGACGCATAGACGCCATGCCACCCAATAAGCTTATTTCAACCGCACGATTTTGCGGCACAGTACTATTGATAGTTTCACGTAAATTAGCTTGCCCGCGCTTAACACGACGATAAAACCACCATCCCGACAGTAGCAGCAATATCAAACCACCGCCAAGAATCCACGGCATATAGGTCACCATACCGCGAAAAAAGACGATGAACAAACCGAGTAAAACCAAGAGTAAGATATGTAGTATTAAAACAAAATAGCCTACAAAAATATTCTTTGCTATGCCAGTTTCATTTGTCGCATTTTCCATAAACAATTTCCCACACGGCGCTTATGCAACCAATTAATACCCAGCAGCACTACGCCATAATGTCTCCATCGATAAAAAATTTTCTTGCTGCGGCGCTGAATATAGCAGCAATACTCAATGAGATGGAAGGATAATTCGTCGATTGTGCAAAAACCGCTATTTCAAGCGGCGAGAAATACCATTTTCTGATACTGACGTGGAATATTTATCAGATCGGTAAATAGCCCTTTTAAAATTTGCAACATAAGGCACAGTACCTTCAAGATTCATTCTAAGGTTGCAACCTATAGATACTATCAGGGCATTGATTTTGTCGTCTAATAGCCCTCGAAGTTGGTTCCATCCCAGTCGACCTTAGTTTTTTAGATGGCCATTGACTGTTTCGATGGCGCTACGACGTTTGAGTTCTTTTTTTTGATTGTCAGCACTACCTTCCGTCGTTGGCCTGAGATAAAAAACGTTGGTGTCGGCGACTCCGTTCACTCGACAACCCCAACCACCGTAGCAACGTTCTGGCCTGGTTCCAGTGATCTGTGTTGCTTGGTCAAGGGATCTTTAAATATGTGAAAATTAAAAGGGTTGCCTTAACGCCCCTGAGCGAAATCTTAAGAGTCAATACTGTGGTTGTTTTTTAGTTTCTTTGATCGCATAGTTTTGCCAGAAGACTGAGGGGAATAGATGATTTTCCTGCAAAACAATATTGCCTATTTGATAACTTAATTCGGCAATCACAAGCTGTTAAGTTATTTTTAACGACCATCGACCTATCCGCAGCTATGAGCTTAAAAAAGGTGCAACAGGCAGCTTAGTCCCAGCACCAACCTGTCTCGCATGCGACGTCTGGTTGAATTTATATGCAATAAAAGATAGAGAGAACTCCACCAGTGACCACCAAGAGCATGACGCACAAAAGGGGTAGCACCAAGACCACACAGGCGAGCAATGTGTAGAGCCTGGTTGCGATACCAGCCATTGCGAATCATCCGCAGGCGTTTATAACCTGTACGCCACCCGCTATTAGCTCCCAACTGATTTGAGCTATGCTGACGATAGCGTAACCCCGAACGTGAATCTATATACCAGTTAAATTGCGCTGAACGAACATAGGCATAAAACAACCAATCGTGCAGAATCACATTAGCAATAGCGCTACGGTGCTGAGTAATAAAAGCTTGGAGTTGGCGCCCCACCTGCACACTAAACACATAACTACAACCAGGCCCAGCAGCTTCAAATAAAAAATCCCAGCGCCGTTGCGCTTGTGCTTTATCCAGCAAACGCTCGCGCCCATCTGGCCAAAAAGCAGTAACGTTACTGGAGTAGGCATCGGCAAACTGCTGATGCATCATCAAGTGAGCACGCAAAAGTTTATCGTCACACCAGCAATCGTCCTGATCTGCCAAAGCGAGATAATCAAAATCAGTAAGATCAATATCCCGCACCAGACGAAAAAAATTCTGCGCTGCACCGCCAGCCAAACTCACCTGTGGCAATAGAACAATGCGCTTATCCTCCATAGCACGGTCTCGAATATGCGCCACAGTATCATCAACCGAGGAATCATCACTGACAAACACCACCACCTCGACACCCTGCTGGCTAAGAACAGTATCCAACTGTTCATCAAGCCACTGCAGACCATTATGGGTCGCTAGTGCAACCGCAAATCTAGGATAATCCATCGCTCTTCCTGATAAGCACAACTTACTATCACAATTTAACCACCATTACGGACAGGCACCGGCAAAAGAAGAACAAACAGTAACCCTATGTTGCGATAGAGATTATTTTTTCTAATATTACCTCGCACGACCGTCGCAATCCGCTCAGTAACACACATATTCGGCAAGTTAATCAAAGAATATAAGGTTTGCCTATCATCTGCTGACAGCAGATTCACCACCACTTCTCCATAACGATAATTAAAGGCTATCGCCTGCGCGCTTAGTTGATACAAATTTAAGCGCGACTTTTCTAAAACGTCAACAAAGTGTCGTGATAGCGGAAGAACCATTTTCTGCGCCCCAACACTGTTGTCCCCGTGCTGGCGATACAACCCCATAGGCTCAGAAATATAAACAACTTCACCAAACACCCGTGCTACCAACAACAACCACCAGTCATGCATAAGAGCCTGCTTAGGTATTGGTGTAGCTTTTCCAATCAAAGCACGGTTAAAAAGCATAGTGCAACCTGCGGCAACATTCTGTACCAGTAGGTTCTTAAAACATGTGCTCCATGTCGCACTGCCACTTTGATAAGACCAGAAAGAGTTGGCTATTACGCTTAACTTATCATCCACAACCTTGAGATCGGTAAATAACAGCGCTGGTCGCTCCACACCATATTGTTGTTCACAGCACTGTAGCCTAGCCAGACTCTTAATAATTTTTTGCGGCAACCAGACATCATCCTGATCACTCAACATAATATATGGAGCAGTACTCAGTTCCAAACCACGCGCAAAGTTCATAACACAACCAAGGCGCCTCCCAACTGCTGGCACAAAAACTATGCGTGAATCATCCTGCGCCAAGCGCATAACAATAGCAGCGGTAGCATCAGTAGAGGCGTCATCAACAACCAACAAACGGACGACCAAATCAGCATAACCTACGCAATGCTGAATAGACTCTATCTGCTGTTGAATATAAGCCTGCCCATTACACGACGCGAGCACTACATCTATACAAGCCTTGGTAGCAAAATTATTAATCACCAGCACATCACCAATCTGTACACCAACAAAGATTATTCAGCCAACCAGCTATGCAAAGCTGCATCACCTAGCTCATCTGCTTGCAGTTTTTCCCACTGATGTGCGCAACGAACCCACTGATGAGTGGCAAAAGCAGAGAGAGCATTACCATCAGAGCTGTGTTGAGCACCTAAACACCTAATAACAAAGTCGAGATCGTAGAAAATAAAACCGAACAGACTGCGAACTGACAGTAAACGGGCTATTTTGCGCGCCCGAAATTCGGGAGACTGTATCAGAGCAGTAAAACGCTGCAAAGCCTCTTTCTCGCTCATGGCAAAATCTTCACTGTTTTGAGTTGACATTACTATATACAGATAAGCCAGAGAACGCCGTTGCCACAAAGGTAGCGAGTTAAACCACTGCATAAAAGCAAGTTCTGGATCAAGCGTCAATTATTGGCTCCAATCAATAGGCAAAAAACAGTAACAACAGCAGAAACACACCATCAAGCAAAACGCAGCATAGTGGTTACCTATAGCATTGTCTATCCCCACATGAAAGTAAAGCGCTAGATAGCCAACGTACCTACAACCATAGACGCAAAACTAAGTATATATTTTGCACAGGTAAACAATTGCTGCTAAGCTGATTAATTAATAGCTATTTTTAACAAGCAGCAAGATGGTTTTCTTAAGAGTATCTTATCGCCGTTCAGCATAAACGTCTCTTTAAATTGCAGAATTAGAGATAAATCAACCTTAGGGAGGTATTTAAAATGAATAGAGAACACTTTAAGCTTCTTATTTTACTTATCGCTACACTTTTTGGCGCGCAAGTGGCTATGGCCACGAACACCCCTTTTGCTATCGATGAAAGAGATGTTGATGTTTTTCTGCCAGCACCAGCTATTTCGGACGACTGCTACCAACTACAACGCTCCTACCAACCGTTCGGAGAATCCTCTGCAATAAATTTCGACACTGCGGTAGTTCACTCAGGTGAAGCTTCCGTCCGACTTACTTCGTTAAAACTTGACGGTCAACGCTATTGGCTCGATTTTATCCTCACAGCATCGGGCTCAAACGTAGTACTTGCAATCAGTAATTACGGGACAAATTCACCACCTGAATCCTTACCTTATGGAGGGGACTATTCGGGTGCAGGAATTGATTTCAGCTTGACCAGTGCTGAGATATTTGGCCCTCCGGCACGAATCAGACTCTTTGATGTGGCTATTAACTATGTTCTTTACGACTTTGATTTTACCTGGCTTAACGATCAATTTGTCTTGACAGGTTCGACCCACACAGGCTTCATGAACGCAATTACCACCCCAGATGATAACTATATTTTATTCGCAGGCCAAGCAAACCCAACTATACATGATGGCGACACCAACTCGTCATTAATCCTCCCTCTGACCACATTTCAAACCCCTATGGCAATATTTTGGGACGGTGAAGATGGCGAACATAGTATCCGCATGCAATACAAAAATGGTAGTCGCGTACAAACTATGTTTTCAACAGATGGAGTTCTGCGCGGCAATTATCTCCCCCCCGCGGCACAAGCCGAATATACGCTATACTCCAACAGAACAGCGCAAACCTCATGGCTAGCAGCCTGGTGGAGCAACGATGTATCCGAGGAAGAAAAACTCGACCAGTGCATTAAGAAAAAAACAGCGCTTTTCGTCGGTCTCAAGGCTGACCCGCAGCTCTCTGCTCAATTGGTCGATACCGTTTTCAGTGTTGCCGGTTCATTGAGCCTATCCAGTTCAACTCTGGATAAACTCAGAGACACAATTGCCGACAGCAAAGACCTCGTTTTAGAGATGATGGCCAACGGTGAAGTAGACAGCACCACCCTAGCGATATTTGTCTCCTCAACCATTATGAAAAATGCGACCCCTCAAGAGCACCAGCAAATCATTGAACGAATCTGGGGCAACAATGTTCCTAGTGATGTTGCCGCTATGGCGCAATCCGCAGGAGCGGCAGAAACTAATTCCAAATTGGCCATGCAGGCACTAGCAGAAGGGATTGCCAGCCACGCTTTCCCCGCCTTTACCGCTGCGGTTAAATTGGTACAAAAGACGGCAAACTACGCCAAAGACACCTTAGGCAACGACGCTTTTCGCGAACTCTACGATGTATACAAAAACTCTGGTGGCAATTGGGACGATGTCAATCTTATGTCGGTTTTAGCCACCAATAAATTTGCCGACTCAACAATTCGCGAGATACTGAAGTCACGCGGGGAAAATCACAGCGATGCCGCCATAGAAAACTATCTAAAGAGCAAAATGGAGAATCTGTATGCGCGTGGGGATGAACTTGAAGATGAGCGGGAAAAGCTGAACGGGTATAAAGATGACTATCTCAATATGTCAACGAGCATGAAACTTGACTTGAAAAACAAGAACTATAGTTCCGAGAATCCAACCACCTGCGAAATGTTCCACAAATATCTGGATATACGCTCACGTATCGAGCTGGACCTGAAAACCTCCAGTCGCAACTGTGAAGAGGGCCTGACAATAACAGAGATTCAAAACCAAGCAGAATTTTTAGCCCGCTATTGGACTAGGCCAGCCAGTTCTGCCAACAAAGCCGACTATCAGGCGGCAAAGTTGAATTGGCTGCAGCGCAACAACTGCTTAAATTTTGACGACGTGGTGGTAACTACGCCAACAGATGAGCATGGAGTTTGGACGCTTAAAGAAACAATAGTTTGGATCTACCCCGATATTAATTCTCACGCATGTTACGAATCCTCCGCTGTTATATCAGACGGAAGTTATAGCTCAACCACCTCGGTTTCCCCCGATGTGTGCAATTGGGACTATGCTGAAAGTTATACCGCTAATGCCTCATGGATCTCACCACCAGCAACGCTGGTTCCGGGAGAAAGCTATCCTGCCGGTGCCCGCATATCAAGATCGAACGCTGTAGACCAGTGGGGGGCAAGTGATTACGTATATATGTATATGGATAATTACGAAACCGCATGTGGATATGTAACAGCTTCAGAGGTTGATATCAATACCGAAGCGCTTAAAGTTGGCTGGCGAGATTCTGACCCTGCATCAGCTGAATGGTCTGGGACTTTTGTTGCCCCTAGTTATGGCTACGCTGGATCGGCAGAATCGAAACAGTTTCAAATTAAAGCCGGAGGCAGAGCAGGCTGTGTGCGCTACATTTATGAATGGCAGGAGTAGGTTCAAACTTTAATTTCTGGGATTGCCCCTAATTGGACAATAAGGCCAATGGTGGGGCAATCCCGAAGTTATATCTACAACGGAACATTAATCGGTACCGGACAGGATTAGCAGAACAAACCATTCATCCCTTTATCTCACCTAACTACTCCGAAAAAGTTCGTCCAGCACAGGGCAAATTTACTTTCATTTTGCAGATGCCACAAAAAATCCCGGCAACCGCAGTCGCAAGGATCTTTTCCAGCATATTTAATTTAAAATACTAATCCTGCAGTAACTTCGCGTAAACATTGCGCACAGGCTACCAGAAGTTACTATCCACTAGCTAAAATGAAAAATATCGTCCTCTGCACCAAACAGCTTTTCAATATCGAGGCCACCTGTTTCCGCTGCGGCTTTAGGTTGAAGCTTGGCGGCCAGTTGTACTAGATTGGAAATATGCTGCATGGAGAGGAGGTGACAGTAGATCAACGGCAATCCGCCAGCCTGACGCACCAGCTCAAAGGTTTCACTATCGAGGGCATTGAGGCGTTTTTCATTGATACGGTGGATGCCCTGAACCAGTTTGTCTCCATCGGAGGTTTTCATAGTGAGCGGCCATGGCTCAAAAAGGTCGTGCTGCTGCAGGATGGCACAGATTTTTGTGGTAACTTTGCGGCTTTGGTGAATCTGGTGCAGGAAGCTGTAAATCTGTTTGATGGCGTCAGAGACTTCACCATTCTCAGTAAAAAATAGTTCACCATCCGTATCGTTTACCACACCACTATCAGTGTCAATACACAGGTGTTGTTGCCCTTTTTCATCCTGCCCAAGATTAAATGGGTAACTGCGATAAACCGCAGGAACATAGCTAACCAACCATTTACCGTCGGGGCGTAGCAGTAGGTTTTGATTAGGCGCAAGCCCCTGAATGGCTGCAATAAAGTAGTGATCTTTTTGTTGAATAAAGCCTATGGGTAGCACCAACGCAGCCCGAGGCAACTCTTGCAACACCAGTGGAGCAAAGTGGTCTGTAGCGGCAAAAGCATAACCTGAACTACGCTTCCAGCGTTTATTTTCAAATTTTTTTTTGGTGATCAGGGTGATATTTGACATGTTAGAGATTTCCTTCTAGAACAGTTCTCCACACATCAGGCGATACAACAACAGAGAACTATTCGTAAACCAATTTATTTTTGTTTTAGTTTCATTGCCATCACTGCATTTGCATCAACTATATTACAGGAGTTGAATTTCTCCTGCAGTACACCCCAACTTCTTAAAACACGAATTAGCACTAACAATGCTTTTAAGAAAACATAACGGTAGGAAATTTAACTAAAAAGTGATTTACAAGTGATTTACTTATTATTGCTTTATTTAATGATATCTTTGGGGCAGCAGTTAAGCGGCCGGATGTAAAGTTTCATTCAAACCTTTAGCATAAGCCGCACGAGCCGTTTGGTACAGCGCAAGATCGGCCTTAAGCTGGAGCTGTTTTTTCTGTGCTTTATGAATTGAAAAAACCAGCCCTTTGCTGTTTTCATCAAAGTCGTCTATTAGGTATTTTTTGTCATTAATGGTGACAGTGTTCTTTTTCCTATTAGCTCTAGCCTCTTTGGGCATTTTACGACCTAAATTAACAGCATAAGCATTGATTGCCGTTTGCGTTAGCGCCAGTTCGTCCTGAGTTTCCTTGATGCGGCGGTCGGCATACTGTAACGAGCCAATTTGACTGCGCGTTTCTTGCGATAAATCTTCTAAATCATATTCCCGACCATCAATTTTTAACATTTGAGCCATAGTAATCCTTTTTATACAGTGGGCACCTAAAAGTTCATAAAAGCACCACTTATTAATCTGCACTCTACTCCAGAGTAAAAAAACTTAACACCGTATACGATACTTTCACTACCACAGTAAAATAGCTATAAATTAAACGATCCCCGATCTTGTGACCGGGGATCGTTTTTTTGTTCAACCCTTACCTGCGCTAGGCGCTTCGAGGATTCAGGCTACTAAGCTATCAGCTATTTGCCCGTTGATATTGTATCGATTAAGCAAAGTTGCTGACGTCGAATGACTGCTCATCACCGAAGTCTACAGTACCGATCAACTGAACGCTATCAATATCAATAGTGTCCGTATCAGAAACAACTTGGAAGACCGCATACTCTCCTAGGTTATCATCGTTCTGAACAAGAAGAATAGAATGCTGTGTAGCCTCTACTACAGCAAGTTCTGGAGCAGTTGCAGTCTCTATAGCTGAATCGTATGAATTATCCTCATCCACAAACTCAAGGAGTTCACTGGATGATGCGCTAAGCAACTCACTCCAAGTAGCGATATCGGTAGTGTCAATAGCACTAAAATTAACAACAGTAACTGTGTTAGCAGCAAAATCATCAGACGCGAGAGTCGTATCAATACGTACCTGTGAAACGGAAGAACCGCTTAGTGACGTAAGATTATCCAACCAATCAGTGAAGTCAAGGACATCGCCATCTGCACCGTCTTGGAAGTGAACGATAGTGTCATTACCAATGGCATCAGCGTCAAATACAACGGTATCGAAAGACTCGTCATCCGCAACATCTGAGCTCAGAACGATAACATCATCACCTAAACCACCGTTTACTACATTGTTACCATATGATGAAGTCTCAGAATCGGAGTCAGATCCCAATACATGATCAATTAGAACAAGACCATCGCCATCTATTGTGAGACCTTGCGCATATAAAATCGCTGCATCAGTTAAAGTAATAGTTGAATCGTTGGACAGTTCTTGCAACTCGGCAAGAATGCCTTTTTGCTGAGTTGAAGTTAGGTCATCAAACAGAACTTCTGACGCCGTTTCGACTGTAATGTGTGGAATATATCCGTCAACCAATGACGTCATAGTGAGAGCACCATTACTGTCGATGCTGGCAACGGCCAGTTCGCTCATCACTGAATCATTATTAATTGCATTTGCTACCGCTTGATAGTAATCCAGAGCAGTTGTCAGGAAACCATCTGCCGGTTCAATATCCGCCGTAGCTTCGAAACCATCTACAAAGGCTATAGCATCACCTGTAGCTTGTTCAGCTTCATAAGAGAGGGTTACACGTATTTCACGACCCAAACCAAATGCTACACTCTCCGAAGTACCCAACGTATCAAGTAATGCCTGTTCCGTTGCAGTTACACTAATTTTATCGCCAGTGTTATCAGCGTAGATAACATCATTACCAGCGTTGGTATCAACAGTAATGTTGACGCTGTTACCATATACAGTATCAGCACCACCACCAAGGTCGATATCTGCACTGTGATCGCTATCGGTTGATGTGGTGGTTACGGTGTTGTTACCACCAGAGGAGTTGATATCAGCAAAAGTTAAATCACTACCTGAAAAATCGGCACCATTAATAGATACGTCAATTGAATCATTACCTGTACCTGAGGTAACGGTCAATTGTGCGCCTGAGTATGCGCTGATGTCAAGATCGTCACTACCAGCACCTGTAGTCACTGTGTATGCGTTTGCATTCAATGAAGCAAATGAGGTGTTACTAGCACCGATTGTTTCATACAATGTTACATCACCGCCACCTGTAGCTGTGAAGGTATCGATATTCATTGCCTCATCTTCAACACCGATAATCAAATCACCCAAGAAGGAGTTTGCATTAACTGTATCTAGATCGTTATCGTTATCAAAATCGCCACCATCTTGGAAAGCATCACGGATAGTTAGTGAAGCAAAACTGTCTAGTGTAGTATCTGCGGTAGAGATGTTTACAGTTTTTAAAGCGCTGTCTGTTGATGAGATATAGCCGAGGTTTGATGGCTTGTCTTCGTCACCAAGTACAGAGATGTTAATGACCTCAATACCATTTACTTGATCGTAATCAGTGTCATAATAGTCATGATCTGACTGCCAATCTTTACCGCCGATAACCAAGTTACCACCTTCACCATCACGACCAACTTTTTCCAGCTCTACGTTTACAGTGACAGGAGTGTCTTCTGTTACAGCGGCAAGTGCTTGGAATGAGTTGTTCATATCGGTGTCGTAGTTAAGCTGAGATTGCTGAATTTCAACACCAGTTAGGGCTTCAGGACCAGCGTTAGAAACAACGATTGGGAAGTACTGACCAGCACTATCGCCAGTAACATAGGTAGATACCGGGATAGAGAATACAGCTGGTTCAATAACAGCAACAGCAGCTGTTACATCAGGGAAACCATCGGCAACCAACTGAGCGTTGATAGCATCTACTACTGCAGTATATGCCGTGGTGTAATCGAGAGTATCATCTGCAGCGATATCTTGTACATCTACAGTTATTTTAGTGTCACCAACTGTGAATACAATAGTTTCAAAACCTTCGATAGGATTTTCACCTTGCACGTTGTTGAACGCGTTCAGCATACGGATGGTTAATGCAGCCCCACCTGTTTCTTGTCCAGAAAGGAGGTAATCCTCGTCGAACAATACAGTTAAGTCAGATGCATCATCATCACTATTAAAGTTGTCAGTGTGATCCATAGTAACAGTGATTTCTGAAGTGTTACGTAATGCACCAGTAGAAGTCAGAGTTGTCAGGTTTTCAATAACTAGATCACCATCAGACATGTAAGAACCGATTGAATCGATATCAGTCATGTATTTAGCGTCAACTGTTACATTATTGATATACCCACCTGCATCTCTTGCTTCAAAGGTAACGTTTTCAATGCTAGTTGTTCTAGGTTGAACAGCATTCGTATTAAAAGCCGTTGCGCCACGAAACTCAGGAACGAGTTCAGCATAAAGGGAATCGGTACCAGCACCGCCATCTAGATGATCAGCTGAAGATAGTGAGTTAGACACACCACCAGCAAATGAGTTCTGTTGGATGTACGCATAAAAATCATCATCATTAACCGTACCATCTAACATGTCGGTAGAAGAAGTCAACATGAACTCATCGCCAGGGACAGATGGCTCAACTGGAGAAGCTAGAGCATCATCAACCTCGGCATAGGCTTCAGTAAGAGTAGCTGCAGAATCGGTAACATCATCAACAAAGGCTTGCAGCTCAGCTACATCAGTAGAAGCGCCGCCTTCAGTGTCATAATACTCAGCTACGGCAACTTTATTTTGGAATTGTTGTGCAGCAGCACCCCAAGTTGCATCAGCTACATCAGCAACAGCCAGCAGATCGCCAAGAGCGATAACTACCTGCCCCTTGCTCCAACCAGCAGCAAGCAGATCATCGATAGCTACTGCTAGAGCAGCTTTATCGTCAGCAGCGGCAGTGTCGCCCATTACGCTGTCGAGCAGATCGGCAGCAAAGGTGTCATCACTAGGGTAGATAGCGGTAAACACCTCGGTTGTAGTCAGTGCATCGGCAATTTGTTCAACAGTTAAACCAAGCGTGATAGCGTCATCAGCAATATCCAACCAACCACCAGCTGGCATATCGAACATTGTGATGAACATGTTTTGCATTTGTGTCTGTTGTGCAGAATTCATAATTTTTGTTCCTCCGTTACAGTACTTAGAGCTACGCTCATATTCGTGACCACCATAGTCACATCTTGTTTTTTACAACTAAATTTAAATTAACAAATTTTACATGATTCGTAAAAGTCAAAACCAACTTAAAACACGCCTAAACAACCATTAATTTACCTAAATTATAGTATTGCTAGTTTAAATCAATAAACGAATTAACCAACGATGACTGATCAGCCACAAAACGCCATGCTTGCAGTGTCTGGTCACTCTGGCGTGAGATAATCATCCCCCCCCCAGATGGAAATGGCAGCTGATAAACGCTGGGCAGCAGCGGAGACAGCGGAGACAATCTAACCACCGACGCATCGGCGAAGGAGTATAGCGACACTTCACTGTTTTCAACTGCACTAGCAACTACAAAGCCACAGGCATCCAATGGCTGGGCAAAATCAAGTACGGCCAAGTATACATAATTTAAACCGGGGACAAGATCGAGGTTCTCGGCAAGAAATGCAAAGCCAACCTCGGTATAATCGACAGAAAAAATATTATTATCACTATGGTTAGTAGGATCAAGTTCGTCACGCAATAAATTTTCTAATACATATTCAACAGCTTCACTAATTTCGACATAGTTTGAAAAGGCTATTATTCCAAGGCTCTCTCCCGCCGCTGTAGCCTGATAGCCAGCTGCCTGCGCACGCATAAGCGGATCTTCACCCTCGAGAGAATCCTTACTATAGTAGAGGCGTTCAACCATGTCTTGACCGTGAGCGGCAGCACTGATGTGCAACTGAGCGCTCCAAGCCAAGGGGGGTAAACCAGCATCAAGCACTTCGGCGCTTATGCCCATATCATTTTCTGCCTGTTCACGGCTAATTCCATGCTCAGCTAAATATTGAACTGGGTTGCGGCGTACTTCGTTAATACGCTGCCAAAGTATATAGCTATGAAGCTCTAACAGCTGGTCGCGCTGTTCATCGGCGACGCAGACAGAGACACTACATATTAGCAGTAATATTATAGCGATATTTTTAAGCAGTGCCTGCATTGTGCTGTCCTTATTTTATGTTGTTTGCAATTACTTTTGAGTTTAAATACATTTCCTTACTCAGCAACTAGCATACCAACTATGCTTAGATACTCTAAAAAATGCTTTTTTATTGTTCTAATTAGTTATGCTCATAAAAAAGAACGTATATTCGAATAATTAACCAATATATGCACAGTGAAACCTGCACAGTTATGGGAACCATAAAACACAAAAGCAAGCAGATGGTGCGCTTACGCTTCGATTGCCCAACAACAGTATTGGTTAATATTGACCAGAGTGGACAATATTAACCAATTTGCGCTAAGCAACTAGCACACTAGTGCAGGTATTTGGTTCTGGTTAGAATTGAATATTCCACATCAGTGTCGCCTCAAATGGTGCGGCATCTACAGGACCGTAGATATCTGGTTGTTGATAATGACGATTAAACAAATTGGTACAACGCAATTGCAAAACACCTGTGGGGATCAGTTTCCCGCTATAACGATAACAGGCATCAATAATTAATGGTTGTCGCCAATGACCCTGCACTTCGCCTTTTTGATAGCTGTATTTATAGCTACCTCCAACTCGGGCATTTAATGTTAGCTGATGGGCTGAAGAGGGTTTCCAGGTCACGCCAGCATGCGCCATCCAATCGGGACCGGGATCAAATGATTCCGCCCAGGTGTCAAAAACGTCTACTTGGCTCATATCGGGGCGGATATAGGAATAGTTAAGGACGCTATATTCTGCCTCACTATCGTCACCAGCGGTAACACTTAATGCACCTTTTACCGTTAACCAGTTGGTTAAGATAAAGGAGGCAGTAAACTCTCCTCCGTATACTTTACTGTTTACCGGTTCGGATAATCCACCATAAGGGTCCTCATAGCGCAGGTCTTTAAGGTTGCTGTAAAACAAGGTTAGCGCAAGGGCTGTACCCTCAGCGTTGGACCAGTTGCATTGCGCGGTGAGGGTTCTAACCACCTCGGGTGTAAGCGTTTGATCATTGACCAGTTGCACTGAATATGGGGTGCGATAGGCGGTTCCATAAACGAGCTTAAAATCTAGACTGCTGGTAAGTGGTCGGGAAAAACCGATACTGTAACTGGCATTATTGCCATAGGAATTGTGCTCATCGAAACGGACACCGGCCCATAATTGGCTGCGACCCCAGCGGTAACGCAGTTGACTGAATAGTGAAAGCAGACGATTGGAAAAATCTTCCTGTTCGATGTAAGGGGTAAATAATGTTTGCTGTGATTGAAAAAAATCGGGAAGAAAGCCGTCGTTTACCACGGCACCATCAACCTGGTTATGGCGCACGGAACCACCAAGGCTAAACAATCCGCGGTTGAATACTCGTCTATCCCAAAGCAGTTCGGCATGATACATGCGGTTGCGCTGTTGTCTCTCGATACCAGCATCCAGCACCCGATAGTCAGTTTGCTGAACAAACGCGTTCAAACTATAGTGGCTCGCCCCATATTCATGGTTGATAGCCATTTTAAGGTAGTTAAAGGGGGCATCTTTTTCACCGGCCCAGCTCAAATCGTCATTGGCATTATTCATGGTATAGTGGCGCTCAAATTCTGACCAGCGTCCACTAAGATGAAACCAGTTGCTAATATTGAGATTGCCAACAAACTCGTTATAAGAGGAGTTTTCCTCACCGGCAGAGTCCGCGGTTGTGTGGTAATCGTGAAAACGTTGCTTAGTAGTAGAATAGAACAAGCTATAATCGACTTCGTTCAGCCTTTGACCAACCAAAAAATCGCCGCCCTTGGTGTTGTTATCGCCAACAAATAAATTAGTTGCTAGGGTTGTGTCGGCCGGGCAAAGGCGCGGAACAATATTCACTACACCAGCAAAGGCGTCGGCCCCCCAAAGTACCGAGCCAGCACCGCGGACGATTTCCACTCGCTCAATAGCATTGAGAGAAATTTCACCATCTAGGGCGGCGTAATTTTTGGTTACATCGGTAGTGATTGGCACTCCGTCATATAAAAATAGCACGCTATTTTTCATCCCACGTAGATATGGAAGGGTACCACGACCTCCTCCAGCCATGAAAAAACCTGGCTGATCGCTTAATAGTTCAGCTAAGGTGCGCCAACCATTGGTGTCAATTTGGCTACGATCAATGACTAACAGCATAGCTGGAGCAGTGTTCGCAGCTTCTGGGTGACGATCGGCCACAGTAGTTATGGGAGCGGTTTCACCGACTAACATTGACATGGTGTCGTCTACCATATCACCACCAGCAAGCACAGCTGTTGGTATAAACAACAGCCACATTAGTACATATATGCATGCAGGTAGCGATTGTTGCTGATTTTTGATGGTTATTTGTCCCCTATTCATTTTCTAACAGTCCCAAGAGGGTACGAAAGCGGGAACGAGTTACACCTAATAGACGTGCGGCGCTACTCTGGTTACCATTGGCCATTTCTAACACCTGTTTTACGATGGTGCGTTGCAGCTCGTCGTAATCAATCCCCCCAGCTGGAACGCAAAAATTTTCACCATCGTCAAGTAATGGTTCCGTTGTTTCGATATGGCAAAAATCATCGGAATTAAAAGGAGCATCTCCACTTTTTAAAATAACTGCACGTTCGACAGCGTTAAAGAGTTCGCGCACATTACCGGGCCAGCGATAGTTCATCAATAACTGTTGCGCTGCCGGCGTTAGCAGTTTAGTAGGCAATTTAATCTTTTGTCGTTGCAAGCAGTGGCTAACTAGGGGAATAATATCTTCGCGCCGCTCGCGTAGTGGCGGTATATGTATGGGAAATACCGCCAAGCGATAGTAAAGATCTTCACGAAATGTCCCCTGTTTAACTTGCTGAACCAAGTCTCTGTTGGTAGCACACAGCAGGCGACAATTGATAGCAATATCAATATTACTACCAAGGCGCTGAATGTGTTTTTCTTGCAAAGCACGCAAGAGTTTTGCCTGAGCCTCTAGGGGCAGTTCACCAATTTCATCGAGAAACAGGGTGCCGTTAGCGGCAAATTCAAATTTACCGACCCGATCTTTATCTGCTCCGGTAAAAGCCCCTTTTTCATGGCCAAATAGTTCTGACTCGAGAAGGCTTGGTGCAATAGCAGCACAGTTGAGCGCAACAAAACGCCCCTTTTTACTGGCTTGATGAATAATGCGCGCTACCACCTCTTTACCAGTGCCAGACTCACCAGTTATCAATACGCTTGCTTCGCTAGGTCCAACTCTGAGCGCCATCTGGTGAACTTGCTTCATCGCTTTGGATGCGAAAATGACCTGCACAGCTCCATGTTGTTGGGCTGCACGACGCAGCTGAGCATTTTCCGCCATGATCGAGCGAACTCCAAGAGCGCGTTCGACAGCGAGCACAACGCTCTTTTCTTCGAATGGTTTAACAAGATAATCAACAGCTCCAAGACGCATGGCATTAACTGCAGACTCGGTGGTACCAAACGCGGTGATAAATACGACCGGACAAGCAATATTATTTTTTTTAATAGTTGATAGCAGGGTAAGCCCATCCATCCCATCCATACGTATATCTGAAATAACCATATCGACCGGTTGCTGCTGCAAAATTTCTACGGCAGCTAGACCGTTGCCTGCCATGGTAACAGAGTGGCCATGACCTTCAAGCATTATTGCTAAGATCTCCCTAATTCGCTCTTCGTCATCCACTATCAATATTTTTGCCATTAAATTTATTACCTTTTTAGAACAGAAATATAAAATTCACTACTAGTGCATCGAAAGTGGTAATGAGAGCGTAAAGCATAAGCCACCATCGCTATTATTTTCCACTTGTATTGTCCCCTTATGGGCCTTCAGTATATCGTTGGTTATTGATAAGCCCAATCCGGTTCCTTTAGCCTTGGTAGTAAAAAAGGGGGTAAACATCTGCTGTACTTGCCCTGGATCAATCCCCATACCATGATCGAAAATCTTAAAATATAGTTGGTGAGCGTTACAGCCAATTTCAACTCGAACTTGGGATGCACTGCTAGAAACTTCTACAGCATTCTTTATTACGTTAAACAATGCACGCTCAAATTGAGACAAATCACACTGCAACATGCAATTAAGCTCTGTGGAAGATATCTGACTAGTTACATTTATATTTTTATCCAGAAGAGCAATACGCTGAATCAATTGCTTAATTAAATATTCAACATTATAGCGCTGAAATGATGAAGGTTGCGGCCTGGCAAAGAGTAGAAAATTCTCAATTAATCTATTTATACGCACTATTTCATCATCGATAAATCCAATCATCCTTTTTTTCAGTTCCGGATTATCTGGTTGGTCTTTACGAATTATTTCTAGGCTACCGCTAATTATGGCCAATGGATTTTTTATCTCATGAGCAACTGTAAGTGAGAACTTGCCCATCTCGGCTAGCACCCGCTGTTGGGCTGCCAGTTCATTTGCTCGCTTAATTTCACGCCGCTGCTGTTGCAAGGCATCAAGCATCTCATTGAACGCCCGCGCTAGAGTTTCGGTCTCCAGCAGGGTACCGCCATCGGCTCTAACATCCATATTTCCTCGAGAAACTTGCCCCGCTACTCTGAGAACACCATCAAGAGGAGCACGAATAGCACGCGATAGCCTCCAGTAAAAAAACATAGGCACCATGCCAAGAATAAAAGACAGAGAAAAAAAACCCACAGCTAACTGTTGTTTCAGTTGTTCTACCGCGACTAGCGAATAACCGATCCGCACCGTTGCCAACTGTTGTTTAGTTTGTTCTGTCTCTAGAAATGGACTACTTTCTACATCTAGATTTTGAGATAACACGACCGCTGTTGCATGTCCAAGTTGTAGTGAATAAGGTATTTCTGAGCGAATTATTATTGTGTTTCCAGTGCTAGATAGTATTTCAACTGATTGCACATCACGCAGGGCAAGCATATTATCGCATAAGCTCTGCAGCATCTTTTCATCACCAAGAACAACACCTAATTCGGCATTACCGGCAAGGTTTGTTGCCAAGAGTTCAAAATGTTCAGCGAAACGCTGACGCTCGAAGTTAGCCGCGAAATAAAAGCCTACAACTCCCATGACAACACTAGTGCCAAGAATAAACAGAACAGCAATCGCGGTAAGACGCCCTTGTATAGAGTGCAAACCAACCTGTTGTATTATCCGGCGCAACCAACTGCCACTCTGTTCACTAACTAATATTGTTTGACTATTCATTGTTTGCTCCAGCCTTGTTCAGTTGCAGAGCTGAATAAACAGCGCCATTAGTTTTAACAGTAAATTCTGAGGCGACTATGCCGCGGCAATTGCCGGTGTTAACTGCAGCACTTACTTGTGCAGCAACCTGCAAACCACTGTTGTGATAATCGACAACAAATGCTATAGCGGCGCCTGAATCTAGAAAAAACTGATTGTAGCCAATAACAGGGATGTGACGTTTGAATGCTTTCTTAATGATATAGCGTATTACTGCCTGAGAAATGATGGTTTTATCAGGGATAAAAAGAATTGCATCAATTCCGCTGTAATCACTTATAATTTTAATATTTTGCTGTTGTGAGTGAACAGGGAGAGCAACTAATTGAATTTGGTCATTTGTGTCAGCGATGGTAGCAGCATTATCAAACCACTGCTGATTGTTTGCAGGATCAAATAGCACCCCTAGTCTTGAAACACTAGGCAGAAGACTACGGATAACTTCTAGTTGAGCTGATATTGGTAAATTTAGACTAACTCCGCAGATATGGGGCGTTCCTAGGCGGATTAAACGTTCAGGGTTGAGCACCATACCAAACAGTACAGGTATATCTTTTTTGTGCGCTTGAAGATAGGTTAATGCTGTGGGGCCTACAGCTACTACAGCGCAGTAGTGGCGTGAACTAAGTTCAGCGTAGCCATTGATGGTGTAGGGCTTACCTTGCTGATCGAAAAAAAAACGATGTACAGTAAATTCTGGCAACCCCTCCTCTAGGCCTTCAACCATCTCTACATATGGCGCAATTTCGCGCGAGATAAGCACGGCTACGGCTTTATCGCGCGCCGAACTAGTGGTCGGAAAGGTGAGCAGCATGAATATAAAACAGCAAAAAATATGCCGACGAACTGATTTCATGGCCCCATCGCGGTTGGTGGTTAAATTAGAAAAAATAACCGACTGCTAACAACATGTCAACAGGCTAAAATATGGCGGTTAAAGATGCCGAGGCTAGTTCACCCACTCGCTCAGTTTCAAGGTAGATTAAATGCGCCCCTGTAGCTGTTCAAATCGTTGGTTATGCACATGGAGAAAGTGGCTATATTTGGTTCAGTTGCTACCGTAATAATCTTTCATCAGCATATCGCGATTGCGGCTGCTCCCCCAGGCATCAAAATTTTTCACTTGAGAAAAAATAGCAAACTCTTGCCATTTTCCCGTCGACACCAGATCTACCAATGGCCAGACTTCATCTCTTGCTGAAAGATGGAGGTCCAAGAGCTTACGCTGTGAATAAAAGCCCTGAGCATAAGTGGTCATACCATCGATAAGTTCACTTACCATTCCTGACAAATAACCAAGTGGTGCCCGGCCTGGATCTTCTACGGCCAGGACCTCCTCGCCAGTGCGCTGTAAACCGATAACAGCATCATGGGGAGCGGAAAAGAACAGTTCGACAGCAACACGATTAGCATAGATACGGGAAATCAATGCGGCTGATGCAGTGTTTGAGGAGTACAGCGCTGACATTTTTTGTGTTTTTTGCCGCTGCAAGCGTAGCGGTGTATCAGCCAGACAAAAATAGTAACCACGAACATCCAGTTCCATCAGGGATTGTACAGCTTGTTCAAAGGCTTGCTGGGTTGTACCATTCCAGCCGACATCGACCAGGGCCACGCGACTGCGGGGCTGTATCCCCAACAATTGTAGATAACTAAACAGAGCCTGACGGTTTTTTTGACACACTTGCAGGATCTGTCCGCGCCAAGCATAGAGAAATTTGGCCAGTTTGTAATAATCTTTCAAAGTGATACGATGGTTATCGTCTAGGCCAAGATCGGCCATCACCTGCGATTCAGGAACCGACACTCCTATCCTTTCGAGCAATTCGAAAGGGGAAAGGCCAACGGCTCCGGCGAGTAATTCAGGGATATAGTCCATAAAGTTGCTGATATTTATGGCCGCCAGCATGAACACGACCCGCGAACCAAGCAGGTAGTGGCAACGCGGCAGATCTGGGCCCCCGCCATTTTTCACCATCTGATCGAGAACATAGCCGTCGCGAGACAGGAAAAGCACATGCTCTACGTTTTCGTTTTTAGCCTGATCAGCAATCCAGTCCAAAAAGCCGACGGCGGCGGGACCCCCGTAAAGAAATCCCAGTTCTTGATTGGAGCCTGGAACAAAGTTGCGGCCAACTGTCCGCAACAAGCCCTGCGCCAACGAAGCCGACAACGATTCTTTACTCTGCACTTTGGGCTTAGTTTTTTCAATGTAATGATATGCCTGTAAACCTTTACGGCGAGCTTGTTTTACATCAGAATTAAGATTGTCGCCAATATGGAGGATGTGCTGATGCGCCACCCCTAGTTCGTTGGCCACATGGTCAAAAAGTTCGCCATGATCTCGCTTAGTAGCGTTGTAAGCGGCGGAGATAAATAGCGGTACCTGGTGAAATTGATGAGACTGCAAGGCCTGGCAAAAAAATTGTTCAGGCAGGTACATGTCGGAGACAATGATGACTGTCTTGTCCGAGGCCAAGGCAGCGCGATAAAGCTCTTCCAACTCGGGATTAGGCTGAACCATGGCGAGTTCCATATCATATTCAGCTTGTTGCAGAGTGTTGGCAGCTATCGGCTGTGGTGCTAGACAGGCATAGATGCTATCTAGGGTAATTTCACCGCGCCCCGACTGGTGCATCAACTGGAAGGCTGCGCTTTGTGCTGCACGACGCTGTTGGCGAAAATCGCTTATGCCGAAACGTTGTCCGATGAGGTCGAACAGGTCTTCGGGATCGGCCAGTGGGCGAACAAACAGGGTATCGAAAAAATCGAAAGAGATCACTTGGGCAGCGTCTATCTGGGCACGCAAGGCATCTTCTGTGAGCATTAGCGAAGCAGGCTGTAACTTTGTTTCATTCAATAGCTCTAGCATGGTTAACATTACTCCATGAGCTCAAAATTGGTCCCGTTGGGATGTAAGTTAGTATTATAAAATGGATCGTGCTGAAAAAATTGCGGGTGCAACTGTGCCAGTCGGTTTTTATCGCTCTGGAGACGACTCAGTTTTTGTTCATCGTGATGATCTAGGCCACGGCTGAGTGATTCGTGGTGAATCAGGCGCACTGCAGGACAGACAACATTATAGTAACCGGCTTCATACAAGCGCATGCACAATTCGACATCATTATAGGCTATGGGCAGAGTTTCATCAAAGCCGCCAATTTGCTTAAATTTGCTGCGCGCAACCATCATGCAGGCGCCAGTCACCGCCAGCCAATTGTATTCAAGTAAATTGCGCATAAAATAACCGGGGTTATCTGCAGCTTGGCGGAGAAAGGCATGAACAGGGCCATCATCAAGATTGAGTATTCCAGCATGCTGCAATTCGTCCCCCCCAGGATAGAGTAACTTGGCGCCTACAGCTCCGACATGGGCTAACTGACCATAGCCACCCAGTCGTTCGAGCCAGTCGGTGGTCAATATCTCAGTATCGTCGTTGAGGAACAGTAACAGCTCCCCTTTGGCGTTAGCAGCACCAAGGTTATTTAACTCAGAAAAGTTAAATGGAGCATCGTGGTGAAGAACAGTGACATTTTCCCAACTGAGTATTTCGTCTAAAAGGCTTATGGAAGCTGGTGAAACTGAGCCATTATCGACAATAATTATTTCGTAGTTGTGGTAACTTGACATACCCCGCAATGATTCTAAACAACAACGTAAAACGGGTTCATTATCGCGAGTGGGTACTATTATCGAAATAAGCGGGGTACCTTGCAGTGCATAGTTTACTCTGAAATAACCTGGTACCTGTTCGATTGTTTCGAGTGTGCCACTAAGCCCACGTCGTTCCAGTGCTTCTAACCTAACCCGCTTTGATGCTTCCAGTACATAGGATTTTGCCGCCAAATCTTCGGCGGTTGAACCAGGAATGATACGCCAGTGATAGAGAACTTTTGCGACATGACTTATGCGACGAGTCTTTTCACTCAGTCGCAACACCATATCCCAATCTTGACAACCGTCACAACTAGAGCGTAAACCACCAATATCATTAAGAAAACTGCGTTTAATGCAAGATACATGGCAGGTATACATGGTGCTCATCATGGTGTCCGGCGACCAGTCGGGCTTAAAATGTGGTTCGGTAAAGAAACCATCACGGTCTATTTTATCTTCGTCACTATACACATAATCAGGATCTTCGCGATCAATACATTGAGCAAGTTCGTACAGGCAATCAGCGGTCAGTTCATCGTCATGGTCCAGAAGAACTACATAGTCGCCGCTAGCCTTGGCAAGGGCAGCGTTGGTAGCACCAGCGATGCCACTGTTTTCTACCAAAGTAAGCACTTCAATGCGGTGATCATCGAGCTGAGCCAGAAATTCTCTGGTAGCTAATGCTGGGCTGGCATCATCGGCTAGGATCAGTTGCCAGTGTGGATACCACTGGTCAGTTACCGAAATAAGAAGTTTCTCCAACAGATGTACTGGCGTATCGTAGACAGGCACTAAAATAGAGAATTGTGGTTGAGATTGCATGGCTGCAATAATGTGCTGGAGGTTTTCTGGAGGACGTGGCGGAACGTAGGTATACCCTTTAGACTGAGAACTCAGGGCATAGTTCCCTTGCGCATGTCTGACAATTACCGCTGGGGATATTTTAATGGCATCATTAAAACACGCAACCGGTTGATGGGAACCGGACGTAAGTGAACGATGTCGCAAACGTCGTTTAAGGCCACTAAAACCTTCATGCCGAAAAATTGTCCAAGCTTTGTGTACAACTCTGCTTAATCCATAACGCTGCAAGTAAGTTCTTGAGTTATGAGCAGCAATGCTTATTTGGCGTAACCGTCGTCCGCAGATACGCACAGGAGCTGACAGTCGCCAACTGTTTGAGTCAAGGAGTTGATCTCTGGTAGCAGCCAATGCAGCATTCTCGTTCGTAAGCTGAGCTATTGAATGATTAAGATTAAGAATTTCGGCATCGCACTGTTTGAGTCGCTTTTTAAGCTCGTCGCGTTGCACTAGTAATTCTGCAGACTGCTTGCGCTCGGCATCGAGCTGACCACGCTCCTGCAGGAAGACTGTTCCCATCTGCTTTAGTTCTGCAGCATTAAGCTGCTGTGACCATTTATCGTACAAGATTAAAGCAGCATGATTAGTTTTATCTACATCAGCAGCAAAGGGTGAAGCACCAGAATCTCCACCTAGATAATAACTGCAAGTAATACGATCGACAAAGACAAAGGGCAACAAACGGGACAACTGCAGCCAGAAATCCCAGTCTTCGTAGAGGTCGAGATCTTCATCGAATTCTGCCCCATGTTCGAGCACAGTAGCAGGAAACAGCACACTATGAATTGGTATGGCATTACCGAGCATCAAGCGAGCAAAATTAACTTTAGTTTCGGCAAAAGTAGCCATGAGTTTATGGTCTGAATCATCGCGTCTGCGCCCTTGACAGCAAGAGTAAACGACCTGTTCTCTACTAGATTTTTGCTGAGCAGATACCAAGTAATAAATGTGATCCGGTGCAAGAGTATCATCATCGTCTAGAAGACCTAAATAGCGACCGCGACCTGCAGCCATACCGACATTGGCGGCGCGTGCTCGTTGCAGTGCAGGACCATCTTGATTGATCACGGTTAGTGGAAAATTGCCGCAGCAATCACCTAGAGGCCGGTGTTTACCACCTTTAGCGTTGACCACCACTATTTCGATATTGGAGTAAGTTTGTAGAGCAAGTGAATCTAGAGTTTCATTCAAGGTCGAGCGATCTATACTGCGCACAATAATACTAACTAGGGGCAGATCATCGGGACAGCTGGCATAACCAAGACGGCGACGATAGGCCAGAGCCCCGTTAAACAATCGCGTTAACAGCGGATCAATATCTTTAGCCATAACCAGTACAAAGGCTTCCGCACTGCTAACTTCACCCCCAATAGAGTAGGCGCGAAAGCTGTTTAGGCCACTTATTCTAGCAGCATAGGGCTGTTGAGCCTGCTGAGTAACAAAACATTCCATGGCTTGAAGTTTGCACTTTTCAACGGCGGTTATATCGAGCAGCAGGTTTGGAGTTGGTAATGGCGAACTAACCTCGTAAAAGGCGACATGACGATCTCCACCTAGACGGCGCAAAGCTTCACTGCCTGCGAGAGCAAGTACCTGATGATCAGGATGCAGTTCGGTTGGTGCTGGAATAAAAACCAGATCGGCATCAGTAGTGTTTACGACATTGGCCAACCGTTCTATCAACGTTTCACCATAGCTCAGTCCGCGATCGGGGAGTTGCCAGAACACCGGCTCTGATACCCCTAGTAATTGCAAGGCGGCACGGGATTCCTCTACACGTTGCTGTTGCAATTTTCCATGGCGGTTATCACCGCCCAGCACTCCATCGGTGAGGATATGTACGCTGACAACAGCACCGGCGGTTTGCAATTGGCACAATGTGCCACCGCAACCAAACACCTCATCGTCGGGATGGGGGGCAAAAACCACCACCCGCTGCACCTGGGGCAATTTTGTCGCTAGATCTGAAAGTATTTCTTGTTCTTGAGCAATGCGCATTTCAATAACCACTCCTGTGAGGATGGATAGTCAAATCTAAATCGATACTAATAACCGGTAAGGGGATAATCGTCACCCTAATGCTGAACAAATTATCGAAACCAGCATCTACTCCAGTCACCTAGTATGCTTTATTTCCCAGTGAAAATATTGATCACTTTTGGTGCTTGAGCTGCTGAGCCTAGCCCAATATTGTCCAGGGCCAAGACGTTGCCAGAGGTGGTCTGAGATTCGGCATTTATCGCCATTTCCATAGTGATAAAGTGCTGGCACAAACAAGGGGTGCGGACTTAGTTCCAGCAGCCATTGTTGTTGCATATCATCTGGAATTGAATAGTCGAACGGGATACAACACTCGCCCAGATCACTACTAAAGGGTAAATGTTGAGGTAGTTTGCTTTGCTCTAATTTAATCTGCCAGCATCTTAATTGATGACCTTTAAAGTGCTTATTAAAATAACGTTGACGGGAAGGATGGCTTAAATGCTCTTTATGTGAGCTGGAGCACCATTCATGTACAGCATGAGCCTTTGATAGTAAATACAGAGAAAAACCAGCTTTTTTAAATCGATAACACAGATCAGCATCCTCATAGTACATAAAAAAGTCTGGGTCAAACAAACCACCCACCGCTTCAACAGCGCTTCGTCGCAACATCATATTGCCACCAGATAACATCTGTTGTGCTGTCGGTGTTGTTGATAAATTACAGCAGAGCGCCCACCGCCGAAAACGGTTACTGAGGTATTTACCCAGCCTTGGCCAATGCATGCCCATTGTCATAAACAATTCATTTGCCGGAGTGGGCAATTGAGCTGGTGGCAGCAGCCAATTCTGTTCTGCATCCCAAAAAACACGCGGCGCAACTGCGGCAGCTTTCGGGTTAGATTCAAGAAACGCAACCATTGCAGCAATACAACCGGACAAAACATAAGCATCGGGATTTAGGAGGAAAATCCACTCATGCTTTGCTTGGGAAAAAGCCATATTGCAGGCGCTACCAAAGCCAAGATTTTCATCAGTAACAATGTACTCAACCGACGGCGGTAATAATGTGCTCAACCGTTGCTCTTCGTGGAGATCGTTGCTGTTATCAACAACAAAAACCTGAGCAGTTGGCGCATCGGCTATGATGCTTAACGCAGCACGGGCAGTAATTTCGGCGCTAAAATAATTAACAATAATTGCGGTGACCATATTAAACGATATTTTCTATATCAGGTTTTATATTGCTTAACTGAACTTGTTTGAGTTTAGCAATGCCAGTTTATCTAAAGTCGGTGTCACCGCCAATTAACCACCACTTACCATAGGTGTGCAATATATTATTTTTTTGCTGCCAAATAATTGTTGGGAGCGGTAGATTTAAATCGTTTACTTGGGGGTCTGTTTCAACGACACAATCAACTACTGACTGGGTTATCCAGGAAAACAGTTGCGAGCGCTTGATCTGCGCACTTTTATGCTGAGCTATCTTAACTAACAAAGGCATATGCCGAGAGGCTGCGATCATATCAAGAAGCTCTACCCCTGTTTCACCGTGATCTCTAAGGATAATGAGACCAACTGGTTTTCCGGTAATGCGTTGGGTAACAAACAGAGAGATGTAGTTCACCTCTGGATGTTGCAGATAGCGGTGCGTTACATAGGAACTATCTCGCTCAAGAACAACACGATGGCGCAGATTTTCGGCCATGGTCTCCCACAGTTGATTTATCTTATGCGCATGTGAGGTATCTAATTGACGTACAGTATATAACAGTGCTGGATTACGATATATCGGTGGCCACGTGGCTTCGAGCAATTTACCAATTGAACCATAAAGGCCCAGAAGCTCTCCGAGACGATTGTGACGCTCGGAAGGAAATCCGTAACCACACAGATAGGCTTTATCTTCGCCAACTACCCCTTCCACAAAGGCTGAGGCGACCTTAAACAGCGCTCCATGACGGGTAAACACCCGTTGACGATGGGGAGCAACCATAACGTCACCGATTTGAACAGCTGAATGTTTTTGACCACATATACAGATATTGCGCGGGATACCACCGTAGAATGCAATAATTTCGCCCTGTTCACGGGCCACAGCACCAAGTGGATCGCTTTGACCATACTTCCACCGCCATTGAGCCGTCGACATTGTATCTTTAAAAGCTGAACGAAACAGCGCCAACAATTGTTGCTCATCTTTTTGCTTTGCCCATGAGGTCACCCACTTTGAGGGTGATATACACTGCTCATCTTCTTTTATGATTGAACCTTTATCAATCATCGCTGCGTTAATTTGAATCGTTTTTAGGTGTTAACAATTGGTTGACCTTTTTACGCAACCCCTCTTGCAGCGCTTGCTGACTTTGCGTATCGACATCTGGGGATTGTTCTTGATTTAAGTTTTTTGCTTTATCCTTAAGTGCCTCAATCAGATCGTTTTTATGTAGTTTTGTCATGTTTATAACCTTTCTAAAATAGTCTCTATATATAAGACAATTAATTGTCAACCCCAACCATATAGCGTTAACGACGACTGGCAAGAATGTGAAAGCAATCTGTTGACAAATTCTCCATATCAGCGGTTAACCAAGCCGGAGCAGTGCTGACAAATTGGCTAAAATCCGCCGGTGGTGGGCTATGAACTGCTTTCCATTTTTCAATTTCGAACCCGGCTTTAACCAACAACTGTTGTAAGCTGCGACGGGTAAAAAAACGCAGGTGGGTATTACATAATATCCCGACGGGTTGATAATCGAAGCGCCCTTCCAGCAAATCGCTAACAACAGACCAGTGCCCAGCATTGGGAACTGAAAGGAGCAGATAACCTTTAAGCTGCAAAATAGTGCGTATTTTTTCAAGAACTTGTAAGGGGTCAATAGTGTGTTCTAAAACATCCAACATAGAAACACAAGCGTAAGGTTCAGTTACTTCGACGGATAGAAAATCCCCTTCAATAACATCTAACCCTTTTAAACGAGCCTTTTGCACAGATTCCTGGTTTTGTTCTAAGAGGGTGGCACGACCACCTCTATAGGCTAAATAAGTGGCGATAAAGTTTCCCTCACCCCCGCCGATATCTAACAAACTGTGTACGCTTGCGGGGAGAATATCCAGCATCTCGGCACGATCATTTAGGTAATAATCGGCGTAGGAATGAACGTATACGTGTCTGGCAACGGCAGTTTTATCCCCCAGCATGGCGGGTATTTGTGCCCATTTAATATCAGCTTGTTCTGTACTCAATGACTCAACAGTGCTGCGTTTAACCATATAAATCCATGGGTCGCGGCCATCATATGGGCCTAATACTGGCTGAGTTGCCAATAGTTTGACAAAACGATCAAACCCCGCCTTTGTTGCATAATCTGGAATACAATCGCCGCCGGTGGCACGCTGATCATTTGCCAACAGACAATCTATTTTGTCAGTTGCGGTAGTTGTCGCAAAATCAAGACCATGCGCCAGGTTGTCAGATACAATCAGAGCGGGGTTAAGTATCACCAGTAGGTAATCGGCACTACTTATCCCGACAATATCAATAATAGATTGATAGGTATCGGCGTTGATATTATATGTACGCCAGCAATAGGGTAGCTGCGTTTGCAGTTCTCGGTAACCAAATGCGAACTCTTCCGAGTTGATCAAAGATGGATTATGCTGGATGACAATATCTATCAAGGTTTTCTCTTTCTTGTTTACAAATCTATATACATAGAACGTCAATTTTGTTTACACATCAAAAACACTATGCTGGAAATTAATCTGTCAGCTAGTAACCTTGCAGTAGATAACTAGATGTCCAACGATCGGGATTATCAATTATCCATTTTTCGAGAAATTTGTATATAGGCCGCATACTTTCTAACGGATCTTCCGTTGGCAGATATGGTGACAAGGTATACACACAGTACTGATGTCCTTTTTCACGAATACACACAACAGCTGATAATTGTGCGCCGGTTTCTCTGGCAAATTTCCATGCCCCAAGTGGTAAGCGCAACGACTTGCCTAAAAAGTCTATGTATACGGTCGATTTATTTCCGGGAATATCTCCCATCAATCCTATACAGTTTCCATTGTTTAATGCTACGTAAAATGGTTTTTTAGATTGTTCAACATAGGGCATTTTACCGCACATAAGTCTTTCCATATTTCGGTATTTGCTCTGGTAATACCCCCTGACTGCTGATGGGATCTCTTTATTTTCAATACCTTGAGTATTGACCACATTCATGTTGAGGCCATGATAGCCAAGTGCAGTAAGCCCCAGACAAAAGGCATCGTAATGGATGGAAACAAACACAATAGGGTTGTTTTCATTCACAGTCTTCAGCTCGCTAAGGGACTCAATTTGAACTTGATCCAAAATCGAGACCATCTCTGGTCGCGGCAAGAGATAATTGAGATATTCATCCCATGATTCGTGAATAAAGCGATTTTTCACCAATTGCTGAATGGCTTTTGGATCTGCTTGGGGTACAAGTTGCCGAATCACATCCTGTGTCTGTGCCCGCATAAATGGTGTTTGCAGGGTATATGTTTTCCATTCGAAGTCCAATTTATATTGAACAATACCGCGCAGCTTAAACAGAAAAAAAGCCACTCGTGATGGCAAACAACTGATCAGTGGCAGTATTATCCAATATTCTAGGTTAATCCAACAACAGGCTAGGTTATGACGTAATTTAAACATAAGGACGTTGCTTCCACGTTTTATTGTTACTTTGCCGTAATTAAGGTGCTGCATTGAAGGGCAACATCCCCTATTTTATTTATCGAAAAGCACGATGTTGTCAGAGGCAGCTTTCGATTCCATTTTTGTTCAAACACATTGGCGCTGCCAATTATACGCTGCGCTAATTTTATAGAATTCATTTCTCTGGAGGTTGACGACCAATGTTGACAACTGGCATCGACTACGGCAGCTTCTAACCCACGGTCAAATGCGGTCAAAGCAATATCCGTGGCATAAAAATCAAAACCAAGATTGGGGTCGAAGCGTAATCCAGAATCACATCTCGCGGCAATCAGCATCTCATCGAAACTGTTAGCTAAAGACGGCAAAGTGGCTGGTTCACACAGTTTCTGACCACGATCACATACATTACCGAGTCTTTTTGGTTGTGATTTGAAGTTTGACACTCCGTAGACGCCTACTACTGCCAAGCGAGGGAATCGGTCTGTAGCTTCAGAGATTCTTTGAATAAAAACCTTATCCCAATCAGACGGCAAAAACACGTCTTGATGGACCCAAATAAGCCATTCAAATTGTGGATTTTTATCCATTTCAGCATTAAATGCTGCGGCGGCAGATGAGGCGTTGAAGTAAATAGCCTGAGAATATTCTTTACGTTGCAAACATGGCGACGCAAGAAGATATTTATTAAGGCAAGACACGTCACTAACACAGGCAACGAAGCCTAGTTGCCGATTAGCGCTGACATTGGTTTGCATAACCTAATGATCCCATTAAATTTGCCATTGATGAGGCAGGGCAACAACGCCCTGTAATGAGTTTTGCTGTTCAACCTGTAGGGTAAGACAGTGGTCAAAAACATCGTACGGATGCAGAGCCTTATCACAGGCCAAAATTACGGTTACATAATAGGTTCCTTTTAGTAACTTTATTTGCGGAAAGATCACTGTAGCCGTACCTTCTCCTTTAGAGTTTACAACAATAGATACATCATCAGCAACTGATGTGACGCTTGTTACTGTCAAGCCAGATGCATTTGCTACCCCCAAGGCAATACTTGGTCTTGTTAATGTGGTATCAATCTGAAAATCTATGTTTATAGCTAAGGTATCGACACAAGAAGCCAACTGCAAACAGGTTCCGGAAAATGAACCTACAGTTGCCGTAACTTTTTTTATAGTTCCTCCACGTTTTCTTTCTACTTTTTCGGTTGCAATTTTACCGATGACATTTTTATCAAGGGCTGACTGATATGCAGTAGTTACCTTTGCAGCAGCACCAAACATTTTCACATTGCCGTCATCTAACCACAGTGCACGACTACACAACTTTTCGATTTGATACATGGAGTGTGAACAAAACAGTATCGTCGTTCCACCTTGTTTGAGTTGCATAATACGTTCAAACGACTTGTGGGCAAAATCACCATCACCAACGGAAAGAGCTTCATCAATGATAAGAACATCTGGTTCGACACAAGTAGCAACTGAAAACGCTAAACGAACAAACATACCGCTGGAGTATGTCTTAACCGGTTGATCAATTGACTCCCGTATTCCGGAAAAATCTACAATCTCTTCATAGCGAGCTACGGTCTCTTCGTAGCTAAGCCCGAGGATCTGGGCATTAATAAACACATTTTCTCGTCCTGAGAATTCAGGATTAAAACCACTACCCAACTCCAGTAATGCCGCAATGCGACCACGAACAAGTACTGTTCCAGTCGTTGGGTTTAACGTACCGCATACTAACTGTAATAATGTAGATTTTCCAGCCCCATTACGACCAATAATCCCTAAAGACTCGCCTTTAGCAATTTCAAGATTGACGTCTTTTAGAACCCATGATTCGCGGTAATACCTTTTTCGTCCTCTAAACAACATTTGCAATAATCGTTCATGTGGTTTGTCATAAACATGATAGCATTTCCCTAAATTTTGTATATGTAGTGCCGAATTATAAGACATCGGCAAATCCTTTACGTGTTTTCTGGAACCATGCAAAACTAGACCACGCAAATAAGAAAACTGAGCAAGTAAGCATTAGATAACCACTCCAATTGAGAGGCTTTCCAAAAATCATCACTGCACGTGCTTGCTCAACAATAAATGCTAGGGGATTACTTAGTATAAAAAAATGATATTTTGTCGGTATTGCTTGTAATGGATAAAAAATTGGGGTCAGAAACATCAGAGTCATAGTTACGATACTGACAAACTGTGTGATATCTCGAAGATATACTCCTAAAGAGGCCAATAACCACGATAATCCCATGATAAAAAGTATCAAAGGTATCAATATTAGTGGAAATAAAAAAATAGTTATGGGAGGCACACCGACAAAAGAGATAGAAAATAATACCCAAACTAAAAAACTGATAAACGCATTAAAAAACGCTGTTCCAAGGGAAACCCACGGCAAGATTTCGAGTGGAAAGATAACTTTTTTTACATAATTTGCGTTTTCTACAATAAGTGTGGGGGCTCGAGTGACACAGTCAGCAAAGAAATTAAATATTAACAATCCTGCAAATAATACCAGAGCAAACATAGCGCGGGACTCTTCAACTGTTGACCAGCGTGCCTGAAATACAACACTGAATACAAAAGTATATACAGCTAGCATAAATACAGGGTTTAGCACAGACCAGATCGGTCCTAGTATTGACCCTCGATATCGACTACTTATTTCCCGCTTTACCAATGTGGTTATAAGCTGACGGTGTTTCCAAAAACTCGCCAAAAAAGCATGTAAATTTAGGGGATAGTTTTGCAATATTGATTGTTCCTATAAAAACCTATTTGTTGAGCAATACTATTATTGGGAGTATGGTGAAAAAATCATCCATTTTAAAATTACTGATGCTTAGCTAAGACTTATCGTGTGTACATCTCCTTAAATTTAGGTGTATTTCTTAGGATGATAAAAGCCAAACAATATTAAAAAACTGCTGTTCCAGTTGCATATTGAAGGTTTATACTCGCTAAACATAGATCATACCGCGCATCAATTCCATTGATCTCGGCCCTAGTTAAACGCAACTCTACATCAAGCAAATCGTTTAAAGACACCACCCCAAGTTCTGCTGACTTACTCGCCAATGCATAGGCTTCCTTGGCTTCTGCTAAAGTATCCGCTGCGTTCTCAATACGTGCTTGACTCTCCAACAGCTGTTGATAGCGGGTTTGCACTTCATTAATGATCTCATTTTTCTGCCGCGCCTGTTGTTGCTCTAACCTATCGACAGCTATGCGCTGCTTACGCCAAGCGAACAGGTTACGCCCACCTTGAAAGGGTTTAATGCTTACATTGAACGAAACACTGTAATAATCACGTTTATCATCACCGTAACTTGACTCATCATAATCTCGGTCATAATCTGTCCATGATGCATCTATTTGAGCCTGAGGAAGATTGCGCGCCATTATTATTTTCGTATCTTGACGTGCCATCTCAATATTAAGTCGCGACAGTTCTAACTCTGGGCGACTTAACGATTTGTCCAAACAATCAGCTAGATCAATACAGACCTCAGGAAGGTCATCATAAATTGAACCACTCAATTGGATATTTTCACTGGAGTTTAATGCTAGATATTCACGCAATTGGGCAGCGGCAATAGCCTTTTCGGAGTTGCTACGAATTAGTTGATGCCGTGCATTTGACAACTCCACCTCTATCTCAAGTAGATGCAAACGTGGAGCTAGTTGCTGCGCTACCCAAGCTTTAGCAATTTCACACTGCTGTTCTAAACGTTGTACCGACTCTTGCCAACGCTCCGATAGCTGTTCTGCATGCAACAAGGAGTAAAAGCTGGTGTTAATATTGCGCACCAATTGTTGTTTAATATATAACAATTCGTAGCTACGATACTGCATAGATTGGCGCGCACGCTTGAGGCCATTAATTCCCGATAAACCAGTAAAAACAGGCTGTGTGAGACGACAGCTAAAGCTACTACTATCCTGATCTAAATAATCGGTATCCCGTTCACTACTGTTGCCATTGCTCAAATTATTATAGTTATAACTCGCGCTTAAAGTCGGCAGAAAAGCCCCCCATGCCTCATTTATACCTTCATCAGCTTCTTCTACCGCAAAATTATAGGCTAAAATTTCTGGATTATGTGTCAAACCACGCTCAATGCATTGCTCTATGGTTAATGGTGATGCAATTACAATACTAGGCAAGAATGCTAGCGTACATAATAGAATAAATATGTTTTTCAAAACTATAATCCATCCATACAGGCGAATTAATCGCACTTTCAAGTTAAAGAGAACAGAAGATTGATTTGCATCCATTCAACAAATTTTGCACAGTAGTGTATTTATCAATTTTCACGCAATGCACGATCAAAGTTCTCTTTCAACGGTTCGAGAGCGTAATCTAGCACAGTACGCGGTTCAGTGCGGATAAAAACAGCGCATGGCATACCAGCAGTAAGATACAAGTTGTTTTCATTAAGTTGTTTCTTATCTAACTCAACTTGCACCACATAGGTTGGCTGTTCGCCGTAAGCTGTTTTTTGTAAAATCCGATCTGCTGAAATATACACCACGCGACCGAGTATTTTTGGAGTAGTACGCTGTTCAAAGGCAACAAGTTGCACGTCAGCTTCTTGCCCCTTAAATACATGGGTTATATCCTTAACTTGAATATGGCACTCCACTATCAACGGACTATCATGTGGGACAATATCCAAAATAGGTTGTCCAGGGCTTATAACTCCCCCTACTGAATGTACTTGAAGTGCAACGACCTCACCAGCCACTGGAGCTGATATAGTAAGACGTTGGCGCGCATCCAGCAATGGCATTAACTGTTGCTGCAAATCGGAGATTCGTTGCTGCACCTTTGCTTGCTGATTAACGGCTTCCTGACGATACTCATTTTCTAAAGCAACGCCTCTTAATTCAAACTCAGCAACACGTTCACGCAATTCCGCCTGTGAGCCACGCAATTGAGCCTGTTGTCCTTGTCTCTCTGCAATAGCACGTTGAAGACCCAAAATAACCGTTTTATCAATATAATTTTTTTCATAGAGCACAAGTTTAGCGGTCAACTCTTCCTGCAAAGTGTCAACAACCTTTTGTTCGGCAACCAACCTGCCGGTTAAGCTTAGATCTTGCTGATAGAGTTGATCAGTCTGCTTTTTAAGAAGATCTAGTTGGTTTTCTAAAGCGCGGCGGCCAGAAACAAACACTTTACGCGCAGAGTCGAGCAATTCGGCAAATTTTTCTGCCGATATATCCGCGCCACGTTGAGGCCAATCTACATGATTAGCAAGATTTTTTTCGGCTTGAAAACGTAAATCATCTAGTTTAGCAGCAGCTAACTGCAAACTTATTTGATTTGCTGCAGCGACTATGCGTGAACTATCGAGAACAATAAGAGACTGTCCCGTCTCTACCTTGTCACCATTACGCACAAGAATATCCTTAACAATTCCACCCTCTAAATGTTGTACAGTTTTGCGCTCCGTATCAACACGCACCTCACCTGAAGCAATGACTGCGCCGCTAATCTCAGCAACTGAGACCCATATACCACCAATACCAAAAAAAACCCCAATAACCAACAATCCCGCAAAAATAATCCTTTTGCTGTCGGCAAAGGCAATATTTAACTTTGGTGGTGGGGAGTTTTCATCAGCTATTTGCGCATAATCTTCTTTAGAAATACTGTTTTTAGTAAAAAAACGGCTTAATTTATTTTTAATATTCATATTATTTTAGCCCAGTTAGATTTGTTTTTTTCAATAGAGTCTCGAATTGAATCTACACTACCTTCTGTTTTTGTGCTTCCATCAATTTTTGAAAAACCGCATCGCGAGGACCAAACATCGTCACCTGCCCCGCCTTGAGCATGAGTATTTTATCAACCCCAGCCAACAAACCTGGTTTATGCGAAACAACAATAAGGGTGGTTCCCTGTTGTTTCAACTGTGGCCATGACGCAATTAAAGCGCGCTCTCCTTCATCATCTAGGTTTGAATTCGGCTCATCTAGGATAACCAGTTTAGGGCTACCGTATAAAGCTCGAGCCAAACCAATGCGTTGTCTTTGTCCACCAGAGAGGACTACCCCACCATCACCTATACGAGTATCATAGCCCTTAGGAAAGCTCAAAACCAGTTCGTGCACACCGGCAATTTTTGCAGCTGCTATAACTTTTTCTGACTCCACTTCATTCAGGCGTGCAATATTTTCAGCAACGGTACCGCTAAACAGCTCAACATCTTGAGGTAGATAGCCGATAAAAGGCCCAAGTTTTTCCTGATCCCAAGTGAAGATATCCGCACCATCAAGGCGAACCTTACCTGCAACTGCAGGCCAAATACCTAGCAACAGGCGACAGAGTGTTGATTTGCCTGCACCTGATGGCCCGATGATTCCCATTGATTCCCCAGCCGGTAGCACAAAATTAATATCACGCAATATAGCCGTGCTCCCAACAGCGAAACTCACATGCTCAGCACTGAGTTCACCCTTTGGTTCTGGCAGATCCATATTATCGGAAACAGTCGGCTGAGCAAATAAAACATCAAGGCGCTTCCAAGCCCCTCGTGCTTCAACCATACTTTTCCAGCTACCAATCCCATTCTGTACCGGCGCCAATGCCTTACCCATAATAATTGATGCAGCAATCATACAACCAGCTGTAGCTTTACCTTCCAAGGTTAACCAAGCACCAACACCATAAATAAATACCTGCATAGATTGACGCAACCAACCAGATAGAGACTGAACAAGACCAGCTCTACGACTCGACTGGGTCTGCAGCTTAGTAACAGTATCGTTTAACTCTTGCCACCTAGTTGTGACGCCACCGAGCATCCCCATACTGCGCACCGAGCGCGCATTACGCCGAGCACTTTCCACAAACTTCATAGAGTAGCCATTCACCATATTTGCTGCATCCATCGGCTTGCGAGTAATCTTTTCATTTATTAGGGCAAAAATGATCAACATAACCGCGCCGCCGGTAGCCACTAGCCCCAGCAATGGATGAAGGATATAAATTACACCTAGAAATAAAGGAGTCCATGGAATATCAAACAGGGTAAAAATCGCATTACCGGCAAAAAAATTACGCAAAATATTAACATCGCGCAGTGTAGCCTGATCTGGCGGAGTGCCCGTAAGGGCCCCCTGCTTGACTACACTATTCAAGACGTCTTGGCTAAGAGACTGATCAATGGCAACACCACAACGCACTAACAAGCGTGAACGAATAAATTCCAGAGTCGACATTATGATTAAGGACAGCACGGCAGCGACTGTAATAGCATACAGCGTAGGCATACTATAGCTTGACAATACCCTATCGTATATTTGTAGCATATAGATAGGAAACGTCAGTTGTAGTATGTTGATAAACATACTAAAAATACCGCCATAAACTAAATATGGCCGCCACTGTATTAGAAATTTTTTCATAGGATACTTTCTACTCCTTAAATTTTTGGCGATTGGGTACGCTAACAGAGAACAATACAGGAGTCAAACAACTAATACTTGGACACAAATATAGTTATATGAATTCACATTTAGTAGCCGAAATCCTTAAGAAATCCTCTCGAGATCAAGGAAAGCTTTCGGCACAATTGAAGTTCGAAGCTCCACGATCTTTTTCAGAAAGAATTGGCTCGCCAGACAGTGGCCATCTAACAGCTAAGTTAACATCGTTCCACAACACTGAGCGCTCGTGTGCAGGGGCGTAATAGTCCGTAGCCTTATACAGAAGTTCTGCCACATCTGAGAGCACGACAAAACCATGAGCAAACCCTTCAGGTAACCATAATTGGCGTTTATTGTCAGCTGACAGACACTCGCCAACCCACTTACCATATGTTGCTGAACTTTTGCGCAGATCAACCGCGACATCAAAAACCTCACCGACAACGCACCTAACTAACTTCCCCTGAGGCTGCTTTATTTGATAATGCAAACCTCGCAATACGCCTCTACTAGAGCGAGAATGGTTATCCTGTACAAAATTAACATCACGGCCAACGGCCTCATTGAAGGCTTTCTGATTCCAACTCTCCATAAAAAAACCGCGCTCATCACCAAACACCTTGGGCTCAATGACCAACACTCCGGATAGCTCGGTTTGCACCACATTCATCCTACTATTTCTCCCGTGATATATGCTCTAAGTACTCCCTATAGCTTGAGCTTGGAGTCTCCTGTATAATTTGTTCAAATTGACCTTGATCAATAAATCCTTTGTGGTAGGCAATCTCTTCCAAGCAACCAATCTTTAAGCCCTGCCGCGCTTCCAGAGTACCGATAAAATGGCTTGCCTCAAGTAGACTCATATGTGTACCAGTATCGAGCCAGGCGATGCCACGCTCAAGTCGCTCCACCATTAACTCACCACGGCGCAAGTACTCCAGGTTAACATCTGTAATCTCCAACTCACCTCGGGCAGATGGTTTAATCTGTTTCGTAATTTCGACAACTTTATTGTCGTATAAATAGAGACCAGGAACGGCAAAGTTAGACTTCGGTTTATGTGGTTTTTCTTCGATACCAACAGCTTTTCCATGCCCATCAAACTCAACCACACCATAGCGCTCGGGATCTTTCACCTGATAACCGAACACTTTTGCGCCAGTTGTAAACTCATTGACAATACGTGTAAGGTCCATTTTCCCGTAAAAAATATTGTCTCCCAAGATTAGACCGACTGGATCGCCAGCAATAAACTCTTCCCCTACTAAAAATGCCTGAGCAATACCTTTAGGCTCAGGCTGAATAACGTAGGTAAAACTGACCCCAAAACGGCTGCCATCACCCAACAATGCCTCAAACCTAGGAGTATCCTGAGGTGTGGAAATGATCAAAATATCATCAATGCCAGCACGCATAAGAGTGGATATTGGATAATAAATCATCGGTTTATCATAAACTGGTTGCAGTTGTTTACTAACAACCAATGTTAATGGATAGAGCCGGCTACCAGCTCCACCAGCAAGAACAATACCTTTTTTAATTCCAGACATCTAAAATCCTATAGCTAGAAATTTTTAAACTCGGTTGATTAAATATTTTCTCAAACTCTCTTGCCATGCTGGTACAATTACCCCAGTAGCTGCCACAATTTTTTCTTTTGACATGACTGAATATGCCGGCCGTATAGCTGGTAGCGGATATTCGGCAGTAGTAATCGGCTTTATATGCTTTACTTTGAGGACCGCACCATTCTGCCGCAATTGACGCACAATTTCTCTGGCAAAATCATACCAGGTGCATACACCAGCATCGCTGTAATGATAGATACCATATGGTGCCGAGATCGACGTCCCCCCATTATTAACAACTAAGAGCAAGATCCATATTGCGTTGGCTAAGTCTGCCGTATAAGTCGGAGTTCCTGTTTGATCAGCAACAATACCCAACTCCTCCCTCTCCTGCGCAAGACGAATAATAGTTTCGACAAAATTAGGTCCATTGGGGCCATACAACCAGCTAGTACGAACAATATAATATTTGTCCAAGCCACTATTTACAATGGCCTGTTCCCCCTGAAGCTTAGAGGCACCATAAACCGAAAGTGGAACGGATGTCGCCTCTTCAGAGTATGGTTTTTTTTCATCTCCAGCAAAAACAAAATCAGTCGAGATATGCACCAGTACAGAGCCAATCTTTTTAGCCGTAGTTGCTAAATTAGCTGGGCCTTGTCCATTAACAGCAAAGGCTAGTTCTTGCTGAGTCTCGCAGTTGTCTACTTGAGTAAAAGCTGCACAATTAACTATCGCCTGTGGCTGTAATTCACCCAAGACCTCATAGACCTGTTCCGCATCCGTAATATTAAACTCAGGCAAATCAAACGGGTACAGCTCTATAGTTTCAGGTGCAATTTCACGAAGCATACTGGCCAACATACCATTGGCGCCTATTATGGCTATTTTAGACTTAGACATTAATCAACCTCTTTTATTTGCAACCCCTAGGCGCTCACGTTGGTAACTACCGTCCTGCACACGGCGGCACCACTCAAGATTGTCAAGATACCACTGAACCGTTTTACGCATACCGGTTTCAAAAGTCTCTTCAGGTATCCACCCCAATTGGCGCTGTATTTTGCTGGCATCAATGGCATAGCGCAAATCGTGCCCAGGACGATCCGCTACGTAGGCAATTAAGCTACGAAAACCTGCGGGGTTTCCACTGGATCGAGAATGACAGTTTTGTGGTGCTAACTCTTCAAGCAAATCACAGATACTGTGCACTACTTCAAGGTTCTGTTTTTCATTATGACCACCAATATTGTATGTTTCCCCTACAGACCCTACGCTCAAAACCTTATAAAGAGCACGCGCATGATCCTCTACATACAACCAATCACGTATCTGGGTGCCTTTACCATACACAGGCAGCGGTTTACCCTCCAGTGCGTTTAAAATCATTAAAGGAATTAGCTTTTCCGGAAAATGGTACGGTCCATAATTGTTGGAACAGTTGGTAATTAGTGTTGGCAGAGCATAGGTACGTCGCCAAGCACGCACCAAGTGATCTGAGCTAGCCTTGCTAGCCGAATAGGGTGAACTTGGAGCATAAGCTGTTTGCTCAGTAAATAAATCTTCTGGTCCCTGCAGATCACCATACACCTCATCGGTAGAGATATGGTGGAAGCGAAAGCTAGCCTTGCGGTTATCATCAAGAGCGATCCAATAACTACGTGCCACTTCCAACAGTGTATAAGTACCAACAATGTTAGTCTCGATAAACGCCGCTGGACCATCAATAGAGCGATCAACATGACTTTCAGCTGCTAAATGCATTACCGCATCTGGTCGCTGTTCGTCAAACACCCGTTCAAGCTCTGCGCGATCACAGATATCTACCTGTTCAAACACATAGCGTTTACTCTCGGCAACTGTCACCAGAGATTCAAGATTTCCGGCATAGGTCAACTTATCTACATTAACAACAGAATCTGTTGTGTTTTCTATAATATAACGAATGACAGCAGAACCTATAAAACCGGCTCCGCCGGTAATTAATATTTTCACTTAAACCTCACCCACCCCATTTAGCCCAAGTAACACCACATAAGTAACAACTTTAAATATTCGCACTGGTTATTTACCTATTTGATTATTGCAAACTATATATAACAACGATACAGAGAAAATTCACCCCTGTGCAGGAAATAAACTTTCAATATGGAATAATCTAGAAAAAGCCAGCCGGAAATGTATTAAATTTTAGTGATCATAGATCTGTTAATTACGGAAGAACATCCTCAAAAAAACAATAGAACAAAGAACGGTTATTAAAGCACATAGCTGGTATCATCTACGTTTACTTTGAGAACCCAACATCATAACTACCAGAAATTTTTTCTACCAGATTAGTCGTCGATCTACCTGCGATAAATGGCAGCAACTCCACGCGTCCGCCCCAGCTTTCTACCTGCTGGCGGCCGACGACGGTTTCGGGGGTGTAATCACCACCCTTGACCAGCACATCGGGCCGCAAGGTTTTTATCAAATGCAATGGGGTATCTTCATCAAAGATAACCACGTAGTCTACACAGGCTAGAGCGGCCATCACCTGCGCGCGATCATCCTGTTGCACTAAGGGTCGCGTTGGCCCTTTGAGACGCTGCACTGAGGCGTCACTGTTGAGGCCCAAGACTAGAAGATCACCCAACTGCCGCGCCCGTTGCAGATAACTTACATGACCGGCATGTAGCAGGTCGAAGCAGCCATTGGTAAATACAATTTTTTTGCCATGATACTGCGCATGGGCGATGATATCTCCCAATGGAGCAAGTTGCTGAACTTTACTCTCTTCTATTCCGCCAGTGGTAGCGACGGCGTGTAAAATCTCACGGCAGCTAACTGTGGAGGTGCCAACTTTAGCCACTACGATACCGGCAGCGATATTGGCAACGGTGGCGGCTTGTTGCAATGAGAGCTTAGCTGCTAAACCGACACCGATCAGAGAGATAACGGTATCGCCAGCACCAGAGACATCAAAAACTTCGCGCGCGGTAGTAGCTAAATCAATCTGGCGCCCATCGTTATGAAACAAGCTCATCCCCTCTTCGCTGCGAGTCAGCACCAAGGCATCCAGCTGCGTATCACGGAGGATCTTAGCCCCAGCAGCGCTCAGGCTGGCAGCATCACTAATCTGAATACCCGAGGCCTCTGAAGCCTCGGCACGATTTGGCGTCAGCAGAGTAGCCCCAGCATAGCGGGTATAGTCTGAGCCCTTGGGATCTACCACGACAGGAACGCCATGAGTACGACCAAGGGCAATAACTTGGCGTAACACCGCAGTGGTCAACACTCCTTTACCATAGTCAGAGACAAACACAACGTCTATTGCCGCAGCGGCTCTGGCTTGCAACTGTGTTTCAATCTGCGCCAGCAGTTGGGTCTCTACAGCTTCAGACAAAGGAATTCGGCTCTCACGATCGATACGCAACATCTGTTGGTTGCTAGCTAGTATCCGCGTTTTACGGCTAGTCTTGCGCTCATTATCAAAAATCACTCCGGTGGCATCGACCTTAATACTTGCCAACTGGCGGTGCAGATCTTGTCCATCGCTATCATCGCCGACGACTGAGCATACCGCTACCTGGCAGCCGAGCGCGCACAAATTATTGACAACATTACCGGCGCCACCTAAGCGCAGATCTTCGCGGGCAATATCGACAATCGCTACTGGAGCTTCGGGAGAGATTCTCCCTGTCTTACCCCACAAATATTCATCCAGCATCAAGTCGCCAATAACCAGCGCTTTTATCTGAGGTAGACGTTGCAAAAAATCCTGTATTTGATCAATAGTCATGGAGATTTTTCCCATAATAGAATTTAGATTTATCCTGCAGTTTAAATACCCAAAGCACAACTAGCATAAACCAGTTGCTTGAACAACTATAAGCCGATCTTAGGTTGGGCTAAAAAGCGAACGCACAGTTTAACATTTTATCACCAGTCGATGGTGGATTTAGTCCGCAAAATTGTGCTAACCTCGCCGCGAATAAAGCGGAGGTTACTTAATCAGCACTGATTGATTTGCCTCTATGCAAATCACTGTCGGTTGTGTAAATAGCGCTCGGCGTCTCTAACACACTGGGACGCTCGGCACCAGCCTTTTCGAGTTGCGCTGAAAAACCACATGTTTTGCGCGCCTGGTGGAATTTACCTGCGCGATCAAAACAACTGCCACAGGAAGAGATAACTAGATGGCACAGCCAATCACACCGCAACTACTGGCGGGGAGCATCCCTTTTAAGCTGGAGATCACCAACAGTAGCGGCAATGACGAGCATAAATCTCAGTGTGTCAACTTCGAATGTCAACAGCTCTTGCGTCTACTACCAGGACGCAGAGTGGTATGCCAATCAGAGTTTGGTCAGCAGCAGGTTGTCATAAAGCTGTTCATCCATCCGCGCAAAGCAGCACGTGATTATAATCAGGAGCTGAACGGCTATCAACTGATTGCCGATAGCGACATTCTGACGCCTGAGTTAATCAGTCATGGAAAAATTATCGCCGGTGGCTTCTTTGTGATGTACCGCTACATCGAAGCATCGAGAGTGCTAGGTGAAACCCTGCCTCCAACACCTGAAGCTGCAGCGCAAGCACAACTCCACGAGCTGATGGCCATACTTGCGCGGATGCACGCAACGCATTGTCAACAGGTTGATCTGCATGTCAACAATTTTCTCTATGCTAATGGGCAGCTATATACCATAGACTGCGGGACTATTTCCGCAATGGGAAAAGGCCGCCAGCAGTTGCGCCAAAGGCACAAAAATTTAGCCAATATTCTATCGCAACTACCCACCACGTACGACTATTTGGTGCCAGAGCTCCTAGATAAATATCGCGCTCACTACAGCCAGCAGTATTTAGCAGGAGCACCAATAGACATTACCACAGCTGAAATCAACCGCCTGATTTTGCGCTGGCGGCGCTGGCGCATGCACAATTACCAGAAAAAAGTCGCGCGTACCTGCAGCGAATTTATTGCGGACAAGCAGTGGCATGAACGACGAATAATGCGACGCGAATATTCCAGCCCAGAGTGGCTGAAATTTTATGCCGAGGTGGATAAATATATTGCGCAGGGCACAGTGTTAAAAGATGGCAACACAGCGACAGTTGCTCTAGCGCAGTGTTCTGGTAAAAAGCTTGTAATCAAGCGCTACAACATAAAAAACTGGCGCCACCTGCTGAGCCGGTGTTGGCGTCCCAGCCGTGGTTGGCGCACCTGGCAAAACGCCCATCGCCTCAAAGTGTTAGGCATTCAGACGCCACAACCAATTGCGGTGATTGAAAAACGCTGGGGCTGGCTACGCTTGCAGGCTTACTATATCAGTGCGTACACGCCTGCCACCGATGCCCTCACCCTATACTCGCACCCGCAGGCAAAAGTATCGCCGCCGCAACTTGCAGCCTTTAGGCAACTATTCAATGCCTTGATTTATGCACGTATTAGCCATGGCGATTTTAAAGCCAACAATATTTTGGTCGAGAACAACCGGGTTACGCTTATTGATTTGGATTCTATGCATTTTCATCGCTGGCGGCATAGCTTTAGCAGAGCATTTGCCAAGGATTTAGACAGATTTCAGCGTAACTGGCTGAACAACCAGCATATTTATCAGCAATTTCAAAATATTATTGACCAGTTAGAGTTTAAGTAAACTAAGCGACTATAGGCAAGCTAGGATGCAGGGTGTCAGTGAACATTAATAATTACGATGATTCAGTCACGCTGAAATCGTGGATTTAAATCCTATAAATGTGCTATCGTTTCCACCCGTGATTTAACGGTTAAATAAAACACCTGCACAACCACCAGAGAGCTATGCATACAAACACAATTTATACACATCCCCAGTGGCAAGATATTTTAGCTGCCAACAATCTAGCTACCTTTGAACAGTTGTGGAATGTGCAACTACAGGCTGTCGACGAAGGTAATCAAGGGCGTGGTCATAAGGGGTGGAGTGTCGTCGCTATACACAGGCTAACTTCACCAACCGGCCCCTCCAAGCGCGTGATCATAAAACGGCAAAGCAACTACCGCAGTCGCACTTTGAGCCATCCGCTGCGTGGCATTGCCACCTTTGAAAAAGAGTATAATTTTATTCGCCGCTACGCACAACTTGGCGTACCGTCCACCCAAGCTATCTACTGCGCCACCCGTATGCACAATGGTGATTTACAGGCTATTTTAGTTACTGAATATCTAGAAGATTACCGCTCGTTAGAGGATATTCTCGATACATTGCCCCATCAAGATGGTGACGAGGCTTGCAAACAGCAGCGGCGGGCTATAATCGCCAACGTGGCCCAATTGGTGGCAAAATTGCACAATAGCGGTCTAGAACATCGCTGTCTATTTCCCAAGCATATTTTCGTCCCTAACGATCTGCACCAGCAAGCATGCTTGATCGACCTGGAAAAGACGCGTGAAAAACCCTGGAGCAGATGGCGGCGCATCCGCGACTTAACCGCGCTAAGACGACGCACTACCCAACTAACTACGCGCGACAACATCCTATTTTTGCGTACCTATCTGGGGATAAATCACCTTAATAGTGAGGCGAAAAAGCTATGGCAGCAGGTAGAGACGCGGCGCACCAAGCATAAGAGTGGTTAGTTTATGCGGTTAAGCGAAGATGAAATTAACACAATAAAGACGGTAATTCTTCAGCACGATCCTGCAGCAGTTATTTATCTATTCGGTTCACGTATAGACGATAAAAAGCAAGGTGGAGACATAGATATTCTTATTCTTTCAGCGAATCTCAACTATAAAGAGAAACGCAAGATACGCATAAAACTTCACCAACTTCTTGGTGAGCAGAAAATAGATATAGTTATCGCCGCCGATAACAGCAAACCATTTGTCAAAATCGCCATGGATAATGGGACAAAATTATGAATAAGAAAGATCTCACCGCCAACATAAATGAGCTACTGCTACAACTTGATCAATCTATGGAGTGGCTTGAACACTCATTCCAACTTTGTAAAGAGATAAAAAAAGATCCGCCAAACAATTATACTATCGAAGACTTTGATAAATTTGAAACATTAACCAGTCGTTTTGCCCGCACTGCTGACATCCTGATCCAAAAAATTTATCGCAGCATTGATCTGTTTGAAATGGAAACACCCGGCACCATGATAGATATCGTTAACCGTGCCCACAAGCGCGGCATAATCAACAGCCCTGACGATATTCGCAATATTAAAGATCTGCGCAACGATATTGCCCATGAATATATGCAGGAACAACTGATAGATCTATTTAACGAGGTGGTTGAGTTGACCCCGTTATTGATGGTATATGTTGAAACTGCTCGCAAGTATTGCGCAAAAATGCTCGTTGAAGTATCTACGAAACCATACTGAGCACAACGACACAAAAATATTATTACCATGGAGTTTATATAAATATGTCCAAAGTGATTCTTGGTCTCTCAGGAGCACTGACCCACGACCCTTCTGCTGCCCTATATATCGACAACAAATTGATAGCAGCAGCAGAAGAGGAGCGCTTCACCCGTGTCAAACACGCAAAAAACTGTATGCCTCTTGAGGCAACAAAATTCTGTCTGGAATATGCCGGTCTTAAAGCGGAGGATGTGGATATCGTCGCCTTCCCGTTTGCCGAAATTGGCCTAGATCGTCCGGATCGCTGGCATTTTGCTAAGCGTTACTGGTACGCACCCGACCGTGCTCTTACTGCGCTGTTCAATGGCAATCGCCGTTACGCACGCAATGTCAAGAATGTTAAAGCTATGCTGCAGCAGGTGGGTATCCAGTGGGATAAAATTGAATTTGTCCCCGTTGAGCACCATCTATCCCACGCCAGCAGTGCCTATCACCTCAGTGGGTTTGAGGGCAAAACAGCGATTCTCGGGATTGATGGCAAAGGGGAATATGCGACCACCTTTTTTGGCTATGGTGAAAACGGTAAAATCCACAAGATTAAAGAGTTTTTTGACCCAGAGTCCTTAGGTGGACTGTATGGTGCCATGACTGAATATCTCGGATTTGAGATGCTCGACGGCGAATTTAAAGTGATGGGTATGGCGCCCTATGGCAATCCGGATAAGTACGATTTTTCCCGCTTGGCCAAGTTCGAGAACGGTGAACTTATTGTCAACACCGAGCTAGTCAACACCGTCGGTATGCGGCGCTACAAAGAAGATGGCAAGGGCTACTATTTCAGCCAGAAGCTGATCGACTGGCTAGGGCCAAAGCGTCAAGGCGATAGCGCCGATGAGCCCTATATTGACTACGCTGCCTGTATTCAGCGCCTGTTTGAAAAACTGTCGTTGGAGATGATTGACTACTATCTTAAGGATGTGCTGCAGGAGACTGGACAACTCTGTTTCGCTGGTGGTAGTGCGTTAAACGTCAAGCTCAATCAGTACATTCTCGATTTGCCCTACGTTAAACAGCTGTTTGTCCAACCGGCCGCATCTGATGCGGGCACGGCTATCGGCGCTGCTGCCTATGCGGCTCACCTGCACGGCATCAAGGTTGACAAGCTTGAGCATGTCTATCTCGGCCCCAAATTCACCAATGACGAGTGCATTGCCGCCTGTGCCGCTCATCCAGAAAAACCCCAGTGGGAAAAGATTGATAATGTTCCACAAACCATTGCCAAAATGCTGGTTGATGGCAATCCGGTAGCTTGGTTTCAGGGCCGAATGGAATTTGGCCCGCGCGCGCTCGGCTGCCGCAGTATTCTCGGCTGCCCAAGTGCTAAAGGGGTGGCGGACCGCATCAATGAGCAGATTAAATACCGCGAGCGCTGGCGGCCGTTCTGCCCCAGCGTCATCGACACCTCGGCGGTAGACCTGCTGCAAACTGATCATCCCGCGCCATACATGACCTTCACCTTTAAAGTCAATCAGGAGTGGAATACTCGCATCCCTGAAGTTATCCACGAAGATGGCACCTCGCGCGCGCAGGTAGTCACCGAAGATACCAATCCACGCTACTATGCCCTACTGCAAGAGATGGAAAAACTCACCGGCAATGGCGTAGTGCTCAACACTTCACTGAATCGTCGTGGTGAACCAATGGTCTGTGCACCAGTGGATGCACTAAATATGTTTTATGGGTCAGATCTGCCATATTTGATTATGGAAGATATTTTGGTGCGCAAGGAAAACAAGACAGGTATTAACAATTGAGCCACGTTAACAACTTTAAGATACTGACATTAAACTTACTTATTGGACAGCAAACTAACAGTCGTTAAAAGGTTGATTTTTCGGCACAATCTGCACGACAAAACTTGAGTTTAGGTGTATGCACAATATATTACCAATCTGACAATATTATCCTAAATGTTACACTTTAGTGGCTATTGTCATTACGACAGACTGGAAAAAAGGTATTCTCCATGCAATCATTGAAACTATACTGGTCGTCAGGTTTGAAAAATGGTAAAAAAAATTTCGGCGACTGGCTATCTCCTTTATTATGCGAGGCCGTCGCAAGTAGACACGTAGTCTACGCAAAACCAAACAGATGTGACCTAGTTGCTGTTGGCAGTATTCTTCATAGACTTAAGAATCACTTCTGGACCCATCGGGTGCATGTATGGGGCAGTGGCCTGATACAGGAGCAAGCGTCGTTTCGCAGTCCCCATACATTTGACGCAGTGCGTGGTAAAAACACTGCCGCATTGATCAAAAACCAACCGATCAAAGCATTAGGGGACCCTGGCCTGCTCAGTGACATATTATTACCAGACGTGTCGCGTGAAAAACAATATCGAATAGGTATCGTCCCCCACTATGTCGATCAAAAAAATCCAGCTATTTTAGAATTTCTCAAACAACCAGGAGTAACTTTCATTGACATCTTTTCAGAAACTATTGATTTCTTAGAGCAGGTTTCACGCTGCGAAATGATCGTATCATCTAGCCTGCACGGTTTAATCGTTGCCGATGCGATGAAAATACCCAATGCTTGGCTCAAGCTCTCTAAACGAGTACGAGGAAATGATTTCAAATTTACCGATTATTATTCGGTTTTTGGGTTAGAAGACATGCAACCATATCCATTTTGTGAACAGACAATGGTGAGTGAAGTGGAAGAACTACGAGACAGTTATCATCGTCCAGGTATCGATGATATTAAAAATAAGCTCTACGAGGCGTTTCCATTTCGAGCTTAATCGGCTCAATACTCCAAACTATCTCGGCGCTGAAGAAAAATAACTGTTTTTTTATCACCCTCAAACCTATTTACGACATCAAAACCGTTAATTTCGGTATCACCTTTTTTTTCATTGGATACATATAAAACTAAAAGAGAGATATCTTTTTGCTTTTTTGCGCTACTGCGCATCCATGCTAAGCTTCTTACTAAATTCACATCTTCGACCCGATTAGCATACAGTGGCAGCCGACGATCATTATACATTACGACCGCAGTTGCGCTAGAATCATAATCCTGCAACCATCTCCCCGCCGCAACAATAGTACGATCCTGCGTCTTAACTCCAGCCATTAGTGTTTTTGCTAACGGAGCACCGACAAACAGAATCACCATCAGCACAACAACCATAGGACGAGAAGAAAACCTTTGCAGGCAAACCACTACTCCTGAACTAATCCATGGCAAGATAGCAACTGCCGCAAGCCAGAGATAACGTTCAGTGGTAAAATTATGGCTCATGCTGAAAAGTAGATTAAGCAGAACCGTAAGAAGACTTAGGAGTATTAAAATCCAACGTTCCTTGGACATGCTCCTAATTGCAGTGCCGCGCCCTATCCACAAGGCCAACAATGAAGTAGGAAAAATTATTTTAACCAACATTTCACTTAAACCAATAAGGTAGATTATCGGCGCATAGTGTCTAACTATTTCTAGCAGATTATTATGTAGATCAGCTCTGGGTAAAGAGCTCTGAAATATTTTCAACTGCTCTAGTAGATTGTTATAGCCGACAAACAATTTTAAAGATACTAGTTGCCAGACCCAACTAACCACTTCATTCAAGCGAGAAAATGATTCAATACCTAATGCTTTCAGCAAGATGATTAACGCCACTAGCAGCAAAGGAATCAGAGCAATTGTACCCACATAGAGTAAAGAGGATATCCTGTCTTTTTTTACATTACGAAAATAGAACGGCACAAGAATAGTTGCCACAACCGGAATCAATACTCCCTCGATTCGAGTCAGAATAGCTAACACGGAGAACAGGGAAAACCATAACCACCATCTTAATCTGTTTTGCTGAAAAGCCAGAATCAGCAATAAAATTGCAGTAAGGCTAAACATAAGAAAAAGTGGGTCGCGTATGATTGAGGTTGCTAAAGTATTGAATGCAGGAAGTAGCGCAAACATCAATGAGGACACTAGCGCAACATGGTGATCAAAAATGCGTAGTGTTAGAGAATAAAGGGGTAACAGGCACAAAACCAGTGGAACAATAGTAAGCAGTTGTCCGGCATAGATCCAATTTGGGATTAATACATGAACGATGGAGAGCAACCACGGATAAAATGGCATCCGGTAATAGCTCACCCCCTCAGAGTACAGCCCATGTGCGTGTTTTTGCGCGGCAGCAATATATGTAGCGGCATCCGGATTAACAACCGCTCCCTGCCAAACAAACAACAGTTTCAAGCAGATAGACAGCGCCATAATAAGCAGCAGTGCACGATGTTTTAAAAGTAAACTACCCATTGAAACGATACTTTCGGTTATAACGTTTCATAAGTTGCGCCCCGCGCTGTTCGATTCGTTGCCATAATGAAGCATATTCCTGTAATGCTTCACGCAACGGTTTGCCAGTATAAATTTTTATAAAGCGATAGATGTCCTTGTGGGTAAGTCCAATTTCCATACTGGAAAAGTACAGAGCCGCTAGATCCTTCATCCGCCAATGTTGCGGAAGTTTTTTATGGAATTGTACTCGATGTAGATCAATCAAAAACAGTGTCAAATCTTTTGGATCAAGTTGATCGCGACCCCGTGAAAGATCGAGAAGAAAATGACACAGGTAATAATCGCGATGATTAACACCATTATTGTGCAATATCCGTGAAATAGTCGCCAATTTAGCAATCAGAGCACGCTTCAAAGCGACAGGTGGTGGTTGCTGTGGCCAAGTGCGACAAAAATCCTCAAGACTCTCTGTTGGTTGCAACTCTTCAGTAATGATAAATGATTGACATTTAGCTGGACGGTTACCCTGTTCACCATAACCAACTAAAGTCATGGTATCGACATGCAATTCTTCTAATTTACGAATTGCCATCCACTCGTTTTTAGCCGATAAGACTGGCGGTTTACGCAAGGTACATATACTTTTAAAAATCCTTTTCCACCCTAGCCCTGAATAAAGTTTGGCAAAATAGCCTCGGCCATCTTTTTCAAATCGTAGCGTTCTCCGACCATCCATGTTGCGGTACTCTTCACCCTGCAAGCTAAGAACATGTTCAAACAGGTCTTCACCCTGCCATTGTTGCTGCCACCTTTTAGGTAATACAATCATGAAAGTACCTGTTCAATCAGATCTGTTGCTTTGGTCGCTAGACCAAAAATATCAGTTCTGGCTAAATATTCACGTGCAGCTTGCTGGCGCTGCTCACTACTATCCTCTTCAAGCATTTCAATTAATTCACAACAAAAGCGCTGGGGATTAAAAGGAGAGTGATGAACACGGCCGGCTTGCGATCTCTCAATATGATAACTATAACCACAGGAATCAGTCACCAAAACTGGCAACTGAGCAGCAACAGCTTCGAGCAAAACCATACCCGCTGCTTCACGATAGGCGGGGTGAACAAGGATATCTGCAGCAAAAAAGAACTGCGCGGCATCATCACGCCCACCCATGAAACGCACCTGCTTCTCTAACCCAAGTTGGCGTGCCTGACGCTTAAATGGAGCACTATTGTCGCGTCCAAGTATCACCAAAATACATTTCTGCTGGTGGTGCTTAGGTAAGCTGGCCAGTGCATCAATAGCACGATCAACACCCTTAGTGCGAAAGCCAGAACCAACCATCAGCAACAACTTTTGATCCTCACTGATATCAAGTCGGCGACGGAACTCAAGCCGCTGTTGCATATAATCAACAGGAGCTAAGCGGTCTCGATCAACCCCTGGAGGCAAAATATGAAATCGCAGACCTTGAGTACCATAAAGTTTCTGAATATCAGGTATTTCCTGATCGGACAGCAACATAATTTGGGTTAGACTATTTTGCCCATAAACCTCTTTTTCAGCGCATAAAAAACTTTTCGAGCGCGGCAAAAGCCGGTACCAAAATGGCCTTTGTGCACACTTTAAGGCAAAACATGAATCAGCACCGAAATAAAGATCCAGCCCCGGCATACGATTGAACCCCACCACACCATCATATTTCAAAGCATCTATCTGCTGCTTTACCGACTGGGCAAAAATTTCATAGCGGCGATAATTCCGCCAGCAATTGACCTTAATAAGGTTAACATTTATCCCTGGAATTTGTGGGCCATTCCACTCAAGACAATACAGATCTACTGTGTGCCCACGCTGTAAACATTCACGAGCGATTTTGATACAATCACGTTGCAATCCGCCGTAGGGAAAATATTTAAACAGTGCAAAAGCTAGTTTCATTATACCTGCATCATGTTGTCTATTGTTGATCAGCAACAAATCGCTGTAAGGATTCAATCTGGGCAGCTGTCAAATGTGCCGCAGCAGTATAGCTAGACCAGAACTCATCGGCTACATCTTGAAAAAATTTTTGGTCTTCTGAATAGCGCAGCATATGACGAAAATTTCTCTGCCGTTGTTTCAGCGTGAGCGAACGACAATAAAATCGAATGTCAGCAATATCAATCAATCCCACGCTAGACTCATCGGTTACAATAATATTGCCCCAATGTACAGAACGAAACAGGACGCCCTTGTGATGTAGCTCGGCAATAAACTGAGCTAAAACATCGACAATCCTCTTCACACCCTGGGTACGACAATACTCACGTAGGGAAACACCAGCCAGTGGTTGATACCACACTAAGTCACGCTTAGGGTCGTTACAGCGACCGAGTTTGATGACCTCGATTGTAGGAATACGCAGACGGTGCAAACGCTGAGCATTGGCAGCAAAACGTTGCGCATAAGGGAAAAACAGAGCTCCTGACAATAACCGTTTGCGGCGGAAAATTTTTATTATCTGCCCGCTAACATTATAAAGCACCTTTACTCCATGGCCATCCTGTTCGAGAATGGAGGAACTGGACAGCAGATCAGCATACTCTGCGCTTGATACTTTAACCGTTTTAATCATCACTAAACAACTCTTGTTCAACCAAATCACACAGAATATGGACAAACAGGGCATGGGCTTCTTGAATTCGCGGCGTTTCGTCAACAGCTACGGTCAAAGCTAAATCAACTTGTGGCTTTATCTGCCCACCATCACGACCAAGAAGAGCAATGGTAACACAACCACGCGCGCTCGCTACATCTAGGGCCATCTTGACATTGGCAGAATTTCCACTGGTAGAGATGCCAAGCACTACATCACCGGGTTGCGCCAGCGCTTCAACTTGGCGACTAAATACCTGATCATAACCAAAATCATTAGCAACCGCAGTAATAATTGAGGTGTCTGTAGTTAAAGCAATAGCTGGCAATGCGGCACGATTTTTCATAAACCGCCCGACCAATTCGGCAGCAAAATGCTGCGCATCGGCAGCACTACCACCATTACCCATTAACAACACTTTGTTGCCAGCGCTTAAGGCCTTGCACAACAGCTGTGCACAGGTAGCCACCTGCGTTGCCATAGGTTGTACCACCTGCTGAAAAACTTCAATATGCTGAGTGATGTGTTTGGTTACCTGTTGTTGCATCATAGAGAGTTATCCAATCTTTACCTTAATTAGCTGGGTGGGCCGCAGGTTGCTCCAACAAGGAGACTATAGCCTGAAACACCTCCTCGGCTGTTATGGAGGCGGCACATTTGTCATCATCTGGGCACTGTTTACGCAAACATGGCGAACAGCTCATAGGTGCCTGTAAACAGCAGTGCATTTCTCCTACGGGGCCGTTACGCAAAGCATCGGTTACGCGGAACAAAGAAACCGTAGGAGTACCCACCGCTGCGGCAATATGCACAGGGCCGGTATCGCAACCAACAACTAGCTGCACCCGTTTGAGCAGTGCTACCAGTTCGGGGATGCTGCCACGTGGCCACACCACAGCTTGCCCCTTGGTGGCATCTGCGATCGATTGTGCAGCTTGCAACTCCTGATCATTCCCCCAGGTTAGAATCGGTAGCATATTGGTACGCGTTACCAGAAACTGGGCTAATTGTTGCCAATTCTCCACACTCCACAGCTTGGTGTGCCAGGTGGTACCATAATGCAACACTACCAATCTACGCCGTTCCAAATGAAGCTGATGCAGTTGCCGTTCGACATGTTCAGCGGCCTCGGGCATAACCTGTAACGGACCGCAACTGCTAGGACAAACACCATGCGGCAAAGCCGACCGCACTACGGCCATAGAGCGTTGACTCACGTGATGCTCAGCTGGCAGCAGAGTAACCTTATGGTTGGTCGCCAACAAATTCGGCCACTCCCGCACCTCGGCACGGGTAAAACCATACTTTTTCTGTGCGCGACTTAGCAGGGTAAAAAGTCCACTTTTACTATTGCCCTGTAAATCAAAAACCAGATCGTATTTTTTCTGGCGCAATCTTTGAGTAAACTTCCACACCTCAGCCAACATGGATAGCAACGACAACTGGCGCCAGCGCTTAGTCTGGATGGGAATAACGTTGTTAATCAATGGGTGGCCGTCAAGCAGTGCAGCAAAGCTCTCCTCGACTAACCAATCTATTTCACACTCAGCGCTACTGCTATGGATATAGGGCAGAACCGGCAAGGTGTGCACCACATCACCAAGAGCGCTTACTTTGATAATCAGAATTTTCATCTATGGCAATCTAATAACTCAGTAGCCGCCTGAATAACATCTGCGGCCGTTATCGCTGTCATACACCGATGATCTGTTGGACATTGGCGCAACAGGCACGGGGCACAGTCTGTCGGTTTGCGCACAATTCTAACATTGTCGGAAGCTGGGCAGGTAGTTGTGTGATCAGTGGAACCAAAAACAGCTACTATTGGCACCGCAAAAGCCGATGCCACGTGCATCGGGCCAGAATCATTGGAGACCAACAGGCGACTATGCGCCAGCAATGCCATCATCTGCCGCACACTGGTCTGCCCCACCATATTCAGCACTGGCGTATGCATTGCCTGAGCAATATCGTCGCCAATCTCCCGCTCACCAGGGCCACCAGTTAAGACAATTTTTGCCCCATAACGCGCCGCCAAAGTATCGGCAACCTCGGCAAAACGCTCGGGCAGCCAGCGTTTCGCGGAGCCATAGGCGGCACCTGGATTAATGGTAATTATGTCGTTGTCAGCGAGCAACTCAGATGCCCATCGGTGTTCGGCCTCAGTGCAGGCCAGAGATACCGGTACCTCATCAGCGCTGATCCCCAGGCGGATTAACATTTGCCGATAGTAGAGGGTATGGTGAAGGATTTTATCGCTGCCACTAATACTGACTGGATAATTTAACAATAGGCGGCGTCCGTCGGTAGCATAACCAGCTCGACAGGGAATACCAGCACACGCGGCTAAAAACGCTGCTTCAATAGCATTTTGCAACAGAATTGCTCCATCAAAATGCTGTTGACGCAACTCTTTGACCATCCGCCAGAACCCCTTTACCCCTTTGTGCACTCCGCGCTTATCATAAACCATAACCCGATCTATGCTGGGATGAAAACTGAACATCTGCGCGACAAGAGGATTAGCCAGCAATACAATTTCAGCCTGGGGATAGTGGTGACGCAATCCAGCCAGTGCCGGCGTAGTCATTACCGCGTCGCCGAGCCAATTTGTTGCGCGCACCAGAATTTTATGTAGTGGCTGCCTACCTAACTGCTTCACAGACTAGTTATCCTTGCACCGGTACAGCTTCGTCGATAAGCATGATAGGCACGCCATCACGCACTGGGTAATCGAGTTGGCACTGGTTACATCTCAATACATCCTCGGGAAGAACTTCGAGTTTACCCTTGCATTTAGGGCACACTAAAACATCTATAAGTTGCTGCGCTAGCGGCATAAACACTCCATTTAGCAAAATAAGTTATAAAATCGCATCTGCCAAGTTAGTTAAACAGCGTCTCTATGCGCTGCTGTAATAAATCACTGGCGACAAGTTCAAAGGTTAACGGCACGGCACAACATGGCACATCAAAACAGGCAGCGGATAATTTGACCGCATCTTTTTCCGTAGTCAGTAAAATATCGGCATCCTCGACCACAGCTTTAATTTTCTGTACAGTTTCTGCACCATAGCTACAGTGGTCGGCCAATGGTAAAGTTGCCTGTAGCAAGATCCCCATCTCTGTTAATGCGGTGAAAAAATCGTCTGGATTGGCGATACCAGCAAAGGCAACGCAGCGACTTTTTTTTAGCAGAGTCACCGGGTATTTTTTCCCGTTTAGATCGTAAGCCTGATCAGCAAGCTTTTGCTTGGCACAGACTACCGGCTTGGCACTACAGCGCTGCGGCACTCTTTGTTCGGCGTAGCGCGTCATAACTACGGCATCGGCGCGCTGCAACGCCTGAGGAAACTCGCGCAACAACCCTGCCGGCAACAGGTGTCCATTGCCAAAGGGGTGACGACTATCCAGCAACAGCAGGTCTAAATCACGCTGCACTGCAAGATGTTGATAACCATCATCAAGCAATACAAGATCGACAGCAAATTGTTCCAGCGCATAGCGGATACCATCTGCACGCTTTGGCGCAACAATAATGATCGCTTGCCGGTTGCGTAGTGCCAGCAGGTATGGTTCATCACCGCACTGAGCTGCAGTAAGTAGTGGCCCGTCGCCGGCACAGACGACACGCAGCGCAGCACCTTTTTCGCCACCATAACCACGGCTGATAACAGCCACAGTACGCCCTTGAGATAATTGCCAACGCAACAGGTAATCTACCAGCGGCGTCTTACCCGTACCACCAACGGCGATATTACCCACCGAGATAACAGGGACAGGACTGCGATAGCTAGGCAACCACCCATGGCGATAGAGCCAGGCACGCACTAAATTTACTGCACCATATAACCAACCCCAAGGAACCAGCAGACACAGCAGCAACAAATCCTTCCAGGACTGCGCCCCCTGCGTTGCCAAGCGCCGATAGTATAGTGCTAATTGAGTCGGCACCGGGCAATCTCACGCAAAGTTTTTTGACTAGCTCCAACATTCTGCTGTAGCAGTGCCCACCCTTTTTCCCCCATATTGCGACAACGCGCCACCTCAGGTAAAAGTGTATTGAGCAACAGATACAACTCCGCACCATCGGCCACCATACCAACACCTTGGGCACGCTCAATCAGGCTGGCAATCTCACGAAAATTGTGCATATGCGGACCAAACAAAACCGGTTTTTTTACCAGAGCCGCCTCGAGAATATTGTGCCCACCAACTGACACCATACTGCCACCGACAAAAACTATTTGCGCTACAGCATAAAAACTGAGCATCTCCCCCATACTATCGACCAAGAGTACACCACCACCATTGAGTTGCTGGCCGCCATCAACTGACTGTTGCGAACGCAACCGCCAAGGTAGATGCTTTTCGGTTAACATTTCACTAACGGCCTTACACCGCTCAGGATGGCGAGGCACTAAAATCAAGATTAAATCAGGGTGCTGACGCTGCAACTGCCTAAACACGTCAGCCACCATCTCCTCTTCGCCGCGATGGGTACTCCCAGCAACCAGCACCGGAGCATCAGCGCGCAAGCAAAATTCTTGGCGCAAACTCTCTTCCGACATATCTGGGGGCAAGGTCGATTCCATGTCAAACTTAAGATTACCGCTAACAGTAATCAGTTGTGCTGGAGCTCCCAACTGAGCAATGCGCCCTGCATCTATGGGTGACTGCATACAAAAGCCACTCAATTGATGCAACACTGGGGACAGAAACCGTTTAACGCGCAGATAACGTGGGAAGGAGCGATCCGAAATGCGCCCATTGACCAACTGAATAGGAATCTGCGCTTGGTGGCAATAGCGAATAAAGTTCGGCCACAGTTCTGTTTCAACAATCAATACCTGACTAGGATTAATGCGCCGCAAGACACGCTTAACCACCCAAGATGTATCCAATGGGAAAAAAATAGTTTCATCTATATCGGCTATCTCCTTGGCGATGGCATGACCAGTTTCGGTTACATTAGATAACAGCAAAATAGCCTGCGGATACTGCTTACGTAAGGCTTTTATCAACGGCAGTGCGGCCCGCGTCTCGCCAACAGACACTGCATGAATCCAAAAAACCTGTTTGCCTGCAAAGGATAAAAACCGGCTCCGATCAAAAAAACCCAAGCGTTCGCGAATACCACGGCGTACCTTGCCCTGTAGCAAGCCACGAACGAGGTAGCATGGTACCAGGAAGATTGCTGTCATCCACACGACAATGTCATACAGCAGATAAACCATAACTCTCCAGCTGTTGTTGCGCACGCAGGTGATTATCTAGCATTGCCTGCTGTAACTTCTGTTTAAACTGCTCGGGATCTTCATCCCGTCCACAATACAGTGGCTCACCATAAGAGTATACTAGCCGACTAAAGGGATATGGCAGCAAAAATCTATCCCAAGATTTAAAGCGATGACCGCGACTACTTACCAGTGCCACAGGAACCACTGCCCGCCCTGACAACCGCGCAAGTTGCACCACACCATCTTTGATCTGGTGGCGCGGCCCACGCGGGCCATCCGGAGTAATGCCCAGATCATAAGGCTGCCGTGCCAGACGAAGTAACTGTTTAAAAGCAACACTACCGCCACGGCTAGATGAGCCGCGCACCGCGTGATGACCTAAATGTTGCACCGTGCGCGCAATAAGCTCACCATCGCGAGAGCGACTTATCAGTATCTGGCCACCGGGGCCAGCATAGCCCATAGGTATCAACAACAGCTGATCATGCCATGATGCTAATATGACCGCCTCACCACTACGCCATAAAGCTCTAACACTAGTGTTGCCAATGATCTCCTTGCGCGACAACAGCGCGATCAACCGGATCAACCAAGACGCCAACAGTGGAGCAACGTTGACAAGCAACCATTGGCCTATTTGCTTCACTAAGAATCCTTAAACTGCATGGCATGCAGGCGTTGATATGTTCCTTGCGCAGCCAATAGTTCATGATGACTACCGCGTTCCACCAATTTTCCATCAGCTAATACCAAAATTTCGTCGGCATTGACTATGGTAGATAAGCGATGAGCAATTACAAAGGTGGTGCGTTGCTGCATTAAGTTAGCCAGCGCTTTCTGCACCACGGCTTCACTCTCAGTATCCAGTGCGCTGGTGGCCTCATCTAGTAACAGTATCGGAGCATCACGCAATATGGCGCGCGCAATACAGAGACGCTGGCGCTGCCCACCAGACAGACGCACCCCGCGATCACCAATTTGGGTGTTATAGCCATCTGGCATTTCGCGAATGAACTCGTCAGCATAAGCCATTTTGGCCGCTTGTTCAATCTGTTCGGCTGTCGCATTGATTTTTGAATAACCAATGTTGTTGTAAATGGTGTCATGAAACAGAAAGGTCTCCTGATCAACTAGGGCAATCTGCTGTTTAAGACTGTGCTGAGTAATCTGCGAAATATCATGACCATCAATACGAATCACTCCGCTCTGTGGATCATAAAATCTAGCCAATAGGCCAATTATTGTTGACTTACCCGCACCACTAGCCCCAACTAGGGCAACCATTTTTCCAGCGGGGACATCGACCGTTAAATCTTTGAGGACAGGTTCATCCTTCGTATAGGCGAACTGCACATTTTCAAAACTGACATGGCCCTGACAACGCGGCAGATCTATAGCCTTATCGGCATCGACAACATCACGGGGCACATCGAGCATAGCAAAAACTCTTTCGGCCGCGCCTACCGCTTTCTGAATGACATTATTGGTTTTGATCAGGCGTTTCATAGGGCCATACATCATCCCCATGGCAGTCACAAACGACATCAGAGCACCTTTGGTTATTTCACCAACCATAACTCGATGAATGCCATACCACAGCACTCCGCCCGCTCCAAATGAGGACAATAACTCCATAATTGGTGCCGTAGCGGCGGCATAGCGGATTACCTTTTTCATCCGCTGATAATAATTCATATTTTCTGTGTGAAATTTATCCATTTCGGCTCGTTCATTGCCGAAAGCTTTAACTACCTTAACCCCAGTAAAAGACTCCTGGAGTATAGCCGTCAAAGTACCCATATTGGCCAGACTTTTACGCACATATTTTTTTATCCGTCGCCCAATTTGTATAGCCGGCAACACCGCCACGGGCAATACAGTAAAGGCAACAATAGCCAAGCGCCAATCATTGTAAAACAACAGACCGACAAGCCCTACCAAGGTTAGTCCTTCACGCACAACAGCAACAAGTTCTTCGGCGGCAGACTTCTGCAGCACGCTTACATCATTAAGAATACTAGAGATGATCTTCCCTACGCTGGATTTCGTAAAGTAGCCCATAGACAGATCTATAGTGTGATCATACAGATCGTTGCGTAGATCTTGCACGACAAGCTGCCCTGCTGTTCCAATAAAATATTCTTGAATATAGCGTGAAACGCCTTTTATCAACGCAAGAGCTATCACCACCACAGGAACTAAGTTCACCAATGCGACGGTAGGGGTATCAAGGACGCGATCGACAAACGGCTGCACCAGTTTAGCGATGGCCACGTCTACTCCAGCCACCCCCAATGAGGCCAGCATGGCAAACACAATACGCCGGGTATAGGGGCGCGAATAGCTCAGTAACCTTCTATAAACATGTACGTTTCCAGCCGCCACTACTCGCCCTTCTCCTTAGCTTTTATACAGCTCATTTCGCTGACCATCTGCGCTACGCGAGTCGAGCAACCGGGATCGCCCATTTTTGTTTTAACCGCAGCTAAATTGATTTTCATCTCCGTACGATACACATTATCAAGCAATATTTTTTCCGCCTCGGCGAATAGTGCCTGTGGTGTAGCAGCGTCTTGAATATACTCCTGCACTATAGTCTTACCCGCGACGATATTGGGCAAGCCAATATGCTCAACATTCACCAGATGCTTACCAATGGCATAGGTTAAGGGTGCCGCTTTATAGAGGATAACCATCGGAGTAGCCACCAGAGCAATCTGCAATGTTACCGTACCGGAAACGCACACCACCACATCACAGGCAGCGGCGACATCGTATATGGAGTCGCGTACACAGATAGCATCCACTCCAGCGGCATCGAGAACAACTCTGAGCGCAGCCTCATCCACTCCGGGTGCCAGAGGCAGAAGAAACCTTGCCTGTGGATGAGCAGCTTGCAGCTGTTTGGCGGTAGCGACTATGGTTGCAAAGGAGTATTTCAGCTCATTACTACGGCTCCCAGGAAACAGACCTATCACCGGTTGAGCTGCGCTGAGTTTATGGCGATTACGATACTCACCAACAGAGCAGCTTACTCCTGCTTCATCCAGCAGCGGGTGCCCGACATACTGCACATCTACAGGCAGCCCGCGATAATAATCGGGTTCGAAGGGAAAGATAGCTGCCAGACGATCTACCACCGCAGCTATTCCGTGCACTCGCCCTCGCCTCCACGCCCAAACTTGGGGACTGACATAGTAGACAACCGGCACACCAGCACGCTGAGCCTGTTTGGCTAAGCGCAAGTTGAAGTCAGGTGAATCGATCAATACCAGCACATCTGGGCGGTGAGCACTAAACAGCACTTTTTTAAGTTGATTAAACACCCGCCAGATCCGTGGTAGATGACACACAACTTCAAACAGCCCCATGACCGACAGTTCAGAACTCGGGATAATAATATCGCATCCAGCCTGTTCCATGCGCTCACCGCCAACGCCAAAAAAAGACAATTGCGGATCTAGTTCACGCCCAGCCTTGATCAAATTAGCACCATGCAGATCGCCAGAGGCCTCGCCGGTAACTATCAGCGCCCGCCGCTTAGTTTGCCAATCTGATCGGTGTTGTGCTTGGTTTTGGGTAGGGCAATTGACATTATCAACCATAAGAACAAACCATTGTGCGCATGAATAAAAAAACAATGGCACCCACTGCTGGGTGCCTGTAACTTGCCATTACAGATATTTAGCCTACTCTAACGGGCAACACCGCGTTCACTGCTACGAATAAAGTCACTAAATAACACAACTTCGGGAAACTGTTCAATAGTATCAGCTATCTGTTGCAACGCCTCTTCTTGGCGCAGACCAGAGCGAAACACCAGTTTATAGGATTTTTTTAGAGCGGATAGCGCTGCGGAACTAAAACCACGCCGCCGCAAACCAATAAGATTCAAGCCTACCGTCTTGGCCCGATCCCCTTGAGCAATCACAAATGGAGGCAAGTCCTGCGCAATCATCGAACCACCGCTAGCCATCACATGACAACCGATACGAGTAAATTGATGCACTGCCGACATACCACCCAAAATTGCATAATCACCAACTTCGACATGCCCAGCCAGGGTAGCATTGTTGGCCATAATAATATGGTTTCCCATGAGACAATCGTGGGCCACATGTGTGTAGGCCATAAACAGATTATCACTGCCAATAATGGTTTTCCCGCCACCATCCTCGGTAGCTAGATGCATAGTGGTAAATTCGCGGATTTTATTCCGGTCGCCAATAGTTAGCGTAGTCTCCTCACCATGAAACTTAAGATCCTGCGGGATAGCGCCGATGGATGCGAATTGGAAGATCTCATTATCACAGCCAATAGTAGTGCGCCCTTCAATGACTACGTGTGGCCCGACCACAGTACCAGCGCCAATGGTTACATGCTGGCGAATAATGCTATAGGCACCGATTCGTACATTGTCACCCAGAATCGCCCCAGGTTCTATGATGGCAGTTGCGTGTATCATCTAATTATCCCTCTTTGCTAACGAAAGTAGCTTTCAGTTCTGCTTCTGTTACTAGAGTTGAGCCAACGTACGCCTTACCCGCAAATTGGTAAATTCCGCGTCGACACTTAATTAAGGATAGCTCCATACGCAGTACATTACCTGGAACCACCGGCTTACGAAATTTCACCTTATCAATTCCAGTAAAATAGGTAACTTTATCATCACCAATGCCATCGTTAAGATGGGCAAAAACTCCGCCTACCTGCGCCATGGCTTCGATTATCAATACCCCAGGCATGATGGGATGGCCGGGGAAATGGCCCTGAAAAAAAGGCTCATTGATCGTTACATTTTTAATGCCGACAATAGATTCTTCTGCAGTAAAACTCTCTATGCCATCTACCAGCAAAAACGGATAGCGATGTGGTAAACACTTCATTACTTCAACAGCAGTCATCAACATGGTAGTCTAATCTTTCTTAATTTTATTCTGCAATTCGGCCAGTTGACGCTTAAGAGTGGCTAGCTCCTTGCGCATTTGCGGTAGCCGCGTAAAACTCATGGCCGCCTTCAACCATTCGCGGTGCGGAATAGCAGGTACACCTGACACCACCTGATTACCCTGAATCGAACCGGTTATGCCACCACGCCCACCTAGAGTTAAGTTGTCACCAACCTTTAAATGTCCGGCAATAGCTGACTGTCCACCTAGAGTGCAATGGCGGCCAACAGTTGCACTACCAGCGACACCTGATTGTGAGGCCATAACCGTATTAGCGCCAACAGTTACGTTGTGACCAATCTGCACTAGATTGTCTATTTTACACCCTTGACCAATACGGGTAACTCCCATAGCCGCACGGTCGACGCAGCTTCCGGCACCGATCTCGACATCATCTTCGATATGCGCAATACCTACCTGAGGTATTTTGTAATAGCTCTCGCCATCTGGGGCAAAACCAAAACCATCAGATCCAATCACCGCATTGGGCTGTAAAATAACGCGATCCCCCAACACACAATCTTCACGTATCACACATCCGGCATGCAACAGGCAGTCGTGACCAATTTTCACCCGCGGATACACCACCACGTTAGGATAAATAATACAGTCATCACCTATCTCGCACTGCGCACCAATATTGGCTCCTGCATGCACAGTTACACGTTCACCCAACTTCGCAGTTTTATCCACCCAGGCTCCAGGCAAAATCCCTAGGGGCTCGGGGCGGTGTACATTTAAGTGGGTGAGTATTTTAGCAAAAGCCAGATAGGGATTTTTACACACTAAATAGGCGATATCAGCACGATCCAACTGACGATCGACCAATACCGCACTGGCCGCAGTAGTATGCAGACAGGGCAGATACTTTTCGTTGGCAATAAAGGTGATATCACCCGTTACAGCCCCATCAATCGGGGCTAAACGGGTAATTTCAGTATCTTCGGCACCGATAATTTCGGCATCAACCAAAGTAGCTAGCTGTTTCAGAGTTGCCATCAATTCAACTCGCTATTATTTGTGGGAATCTGTGTATTCAGCATCATACATTTTAATAAGAGCATCAGTATAATCGATGCTATCTACTGCGTAGACCAGTTGTCCTTTTTCTAACAGAACAGATACGCCCTCTTTTTTACACAATTTAGCCGACTGAGTGCCAAGATCGCGCAAGATTTGTTCCGTTAAAGATTTCTCTTTGAGACGCAGTTGCTCTTGTTTACCCTGCACAAAACTTTTGTAATCGCGTACTTGCTGTTGAAAATCTAGATCTTTTTCCTGCTTTGCTTCTGCAGATAGCAGCGCCATCTGTTTTTTTAGAGACTCTTGCAGCGCTTGGAGATCGGCTTGACGCTTTTGCACTTCATCCTGTACTGCTTGCACTTCAGTATCCATTTTCGCCTTTGCCGACTGACCGGCGGCAGAGGTCGCCATAGCTTTTTGCAAATCGACAAAACCAACCTTAACTTCGGCGGCATTAGCTACAGTTACCAAACCAAAAACTACAAGGGCAGTAATAAAAATACGCTTCATCTTTTACTCCTTAGTAAAAATCAACAGAGGTTAGAAAAACTTACCAATAGAGAAATCAAACTTCGAATCATTTTCCCATGGTTCAGGATCGAGATTGTAGCCCCACTCTAAGCGCAATGGCCCAAGTGGACTCTTCCAGCGAATACCAGCACCAACGCTGTAACGCATATTGGAGAAATACTCTTCCCCTTGATCCCAAGAGTTCCCAGTATCAAAGAAGACAACCCCTTTCAGGCCAGCATCCTCTAACAACGGGAAAATAATTTCAAAGTTAAAAAAGGCCTCTTTTACCCCACCGATAAAATCACGTTCGGTGGTTGAAGGCACAGTGACATAACTACCATCATCATTAAGCTCATATCCTGTGCCCTCAGAATTAAGAACAGGTTCGTTTGCCCACTCCCAAGGACCGACTTCACGCGAATCAAAACCACGCACAGTACTCAGACCACCGAGGTAAAAGCGCTCATCGATGGGTATATCTCTGTCGCCAATTTTGTGCACATAACCAACTTGGCCATGAGCAGAAAAGACAACCCCCCATTTTATCGGGAAGAAATGGCGATGGTCGAGAATGGTTTTGGCAAAGCGCTCATCACCACCGATACCGGCAAATTCCACGGAAAATTCTGATAAATAGCCGCGCGACGGGTCGGGACGGTAATCGGTAGTATTGGTGGAGATTGAGGCATAGATCGATGATAGTGTCGACTTGCCCTCTTGATCTAACAGAGTTTGAGAGGCAAAGCTGTAGATGTCATAAATCTCCTTCTCCTCATATTTATAGATAAAGAAGGTGCGCGTATTGTAGGTTATGGGTATACCCAATTTAATATCACCACCAATGGCTTTTTTGGAGTATTCATCCCATTCACGATCGGTGCTATAGAGGTCAAAACCTAGCGCTAGATTTTTATCCATAAAATATGGATCAAGGATTCCGAGTTGATATGTGGTGCTATCCCCACCAAAAGAGCCAGCCAGATTTAATTTTAGTGCGCGACCGAGAAAGTTGTCCTGACTTATGGAGCCTTGGCCGATAAGACCATCAACCGACGAGTAACCAAAGCCGACGCTGAAAGTCCCGGTAGCCTGCTCTTTTACATCGACCTGCACATCCATGATTTGCTGATCATCACCGTTGACTGTATCAACATTGACCTCACTGAAAAAGCCCAGATTGTCCAGCCTTTTTTTGCTCGACTCCAACCGACCTGAGCTATACAGATCGCCCTCCACAACGGTAATTTCGCGGCGGATAACTTTATCCCGCGTTTTAGTGTTACCGCCGATATGAATCTGGCCGATATGGACCTCAATACCCTTCTCTATATGGAAGGAGACATCAACAGTTTTTTGTTCATGGTTGATCAGAGTTGTCGGAGAGACGTTAACGTAGGCATAACCGCGATTGGCATAATAGTCGTTAAGGCGCTTGATATCCTCGCGCAGCTGTTTACGACTGAAAACATCACCAGATTTAAAACGCATCAACTTTAGCAACTCTGCCTCATCTAACAGCAGATCACCCTCAATGGCCATTTTGCCGAGGAAATATTGATCACCCTCATCAATCTCGATCAGTACGTCCATCTCCTCCTTATCATCAGATAAGGTTATCAAGGGTTGTTTAACCCGAACCTTTACGTAGCCTTGGTTAAAATATTCATCTTTAATATGTTCAACATCGTTATCCAGCATGGCCTCATTATAGGTACCACCGCTGGTGAGCCAAGAGAAGATCCACCACTCTTTAGTCTGCATAAACCCGCGTAATTTACGCGCCGAGAACACCGTATTACCCTCAAACTCAATATCGTCTATAGTAACCTTGGTTCCTTCACTAATATTGAAGGTCACCGTAGCCTCATTTTTAGGGGTGTTTTTAACCTTGGTATCTACGGCAACGGCATAAAAGCCGTCATCAACATAGAGTTGCTTGATTGCGGCGACACTCTCCTGCAAGGTTTTGGGATTTAAGATACTTGGAGTACGTATAGTTAGAGCCGAGCGCACTTTGCTGTTTTTCAGCTCTTTATTGCCATCAATCCTGATTTTGCGAATCAGCGGGCGCTCCATAACAATATATTTTAAAACCACTGTGCCATCGGCATCTTCGCTGTCGACCTCGATATCTTTAAAGTGGCCGAGGGCATAAATAGCTCGTACATCCTTGTCTACCCCGGCAGCAGAGTAATCTTGGCCAACCTTAGTGGTCAATACCGCCTGCACACTGGCTTCATCCACACGGCTAAGCCCTTCAATACGAATTGCAGATACGCGCTGCGAAGCAAAAGCACTGCCTGCCACTAGGGGCAACAAACACAGGGCACAAAGGATATACTTCTTGAACATATTGTTATTTCTCCTGTTTTTATCTCAACAATCGAAGGGCTACACTATAGTCAATCACACCCAGCCTGTAAACCTAAAAGCTGGCTAACAACGCAGCAGAAGTATAGCTAAATATTTAACAATTTAACCTCTATATACAGTCAGTTAGAACTGGAACCCCCAGCATCAGCAACGGCCCCGTCACGAATACATAGGGTTTTATCCATGCGCTGCGCTAACTCCATGTTATGAGTTACGACAATCATGGTCAAAGCGTATTCGGCATGCAAACGATCCAATAGGTTATAAATATCGTCGGAGGTTTTGGAGTCGAGGTTACCCGTTGGTTCATCGGCTATCAGCAGTTGCGGTTTAAGTACCAAAGCCCGCGCAATTGCGACGCGTTGCTGCTCACCACCAGATAATTGACCCGGTTTATGCTGAAATCTATGTGCTAAACCGGTTTGTTCGAGGAGAATTTCTGCCTGTTTTTTAGCCACGGTAGATCTGTGACCGGCTATCAAGGCGGGCATCATCACGTTTTCCAGCGCTGTAAATTCTGGCAACAGTTGGTGAAACTGAAACACAAACCCCAAGCTCTTATTGCGAAACCGATCTAGCTGTGAGGCAGTCAAAGCAAACAGATCAACTCCATCAAAATGGCAACTGCCAGATGTAGGCCGATCCAGAGTACCAAGAATATGCATCAGAGTTGTTTTACCCGAGCCCGACTCCCCGACCACCGCCACTCGCTGACGAGCAGTAATAGTTAAATTTACATCTTTAAGAACCCTCAACTGCCCCTGTTCGGTCACAAAGGATTTACTCAACTGGTGGGTACTTAACAACACATTATCTGCATGGGGAGTGTTATAATCAGGCATTAGAGACTGTTGACTGTCATCGGTGGTCATCTTATTTTTTCTACCCTACTCGTAACGCAATGATTCGGCAGGATCCAGCTTCGCCGCGCGTAACGCCGGATAAACTGTCGCCAGTAAACAGATAACCATAGCAGTAACCACAACGGCAACTACATCGCCATTTACTACCTGAGAAGGAAAATGTTCCATACCATACACTGCTTTATCGAAGATGGTTATGTGCAAATTACGCTCTAGCCAAGTGATAATTGCATCAGCGTTAAGTGCTAACAGTAGTCCGAGCCCAGCCCCACACAGGGTTCCTGTCGTTCCGATCAGCAACCCTTCAAAGACAAATATCTTCAAAATACTTGCCGAGGTCGCCCCCATAGAGCGCAGTATGGCAATATCTTTATGCTTCTCCATGACCACCATAATCAAAGTGGTGGCAATATTAAACGCCGCCACCAATACAATTATGCCGAGGACAATAAACAACCCCAGCTTTTCCAGACGCAGCGCTGCCAAAAAAGAGCCAAACATATCCTCCCAGGAACGGATGGAATATGGATAGGGAAAACTCTGGCGCAACTGGCTAGCTACACCTACCGCTTGGTCAAACCCTGAGACCTCAATCTCGATACCGCTGACCTGATTGGGCACTCCTATAAAATGCTGAGCTTGCTGCAAGTCGATATACGCATAGTAGGTATCAAGGAAACCACCATGCTGCCGAGCTATGGCCACCACTTCAAAGGGCTTTATTTTTGGCACCAAGCCAAAGGGGGTCAGGTTAAAATCTGGCGGGATCACATTGATTCTATCTCCCAAGCTCACACCCAAACTGGCAGCCGAATCTGCAGCAATAACAATCCCTGGCACAGGGGCAGTGCTGCTAAATAGAGCCTGCTGAACGGTATCTGTCTTGGTTAAAAACTTTTGTTCAAATACTCGATTAGCGGCAGTAACCCCTTTAACATTAACCGCAGCCACATTACCATTGGCCAGCAACATCGCTTCTTTAACTACAAAGGGTTGCGCCGTGGCTATCTCATCCGATTGCTGCATCACCTGATCGACCACCTGCTGCCAATCAGCGATATTGCCCGAGTGCTTTTGTACTATAATGTGCGGAATATTGCCGAGAATCTGCTGGCGCACGCCGTCGTGAAAGCCAGTCATAATCGCCAACACCAAAATCAGTGCGGCAACTCCAAGGGTAACCCCAGTTACCGAGATAAACGAAATCACCGAAATGAAGGTTTGCTTACGCTTGGCGCGTAGATAGCGTAAACCGATAAACCATTCATAACCCATAGCGGTTGCACCTAACTTAATAAATTTATATAATTATCCAGCACAGTGCCAACTGTGGTACCCCATCAATAGCGAGTAATTGGCCGCCATGGACAACCACAATCAGCACGCCGAATCGGCTTATGCGCCCTGTCTTGATGGCACTCCAAGATCAGGAGTTATACCGATCAAAGACTAACGCGCTTCCTTACGCAACTGGGGAAACAGGATCACGTCACGGATTGAGGCTGAATCGGTAAGCAACATCACCAGACGATCGATACCGATACCTTCGCCAGCAGTTGGAGGTAAACCATACTCCAAAGCACGTACATAATCCTCATCCATAGCATGAGCTTCATCGTCACCAGCCTCTTTTTCAGCCAGTTGATCCATAAAGCGCCCTTTTTGGTCCACAGGATCATTGAGTTCCGAGAACGCATTAGCCAACTCGCGCCCGACGACAAACAGCTCAAAGCGATCTACTACTTCAGGATTTTCATCGTTACGCCGAGATAATGGCGATACATCAGTAGGATATTCAGTGACAAATGTCGGGTGCCATAATTTTGGTTCCGCAACCGCGTCAAACAGTTCGGTTAGCAGCTTGCCATAGCCAATACTATCCTCGAAATCGAGACCGAGTTTCCGTGCATAAGCCAAGGCTTTAGCGTGATCCTCCACATCTTCCATCGAGATATCGCCGTATTTAACCACCGCCTCTTTAACCGTCAACCGCTGCCAGGGTGCCGTCAAATCAACGTCACGCCCAGCATAGCTGATAACCTTACTGCCACAGACTTGCTCAGCGATGCTGCCCAGCATCTCTTCAGTCAGATTCATTAGATCATTATAGGTGGCGTAGGCTTGATAAAATTCCATCATGGTAAATTCGGGGTTATGCTGGATAGAAATCCCTTCATTACGGAAGTTTCTGTTGATCTCAAACACCCGTTCAAAACCGCCGACAATCAGGCGTTTCAAATACAGCTCTGGAGCTATCCGCAGATATAGATCCATCTTCAGAGTATTGTGATAAGTGACAAATGGCTTGGCCGTAGCGCCACCGGCCACCGGTTGCATCATGGGGGTTTCAACTTCGAGAAAATCGCGTTGCTGCATAAAGTCACGCATTAAAGAGATAATCCGGCTGCGTTTTTTAAACACCTCACCAACTTCGGGATTGACTATAAGATCGAGATAACGTTGGCGATAGCGGGTTTCGACATCGGTTAAGCCATGCCATTTTTCCGGTAATGGTTGCAACGATTTGGTTAGCAACTGCAAGGTTGCAGCACGCAACGATAACTCATCGGTCTTGGTACGAAACGCCTTGCCGCTAATACCGACGATATCACCAACATCGAGCTTGCCAAACATTGCATAGCTGGCATCGCCGATACTGTTTTTACCTACATAGACCTGCATTCTGCCACTACGATCCTGAATCTGCACAAAAGCCGCCTTGCCAAAATCCCGCCGTGCCATAATGCGGCCAGCAATTACATACTCCTGAGTGCAGTTTTCCAAGTCGGCGGCACTATCTGCAGCGTGAGCCTGGTGGATTTGCGCGGCCTGATGAGTAACCTCAAAACCGTTAGCGTAGGGGTTGACACCTTCGGCACGCAAAGTTTCTGCTTTGGCCAAACGCTGCGCCACCAAATCATTAATTTCTTCCATCTTAAACTCTTCCTTTCCTATAGGTGCATAATTCGTCTTTGCTGCAAACTAAGGCAGCAAAAAAAACGAAACCATGGTCTAGATTCAAGCTTCTCTGTTAGCGTTTCCCCAACAGATATGCCTCAATAAAATCTTCTATATGTCCGTCCAACACTGCATCGGTGTTACCTACCTCATAACCGGTACGATGATCTTTCACCATGCGATATGGATGCAGTACGTAAGAGCGGATCTGACTGCCCCAGCCGATCTCTTTTTTGTCGCCAGATATAGCATTAGCCTCTTCCTCTTTTTTGCTCAACTCCTGTTCGTACAAGCGTGCTTTTAATTGGCGCAGCGCCTCGGCCTTATTGTTATGCTGCGAGCGCTGATCTTGGCAGGCGACCACAATACCCGTTGGTATATGGGTAATGCGAATGGCTGAATCAGTTTTGTTGATATGCTGGCCACCAGCGCCGCTGGCCCGAAAGGTATCAATCTTCAAATCTTTATCTAAAACTTCTACCTCAATACTGTCATCGAGCTCAGGAAAGACAAAAACTGAGCAAAACGAGGTATGGCGTTTAGAAGCCGCATCAAAAGGAGATATGCGTACCAACCGATGAATCCCCATCTCGGGGCGCAACCAACCATAGGCATAATCACCAGCTACGGTAAAGGTTACCCCCTTAACACCGGCATCGTCACCGGGCTGATAATCGGTAATTTTAGTGGTATAGCCTTTAATGGTGCAAAAGCGCAGGTACATGCGCAACAGCATATCGGCCCAATCCTGTGCTTCAGTGCCACCAGCTCCAGCATTGATGCTCACAATAGCATTGTTGCTATCGTGCTCACCGGAAAGCATGCGGGCAAACTCCATCTGGTTAAGTTGCCCTTCAACCTGCGTCAACAATTGTTGCACTTCGAGCTGAGTAGCTTCATCTTCACTCTCGGCACCAAGTTCTACCAACACCTGCATATCTTCGAGGGTTTGTGCCGCCTGCTCCCAACTGTTCACCAGCTTTTGCAGATTGGTACGTTCCTTGAGCAGCTCTTGCGCTTTATCGCCCTGATTCCAAAAATCTGGTTCGGCTATTGCGGCCTCTAGCTCACTGACCCGCTCCTGTTTGGCGGGGATGTCAAAGATACCCCCTCAGCTCATCGAGCTTTTCAGCTACCAGTTTTATGCGTTCAATTTCGTTACGAAACATATCTGAGATCCCTTAGCGGATTAACAACACTGCAACTGCTTATTGGGGTAACACTTGCCGCTTGCGACTTTGCCACAGCCAAGCAATTACTACCAAGCTGAACAAAAGCGGTACAATATCACCAGTACGGGTATAAAGGCTAGTGCCATCAGCAAAATAAACCTTAGCACTGAGAGTTTGGCGTTTAAAAAGGTGAGACTGGCTGATCACCTGGCCTGTGGGATCGATAAAGGCACTGACGCCACTGTTGGCGCAGCGGGCAATCCATACACGATTTTCCACTGCACGCCAGCAGGTCATAGCTAAATGTTGCCAGGGTGCTGCGGAGTCACCAAACCAGGAGTCATTAGTTATATTGACCAGCAGTTGAGCACCGCGCTGCACCTGATCGCGAGCGATCTCTGGAAAGATTGCCTCGTAGCACACCAGCACCCCAACTTCATGTCCAGCTACCGGCAACAGAGATTTGCTCCCCGCAACAAAATCGCCCACCCCCTCGGCTAATCTATGTACAAAGCTAAGCAGGTTGGCCAGCGGCACATACTCACCAAAAGGGACAAGATGAACCTTATCACTGCGCCCCAATGTCTTACCCTGAGCAGAGATCAGATAGGCGCTATTGAGATAGCCATACCGCCGCTGTGCTCCTTCTCCTTGGCGTTGATAGGCAGGGCTACCAAATAGCAACATTGACTGGTTTTCTCGCGCAACAGCCAATACTCTTTTGGCCTTATATCCACCATCCTGAAAGAAAAACGGCGTAGCGCTTTCTGGCCAAATCAGCAAATCGGCTGCTGAAACCTTAGCACTGAGCTGCGCATAATTATCCAAAGTTGCGCCTACATGCTGCGGTTGCCATTTAAGCGACTGCTCGACGTTACCCTGCACTAAAGCGACATCTAAGCCCTGTTTATGCCTGCTGCTCGCCACTGCATCCATGCGCCAGTGACCGTAGGCGTAGTTGGCTATAAATAGTGCGGCAGCTACCACTACCAAGCGCCACGGCAGCACAGTATGCTGGCGTAAAGCCTGCCACAATTGGGCCATCACATAGTTAACCAGTATCAGTAAAAAAACCATTACATACACACCAGCCAGATCCGCGCTTTGGATCAATAGTGGGTAAGGAGTTTGAGAATAAGCGATATTCCCCCACGGAAAGCCACTGAGCATATAGGTGCGCCCATACTCAAATGCGACCCACACAACAGGTAAAACTAACGCCAGAGGTAGCTGTAAGCGGCAACTGATGCGGCAGGCGCACCAGCAGCTTGCCCCCCAATACACAGCAAGATACACCGCCAGCAGCAGATAGAGAACAACAGAGAGTGCCAGTGGTAAATTACCAAAGGTGGTCATGACATTATTGAGCCAATACAGCACAATAGCATAGAAGACAACGCCAGCAGCAAAGCCACTACGCCAGGGCTGGCGCTGCATAACACTGAATAGCGGCACCAGAGCTAGCCAGGCTAACCATGCCAGTTCGGCATGAGGAAAAGCCAAGGCAAACAGAAGACCAGAAGCCAACGCTGCAAGGAGTCTGAAGAGAGAGTCTTTATCCTGAAAAATCACGACAACTATTGACTAACGGCTATGTTTGACACTTGATCCTCGCCCAAGACATCTGTTTGTACGCTAGGTTGGGGGGATATGCGCAGACGATGAATGGCGCGCTCATCACTCTCGAGCACGGTAAATTGTAAGGTATCGATAACAACCTCTTCACCCTGTTTCGGCAGATGGCCGAGGTGATGCAGTAACAGGCCGCCAACTGAATCAAACTGTTGGCGCTCAATCTCTGCCAATTGATAATAATCCTCCAGTTCGTCAAGGCTTAAGCGGGCATCAACAGTAATAACTCCCTCACCCTCCTCGACCAGAAGACTCTCTTCAATATCGTACTCATCCTGAATATCACCGACTATCTCTTCAATCAAATCCTCTAGGGTAATCAGTCCCGAGGTGCCACCATATTCATCAATGACAATAGCAATGTGTTTACGCTTAGTACGAAACTCGCGCAACAACTCCTCTACCCGTTTAGTTTCCGGCACAAAATAGGTAGTACGCATCATTTTTTTTAAGGATATTTCATCCTGGGGATTGCCCCAGTAGCGCAAGAGATCTTTGGCGTAAACCACACCGACTATATGATCAATAGACTGTTTATAGACGGGAATACGTGTATGCCCATATTGGATAATTATCCCGATTAACGTCTCTAAGCTGGCGTCCACAGCACAACAGTGCATCTCGGTGCGCGGCACCATAACTTCCCGCACAATGGTCTCGCCAAACTCTATAATAGAGCTGAACATCTCACCTTCCGTGGCATTGATAATCCCATCCTCTTCAGAGGCGTGAATCAGTGCCTGTAGATGCTCTTCTGAAGTGACTTGGTGAGAGTGTCCAAACAGGCGTTGCCACCAACTCTTCTTCTCTTCTGGGTCGTGCCCTATCTGCCCCATCAGCCTTTATTCTCCCTCGAACTACAAGTGGCAGCCATAGTTGCACTACTACCAGTTAAACCCTGAGCCTGTAACAACTGAAACAACTCACTCTCTTTTGCTTCCATGACCTCGGCCTGCTCCTGAGTACCACGCTCGTGATCATATCCCAATAGATGCAAGATTCCGTGAATGAGCAGAAAGCTCAGTTCACCGAAAAAACTCGTCTGCGCATCTGCTGCATCTCGATCTGCCGTATCAGCCGAAATCACCACATCGCCAAGCAACTGCGGACAGATCCCGGCCCCTTCACCCTCTTGCTGAGCAAAGGAGATCACGTTAGTTGGTTTATCACGCTGCAGATAGTCGCGATTTATCTGTTGAATTTGTTCATCATCAACAATCACCACAGACAGTTCAGTCTGTTCATGACATTCCAAGGCGTTTAAGATCGTCTGCGCCACTATCTTTAGCTCGTCCAGCGGAATCTCGTGCCTCTTTTGTTGGTTCTCTATGTAGATCATCATCGTTTTTACTCTCTTTTTTCGCTTTGCTATCGCCGCGTCCATCACCATTCAGATCACTTTTGCCATCACCACCAGCATCTGACTTGGCCTCTTTATTGTGTTCCTTATCCCGCTCCTTATACGCAGGTTCCGGATAGTCGATACGATTGTGAAAAATCCCGGAAAGAATGCGGTTAAAACTTTTAGCAATTTCGTGCAAGTCTTTCAATGTCAGGTCGCACTCATCGAGCTGACCATCAATAAATATTTTATTGATTATTTTTTGCACCATACCCTGAATACGCGCCGGAGTCGGCTCGGACAGGGTACGTCCAGCAGCCTCTACGGAGTCAGCGAGCATAATCAACGCCGCCTCACGCGTCTGCGGTTTGGGCCCGGGGTAACGATAATCCTGCTCCTTTACTTGAGCATCCTTGTCGCGCTGCTGAGCCTTATCATAAAAAAACTTTATCAGCGATGTGCCGTGGTGTTGATGAATTATATCGATCAGGTTTTGTCCCAGCTTATGTTCACGAGCCAGCTCAACCCCATCTTTTACGTGAGATATCAGAATTAGCGCACTCATAGATGGCGCTAACTTATCGTGTTTATTTTCTGGCAACTGCATGTTTTCCGCAAAATATAACGGTTTCTTAATTTTACCAATATCGTGATAGTAGGCGGCAACTCGAGCCAGCAGAGGATTGGCGCCAATAGCTTCGGCAGCATTCTCTACCAAATTCCCGACAATTATTGAATGATGGTAGGTGCCTGGCGCCTGAATCATCAGTTCGCGCAATATCGGTGTATTCATATTTGCCAGCTCTAACAATTTAAAGTCAGTAGTATACTTGAACAACGACTCCATCATAGGAATAGTCCCATTGACGATAACTGCACAAGCAAAACCACCGATAAAGGCAAACCCAATACGGTATAGTAGCTGAATATCCAGCGGGTTATCCGACAGCGCAAAAATGGCCAGCACCATCGCCATATTCGCCAATGACAGATAAAACCCAGCGCGATATAAATTGCTGCGCGCCTTGCTGTGGCGCACCCAATGCGAAGCGGTAATACCACCCACCAAGGCATAAATGGTCAGCAGCATATTGTTGCCAAACAGCATCCCTACCAGCACAGAGAACAGCAGCGCAAATACATAGGCAACCTCAGAATTGAGCACAATGCGCACCAACATTGCGCCAGCTGCAAAAGGTAGAGCGTAGTAATAGCAGGCTGAATCGATATATGGGAATGCGCTCTGCATCGCAGTAGAGATAAAAATACCGATCTTGGTAACAATAAAGAAGCTTACAAAGCTCAGCGCTAAAAACAGTAAATCACGCAATTGCGGATCGTATTTACGGATATTTACCTTGGCAAAACGGTGCAGAGTATAAAATGATATAGTTATAAGCAGTAACAAGCCAAAGGCACTGCGTAAAACCTTAATTCCATCAGTCGATGACTGTAGTGCATGCAGCTTGCGCACCTGTTCCGCGCTGACACGCTCCCCTTCACGGACAATCATCTCCCCGCGCTTAACCTGTAACAAAACGGGGAGGACCGCCTCAGATGCTGCCCGACGCCGTGCTTCAGTCTCGCTTTGGCTAAAGGTTAAATTGGGGCGAATCATCTTCTGCACCACACTCAGCAGCGCCTGTTGGTCTGTAGTTAATTTGCCACTGCCAAACAGAGCAGTGCTAAACGCCGGCACCACCTCATTTAGCCCCAATACATCATCGGACTTAGTCACGCTGAACTCTTTTTGTGTTTCGAGATCACGCACAGCGATAGAACCATTCCAATTCGCTTTGAACAGTTCCAGATTGCCAACAATTTTACGATTCAGCCCAGCGTTTACACTGCGTTTAAACTGCCCAACAAATTGCGCATCCTCAGCTAAAGAGTGTAACGCCGCCACCTGCTCTACTGTCAGCTCTACCCCGAGTAGCTCTGCAGCATTGACCGCAGCAGGCACAGGATTGCTGGTATCATCAGCAGATGCCTGACCGCTGTCCACATTAACGGCAGGCGCTGCAGTTTTCGCTGAGCTGCCAGCCTGTACATCAGCAGTTTTTACCACAGCGGCAAGCTGGGTAGTGCGCACATTTTCTTCCGCCAACAGCTGCAGGGTAGTTATCAACTTTGTCGCCACTGCCATGGTGGGACGTGTATCATAGTCATATACGGGCAGCACCGCGTTTTCAGCATTCTGCTTTTTCTTCAGGGTAAGCTCAGGCTCCGGCACCAGCACATCGCGCGGCGTTTTAATATCGCGCGCAGCAATGTCACCTGGTTGATAATAGTCGGGAACAAAACCACCTTTTGGAATTATAATAAAAGTCAAAACAGCCGCTAAAATCAGCAACAACAACCGCTTTTGCATTCGTGCGCGTTGTTGCTCTTGTGTGCGTTGAGCCTGTTTAGATTTTTTTACTGCCATGGGTTACTCTTTCTCGTAAGCACGCACTATCCGTTGCACAATTGGGTGACGAACAACATCCAGATCACTAAACCGGGTAATTTTTATCCCTTCGACATCAGCCAGAATTTTTAGCGCCTGCAACAAACCTGAAGGCCGACCGCTAGGCAGGTCAATCTGAGTAATGTCGCCAGTTATCACCGCTTTGCTACCAAAACCAAGGCGCGTAAGAAACATCTTCATCTGTTCATTGGTGGTGTTCTGTGCTTCGTCTAAAATAATAAAAGCATCATTCAGGGTGCGCCCGCGCATGAAAGCCAAGGGTGCCACCTCCACAATACCCTCTTCGATCATGCTTTGCCCCTTATGCAGATCGACCATATCGAACAGAGCATCGTACAGTGGCTGGAGGTATGGGTTGACCTTTTCCGCAATATCTCCCGGCAAAAAACCAAGTTTTTCCCCGGCCTCCACCGCTGGACGCACTAAGACAATACGCTGCACCTGCTTTTTTTGCCACGCAGCAACAGCTAAAGCCATGGCAAGGTACGTTTTACCGGTACCTGCTGAGCCAACGCCAAAGACCACATCATTGGTGCGAATAGCATCGATATAGGTTTTTTGAGCCAAACTTTTAGGGGCAATATACTTATTACGAGCTGATACCAGGACAGTATCAAAAAAGATATCAGTGAGTTTTGTGGAGGAGTTACTGCGCAGAATATTAACAGCGTAATCAATATCCGCAGCATAGAGCTGATAGCCCTTGCCTAATAGAAGCAGCAGATTATTTAGTACCAACTCTGCCAATTCTACATCCAGCTTGGAGCCACTAATCTGGATTTCATTACCACGCGAGCCAAGACGAACATTGAGCAACAAGGCTAGCTGGTTTAGATTACAATTATGCTCACCTAATAGCGAGTGGATCAATAATGGATCTGATATAGTAAAACAACATCGAACAGAGTCTTCGTTCACAGTCCCTCATCACTACGCAAACATAAATCTCAGTGCAGCCAACAGCCAATATGTAGCCGTTCTAGTAAGTATTATATACTTGGGGAGTATACCAGCATCTGAGAGGTGCAACACTAGCACTAAAGCACGTCTAAATCAACCACCTTGAGTCTCGGTGTGCGGACGCAATATAACCCACTTTTGCGCATCATCAAGCCCATCTTAGGCAGCGCTTTGCTAACACCTACTACGGGTATATTTTAACAAAAGCAGCACAACCTCAGCTAGTTCCAACATAAAGAGGCATTTGGATAAATTTGCCTTTATCTTTTTCTTTGCTGTGCTATAAATGACACCGTATGTCTGCTGCTTATAGCGAGGTTACTGTAGTAGAAACCAACAGGCTGTTAGTTCCTCTTATTTGACAACATGCGCCTCGTATCAATTTATTTCAGTTCAATTCATTAACTTAAGCAACACAGCAAAAAAAGGAGTTTAAGCATGGGCGAAATCATGGATATTTATGCACGTGAAATTCTCGACTCACGCGGGAATCCCACCATTGAGGTAGATGTGCTTCTCGATAGCGGCGCCTTTGGCCGCGCAGCAGTACCAAGCGGTGCTTCTACCGGAGAACGCGAAGCCCTTGAACTGCGCGATGGTGATAAATCACGTTACCTCGGCAAGGGCGTATTGAAGGCTGTTGAAAATGTCAATGAGATCATCTGTGATGCCCTCATCGGCTGGGAAGCTAGCGACCAAGCTGGCATAGATGCCAAACTTATTGAGCTTGATGGTACTGACACCAAGAGCAATTTAGGCGCTAATGCTACTTTGGGTGTTTCTCTGGCCTGTGCACGTGCTGCAGCAGACGAATCGGGATTACCTTTCTACCAGTATATTGGTGGTACTAACGCCAAAGAGTTGCCATTGCCTATGATGAACATCATCAACGGTGGTGAGCACGCCGATAACAACGTCGACATTCAAGAGTTCATGATCATGCCTGTCGGGGCGACATCATTCAAAGAGGCGTTGCGTATGGGCGCAGAAATTTTTCACGCCCTAAAAAATGTTCTCAAAGGCAAAGGCTACAACACCGCAGTTGGTGATGAGGGTGGTTTCGCTCCTAACCTAAGCAGCAATGAAGAGGCACTGCAAGTCATCATGAGCGCCATTGAGGCTGCTGGCTACAAACCTGGTGAAGATGTACTCCTAGCGCTAGACGTAGCAGCATCGGAAATTTACAGTGATGGCAAATACAATTTTGCCAACGAAAAACAGCCCATTAAAACTGCCGCTGAAGCTGTTGAGTTTTATGCTGACTTGGTAGATCGTTATCCAATCATCTCAATCGAGGATGGCTTGGCAGAGAACGATTGGGCGGGCTGGAAGATAATGACTGACAAGCTCGGTGATAAAATCCAGATTGTTGGTGATGACCTCTTTGTAACCAACACTAAAATCATTAAAGAGGGCATCGAAAAACGCATTGCCAACTCTGTCTTGATCAAACTGAATCAGATCGGCACCTTGACTGAGACCTTGGAAGCTATTGAGATGACGAAACGCGCTGGGTACACTGCAGTAATATCTCATCGCAGCGGTGAAACCGAAGACTCCACTATCGCTGACTTAGCTGTAGCCACCAACGCCGGTCAAATCAAAACTGGCTCTCTGTGCCGTACCGATCGTATCTGCAAATACAACCAGTTGTTACGCATTGAGGACGAACTTGAAGGAATATCTATCTTCAATGGTCGGGATGTGTTCTACAATCTACGTTAAACAGTGATTTGAACAACCCATAACAAACAAAACCCCACCAAGACACTGATACTTGGTGGGGTTTTGCATCTCATGTTGCTATAGCTACAATCCAAGTTTATCCAGACGATAGCGGATAGACCGAAAGCTGAGTTTTAGCAGTTTAGCCGCATGCTTACGCACGCCATTGCAGCGCTCTAAAGCCTGAACAAGTATCTGCCTTTCCACCTCAGCTAGATACTCCTCCAAATTAAGCCCATCCTCGGGGATTTTGCACGCCCCCATGAGTGAACTACAGGAACCGAGAAACTGCGGGGGCAAACTGGCCTCCGTTAGCACATCGCCATCTTCGAGGATAAGGCAGCGTTCAATTATATTTTCCAATTCTCGTACATTACCCGGCCAGTTGTAATCCAACAACCTGCGCATCAGTGGTGCGGAAATTTTCACCTCGCGCTGCGGTGCCAAATTGTCACAAAAATAGTTGATAAGCAGGGGAATATCCTCGCGGCGCTGCCATAACGCTGGAATCTGTAGGTGTATTACATTGAGGCGATAAAATAGATCTTGGCGAAAAAGACCCGAGGCCACAGCTTGCTCCAGATCAATATTGGTGGCCGCCAGCACTCGCGCATTAACATCTATATCTACTGTTCCACCGACGCGGCGAATCTGTTTTTCCTGCAGTACTCGCAGCAACTTCACCTGCATGGCGAGGGGCAATTCACCTATTTCATCGAGAAATATCGTCCCATTTTCTGCAGTTTCCATCAATCCAAGCTTGGTGGATACAGCTCCGGTAAAGGCACCCTTTTCATGACCGAACAATTCGCTTTCGAGTAAGTTTTCGGGAATAGCACCACAATTGACTGGCACAAAAGGGTTGTCAGCCCCCAGACCATTGTGATGAATTGCCCGTGCCACTAACTCTTTACCCGTTCCTGACTCGCCAGAAATAAGTATTGTCACGTTGGCTTTGGCAACCTTTTCAATCATGCGATACAGCGCCTGCATACTAGCACTTTTACCAATCAAACGATCAAACGAGTAGCGTTTGTCCAGTACCCGGCGTAGATTATAATTTTCCTGACGTAACTGACGATGACTCAAGGCATTGCGAATAACTAGGCGAATTTCATCATTTTTAAATGGCTTATTGATGTAATCATAGGCTCCACTCTTCATGGCTTCCACAGCTTGTTCTGTGGTAGAAAAAGCTGTCATCATGATAACTAAGGTATCTGTGCCCAGAGATTGTATCTCCCGCAACAACGCGATTCCATCTAAATTCGGCATGCGGATATCACTCAGCACCAGATCGAAGACAGACTCATGCAACATCGCCACTGCCTGCAGTCCATCGGCCGCGCTATGCACCTGATAGCCTTCACGCTGTAACATAATGGTCAAAAATTCACGCATACTCTGTTCATCGTCAACAACGAGAATATGCTGTTGTGTGTTTTTCACCTTAGCCATGACATTACCTAACGAACAATTTTTTTAATTTTTATAGCTGCGACCAAATACAATTTGCATCCGTGCCCCACCCCACTCATTTTCACTACAATCTACCAGCCAACCATGAGCAGAAACAATACCATGCACGATAGACAGTCCCAAGCCAGTCCCCTGCGGTCGTGAGGTATAAAATGGTTCAAATATCTGTTTTTTATCCTCAGAACTAATTCCAAAGCCATTGTCATCAATCCATAGCATTTGCTTATCACTATCAATAGCAACTAAAATCTGCTTCGGCTCTTGAGCAAACTGCGCCGCGTTGACCAACAGGTTCCACAGGGCTTGGTGCATCTGCCCTGCATCCATAGTGAGAGAAAATGAATCTGGGAGCTGGGTCTGTACTTGAACCTCACTAAACAACGGATCCGCCTTAGCCAGTACCAACACTTCGCGCACGACCTCTACCAGATCTCCGACCCTCAATACAGGCAGTTGCGGTTTGGCAAACACCAAAAAATCGGATACTAGCCGATTGAGACGCTCGGTTTCGCGCTGCGCAATGTCAAACAGCTCTTGCTCAGCTACATCACTATCAAGCGATTCCGACAACAGTTGAATACTGCCACCAAGAGATGCCAAGGGGTTGCGTATTTCATGCGCTAACCCTGCAGCCAGCTTACCTATAGCGGCTAAACGTGCACCAAGCTGCAGATTATGCTCCAGTGCTTTGGCTTCGGTAAGATCCTGAAAGGTTATCAAAATGCGCAACAAAGCACTTTTTTCATCGTGAATCTTAGTTGCGTTGTAGCCAATAACCCGCTGTTCACCTAATGCGGTAACAAAATCAAATTCGGCCCGTTCTATAGGTAAAGCGCTTTGATCAATAACCAAGTTTGGCAAGATATCGGATAATTTTTTATTATACGCAACTGACGCAGGCATGGAGCAGATCACTGCAGCTGCTGAGTTGAATGCGCGGATTGCCTCGCTGGAATCTACAACTATCAAGCCACTGGTAATGCTGTGTAATATTACCGAATTTAGCTGTTCCAACTCTGCATAATCGTGGCGCTCACGCTGTAATAATTGTTCTGAACGCTGCAAACGCGACGCCAATATACTTCCCAGAGTACCAGCAAGCAAAAAAGCCACAACGTTTAGGAACAGCCGATAAATGATCTCTTTATCACTCATCACATCTGGATCGTGCACAAAGGGCAAATAGGCATAGTATTGCAGGCCAACAAGGCCAGCATACAAAACAATAGCTGCTAGTACGGTGGAGTAGAGCTGTTTTCTGCTAGAGATAAGTGCGCAACTGATAATTACGAAAATAAATAAAAACGGGAATAAACTGGCGCTACCTCCAGTTATATACACCACAAGAAAGCTGAGAACCAAGTCCCAACTTATCTGTAGTTGTACGAAATAGCGCAGATAAGACGGCCACCGCAACAGCCACAGCAGGGAAAAACAGATCTGCAGAAAAGTAACTGACAACAGCACCAATAGGCGCAAATCAGGAACCAATAAGGTCTCACCAGGGTAGACCTGACTGACAAAAATACTGCCACCCAAAAACAGAGTGACGATGAAAGCACGCCCCAATAGATACCAAACTAACAGCCCTACCGAGTTCGGCATTTTAGAACCAGGCAAGGATCGATACCTATCGTTTTTAACATCACCAGCTGTAGAGGTCATTAATTGCATGCACCTCTCACTAGAGAGAAAAAAGAGCGCCAACCATAATCAAAGGCACTGCTAATCATTAACAATATTAATCAAAGCGTCTATTCTAGCCACCAGCAACGCCAGCCAATTTAAAGATAGGTAAGTACATAGCTATGACCAAACCACCAACAGTGGTACCTAAAAACAGCATTAACAACGGCTCCATCATAGCGGTTAAATTCCCCACAGCGTCATCGACTTCGTCGTCATAGAAATCAGCAATTTTATTCAGCATAGTATCAATGGAACCTGCCTGTTCACCGACAGCTATCATTTGGCATACCATAGGCGGAAAAACACCTGATTTAGTTAATGGATCAGCAATAGTGTTACCTTCACTGATACTCTGACGCACTTTAACAATAGCCTTTTCCACCGTGCGGTTACCCGCTGTTTTAGCAACAATATCTAGGCCATCAAGGATTGGCACCCCACTAGAGACCATCGTGCCTAAAGTCCTAGTAAATTTAGCTACCGCCACTTTGCGGATCAAAATGCCAAAAATGGGTGCTTTGAGAGCTAAGTCATCTATCACCTCACGCCCACGCTTAGTGGCGTAGATTTTCTTAAAGGCAAAGACAATAACGATAAAAGCACCAATGATAACCAGAATATAACTTTGCACAAAATTACTTATGTTGATAACAACCTGCGTAGGCATCGGTAAGGCACTACCGAAATCGGCAAACATTTTTTCAAAGGCGGGAATAACAAACACCAGAATAACCCCGATAACCACAGTAGCTATCCCAACAATGGTGGAGGGATAGGTCATGGCGCTCTTGACCTGTTTCTTCAGCTTCATAGCTTTTTCAATATAGGTCGCCAAACGATTCAAAATAGTATCGAGAATACCACCGACCTCGCCTGCGGCGACCAAGTTAACAAACAACTCATCAAAAGCTTTCGGATGTTTGGCCAGGGCATCAGCAAAGGTGGAACCAGATTCAACATCCTCTTTAACTGTAAGTAAAATTCGCTTAAAAGTTGCATTCTCCTGCTGATTCGACAAAATATCCAAACATTGAATCAATGGCAAACCGGCATCGATCATTGTCGCAAATTGGCGGGTAAAAACTACGAGATCCTTGGTTGTGACCTTGGGAGCAAATCCAGGGATCTTCAACTCAACATCCAACCCCTTGCCACGCTCTTTAACCTTGTTTGCAACCACCCCTTGACGACGTAACTGCGCTCTGACCAAAGCTTCACTGGGAGCTTCCATCTCGCCCTTTAAAGTCTTGCCTTTGCGGTCTTTACCTTGCCAAGAATAAGTAGCCATTGTTCACCTCACCTAATCAAACAGTTCAATAGTTGCTTACAGAATGCCCTATTTTTAAACCAGTTTTTCGCTGCATGACAACTTAGGTCATATTGCGCGGACCGCTAATGTTACGCCGAGTAGCCGAGGCAGGATTGGCGATCATCTGACGCAACTCATCTTTCTCTGATGAACGCGCCATGGCACTCTCCAGCGTAATAAGTTTGCGATGATACAGATCAAATAACGATTGATTCATAGTCTGCATGCCGTACTTCTCTTGCCCCATCTGCATCTGCGAATATAGTTGATGCACTTTATCATCGCGAATCAGCGCGCGAATCCCCACATTGGGCACCATAACTTCCAGCGCCAACACACGCCCTTTACCTGAAGCACGCGGGATAAGCGTTTGCGATAGAACTCCCTCTAGCACAAAAGATAGTTGGGTACGCACCTGCGCCTGCTGGTTAGTGGGAAAGACGTCAACCATCCTGTTAATGGTTTGAACACAACCATTAGTATGCAGGGTGGCAAAACATAAATGACCAGTTTCGGCAATAGTTAGAGCAGCCTCAATAGTCTCAAGGTCACGCAACTCCCCGAGCAAAACTACATCGGGATCTTGGCGCAAAATTGATTTGAGAGCCTTTTTGAAAGATTGGGTATCACTGCCCACCTCGCGCTGATTGACAATGCAACCCTTATGCGGGTGGATATACTCTATCGGATCTTCAATAGTAATAATATGGTCATGACGTTCAATATTTATGGCATCGATCATAGAAGCCAAGGTGGTAGATTTACCGCTACCGGTAGGGCCGGTTACCAGCACCAAGCCACGTGGGCGACGCGATATCTCCTGAATAACTGGCGGCAATCCCAACTGTTCAAAACTCAGAAACTCATAGGGAATGCGGCGAAAAGCCCCAGCAATTGCTCCACGTTGTACATAAACATTGCCACGAAAGCGCGCTAACCCTTTAACTCCAAAGGAGAGATCGAGCTCATTATTCTCCTCTAAAATCCGCTTTTGCGCATCGGTAAGGATGCTATAACACAGCTGTTTAGTATCAGTCGGCATCAATTTGGGATGATTTAATGGACGAATCTCCCCATCAATGCGAATCTGCGGTGCCGCGCCAGTAGTTATGTGCAGGTCAGACGCCCCAGAATCAACCATAAACTTCAAGAAATCATGTATTGTTGCCATAAGATAATATCTCCAATAACCTTTACTGCGCGCGAAGCTGTCGCAAACATAAAGAAGTTAACAGTTAATCATCTGACACAGTGCAGCGTAATACCTCTTCAAAGGAGGTGATACCCTCCTTCAATTTAGACAGAGCAGATTGACGCATAGTTCGTACCCCAAGACGCATAGATTCGCGTTTAATCTCAGCCGTATTCGCCCCCGCCAAGACCATTTCGCGAATTTCATCAAACATCGGCATTACCTGATAAATACCGACCCGACCCTTATAGCCACTCTCGTTACAGTTGCTACAACCTCTACCTTTATAGCACACGAAGCTGTCCACCTCTTCAGGAGGCACCCCGGCATCTAGCAGAGCCTGTTTAGAGATAGGATCGACCTCTTTACACTCTGGGCACAATCGCCGTCCCAAACGTTGCGCAGTGATAAGGTTTACTGCTGAAGCCACTAGAAACGGTTCAATCCCCATATTCAGCAGGCGATTTATAGTGCTAGGAGCGTCGTTGGTATGTAAAGTAGACAGAACTAAATGGCCAGTCAACGCCGCTTTAACCCCAATTTCTGCAGTTTCGAAATCACGAATTTCGCCTATCATGATGATATCTGGATCTTGACGCAGAAACGCTCGCAGAGCACTGGCAAAGTTGAGACCAATCTCTTCATGCATCTGCACTTGATTGATACCTGCAAAGTTAAATTCAACCGGATCTTCTGCCGTAGAGATGTTTTCTGTCGTCTTATTCAGTTCGCTTAAGGCGGAGTACAGGGAAACTGTTTTACCACTACCTGTTGGCCCAGTAACCAGAACCATACCAAATGGCTTGCTAATCTCCTGCTTAAACCACTTAAGGGTATCTTCTTCGTAACCAAGTTTAGTCATATCCAGCTGCAAATTGGATTTATCCAACAAACGCAGACAGATTTTTTCTCCAAACAGAGTAGGCAGACAGTTTACTCGGTAGTCCATATCCTTGCCGCCAGGCAGTTTTATCTTTATCCGGCCATCCTGAGGCAAGCGCCGCTCAGCGATATCCATTTCAGAGAGTATTTTAATCCGCGAAGTTATAGCATTTTTCAACTTCATCGGCGGCTTCATTACCTCGTACAACACCCCATCTATACGGTAACGCACACGGAAAATACGTTCGTAGGGTTCGATATGAATATCTGAAGCGCCCTTTTTTATCGCATCAGTAAGGATCAGGTTTACCAACTTAACGACCGGAGCATCTTCGGTCGCCATTTGCAGCTCATTTAGGTCAACGTTGTCGTCATCTTCAACAACTTCAAGATCAATATCTTCAAGATCACCCATAACATCGGCCAGGGATGCAGACTGATCATAATATTTATCTATGGCATCCTTGATCGCACCTTCTGTCGCCACCACAACCTCTACGTTGTGGCCAGTCATAAACTTGATATCATCAATGGCGAAAATATTGGAGGGATCGCTCATGGCTACAATCAACATTGCGCCAGCACGACTTATCGGAATGAGATGATATTTCTGCACCACATCGGCACTGATTAATTTTACGACATTTACATCGACTTCAAACTCAGCCAGGTCGATTAGCGGAGCACCGTATTGACGTGACTGGAAAGCGGCAAGATCATCTTCTGAGATATACTTTAGACGGATAAGGGTAGCGGGAAAACGCTCCTTATTCATTTTTTGCTCATTAATAGCCTTGGCAAATTGCTCTTCAGTCAGCAGGCCATTACGTATTAATAGATCACCTAAACGTGTTTTTGCCATTGTTGTCCACTCATAAATATTATTAGACCCTGAAAGAATAAATTTATTGCTCTGCCTAAAAAAACAGTGTTAACGGGGAGCACAATCAGCAACTTGCTGTTCCAGCACCGTCCGCATTAAACCGACAGCACTTTTCCCCGTCCAGAGTTCAAATGCAGCCTCGCCCTGGGCTGCAAGCATACCTAGCCCATCACAGGCGACAAAACCAGCCTCAGTTGCAGCACGCACCAATGGTGTCGCGTGAGCGGCGTAAATCATATCATATACAACTGCAGTTTTATTGACATTTTTCCATGGTATCACATTAAAGGATTCACCGGAAAGCCCAATTGATGTTGAATTAACAATTAAGTGACATTTTTTAAAATATTCTGTTGTTTGTGCTTCACTAGTGGAGCGCAAATATGCACTTGAACCACAACCAGTATCCCCAGTTGCCCCCCTATTGGTGATATATGCAGCAGATCTGAAAGTGACTTGAGGAAATTGCGCCGAGTAACGGGCAACCAGTGCCTGCGCCCGCTGTTCACTGCGATTAAGTATCGTTATCGAGCGCACGCCCTGTTGTGCGATGGTTACAATAGCTGCCCGCGCAGCGCCACCAGCGCCTAAAATTATTACCTCAGTCTCAGCACTGAGAACAACCTGCAGATCAGACTGGAGGGAGTGCAATAGACCTAGCCCATCAGTATTATACCCGACCAATGTTCCCGACTTATTGATTACGGTGTTGACAGCACCAATAAGTTCAGCTCCCCTATCAACAGCATCCAGTAGAGGTAAAATGCTCTCCTTGTGAGGGATAGTGACGTTAATGCCCTGCACACCGAGGGCCCGCATTCCCGCCACAGCCGCAGCCAACCCTGCACTAGCGACATGAAATGGCACATATACCGCATCGATACCACAGGCAGCAAAAGCAGCATTTTGCATAACCGGTGATAAAGAGTGCGCTACAGGATCACCAATAATTCCATAAATCTGCGTAGTTCCATCGATCTTCACCTCTGTAGCCATCTCCTCAGCGTTGCAATAGTAGTTTTTCTATCCCAGATTATTGTCTATGTTGAGATATTCTCTAAATTCTATAATTTGTGTGGCATTCAGAATAGTACGCGCGGCAGAGATATCTGCCGCTATAGCTGCGCACAAATCATCAACATTGTTGAATTTTTGTTCATCGCGCAAGCGCTGCACAAAATAAATCCGCAGTTTTTTGCCATAAAAATCTACGTCAGTATCTAACAAATGCGCCTCTATAGTCAGGGGGCTGAGACCAAATGTTGGTTTGCGACCGATATTTACCACTGCGTGATATTCGGCTCCAGTTTGTTTGGTAGATGCAGCATCCTCAACATGACGCACAATTGCTGCATACACACCACTGGGTGGCAGCAACTCTTTCTCAGTCTCAATATTAGCAGTAGCAAAACCTAGGCTATGTCCACGTCCATCACCGTGAACCACGTTACCTTCAAGATTGAACTGGCGACCCAACAAAGAGACTGCCTCGTCGACGCGACCAGACAACACCGCTTGGCGCACACGTGTCGAGCTCAACACCTGACCATCCTTCTGTACTGGGCCAAATACATCGACCACAAAACCATGCTCGGCACCCTGGCTGCGCAAAAAATTGATATCGCCACTGCGCCCACGCCCAAAGGCGTAATCATAACCTACAATAAGATGCTTCAGGCCAATAGTATCCAGCAACACATCCTGCACAAACTGCTGTGGAGACAGAGCCGCCAAGGCGGGGGTAAATGGCAGAATTATCAACACATCGACACAGGAGGCTTCAATTAAGCGCTCACGCTCCTGGGCTGTGTTTATCAGACGTGGTGCTTGATCAGGAACCAGCACTTTCAACGGATGGGGTTGAAATGTACACACAATGGAGGTGCCAGAAATTTTCTTGGCTTTTTTTACTACCGCCCTGAAAATCTCTCGGTGTCCCAAATGCACACCGTCAAAATTCCCCAAAGTCACTACCGCCCTATTAAACGGTTGCGTAATATCTTTTAAATCTCTGATTATTTCCATTTAAATTTCCATCTAGGTTCAAAATTTTTGCAGCAATCTATTTATGTCGTCTACTCTGGCCACGACTAACCTTGCCGCGACGGGTACCGGATCCCTTACGCCGCAACAATTTTTTAGCCGCAAATGATTTTTTCTTCGGCCCACTATTCTCGACCATAGAGGTAAGCACAAAATCAATCTGCCGCTGTTCAGTCTGCACTTTTTCCACCTCAATATTGACCGCCATACCAAGCTGAAAAATATTGCGTCTCCCCTGACCAACTAACCGATGTTTATCCGCCTCATAGCTATAAAAATCATCGCTTAAACTGCGAATATGTACCAAACCTTCAACAAAAAACTCATTTAATACCACAAAAAATCCAAACTCGGCTACGGAGGTAATAAATCCGCTAAAGCGCGCCCCTACCTTATCCAGCATGAATTGGCACTTGCGTAGATCAGTCACGTCGCGCTCGGCCAACATAGCCCGGCGTTCAGTTGCCGTACAGTGGGTAGCTAAAGCATCAAGAGCTTTGTGCGTGTAACCTTTCGCGCCAGCAAGCAGTTTCAACACTAAGCGATGTTGCACCAAATCTGGATAACGGCGAATAGGCGAAGTAAAGTGGCAATAGCTTGAGCTCGCTAAACCGAAATGACCAATATTGTCCGCTGAATAACGCGCCTGCGCCATGGAGCGCAACAGAATTTGGTTAACGATATATTCCTGCTCTGTGTTTTTAATCTGGTGCAATAACTTCTGCAACTCTTGTGGTTCAATGCCATCTTCATCGATATTAAACCCAAGATTAAATGCCGCAACAAATTGTTGCAATGAGTGCAATGCACGTAAATCAGGTGCCTCATGCACACGATACAGGGTAGCAGCACTGCGCTCCTCAACCCAGTGCGCGACAGCTTCATTAGCTGCCAGCATGAACTCCTCTATCAAGCGATGCGCGTCAGTGCGCTCGCGTCTACCGATATATGTCGGCGCGCCAGTTGCGTCCAGGCGGATTTCCGCTTCGGGCAGATCAAAATCAAGAGCTCCACGGCGTTGACGTTTAGTGCGCAACAGCTGCGCCACCATGGCCATCTGCTGCAGCATGGGCACAAGTGCCGCATCTACTCCTTGACCTGCTCCCTTAGACAGACACTCTTGCACCTGCTCGTAGGTCAAGCGTGCTCGGCTACAGATAACCGCAGGCACAACATGCATCCCCACCAACTGGCCAACACCATCAAAATTCATCTCCACAGCGACAGCCAAACGATCTTCATCTGGGCGCAGCGAACAAATACCATTGCTCAAGCTTTCAGGGAGCATGGGCAGACAGGTGCCAGGGAAATACACACTGGTTCCGCGCTCATAAGCTGCAGCATCAATAGCTGACCCAGGCTGCACATAGTGGCTGACATCGGCAATAGCCACCCACAGCTTCCAGCCATCATCTCGGGTTTCAAGCGCGACAGCATCATCAAAATCACGCGCATCAGCACCGTCTATAGTTACTAATGGCAGAGCACGCAGATCAGTGCGCTCAGCAAAATCAGTGGCCACAACGGCATGATCCAACTGCTGGGCTTGTTGCACAGCCTCGCGCGAGAATTCTGTCGGCAACCCCTGACGGTATGCCGCCACCAACACGTCAGTTTGTGGCTGTCCTGCAGCACCCAACTCCTTGATCACATGCCCCACACCGGCTAAACCTGTCTGCGGATAGCGATCGATAGCCAGCACCACATATTTGCCATCAAGATCCTGCAGCGTGGCAAAGTTTGTCACATCCGTAGTTGCAGCTTCAGTAGGATCCGCAACTAAAAACTCACAGCTCTGTCCCAAAGCATGACAGGCGATTGCGCCGCTACGCGGATGGCGTTGGCACAAACCTAGAATAGTTGTGTGCGCACGCTGTTTTATCGCTACAATCAAGCCCTCGGCTCTGCGCCTGCGCCCTGTACGCGCACGACTTTCAGCCGCAGACAAAACCAGAGCTACCACGCTATCACCATCCATAGCATTTTCGAGGTGAAAGCTGGATATATGTATATCCTCACCATCGGCACTCTGATCTTCATCTAGCGTCACAAACCCTGCGCCAGAAGCCTGCACACTTATAGTACCCTCAACCAACTGCAACGGTCGGCGTACTTCGTAATGTGCCCCCTTACGCTGGTCATAACGCAACAACCTTGCAGCCACCAACATATCCAAAAAACGGTTCAGCTCACTAAGCTGCTGCGCCTCCAAGCCAATAGCCTGTGCTACACCTTTCACCGTAACTGATTGACCGCGCTTCGTAGATAAATTTTCAATTATTTTCAGTGTCGGTAATGACATGGTATTTGGCCAGACGCCCCGATAAACAGAGCTCGTAATATGAAAAAACTTATTGTAAAATCAACAGTATCTATTTGCGTCATATAAGCAGACCACAGGATTTGATGCAAGAGAAAAGCCGCTATATTGAGAGTTATAAGCGGCGGCTGTCACACCCAAAATGGAGATAAAATGTTAGACAATCAAGTAGATGCCCTAGCGTTATTGGAAGAGTTCTATCTGCCGCGCACTATAGCCCACGATATTCTAATTCCACATTCTCAAGCGGTCGCCAATAAAGCGCTAGCGATAGCCACGCGCTTATTGGCAAGCAACAACCCTATCTACGCCGCCATCGATAGCAACTTCATCCAGCAGGCGGCTCTGCTCCACGACATTGGCATCTTTGCCACCTACGCCCCCAGCCTTGGCTGCTATGGTACACAACCATATTTACAACATGGCATTGCCGGGCATGACATCTTGCTGAAATACGGGCTGGAGCGCCATGCCAGCGTCTGTCAAAATCATATTGGTGTCGGACTTAGCGCAAAAGAGATCAGAGAACAGCACCTACCACTACCGGAACAGGATTTTTTACCCCAAAACATTGAGGAACAGATCATCACCTATGCAGATCTATTTTTTTCCAAGAACCCCGACAAACTACACCAGGAAAAATCGGTGGCGATGGTTCGGCGCACACTAAGCTCCTATGGCGCCGACAAAGAGGCAATTTTTACCAACTGGCACCAAATTTTTGCGCCAGCAGAATAGATGATGACGAACAATTCTTCATTTAAATAGGTAAACGTGTTACAAAAGTCGGTAGCAAGATACACTCAACAACCACACCATTAACTTTAAAACTCAGACAGTGTAAACAGATGATACAATTGTGCAACGTCGGAAAAATTTATGCCAATGGTGCTCCTGCCCTGCACGACATCAACCTGAAAATTCCTTCCGGTGATTTTGTTTACGTCACCGGCTCTTCCGGAGCGGGCAAATCCACCCTACTGCGTTTGCTGTACTGTGCCGAAAAACCATCGCGCGGCCAGATCTTAATGGGTGGGCGCAACACCACGCGGCTAAATTCCCGCAATATTGCCCTACTCAGACGCGACATCGGTTTTGTTTTTCAGGATTTCAAGCTGTTGAATAATCGCAGCGTATTTGAAAATGTCGCCCTACCTCTTCAAGTTCAGGCCGTGAGTAAACAAGAGATAGGCACCAGAGTTTATCAAGTCTTGCAATATGTGGGGCTGGAATACAAGCTACAGCGCAAACCACTTGAGCTTTCCGGTGGAGAACAGCAGCGTGTAGCCATTGCTCGAGCCATGGTGGTAAATCCGCGTCTACTCTTAGCCGATGAACCCACCGGCAATCTTGACCACGACCTCGCGGTAGAGATTATGGAGATGTTTAACCGTATCAATGAATCGGGAACTACGGTATTAATCGCCACCCACGATCAAGAGATGCTCCAGAGATTTCCGCGCCGCTCAATAGTTCTCCACGATGGCAACATCGTTGCGGACAGCAATCCGCCCGCACCCGAACCAGCACAGGAGATCTGTTAATATGGAACGGCTTCGCTATTTTTTCCAGCGCACCATGTTTAGTATGCGCCAAAACCCATTACTCTGTAGTGCGACTATCGGCACCGTTGCCATCGCCCTGATGCTGTTGGCCTTTTTCACTCTGATTGTCCTAAACATCCAGAATCTGGCCCGCGAGTGGAGTCGCGACATCCAAGTAGTCGTCTATCTGGATCAAGTACCCAGCGAACAAAAACTCCAGGAGTGGATGGATGAGATTCACCAGTATCCTGACATCGAGCAGATCAATTACGTCTCCCAGCAGCAGGCTTTTGATCGTTTTCATGCCAGACTGGGGCAAAACAGCGACCTTTTAGAGGGGCTGATGCCGGAGATCTTGCCCGCATCACTCGAGATAAGCCTTACAGAGTCGGCACGCTCACGCACCGGAACCGAGCGTCTTATCGAACTGCTTAAAAGCAACTCCGATTTTCACAACTTTCGCTACGGACAGGAGTGGCTTGATCGCTACGATGCTTTTATTTTTCTACTGAAATTGACTGGGACTATGGCTGGAGGTTTTTTGATCTTCGCTACCCTCTTCATCATCTCCAACACCATTAAATTAACCATCTATGCCCGCCGCGACGAGTTGGAAATTATGGGATTGATTGGAGCTACCCCCATGTTTATCAAAACACCTTTCATGGCCGAAGGTGCCCTACAGGGAGCCATTGGCGCAGCTATCGCCTTGGGTGGATGCCATATCCTCTACTACTTTTTTCTTAAAAACGGCCTCGCTGCCCTGTTAACCACAGCCACAGTGGAGAACATCCAATTTCTACCTATTGAATATCAGGGGGGAATTATCCTGCTCGGACTATTTCTTGGTCTGATAGGCAGCCTGTTACCTCTGCGCAAATTTGTACGGATTTAACATGGCCAAGATATCTCAGCGCTACCGCACAACAGTCCATGCGGTCATAAATTCTGATCATCTGCTGCATATTGTAGTAGCCATGTTTTTTGTTGCACACTGTTCCCTAGCGCTAGGGAGCGAACTGGAAGATAAACGCGACTCGTTACAACAGGTAAAACAGCAAATATCCAAAACCGCCGACAAACTTCAAGAAAAACAGGCGGCCGAGAAAAGTGCACTCCAGCAACTCGAACAGCTTGAACAGCAAATAGCGCGCAATGATGACTCACTCAGCAGCGCTGCCAATGCGGTTAAACAGTCTCGCCGAGAGATCGAAGAGTTAAAGGAGAAGATAGAGCACTACAGCGTCATTCTCGGGCGCTCGCAAAAAGATGTGGAAAAGCGACTGAGTGCACTGTACACCAGTGGTGATATGAGCTCTCTGCGCCTTATTTTTTCCACCGAAACTCCCCTTGAACTAGCTGAAAATCTGACATTTTTAGGTCGCATCTCGGCACACGACAAAAAATTATTAACTAGTTACCGTCAGCGCATGCAGCAGTTTCGTCAAGCACAACTAGAGATGGAAGAGCACATAGAACAGCAGAAGAAGATTCTCCAGAAGCAACGAGAGCAAAAGCACCAGCTAGCGCAAAGCAAGAGCAAACGCAGCATTTTGGTTAAAAAAATCCGCCGCGACACAACCACACTACACGCCTTGCTTAAAGAGTTAGAAGACCGTTCGGCGCGCATGACCTCTCTGGTGCAAAATCTAGAAAAACAACACGCCAACGTCTTTATACCCTCGGGGCAAAACTTTGCTGCCTCCAAAGGGCAAATCCCTTGGCCATCATCAGGGGCCGTGCGCACTAATTTTGGCACCCAAAAAGACGAAAACTTTGGTGGTAAACACAAAAACAACGGGGTAACTATAGCCGCAGTTGCTGGCACTAAAATCAAAGCTATATGGGATGGCAGAATCGCCTTCTCGTCGCCATTCAAAGGCTATGGAAATCTGATTATAATTGATCATGGTTACAAATATTACAGTCTCTATGCCCAGGCGGCACAACTAAATTTACCCGTAGGAACAGTTGTAAAGCGGGGCGAAGTTATCACCACCTCGGGCTTGGATGGTCGCGATAGTTACTATTTAGAGATTCGCCACGCTAGCACTCCGCTCGATCCTAAGGATTGGCTCCAGCCACGCCAATAATAAGTACCAGCCGACAACGCTTTTCTCGCCGGCTTTTGCAGCTAAGAAGGAATCTATATGTCCGGCAATACTGCGCTTCAGCATAGACAAAGCACCATTCTCGGAACGGGAAAAGCATATCTAGCCCTCATTGCACTCAGCTGTCTGCTCCAGCTCATCCAACCAGCTTATGCACTGGCAACAGAGCAAACTCAAGCAGCACCGACCAGCGACTACGAGCAACTAAACCTGTTCAGTGATGTGCTACATCTAATAAAGAGGCATTATGTTACCGCACCGAGTATGGATATCTTGGTACAGGGCGCTATTAGCGGGATGCTTGCAGAACTCGATCCGCACTCTTCGTATTTAACACCAGAGATGTACGCAGAATTGGAGATTGAAACCAGCGGTGAGTTCAATGGCTTGGGAATAGAAATAACGGTGCAAGATCATATGATAACCGTTATCGCCCCCATCGCAGATACTCCGGCTGACCGCGCTGGCATTAAAGCGGGGGATAAAATAATCCAGATCAACAATAAATTCATCAAAGACATAAGTATCTCTGATGCCGTTACAATGATGCGTGGCCCCGTCGGCGAAAGTATAACTCTTTCCGTTGTTCGCTCGCATAGCAACCAACCTTTAGAATTTACCCTGCAACGAGAAGTTATCCATGTCGACAGCATAAAAAGCCAGCTATTCCCAGCGGGGCTGGGGTATATTCGGATTGTTCAGTTTCAAGAGCATACCAGTAGCGAACTTAATAAGGCTCTTGCTGGGCTGACAAAACGCAATGGTAAACCTCTGCAGGGGTTAATACTCGACCTACGCAACAACCCTGGCGGACTTTTAGAGCAGGCGGTTAAGGTCAGCGATATGTTTCTTGACAGTGGCGAGATAGTTTCTACCAGAGGACGGCAGGAAAAGGACAACTTCACCTATCGCGCCAGCAACAGCGGTTCTACCGCGCCAAATTACCCTATAGTAATATTGATCAACGGTGGCAGTGCCAGTGCCGCCGAAATTGTGGCCGGAGCGCTGCAAGATCATAAACGCGCCATAGTTTTAGGCACCCAGAGCTTTGGCAAAGGCTCGGTACAAAGTGTCATCCCTCTTGAAGATGGATCCGCATTGCGCCTAACCACTGCGAGCTACTACACCCCCAATGGTATTTCGATCCAAGCCCGCGGCATTACCCCGGATATCAAGGCGCCACAAGCCACTTGGGCAGTAGCGCCCGAAGATAACATACGTGAACAGGATTTAGATAACCACCTTGCCGCCAGCGCTAGCACCGAGAATATTAGCCTGTCTGCAACTGATAAATACCCAGCCACACCAGCCCAAGCTATGCCAGATCAAGACGACTACCAACTAACGCGCGCTGTCGATCTACTACACGGCTGGCAGCAGATGGGCCAATTAACCTACCCAGCAGTTAAACAATAGAGAAGGCCAGTCCTACAGCTATGTCAGTTAAAGCACCGAAAACAGGCAAATCAGCCAAGCAAAACACGTCACCTAAAGCTAAAAGTGCAGCCACAAAGGGTAAGAGTGGTAACACCGCTAAAGAGGCAAACAGGGGGAAAAGTACTCCCCATGCCCCGAGAAAAAGCGGCAAAAAAACGGGTTCCAGCGCACAACCTCCCGCTGACCAAGGAGGAAATAGGCTGCGCGTCGTCATGGCAATACTATTTTTGGCTACTATTATCGCCGTTGGGCTGTTTATTATCACTAATTGGCCAGCACCAGCGCCAACAGCTCCAGCCGACCTGCCTGGTGAGCAGGTGCACATTCCACCACATTATCCAGAAAACCCACCGCCCCAAACGCCCCCCCAAGCACCACCCCAAACACCGCCAAGCGCGGAGGTGCCCTCTGCAATAACTGACGCAGATACCACTCCACGAATTGCCATAATCATTGATGATTTAGGGCTGAACTATAAAAACAGTAGTGCGGCAATTGAGCTACCTCTGGCCATTACCTGCGCCATTATTCCAGGTGAACAGCACTCCACGCAGATCATGGAGCTAGCCCATAAACATCAACATGAGATCATAGTTCATCTACCCATGGAACCGGTCAACTACCCTCAAAATAATCCGGGACAATTGGCTCTGTTTACCAGCCAAACTGCAGCAGAGATAGTTTCCACAACGCAACAACTGCTGAGGCTTATCCCTTACGCCAGCGGTGTTAACAATCACATGGGCTCAGCCTTTACGCAAGAGGCTGACAAGATGGATATAGTCTTGGAGCAGATAAAAGCGCGGCAGCTATTTTTTATCGACAGCTTAACCATTGGTAGCTCGGTGGCTTACCACGAAGCTCAACGCCTTGGTGTCCCTACGGCGCAGCGCGATGTATTCCTGGACAACGAACGCGATGTTGACAAAATTCTACTCCAGCTACAGCACTTAATCAGCATAGCGACAACAGACCACAGCGCAATTGCCATTGGCCACCCCTACCCGGAAACCATTGCCGCGTTAACTGAATTCAGCGCCCAATTGGCCTCATTAAACATTAAAGTTGTACCGGTTTCACAACTGGTACATTGATCTGCTCCGCCAGCCACAGGACAAAAATGAACTCTGCTACGCTGAAAGCTCCATCAATATTATCTATCTCTGCCGCAACGGAATTGATCAAGGAGACACTGGAAGATAACTTTGCCCAGATCTGGCTCGGTGGTGAGATCTCCAATCTATCGACACCCGCATCCGGTCATTGGTATTTCACTCTGAAAGATAGCCGCAGCCAGCTACGTTGCGCCATGTTTCGTGCTCACAACCGTAATGTCAATTTTACGCCGGAAAATGGTCAGCAGGTCATCTGCCACGGTCGCATATCCTTATACAGCCAGCGTGGTGACGTACAATTCATCAACGACAGCATGGAAATTGAGGGGTTGGGGAATCTACAACTCGCCTTCGAGCAACTGAAAAACCGCCTAAATGAGGAAGGGCTGTTCTCGGAGACACATAAACAGCCACTGCCTGAGCATCCAACCACTATTGGTGTTATCACTTCTGCCACAGGAGCCGCGATTCATGACATTATGAATGTGCTAACTAGGCGCGCTGCAGGCGTGCGTATCATTCTGCGCCCCGTACTGGTTCAGGGAGAACAATCCGCCACAGAGGTCGCCGCCGCCATAGAAGAGTTCAATCAACATGCTCAAGCGGATGTGCTCATCGTCGGACGCGGCGGCGGATCTTTAGAGGATCTGCAATCCTTTAATAGCGAAGTAGTGGCACGCGCTATTCACGCCTCTGCCATCCCGATAATTTCTGCCGTTGGCCACGAGACAGATTTCACTATTGCCGATTTTGTCGCCGACAGAAGAGCCCCAACACCGAGCGCTGCCGCTGAATTGGTGGTAAAAAACCGTCAGGATTTAGAGCAGCATCTCGACCAGTTAACCCTGCGTCTACAGCGCGCTATGCACCACAATTACCACTACGCTGCTGAACAACTTAGTGCCCTGAGCAACCGATTGCGCTCACCGCAACAGCTGCTCAATATCAAACAACAACGCCTAGCTCATAACCATGAACGATTACTCTCCATTTTTGCGCGCCACCTGCAGCAACAACGTGATCGCGTAGCCCTGCTCAGTGCGCAACTTAATGCTCTGTCTCCGTTGCATACGCTCGAACGCGGCTTTGCCGCAGTTTCCAAGCGTGATAGCCGCCACAGCATGGTCAGCAGGGCTAAACAACTGCATCAGCATGACGAGATAAGTTTACGCTTTAGTGATGGGCAGGTTAGAGCTAAAGTGGAAAAGGTCGATTTATGCGAAACGGCGCAACATCCAGAACGGAAAATAACTGCCAGCACGCCATGAACGTCTTGACTCGCTACTAATATGTGGCCATAATCGCAGGATTTGCAAGAGCCAACTCAATTTAAGACAGACTTGAATTGAGCACTAGAACAGTACTTTAGATGCAGCGGGAGCTAAGTAATAATGGCAAAAACGATCACATTTGAGGAAGCTCTGCATAATCTTGAAGATTGTGTACTCCGCCTCGAACAAGAAGACTTACCCATCGATAAAGCATTTAGCCTCTTTGAAGATGGAGTCAAAAACGTGCAACGCTGCCAAAAATCGCTGCAGAATATAGAGACTAAAGTCGAGCGGCTAACTCGTAGCAGTGACGGCAAGCTCACGACTGGAACACTCAATTTTCACAATCTGCCCACAGAATAAATGCAGGATTAACAATGGATCTTAAACAATATATGGCTCAATGCCGCCAGCGCGTAGATGAGGCGCTCCTCTCGCTGTTACCCTCGGTGGACGCGCGTCCACAAAAACTGCATCAAGCCATGCACTATTCGGTATTTGCCGGAGGCAAAAGAGTGCGCCCAATCTTGATGTTAGCTAGCTGCGAAGCAGTTGGTGGCGACCCAGCTATCGCCATGCAAGCGGCGTGCGCTATGGAGATGATCCATACCTACTCGTTAATTCATGACGATTTACCGGCCATGGATGATGATGATTTTCGCCGTGGAGTGCCAACCAATCACAAAGTATACGGTGAAGATGTTGCTATCTTAGCCGGTGACGCCTTGCTGACTCAGGCCTTCGTTGCCCTATCCAGCGCTCATGGCACACAGACAGACACTCAGCACCTGCAGGTATTGCATATAATCGCTACCGCCGCAGGTGCAGCCGGAATGGTTGGCGGACAAATTGTCGACATGGAGGCTGAAGGTCACACCGCCGACTTAGACATGGTCAACTACATCCACAACCATAAAACTGGAGCTCTAATTTTGGCTTCTATCCAATGTGGGGCGTTGTTAGGTGGTGCAAACAAGGAGACATTTGCCGCCTTTAGTGCGTTTGGCAAGGATGCAGGTTTAGCCTTTCAAATTGCCGATGATATTCTTGATGTTGTCGGCGATCAGCAACAACTGGGTAAAGATATTGGCAGTGATGAGCAACGCGGCAAAGCAACCTATCCAGCCGTAATCGGTGTGGATGCGGCACGGCAACGCATGAACGAACTACATGAACACGCCGTGGAGCTATTGGCTCCATTTGGTAAACAGGCCGAGGCATTACGCCAGATTTCACACTATATTATCAATCGTTCGTCATAGGATAACTGCACTGTGAATACAATGCTCGAAAACCTGACATCACCAGCGGAACTTAAAGATTTTTCTGTAGAAGAGTTACAGGAATTAGCTGAGCAGCTGCGCGCTAAAATCATTGCCACTACAGCCAAAAATGGTGGTCACCTCGCTAGCTCGTTAGGTGTGGTTGAATTGACACTCGCTCTGCACTACGTATTTAATTCTCCCGAGGATAAAATCGTTTGGGATGTTGGCCACCAGGCCTACGCCCACAAGCTCCTTACTGGGCGACTAGCCAGATTTGATACATTGCGCCAACTAAATGGCATAAGTGGCTTTCCCAAACGTGATGAAAGTCCCTACGATTGTTTCGATGTCGGGCACTCCAGTACATCCATCTCTGCCGCCCTCGGCATGGCCGCTGCGCGTGACAGCAAAGGGCTGAAAAATAAGGTTGTCGCCGTCATCGGCGATGGCTCTCTTACCGCTGGCATGGCCTATGAAGCACTGAACCATGCCGGTGGTTTAGACCGTGACATGATAATCATCCTCAACGACAATGAGATGTCCATATCGCACAATGTCGGAGCATTATCCTCATTTTTAAGCCGCAAGATGACTTCGCGTTTTTTTGTACGCTTTAAAAAAGAGACAGAGATTTTTCTCAACAGCGTTCCACGGTTCGGTAAAGACTTGATTCAGCTAGCACGCCGCACTGAGGATTCATTTAAGGCCTTTGTTACACCAGGCATGCTATTTGAAGCATTTGGCATCGAGTATGTTGGCCCAATTGATGGCCACAATATCTCCGAATTAATCGAGACCTTGGACAACGTTGCCCAACTGCAAGGGCCAACCATAGTTCATGTAATTACCCACAAAGGTAAAGGCTTCAAACCCGCTGAAGAGAATCCCTCACTGTTTCACGGTGTTGGCCCGTTCGACCCCAAAACGGGTGTAGTCATACGCTCCAAAACACCAGCTACAAGCTACACTGCGGTATTTGGTGAGTACCTGTGCCAGTTGGCTCAGCAAGATGAGCGGGTAACCGCAATAACCGCTGCCATGAGTTCGGGCACGGGCTTGATACCATTTGCAGAAAAATTTCCTCAGCGTTTCTATGATGTTGGCATTGCCGAACAGCATGCAGTAACCATGGCGGCCGGAATGGCATGTGAAGGGCTACGCCCCGTAGTAACAATATATTCAACATTTCTGCAGCGCGCTTATGACAACCTGTTACACGATGTCTGCTTGCAAAATTTACCGGTAACTTTTGCTCTAGATCGCGGGGGACTGGTTGGTGCTGATGGCCCAACCCACCATGGCGTATTCGATCTATCCTATCTACGCCACATGCCCAACATGACCATTGTTGTTCCGCGCAATGGTCACGAGCTTAAACGAGCTATGTTAAGTGCCACTACCAGCAGCGGCCCCTTTGCCTACCGCTATCCGCGTGGCAATGTGCAAGAAGTCATCGACAATAAACCAGTAGAACCATTAGTTGTGGCACTGGGTGAAAAGTTACGCTGTGGTTCACAAGCTACCTTAATAGGCTTGGGCCCCTGTGTCCAAGCAGCCATGGAGGCTGCAGAAATCTTAGCTAAACAGAATATTGAAGTCAGCGTAATTGACGCCAGATTCTTGAAACCTCTTGATGCTAATAGTATAATCACCGCAGCGCAACAGACCCACAACATCATTACTATTGAGGAAAATGTTTTAGCTGGAGGTTTTGGTTCAGCAGTAATGGAACTTATGGAGCAAAACGAGATATATCCTCGTGTTTTGCGCTTAGGATTGCCAGATCAGGTGCTACAACAGGGTACTCAGGAGCAACTGCGCACCATGTATGGTCTGGATGCCGCCAGTATCGCGCGCAGAGTACAACTTTTTTTAACCAACAAACATACCTAACTCTGGGGTTTAAATGCATAGTCAGGATTCTAGCATTGATAGTATTCGCAAAATCAAACATATACCGCCACCAAGCGGAATATCGCGCGAAATAATTCGTGTTGTTGCCAATGATCAGGTGGATTTGACCGATGTGGTCAGCATCATAAATAAATGCCCCGCAATTACTGCCCGCATACTGCGCTGCGCCAATTCAGCATACTTTGGGCAACGAGCACAGATATCAACGGTGCGTGAAGCAATTATTCGGGTTCTCGGTCTCAAGATAACCTGTAGCCTTTCACTGGCTATGGCCTTGTCCAGCCCTTTCGGTACGAGTAATCAGTGCCCCATGTTTGATACGAGAAGATACTGGTTCAACGCTGTTACCACCGGGATTATTGCTCAGGATCTCTCGCGTTATCTTGCCCTACGCTGTAAACCAGAACCAGCTACAGCCTACACTGCAGGGTTAATTCACAACATAGGGCTACAAGCTCTGGTACATATTTTCCCCGAGCAGATGAACAGTGTTTTCGCCGTCAAAACAGTGCCCTTAAAGCAAGCACTGCTGCAAGAGTTTGGTATTGACCACCATCAGACCGCTTCAGTCCTAGCTACTAGTTGGGATCTACCTGAGGAGCTAACAAAATCTTTAGCTGATCTGGAAGATGCCACAAGTGGCGCTACGGAGAACCCACTACCAGAATTGGTCGTGTTGAGTGCTCAAATTGCGGATAGTTTATTTCTTAACAGTAAATCCAATGTACAAGAGATCAAATTTAACGAACAAATGATTAGTACTGAGCATGTACAAAAAGTTGTTTCTGGAGTTGTAGAACAGATAGATGGCCTACACGAAATCTCCCAACTCATAACCACCGCGGGGATTTAATAGATGGATAGCAACGATATACTTGCCTCAACCGTAACGGAGCTAGCAGATACGATAGATGATCTCCTCGAAGCCCTTTCAGCGCTGCAACGACTCAGTGAACTGCCCGCGCACAAATTAACGGAGAGCACACTATTAAAAGATACGCTGCGCATACTCTATCAATACTGCCACACTACAAGTTGCACCATTGTGACCTGGGCCACCACCTTGCCAGAACAACAGATTATCTCGGCAAGCAAGAAAATGTTGTTAGCCATTGATTCAAACGGCATCGTACATCAGAGGATAGCCACCCCTATAGAAGGCCTGTTCATCAGCAAGACTATCGAGGAGCGCATGCCACAAAAATGCAGTGACTGCACCTCCATTGGCGATGGGTATACCTGCATGGCGTGGGAAAAATCTATCGTCAGCGTCCCCATATTTGACGCCGATACCCTTACCGGAATCATCACCATCAGCCATAGCACCAGAGAACACTTCAATCCTTGGTGGCACAATCTGATGGAGACCATGAGTAGATTTATCGGTCAGCAGTTAACTCTAAGCCGTTTACAGCAATAAAACCTGCAGTTTACATACACACAAACAGTAAGTAAAAAAATGCCACCCCGATAATCAATCAGGATGGCATTTTTTATCAAAAAACCTATTTTTTTTAGTGCTAAAAGTACTGTCCTATTCAGCCGCGATATAGGTTTCTGCTGCCGCCACATCTTCACGACAACCGATAAATACCGGCGCACACATATCAATACCATCGGGATCAATATCGAGTATTGGCATATGCCCATTGGACGCAGCACCACCTGCCTGTTCCACTAAAAACGCCATTGGATTTAATTCATAGAGCAAACGTAGCTTGCCATGTGGGCGACCTTTAAGATGAGGATAGAGGAAAATTCCCCGCTTTTTCATCAAAATCTGATTAATATCGGGAACAAACCCGCCACTGTAACGTAGTTTGTGACCACTCTCTTCTAGGCTGCGCACATACTTCTCAGTACCAGAAGTATACAGATTGCGCTGGCCACCGGGAGAGTAGATCCCACCAGCACCGTCGATAGTCACATTTTCCTTAACCAGAGTGTACTCCATCAACTGATTCATGCCGAATTCATATACTCCATCTCCAGTAGAGTATACAAGGGTGGTACGCGGCCCATACAAAATATACATAGCAGCGGCCTGTTCCCGCCCCTTACGCAAGACAGTATTACCTTTGTGAATGGAGATAATTGTCCCAACCGCCAAATTCACATCGACCAAAGAGGAGCCATCCAGAGGATCATAGGCAACTGAATAACAATCACTACAGTCGCACTCAAAATTGATCACATCACTATTCTCTTCCGAAACGACACTGGCACACACACCAGAATTCTTAATTCGCTTCTGCAAAATTCGATCTGACAGTACATCAAGAGCCAACTGCTCCTCACCGTACAGATTTGACGTACCTGCAACACCCAAATCACCAGTACGGATTGAATTTATGATGTATTTTGAGGCATCAGCAATTTCGCAAATAAGGCGAATAAGATTACGTTCTACATTGTGCTCACGCAGATGACGACGTAGATCAACTTGAAACTTAGTTTTACCAGGTTCCCCCATGGAGACTCTCCTTAGTATAAGATACTCATATTATCCAACTAGCTCTTTGCTACAACATAACTGAGTGGCAGCCACGACCGCTATTGGAATGGTCAAAAATTGCACGAATGGAATAAACAGCATACACATAACAGCTAAAGCAAAACCCAACGCACCTAGACGATTGTTAGCGACAAATCGACGCTGATCCTTGAAGCCTAGATGCTTGCGCCCGAAAACATAACCAGTATATTCAATAATAAGAAAATAGAGTGTCAACCCTACTGACAACACGGCGTAGATCATTGATCCAACACCCGGCAAAAAATTGAACAGCAGCGCAACCAACATCAATATTATAAATATTGACATTTTACGCACTTCGTCAAGCATAACACGACCAATATCCTTCGCAAACTGTGCCAGCGAAAAAGGCTCGTTAACCAGATTGCCCGTAAGTAACTGTTCGGTACGCTCGGAAAGCACATCATTGAATGGAGCTGCAATTAAATTACCTACAACGGTAAAGGCAAAGAACACCACCACAAGCGTTATCACTGCAGCGATAAACTTAACCACCGCTACTAACACTTGCCAAAACCAGGCATCATGTGCAGATAGATATTGCCCAGTCAGGCTGGAAAATAGATCAAAGCCCCAATAAATAGCTGCTGAAAAAACTACGATGTTAATCACTAGGGGAATAGCCACATATTTATACAGAGATGGGTTCTTCAGCACAAAGTGAAAAGCCTCCCACACTGAGAAAAATCCGCCGACAAAACCACGAATACTCCCCACAACCACGCTCTTTTGTTCTCCAATATTCATACAACTGCTCCTCATCACCAACCGAGTTGCCACTTAACGCAATGGAATACGCTGCCATGGTAAAAAAGAGAGTACAGACGGACAGCGTTCATAACAAACAAGCACTTTAACACGTGCATTTGCAAAATCCAAGGGAGCTCCTGTGAGGAAAAGAGTAGCGCAAACAACTAAAGAGGATATGTACGTTTCTACTTGCCAGGCTGATAATAAGTTTCGTATACTGACCCTACGTAATTGCTCTCTGCCCAACAAGTGTCATCTTGACGCCCACGCGGAATAATTTTCTTCCGGGGTTCTTATTTTAGCCACTGTGTGCCTGCCCTCCTTGTAGGGGGACGCCTAACGTGACTTCCCGAGAATCCCACCTTATGGCTCTCGTTGTGAGGCCAAAGATACACGGTTGGTGTGGAGAGCTCTTAGATAAAAAGGCATCAGGATTTTTCCGATGCCTTTTTACGTATTTGGGCAAAACACCCGATCTCATATCCATCAAACACCTAATTTTCAATGGTTATTTCATGGCAAACTCTCAGTTAGATGACTCCATAGAAGCTCAGCCTCAGCAACAAAAATCAGATCTGCATCGTATTGTTCACGCAGGCAAAGAGATACTTCTTATCGGCACCGCGCATATATCGCGGGAATCTGTCGATACAGTAACCAGCACGATCAAATCAGAACATCCTGATTGCGTATGCGTAGAATTAGATGAACAACGCTATCAGGCTCTGCGTGATCCAAATCGTTGGGAAAAATTAAATATCTTGCAAGTTGTTAAAACCAAGCAAGTTCCCTTTCTCATGACAAATTTGGCGCTAGCCTCATTTCAAAAACGCATGGGGCTACAAACCGGCGTCAAGCCAGGGGAAGAGTTAGCAGCAGCAGCGCAAACAGCGGTAGACAACAACATTGCAGTAGAGTTAGTCGATCGCAACATCCGCACAACGCTACTGCGTGCGTGGCGTAAAACCAGCCTGTGGAAAAAGCTCAATCTAATGGCGACCCTCCTAGCTGGCATGTTTGAAGATCCAAAATTAGATGAAGAGGAGTTGTCCAACCTGCGCCAGAGCGACAACCTATCTGCCATGCTAGAGGAGATGGGAGATCTGTTACCCGCAGCAAAAAAGATTCTTGTCGATGAGCGCGACCAGTGGATGGCCCACCATATTCAACTGGCTAAAGGGGATAAAATTGTCGCCGTAGTTGGCGCAGCACATATTCCTGGAATAAAACGCTGCTTGAATAATCCAATTTCCGCAGAGGAGATCACCGAGCTTGGCAGCATCCCCGCCAAACCGACAATTTCCAAAATCATTCCCTGGCTCATTCCCGGCATTGTCGTGATGATGTTCATCATCGGTTTTTTCTTCGGAGACCGCAGCAATCTCCTCGAAGCAGCAACCGCATGGATTGTCGCCAACGGTGCCTTGTCAGCCCTTGGGGCGCTAATCGCATGTGGCCACCCCCTGACAATATTAAGTGCATTTGTTGCCGCACCATTGACCTCGTTAAACCCAACTATTGGTGCTGGTTTTGTCACAGGTTTTGTCCAGGCATTAGTTGCCCCACCAACAGTAAAAGATATGGAACAGGTCTCAGATGATATTGCCAGCTTGCGCGGCTGGTGGCATAATCGGGTCACACGGGTCCTGCTAGTTTTTTTCTTTTCATCGCTAGGATCCACAATTGGCACCTTCGTCGCTTTCGGCTGGCTCAAAGATCTGCTGTAAATTCAGTTGCATCCAAAAGCCAGATTGTATACAATTCACTGAAATTATTTTATGACATGGAGGGAACTAAATAAAATGACTGATAAATTCGATCTTCAAGCAGCAATCAAACAGGCCATGCAAACTGAAAAAGATGCCAGAGATTACTATAAATTTGGCGCAGAAAAAATGGATGACCCTCAAGCAAAGAAATCTTTTGAAATTTTAGCCGCCGAGGAAAAACAACACGCACACATGTTTTTCAGTATCTATCGCGGCAATGATGTACCCAGCTTTGAAGACTTTATGGCTGAGCCACCCGACACCACATCATCTTGGTGGAAGGCGTTGCAAAAAGCTATGCTAGGTGATTTCGACGAACGCAAAGCAATAGAGTTAGCAATTGAGCAGGAAGCCGACCTAGAGAAAAATTTGCGCGCAATGGCTGCGAAAATTGATGATATTGCCGTAAAAGATATCTATTTAGCCAATGCACGTTCAACTCACCACCACTATGAACTCTGTATGGAAGAGCGCAATGCTCTGTTTGGCGCTTCCAGTTAAATAACCATCGCAAAAAACCCGCGTTAAGCGGGTTTTTTGTTTCAATCAACAACCTTTTAGAGCACAATTTATCCTCAAGCGCACAGGACTATAGAAACACCCTTACCAACAACTTGATGGAGTCCGCTCATGGCCGTAAAGATAATCATTATTCGCCAGGTTCCACAGGAAAAAGAACCAGATATTCGCCCCCTCCTCCTCAAAATGCGCTCCTTAGCTCATGCCCAAGCCGGCTATATTTCTGGCGAAACCCTGATCAATTTTGACAATCCAGATGAACGCATCGTAATCAGCTCTTGGAAATCCATCGACAACTGGAACAGTTGGCTCAATAACGAAGAACGCCTTTCGCTCCAATTGGAGGTCGATACGATTTTAGGTACTGAGACCCTCTATCAGATCTACTACAATGGTTAGTTTATAACCCGCGCACAAAGTTCACTATATTGCAAGCGCGCAAGCGTTGTTTGAACAACGATTGTCAATTAATATCCAATTGTGATAATCAAGTGACCAACCATACCTGACTAAGAGAGAATCCACATGCAAAACAAGATTGATATATTACTCAACCGCCGTCAACAAGCGCTGCAAGGTGGTGGAATAGAACGTCAAAAAAAACGCCATCAAAACGGAAAATTGAGCGCACGCGAACGCATCGAACTCTTAGTTGACGAAGGCAGTTTTGAAGAGTTTGATCTTTTCAAAAGCCACCGCTGCTCACAATTTGATATGGATAAAAAAAACTTCCCTGGCGATGGAGTTATTACCGGATACGGCACCATCCAGGGGCGTTTAGTGTATATCTTTTCGCAAGATTTCACAGTTATCGGCGGTTCCTTATCGGAAACACACGCTGAGAAAATTTGCAAAATAATGGATATGGCTCTCAAAAACGGTGCGCCAATTATTGGCTTTAATGACTCCGGTGGCGCACGTATCCAAGAGGGGATTGAAAGCCTTGCCGGCTATGCCGAAATATTTCAGCGCAACGTCATGTGTTCTGGCGTCGTGCCACAACTTTCGGCGATTATGGGGCCATGCGCAGGAGGTGCGGTTTACAGCCCAGCACTAACTGATTTCACCCTGATGGTGCGCGAACACAGCTATATGTTTTTAACTGGGCCCAAGGTAGTAAAAAGCGTTACCCATGAGGATATTGATGTGGAGACCCTTGGTGGAGCTCAGGTGCACACCACCCGCAGCGGGGTTGCTCACCTTGCAACTGCCGATGAACAGAGCGCCATCGCTACTCTGCAACAACTGCTCTCCTATCTGCCACAAAACAATATGCTCACACCTGCGCACAAGGATACTGATGACCCGCCAACACGGAGCACCCCCGAACTCAATAGCCTAGTACCCACAGATAGTAATCGCCCATACGATATGAAACAGATAATCGAATTGATTGTCGATGATGCGACCTTTTTGGAGATACAACCAGACTACGCCCCTAATCTTATCATAGCCTTTGCACGCTTTAACGGTATAGCGGTCGGGATTGTCGCCAACCAGCCTGCCCACATGGCCGGAGTGTTGGACAACGATTCATCTGTTAAGGGAGCACGCTTTGTACGCTGTTGCGACGCCTTCAACATCCCGCTTGTTACCCTAGTAGATGTCCCAGGCTTTATGCCAGGAACGGTGCAGGAGTACGGTGGCATCATTCGCAATGGGGCTAAAATTCTTTATGCTTACGCCGAAGCCACAGTGCCAAAAGTAACAGTAACCACTAGAAAAGCCTACGGCGGGGCCTATTGCGTAATGAGCTCAAAACACCTGCGCGGAGATATTAACTACGCCTGGCCATCGGCTGAAATAGCAGTTATGGGGGCAAAAGGCGCAGTAGAGCTACTCTACGGTAAACAGGTCGCCGCTGACCCAGAATTACTGCAACAAAAAGAGTCCTACTACAATGAAACATTTGCCACACCATATGCAGCGGCTCAGCGCGGGTACATCGATGATATTATTTTACCGGAACGCACAAGGTTGCGCATCTGCAAAGCACTCACGATGCTTGCTGACAAACAAGACAGCAATCCACCCCGCAAGCACGGCAATATTCCTCTGTAATCAGGATTTCATTATGGTGCAATTCGATAATATTATTGCAGAAAACGGCATTGGCATTACGGTAACCGGCATGACAATAGTCTTTAGTGGGCTACTACTGATTAATCTGTTCATTATATTGCTACCGCGCATTCTCAAAACTTTTGATCGCGTCAGATCAAAACCGGAGCAAACCTTAGCAGACACATCTGCTCCACATACTCTTGAAGAGCCAACTGAAGGAGAGATCATGTCCGCTATTGCCTTGGTTATCCATATCGAGCTTGAACGCTGCGGCGGCGACCTACAACAGATCACTATAAAAAAACATCCAGCGGCAGGATCGTTTTGGACCACAGCTGGCAAAATGCGAAGCCTCTCCAACAGGAGCCCTTATGCGTAAATATCAACTTACCATCAACAAGAAACAGATAACGGTTAATCTCCTTGAATTGACGGCTGAAGCAGCTGAGGTTGACGTGAATGGCACCAACTACCTAATCACCATCGACAACATCAGTCAAGATCATGGCGACAGCGAAAACGCCCCAGCGCGGAGCTTAGCGCACAGTGCTCCGGCATCGCATCGCAATACTGCACAACATACAGAGCCATCAGCAACCGCAGGCAAAAGTGACGGTACCATAAGTGCGCCGATCCCAGGTTCTCTCCTCGCCATCTACATAAAAGTTGGAGATCAGGTAAAAGAGGGACAACCTCTGTGCAAGATGGAAGCAATGAAGATGGAGAATGAGATCAATAGCCGTGTGACGGGCACCGTGTCCTCAATTTTAGTTAACGTTGGGGACAGCGTAGCCCAGGGACAGGAGTTGATCTATGTTACCCCTAGCGTTAATAAGCGCCGCCAATCCGATAAATAACTGCGCAGAGGACAGATATGGAGACATTTAGTCAATTCTTCGCTGGAACAGGTTTTGTTTCCATGCACTGGGGCAACGCCCTGATGATCATCATCGGCATAATTTTTATAACCTTAGCGATTGCTAAAGATTATGAACCCCTGCTGTTGGTACCGATTGGCTTTGGCATACTGGTTGGTAATATTCCACCTGTGGCGGGCATGGCCATCAGTGTTTATGATGAAGGTAGCGTTCTGCAATATATCTACTTTGGCGTTAGCCAGGGTATCTTCCCGCCGTTGATATTTCTCGGCATCGGTGCTATGACCGATTTCTCCGCCATGTTATCCAATCCCAAATTGATTCTATTGGGTGCCGCCGCTCAGGTGGGTATTTTCCTCACCTTTATTGGCGCACTAGCTCTCGGCTTTACTGCTGCTGAATCTGGAGCTATAGGCATTATTGGTGGCGCTGATGGGCCCACCGCCATCTTTCTCTCTTCCAAATTAGCACCGCATCTGCTCGGATCAATCGCCATCGCCGCTTATTCATACATGGCGCTGGTGCCAGTCATTCAACCGCCAATTATGAAACTGCTAACGACCAAAAAAGAGCGCCTCATCCACATGAAGCCACCACGCATGGTCACTCGGCGCGAGCGAATAATTTTTCCAATTGCCGCTTTTTTGATCTGCGCCATGATAGCACCTGGCTCCATGGTTCTCATCGGCATGTTGTTCTTTGGTAATCTTCTCAAGGAGAGTCTAGTCACCGACCGCTTGGCCAATACAGCACGCAATGCCATGATTGATATTGTCACCATCCTGCTTGGCATATCAGTCGGGGCCAGCACCAGTGCCGATCATTTTTTGACTCCGCAATCAATATTGATCTTCGCTCTCGGTGCAATTTCCTTTTGCATTGCCACCGCTGGCGGAATTTTATTTGCTAAGTTTATGAACCTGTTCCTTAAAGATAAGATCAATCCCCTCGTCGGAGCCTCGGGTGTCTCAGCAGTACCAGATTCTGCACGCGTAGTGCACAGTGTGGCTCAAAAAGAGGATCCCACCAACTTTCTTCTCATGCACGCTATGGCGCCCAATGTTGCTGGAGTTATCGGGTCCGCTATTGGCGCTGGCGTGCTGTGGACCGTGCTGGTAAAGTAGTTTTAAACTCCATCGGGTAGGAGGCGGGATTGCCCCCGCCGTCCTCCCACACCACCGTGCGTACGGTTCCGTACACGGCGGTTCACGAAGCATGTTGAAAACGATGGAACTGTTCCATATAGCTAAACAGTCCCGCC
>Ga0265295_1000079_pt1 | contig 189347 bp, 184 predicted proteins | sample Munlansysbiofilm_FD_192503 | JGI IMG/M metagenome (GOLD analysis project Ga0265295, IMG submission 192503) | Leachate microbial communities from a municipal landfill in Southern Ontario, Canada - Methane capture system biofilm | ecosystem: Engineered > Solid waste > Landfill > Unclassified ...
TGCGAGATTGTAGAAACAGGGAATGAAAGCTGGAGAATCAAAACCAGAAATTCACACAAAAACTAACCGCTGGGGTGGGTCAATTTTGGACGCCGATGGTGGGTCAATTTTCAATGCCGATTGACACCGAAAGTATCCGTTGTTTATCTGTGGAGTTCATACATCAACAATTATGGAGATATTATTTTTATCGGTATTTATGCGTAAAAATCTCATGGCGTGTTGTCGCAACTTTTATCGGCTCTTATGCGTAAAGAAATAGAGTGATTACGCGATTATAGGTATTATGCGTGAGCTACTTTGGACTGGCTGCTACTTATTCATCGGTATTTATGCGCACTAACCACCAGACATATCAGATTGTTGAACAAATGCTTAGGAAATCAAATTTTAGAACTATTTTCAGCCATCCATTCATCATACAGCAACATTTTAGCTGGTGAGCAGCCTGTGGAGGTAACAATTACACGCTGGCCCATGGTTCCTTTATACTCAGCTATTACTTGTCCACATTTTTCCCACGCAATTATGTTTTTATTTCGCTGGGCTTGATCTGTGCCGAATTTTCTATCCATAAACTCAGCCTTAGCTGTAAAAATTAATTGCCTAAGCGCCAACAAATCTGGGGGAGTGTTGTCAATAGTTGCCGTTTTTTCTTGATTGCCTACCATGTACAATCTGGAATTCCAGGCAGGTTGGGCACCTTTGGCGATTTGCACGGGAGTTGGCGTCTGGTTAATCACCCTCTGAATCCCGGCGGAGTATTCACCAAACTGCGGCCTACGCTTTGTTTCCCCGTTCAAATCTTCCGTATAATCTGGTGATTCTGACAAGGCCCTCCCCGTTTTCTCTACAGCTATACCTGCTAGAAAAATAGGGAGCCCAACGATACCAGCCCCAGCAGTTCCATATTGCATCCCACGTCCAACATTCTCTGCTGAAGTAGAAGCACATCCGGAAATAATAAAGCACATAGAAACAACGACGAAAAATCTAAGCATAAAAACAGCCCCTAATGGAAGTTTGTGACCGGAGCCAAGCAGAAACCTCTAAAACAAACTAAATATAAGTATTTTAAACAATATTTATGCCGTTTAAAGCTGTTTTATGCTGTTTTATATTGGTAAAAGTCAATCGGCCTTCTAGCCTCGGAAACAAACAAAAAAAGGTTATGCAGCTTGCTGCATGTTCCGCAGCTCCCTCAACAGATCCGGATGATGATCAAGTAGCCTGAAGGACGGCCTGCACCGGATGTTAACAATTCTTCTACAAAAACACCCTGTAGTCGGTTTTCAAAGCCACCGCCAGCTTCCTAGCTGTTTCCTTACCGATCGGACGCTTCCCGCGCTCCATTTCTGAAATGTGTCGTTGAGGAATCCCTGTAAGTTCAGACAAACGAGTCTGCGTCACTTCTTCCTTGCTCCTGGCACCACGAAGCACAGAAGCCGGAATGTTACCACGCTTTGCAGCAACCTCCCGCCAAGGAGTAGATCCTGACTTTTCAAGAGAATCTACATAATTCTTGATTGCTGCAATATTTGCCGGATGAACCATCAAGTGAAGTGGAACACGGTTATCAGTATGGTGCTTTTTCGTGAGTGCCTGCATATGTCACCTCTACAAGGTTAATCGTATTGTCCGTTTCTTCCCAAACTGCAACATAGGTAGGTTTGCCTGACTTGAGATGGCAATGATGCTTCTTGTCGGAGAGCTTGCCATAATTTTTCCAGTTCCCTCTAACAGGCCCCAACTGCTCGATCTCTGCGGCCAAGAAGTCAAGTTTATCCTGAATGGTTGAAGGGAGCTTGTTATATTGTTTTTCAGCCTTTTTGCTATATGCAACAGTCCATGGCATAAAAAAATCCTATACTATTTTTTAGTATAACGTCAAGCTTCAGAGACAAGTCTCTGGATATATTCTCCCCACACCGTTAGCCACTTTTCTTTTTCGGCATCTCCCTCGTAACGATCATAGACACCAGTCACTCCTCCGGCGACATGGCCCAAGACTAAATCCATATCATCTCTATGGCCACCACAACGGCGTATGCCAGTGCTGCATGTACGGCGCAGGTCGTGGGGCGTCCAGCGTGGGAGGCCATAATAGGGGGCCTTGCCTGTCCCTGGAACAACTCGCCGGACATGATGATTGACACTGTTGGCTGATATTGGTGCATCGCCCTTGTCACCGGGGAAAATATAACCCTGCCGATCCCCGATCAATTGCAGCACCTGGGGAGAAAGGAAAACCCTGTGTTCCCCGCCCTTATTCCCCTCTCGCCGTTCTTTCGGTATAGTCCACCACCAACCATTCCACTCATGTGCAATCTCTCGACGGTGCATACCACAAACCTCGCCATTACGCTGGCCAGTTAAGAGCATCACCTTTAGGGCCCGCCTAGTGCTATCTGACCCACCGCCCTGGTCGATGGCAGTCCAAAGGAACTTTATCTCTTCATCTGTCAGTACACGTTCTCGGCTCTTTTGCCTCATGGCCGGAATTGATTTTGCCGGACTGATCGCCGCAAAGGGGTTAAACTCGACCATCTCACGATCAAGAGCGTATTGAAACATCCCCCTGAGGGCTTTATGTAGATTCACGGCTTGGCCTGGCGCTGTAGCGGCTTTTTCTTCAAGAATCGCTAAGGCGTGCTTCTTTCGAATGTTAATGATCAGCCAGTCACCATATGCTGGCAGCACATCCTTCTCCACAGCCAGCTTAAGCGTATTTGTCCACCTAGCACTATGGTTACCCACACTCCAATCATCAATCCACTTTTTAGCCAGTTCTTTAACCGTCAAGATTTCTGGTTCCGGTTCAAGCTGAGGAGGTGGCAACTGAGGGTCAACACCATTATCAACCAGCGTCAAGGCGTCCCTGTGGCGACGCCGAGCCTCTTCCAGGCTCACACTTGGATAGCTGCCCAAATTCATTTTCCTTCGTTTGCCGCTTATGGTATAGAAATACCACCACGTTTTGACACCTGACGGCAAAACCCGTATGGTGAAGCCGTGCGACTCAGTCCAGGTCAATTCTTTCTCAGCAGGCTTGAGAGCGTTTAGCCACTTGACGGTAAATGTGACTTTTCCTTTTTTAGGAGGCATGGGAACACCGTGGGAACAATTGGATGGCGATAACAGACGTTAAAAGACATTACCAAATGTTATAAAAGATATCCACAAATAACCACAAAACTAGCAACTGCTGGCATTTACGCATGAAATATGTTATAAAAAGTTAAAACATGATCTTATTATCGGCCAGCTTCCCAAGCTGAAGGTCGCGGGTTCGAATCCCGTTTCCCGCTCCAAAAGCCTGAAAGGCCGACATTTAATTGTCGGCCTTTTTTTGTTAAAATATGGAGTCATATGCCCCACGTTATCGTCATAGCTGGCCCCAATGGTGCCGGAAAATCAACAACAGCACCGGCAATCCTAAAAGGTGCGCTTGGTGTCACTGAATTTGTCAATGCCGACACCATTGCAGCAGGTCTTTCGGCATTCAACCCGGAAAAGGCAGCTTTTCAGGCTGGCAGGGTCATGCTTGAGCGCCTGCGGCAGTTGGCAGCAGATCAGGAAGATTTTGCCTTTGAGACCACTCTGGCCAGCAAATCCTTTGCTCACTGGATTCAGACTCTTAAGCTTAAAGGCTACACTTTTCACCTATTCTATCTATGGCTCCCCTCCCCTGAATTTGCCATTGCCCGTGTTGTCGAGCGGGTCAGTATGGGGGGACATAATGTGCCGGAGGATACTATTCGTCGCAGGTACCATACTGGATTAAAAAATTTCTTTTCCATATATCAGCACCTTGCTGATACATGGCGCATCTATGACAACTCTGCACCTGGCTCCCCTCGCTTGCTATCAACCGGAGAACGTACTATAACTACAAATGTTGTTGATGTGCCGCTCTGGGAGTCGCTGAAAGGAATGTATCATGGCTGAGGCTGCAAAGAAGGATATCAGCAAAATTCTTGCTGAGGGTACCGAGATTGACGAGGCCGTAAAGCAGGCGGTACAGAAGGCGGTATTGCAGCATAAGCTAGCTGGTAATCCGATTGTCGGAATGAAGGACGGCAAGATGGTTTGGTTAAAGCCTGAAGAAATTCAGGGCTGATCTTTCGCATGTTAACGTACACCGTTTAAGGGGTTAGGCACAAGCCGGCCCCTTTTTTCGTGTATAACCATCCGTAAAACGTTACCGGGGAGTCAGGTGCAAATCTGGATTGATGCCGATGCCTGTCCACGGGTAATCAAAGAGATTGTGTTCCTCGCCTCGGAGCGGCTGAAACCGTCGGCCTGCTGATGGCCAAGAACAGCCTGACCAAACGTAACTCGCTCCTGATCCGTGGAAGGCGACCCGTCTAATGGCACTGCCGGCAAAAACGAGCCGCACAAATAACCTTGCAAATTGATGATTAAACCATTATTCTGCAAGGCATGTACAGAGAGCGACTACTTTCAAATCGCCTGATCAGGCTGACGCAGCATTTCCCGGTGACTGTGGTCAGCGGCGCCCGTCAGGTTGGCAAGACCACTCTGCTCAAACATCTGTTCCCCCACCATGATTACGTGGTCTTCGACGCCAGCCTCGACCTGGAAGGGGCTCGGCGTGATCCGGACCTATTTTTGCGTAACCACCCCTCACCGCTGATTCTTGATGAAATCCAGTACGCTCCCGAACTAGTTTCAGCCATCAAACGAATGGTTGACCGTTCGCCGGGCATTGCCGGCCAGTTTGTACTAACCGGATCGCAACAATGGCAGGTACTGAAGACTCTGGCAGAAAGCCTGGCTGGCAGGACCGCTTTTTTAGACCTGCAAAGTTTCTCGTTACAGGAACTGAGCAACTGCACCAACGGTTGGATGGCACAATGGCTGACCGCGCCGGAACAGTTTGTCCAGTGGAGCAAAAGTGGCAGCTATGCCGCCATCGATCTGAAAGACTGGCTCTGGCGCGGTGCTATGCCAGCTGTGCAGACATTGCCCGATGATCTGGTCATGGACTTCTGGGCCGGGTATCATCGCACCTACGTCGAGCGGGATGCGCGACTGGTTGGCGAGGTGCAGGATTGGCACGAATTCGGTCGCTTCATCGGCTTAATGACTGCCCTGACCGGGCAGGAGATCAACTACAGCCAACTGGGTCGCGAGATCGGCATTACTCCACAGACCTCCAGACGTTGGCTGCAGATACTGGAGGCCACCTACCAGTGGCACTCACTGTCGGCTTTCTCCGGCAACCCGGTCAAACGGGTGTCGTCAAAGTCAAAAGGACACCTGACCGATACCGGCCTGGCCTGTTACCATGCCCGACTTTCAACGCCACACATGCTGGCCTCCCATCCGCTTTTCGGGGCACTGTTTGAAACCGCCGTAGTGCAAGAGCTACGGAAACAGGTGGCTGCTACTGGTTCGACAACATCCTGGTATCACTGGCGGTCTGCCGGCGGCGCCGAAGTTGATCTGCTACTTGAAAAGGACGATACGCTCTATCCATTCGAATGCAAATTGACCAGCAATCCGTCAAAACGCGACGCATCGGGCATCAACGCCTTCAGGGCAGCCTACCCGAACCGGCGCATTGGCAAGGGCGCAGTCATCTGTGCCGTTGAGCGGCCACGCTGGATCAGCGAAGAAGTACTGGCAGTGCCCTGGAACCTGCTATAAACACTTTCTAAAGAGAACATAATGGCACTCCCATCAACCATATATCGTGTAACCATACAACTCTCAGACCTTGATCGCAGTATATTTGAGACGCTGCAAACCACCGTAGCCCGTCATCCCTCGGAGACCGAAGAACGTCTGGTGGCCAGGCTGCTGGCCTACACCCTGTTCTATGAAGAAGGGATCAGTTTCACCAAAGGGATCTGCGATGGGGATCAACCGGACCTCTGGACAAAGGCGATGGATGGACGGGTAAGCTCCTGGATCGAGGTCGGCCTGCCGGACCCGGACCGCCTGATCAAGGGAGCCAAGCATGCCGACCAAGTTTGGCTTTTGGCCTGCGGCAACGGCCTGCCGGCTTGGGAACGCCAGCACCTGGATAAACTGGCTCGCAGTCGCAACCTGACCATCGTCAGCATCGATCAGGCTTGTATCAATAAGCTGGTGGCTTCGCTGGAGCGGTCCATCAACTGGTCCGTCACCATCACCGAAGGCACCCTCTACCTGCAGGTTGCCGATCAGTCCTTGGAAATTGTGCCGCAGGTGATCCTACAGGATGGGCGCTTGGCACCCAACAGCTGACAAAAATCGTCAACACCGAATGACAAAGACACGACCGGGACAATCACTCCCCCTGAAAAGATCACACATACTACAATCATTTTAGAGACTTACAACAGTACAAGCACTTGGCTTTATGTTTGCATACGCACATATGAGGTATTGCATAACAAAATGCCGTTAGATTACCCTCCCGCACCTCTGAAAACCAACTTAGCCCTGCAATCAAGCACGGCACAACCGAAAGGAGAAGTGACAATGTTGAACAAAATCCGTAACCGTCAAGGCTTCACCCTGATCGAGCTTCTGATCGTCGTCGCGATCATCGGCATCCTGGCCGCCGTGGCCATCCCGCAGTTTGCTGCTTACCGCCAGCGTGGTTTCAATGCTGCCGCCGTTTCAGACCTAAAGAACGGTAAAGCCGCTGAAGAAGCTATGTTTAATGACAACGGTGGCTTCGGTAAATCGCAAGGTCCAGCTGGCGGTGAAACGTTACTTCTTGCAACCGCCGGTGTTGCCCCCGTACCAGCTACAGGCATCATCGGCCCCATGGTTGGTGCAACTGGAACTGTGCCTGGTGCAATGATTTCGGGACCAGATTCCCAAGGTGCTGCACGAGGTGTCGCTGTTTCAGTATCTAACGGCGTAACGTTAGTTGCAACCCTCGCTGCGATTGTTCCACCCGCATTATCATCAGCTTCCTACTCCATGGCATCAAAACACCTGCAGGGTAGCCGCGTATTCTCAACCGAGTCTGAAAACACCGCCGTTATGTTTGTCGAAAACACAGGCACCTTTGTTGGTCAAGCACTTTCGGCAACAGGTGCTGCCTATACCAGTGCCATAGTGGCAACCACCAACCTTGATGTTACCAACGCGACTCCTGGTAACGGCAACCCTGTTGCTAACTGGGCAGCAATGTAACTATCCGTTGTTTTATGCCTCACAAGAAAAGCCGGGGTTATACCTCGGCTTTTCTTGTAAATAGCTATCCTATCCAAGCATACACAGCACTCACGAGGGCTCCATGATTCGTTGTGAAAATGTCTGCAAGTCGTTTAAACCGGAACGAGGGAAAAAAATCATTGCTGTTGATGAACTTTCTTTGTCGGTTGCTAAGGGCGAAGTTTATGGCTGCATAGGTCCCAACGGTGCCGGTAAATCAACAACTATTAAACTACTGCTAGATCTGATTCGGCCAGACAGTGGCAGCATCAGCATCAATGACTTGCCTACCTCTAACCCAACATCACGCGCTTGTGTCGGCTATCTACCTGAAAATCCGTACCTGTACGATTTTCTCACTGCCAATGAATATCTTCATTATGCCGGTCGATTATCAAACATTAACGAATCAATTATTACCGAACGTAGTGCCCTACTGCTTGAGAAACTAAGATTGAACCAGGCAGCTAGTCGACGTATCAGTGGTTACTCCAAGGGGATGCAACAACGCACAGCTATTGCAGCCGCCTTAATTCATGATCCAGAGCTGGTGATACTTGACGAGCCGATGAGCGGTCTGGATCCGCTGGGCCGCAAGCTCATCTTCGATCTGATCGCAGAGCTGAAAAAAAAGGGAAAAACCGTATTCATATCCTCTCACGTGTTAACCGATATCGAACGACTCTGTGATAAGGTAGGTATCATCGTACAGGGAAGGCTGTGCTATGAAGGATTACTAACTGACCTTACCACCCCTTTGGAAGAGCTGTTCCTGCACGTAGTAGCTGAAGCTGGCGCAAATGAGGTGAAATGACATGCTACTGGCAATTATTCGGGTAACTTTTTGGGAAGGTCTCCGTAACAAGGCTATCTACGGGATTTCTCTACTGGCAGGTCTTATGATGGCCTTCACAGTGGTTTTAAGTGGTATGATCATGCGAGATGTTGGTAAGGTCGCCACCGACCTTACACTTTCTACCACGACCTTTGCAGCACTACTGGTGGTGCTGTTTGTAGGAATCACTATACTGGCCCGAGACATTGAACGTAAAACCGTTTATTTAGCCATGTCCCGCTCTATTTCGCGTTCTCGCTATGTTGTTGCGCGTTTCCTAGGTCTTGGCCTACTACAAACGCTAGTGCTAGCCCTGTTACTGATGGCATCGTTGTCAACCCTCTTATTGGTCAAACAGATGTACACTAGTTATTTTGGCACTGTTTCTTTTTTAATGGTGGCCGTTGCCCATTTATTCGTACTTATACAAATGCTGCTCCTATCCGCTCTGAGTATATTATTCTCCATGGTAGCTTCAAGCCCATTTGTCACTTTCATGCTTACAACCATCACCTGGCTAATTGGCTCCAGCACTCAAGAGGTAAAGCAGATGCTGGAATCCACAGATGCAGTTCAAATAGCACTCCCTACCACACTAATCATCAAATTAGCTTATTATTTGTTTCCCAATTTTGCCTTATTTGATCTCAAGGCAATTGCAGCTCACGGTCTTGCCGTCAATCTGCCAAAACTCGGCATCAGCCTAGTGTATGGACTTGGCTACAGCGTGGCGGTGTTGTCGTTGGCAATTATTCTCTTTAAACGTAAGGAGTTGGTTTGATGAGACATTTGTCTGCCCTCAAACCCTGGATAACGCTATGTGCAGGCATCATTATCTATCTAATGATGTTACCGATGGCTACAGTAGAAAAACCACGACACGAACAACTTTTTACCCTTCCACCAAAGGTTTTACGGGTAATGTCGTTTCAGTTTAAAGAAGCTGCTGCCGATATTTCCTTCTTAAACGCATTGGTCTTTTTGGGAAGTACCCGGACACAGCCAAAAACACACCTCTACCTGCCAGAACAGTACAACTGGATTCACAACACATTAAAAAACTCAGCGAGTCTCGACCCCTACTTCCTTGATCCATATAATTTGATGAATTCTTCCCTGATCTGGGACCGTTACAAATTGGCAGAGGTCAATGAGCTGATTGCATCGGGAGCAGACAAACGTGATTGGGATTATCTATTAGCCTACTATGCCGGATTTAATTACTATTATTTCCTCGACGACGGTGACAAATCATTCAGTTATCTTACAGAAGCCTCAAAACGTTCCGCGGGCAACCCGTTTTTCGACAATTTAGCTGCTCGGGTAGCTTACAAGGCAAGCAAAACTGAGCTGGCCATTGCATATCTCGAACAACAGATACATCAGGCAGAACTTGAAGGACGCTTGTATTCTACAGAACCGATCAAACGTCGATTAATGATTCTTAAAGAAATCCGTAAAATTGAGCTTGCGGTTGAATCATATAGAGGACTGTTCGCTAGAACTCCAGCAAATATTCATGAACTTGTGTCTCTCAAACTGTTGGCATCAATCCCTGATGAACCGAGAGGCGGCAGTTTTTACCTTGATCCCGACGGCAGGGTCCGATCCACCAAAGACTTAAAGTAGCCTCAAAATGAAAGGGCCTATCCTCTACTGAAGATAGGCCCTTGTTTTGTTCATTTCCGCTATCTGTGCAAGATCACCCCGCTTGCGTTTGCATGAAAAATGCAGTAGCATCGATTTCAGGAGGTGTGCTATGCCATCATTACAAGTCAGAGAACTGCCTGAAAACATTTATCTTCAGCTCTGTCAAGAGGCCGAGAAACAGCATCGATCTATAGCACAACAGGCGGTTGCAATTCTTGCCCGTGGTCTTAATCAGGAGCTTGACCCCAAATCACGCCGGGGAGCGCTGCTGGCAAAGATTAATAGCAACCCGATCAAGCTGAATGCAGTGCCGGCTGTTGATCCGGCACAACTCATCAGAGAAGATCGCGAACGATGATTACGATTCTCGATGCCAGCGCCGCGATTGCTCTTGCGATGAATCTTCCTGAGTCGACAAGGTTTCAACCGAATATCGACTCATCCGATCTGGTACTAGCCCCGGATATCTTTGTGGCTGAAGTAGCAAATGCGACGTGGAAATACGTTCGTGCCGGGATTATTGATGCAGATCAGGGTAGAACCGTTCTTGAGCGTGCGGTAGGCCTTGTTGATTCGTTTGAACCAGGGCAGATGCTGTACAAGGAAGCATTTGCCGTCTCGGTTGACTATCAGCATCCGGTGTACGATGCCCTTTATCTGGTTTTAGCCCGCAGACATGCTGGTGTTCTGGCAACACTTGATACGCGTTTGGCTGAGTTGGCATCGAAATTACACATCAGGTTGGTGCAATAATCTGACCGGAGAGTTTGGGGCCTTGCAGTTTTGATAGGCGTCCAAAATTGACCCACCTCACCCTGCCCTCACCATGTCCGCTGTATGCAGGAGACTACACCTGCGGAGGTTTAAAAGGCTGCCCTGCAGCTGTTAAACGAACTGCCATTAAAAAATAACGATAAATAAAATTGACAAAAAGCCGTATTAAACAAATAATAATTAACATTATGGGCAAAAAGACTATTACCATCTATCCGTCAGCAGCTAAAGAGCTGATCTCGTTGGGACAACGCCTCAGGGATGCCCGTTTGCGCCGCCGTTTTTCCATGGAGACGGTTTGCGTCAGGGCGGACATATCACGCCCTACACTCTATAAAGCGGAAAACGGCGACCCATCCGTTGCCATGGGTATCTATGTGCAGATACTACGAGTCTTAGGACTGGTGGAAGATTTGGGGCTGCTGGCCAAGGAAGATCTGCTGGGCAGACGACTCCAGGATGAGGCGCTACCCCACCGCAAAAGGGCTCCTAAAAAGACACTCCAAACAGGCGGATCGGATGGCTAAAAGAACGCAAGGCGAACAGGTATGGGTCTGGCTTGACGATCCATCGTTTGGGCCTTTGCAGCGCATCGGCACCTTATGCCGTGGCGACCGGGGAAGTGTGCGTTTTGCCTATGATCCGGCCTGGCTGAGGCAGGCACATGCTTTTCCCCTTGATCCTGAACTTGACCTGACTGCTGGCGAGTTTTTTCCGGGCAACGCCAACTTCGGCGTGTTTATGGATTCCTGCCCCGACCGCTGGGGACAGACCCTGATGAAACGCAGGGAGTCAGTTGAGGCACGGGAGCAAGGGCGCACACCGCGAGTTCTGGGGGCCTGGGAATTCTTACTGGGGGTGCAGGACTGTACCCGCATGGGTGCACTCCGGTTCACCCGTCCTGACGAAAATAATTTTCTGGCCAATGAAGCGCTTTCAGCGCCGCCGATTGCCCGGATTGCCGAACTACAAGCGATTGCCTTTGAGCTGACCAAGAAGAAGCAGGATGATCTTGGCGCCATCAAAGAATGGCTGAGGGTACTGGTGGCGCCAGGCTCATCTCTTGGCGGCGCACGCCCGAAAGCTAATCTGGTGGATGAAGAAGGCAGTCTCTGGATCGCCAAGTTCCCGTCGTCTGATGATGATTACGATGTTGCAAGCTGGGAAATGCTGGTACAGCAACTTGCGAAGGAATGCGGCATCACGGTGCCGGCTTCCCGGCTGATACGGATCGGCAATGGTTACCATACGTTTATGGTGAAGCGATTTGATCGGGTCGGCGCCACCAGGCGTTTCTTTGCGTCAGCGATGACTATGACCGGGCATCAAGATAGTGAAGATGCCAGCTACCTGGAGTTAGCCGAGTTTATTGCCACCTGGGGCGAAACTGCTGGAATTGCCCATGATCTTGAAGAGCTTTTCAGGAGAGTGGTTTTTAATGTTGCCACTGCTAACCGTGACGACCATCTGCGCAATCACGGTTTCATAAGAACCCCGGCCGGCTGGCGACTTGCACCGGCCTTTGACATGAACCCGTCATTTAAAAAACAAGAACATACACTGAGCCTTGATCTCTATACTCGTGAGCCGGATCTGGCAGTTGTGCTGAAAACTGCGGAGTACTACCGGCTCAGCAAAACCAAGGCAGAAGAGATTATCGCCAACGTCTGCAACGTGATTGAAGGATGGCGTACCCATGCCAAACGGCTTGGTTTGTCAGCCCACGAACTATACGAGGCCCAGCACCTTTTCCACTGCAGACCATAAGTTCTTCTGTTGTTTAAGCAAGGGTTTGCTGTGGTGTCCTTTCCGACAGCAATGCGCCGCGATTGCTCTTGCGATGAATCTTCCTGAGTCGACAAGGTTTCAACCGAATACGCTAATCAGGCAGTAGCCGTTGAACTCATACAGACATAGTTTCCGTCACTCCTACATTCCAGGCGGCCAGCATCCGGTTTCCCACGTCCCGAAATGCAGGGTGTTCTTCAGTGTAAGCAGACAGCATGCCCCGGGTATCGTTGACGCCGTCCGCACACTTTTCGAATATCTGGCCTATTTTTCCCACCGGCAAGGCAAGGTGCGCTATCGCGAATTTTTCCAGCAGCTTTCTGTTCCACCATTTTTTGGTTCCTGCAAGCGAGAGCGCTGGAACGTCTTGAGCGATGTAGGCCACCGTTGTCACCAGGTCATACGCCGGTGCCAGGTGGACTGACTGGCCGGGATGCTCATACAGCACGCCGAAGTTTTTCAGATGGGCATCTCCATTTCGAAGCATGCAGGAAAGCACAAGCGAGGCAAAAAACTGCTCGCGGGCTGTCTGCAGAAATTCACCCGACACGAAATCCTTGATCGAACGCGCCACCCGTTCGTAGCTGCTGGCGTATTTCTGGGCAGTGCCCAAGGCCTGCAGGGAACAGACATCCTCAAAACCGAGGGCGTGCCCGTCAGCCGTCAGATCAAATCGCTTCATCACAAACAGACCGCCATTGGCGGAAAGATGGAATTCCGGCACCGGCAGTCCGGCGCGTTTGGCGGCGGTCATGCAAAAGAATTCATTGGTCGCCAGCTGCGGATAATCCGCTCCCCATGATTTAACGATATAACCACCCACAGCAGCGCTTCCCCGCTCAGCTGCATCCAGCATGACTTTCGGTTGCACGCCGGATATACCGGAACGGAGTGCATATTTTGCCACCAGATCATGAAAAAGCTCTTCGGTATCCGGATAGGACAACAGATCATCCAGGGATTCAGCAGATTCTACAATGCCGGGTGCCATATCCCCTGGCAGAGAGAAGCGGTTACGACCGATCTGATTTCCGCCAGTAACCCGAAGTATGGTCAAGTCATCTTCCCCAACCAACTTGGCAATGGCTCGTCGAATAGCCTCAAGCAGGGCGCCTTCAGGCAGATTCATCTGAAAAATCGGGTGCAGATCGCGACTTAGCCAGCTTTCCAAACGCACCGGCATGGTAAGCGACACCTGGGCATCGGGAGAGATTGCAACCTGATCGTAGGCAAACACATACTGCTTCTGATCAGGCGTCTTGTCCAGGAGTCCGGCCCGGAGATCAGCCGCCCAGACAGCCAGTGTCGTGGCGCTCATTGTTCACCTCGCAGCTCATCCAACGTCGGCGGCACACCTGCTGGCCGTACCCGAAGCTCAAGGTCTAGGTACTCCAGGACTCTGATCAGCTTGCGTACGCCAATTTCCTGAACGGTTCCCGATTCGATCTGGCTGATGGTAGTACGGCTCATCGCCAGATCCTTTGCCAGTTTTTCCTGGGAAATCTTCCTGCGCTTGCGTTCTTTGCGTATGTCGTCACCGATTTCGAAAAGCATAATTGAACTATATACGAAACATAATCCAGATAAAAGTGAATTTTGTTTTGCATGAAAAACATTTTAAAGCACGCCAATAGATCAGTGTCAATTTACTTAGCTTGTGTCCGGTGTAACTGTGCAGTACAGTTTCTCATCTTATCACCGTTGACACGCTACTAATCGGGATACCCCATGGCGCTACTATCTTGCAGGCTTTCACTATGCTTGCTTATTCTCTGGCTGGCTCAACAGGTATCTGCTGCGGTCTGGGCCGCTGACTGTCCACCATTGACCACCGACGTCGCCAGTACCCGCATCCAGAAACTGAGCAGCGAGATAAAATATCACAATGTGTTGTATTACGAAAAGAACGCTCCAGAGATCAGCGATGCCGCCTATGACCGCCTGTTTTCCGAACTGAGGATCCTTGAAAGCTGCTTCCCCGCGCTGGCAGCTACTGATTCACCAACCCGTACCGTGGGCGCGGCTGTTAGCGGAGTAACGCCAAAAATCCGGCATGAGACGCCGATGCTGAGCCTGGCATCAGCGACCGGACCGGAGGCGGTGGAAAGGCTGCTGCAGAGAATCTGCGGTAAGGGCGGCACTGCGCCCCTGCTGGTGCAGCCCAAGGTGGACGGTCTGCCGGTGGAGCTGGTGTATCTGGATGGAAAGCTGGTTTCTGCCGCCACCCGTGGTGATGGACGTTTGGGCCAGGCGGTAACGGAGCGGGTCAGGTCGATTCAGGGGATTCCGCTGCAGTTGACCGGCTCGTTTCCGGCGCGGGTGGTGGTACGGGGCGAGGTGTATACCGATCTGGCGACATCATCGTCAGCTCCACCACACTATGCCACACCACGCCATCAGGCCGCCGGAACGCTGCTGGCCGGCACTCCAAATCCTGCATTGGTGGCAGTGTTACGCTTTTTCCCCTTCGAGCTGGTGCAGGCCCAGGAATGTTGTGGTGTTTTGACCGATAGCGCGGCGCTGCGTCTGCTGAAAAGCTGGGGACTACCGGTGAGGCCTGAACTAACAACACAGGCAGCAAACCTGAACGGGGTACGGGCCGTATACCAAGCGATGCTGGCAGAGCGCCAAAAATTACCCTTTAGCGCAGACGGGATTGTGGTGAAGGTGGATGAGCTTGCCCTGCGCGGGCGGATGGGCGCCGGGAGTCGTGAACCACGCTGGGCTGCGGCCTGGAAATTTCCTCCGGCTACCGCTGTCACCACGGTGCGGGAGATCCGCTGGCAGACCGGGCGCACCGGACGCCGCACCCCGGTGGCGCTGCTGGAACCGGTGAGCATCGGCGGCATCCGCGTCAGCAGGGCATCGTTGCATACAAAATCTGAGGTTAAGCGGTTGGGCATCACGGCTGGAGATCAGGTAGTGGTTGCACTGGTGGGTGATGTGATTCCACGGATCATTGCAGTAGACAAACCTGAAGCCGCAGCCGACTGCCGGAGCAAGGCTGCGCGCACGCAACACGATATACAGTGATGGCGATCTGTAGCGGGTGCAGGTCCCCGGAAGTGTCCCTGCAACAAAACAAAAGGGGTTAGCCAATTTGGCTAACCCCTTGTTTTTAAATGGTCGGAGCGATACGATTCGAACGTACGACCCCCTGCTCCCAAGGCAGGTGCGCTACCAGGCTGCGCTACGCTCCGAAAGATGAATTGTATAGCACGACACCTGCCGGAATGGCAAGCGATACTCGTTATTTTTCCTCAAGCCGCCCGCTCCAGACCGGATCCCAGGAAAATTGGCGGCGCAGGTGTTCCTCGGGGTTTTGACGATAAAACTCTTCCTCGCTGAAGGCAAAACGATAGGTCTGCAGGTAGTCCATCAGCAGTCGGTGGGCTTCGTTCAGGCGCCGGATCATCTCCGGGTCGCTGGCGCCGTGATCGGGATGGAACTGTTTTACCAAGGCACGATGCCGTTCCTTGATACGCCGGATAGTGAGCAGATCGTTCTCATGCAATCCGAAAAGATGCAGTGCATCCTTCAGCTCTTGGTAGGTCATGGCCCTGCCGGAAAGGCGCCAGTTGCGTCCAGTGTGATGAAACGACGCAGTGCAGCGGTGATCCCTGCGGCATCAAGCCCGTAGATGGACCGTAATTCATGCTGCTCGCCCTGCTCTATGTACTGATCAGGATAGCCCAGCCGCAGCACCGGCACGCCGCTGATCCCCTGCTCTTCCAGCAGCTCCAGCACTGCGGTGCCGAATCCGCCTTGCAGGACGTTTTCTTCCACCGTCACCAGGCGTCCGAAGCGCTGCGCCAGGGACTGGATCAATTCCCGATCCAGCGGTTTGACAAAGCGGGCATTGACGACCGTCATATTGATCCCTTGGCTGGCCAACGCTTCTGCCGCATCATAAGCCGGCATCACCATACTGCCCAGGGCCAGCACGACACCATCGCCCCCCTCGCGGATCAGTTCAGCCTTGCCGATAGGCAGTATTTTCAACTCCTGCTCCAGCGGCACGCCATAACCGTTGCCGCGGGGATAGCGCACCGCCACCGGCCCCTCATGGTCAACAGCAGTTTTAAGCATGTGCTGCAGCTCATTCTCGTCCTTGGGGGCCATCAGGGTCAGATTCGGCAAATGACGCAGATAGGAGAGATCGAAGACGCCATGATGGGTCGGGCCGTCATTGCCCACTACGCCACCACGATCCAGGGCAAATACCACCGCCAGGTTCTGCAGACAGACATCATGCATCACCTGATCATAGGCCCGCTGCAGGAAGGTGGAGTAGACCGCGAAGACCGGCTTCTTGCCTTTAGCGGCCAGGCCGGCGGCAAAGGTGACACCATGCTGTTCGGCGATGCCGACATCGAAAAAACGGTCCGGGTGCTGGGCGGCAAAGCTGGTCAGGCCGGTGCCGTCCGGCATGGCGGCGGTGATGGCCACCACCCGTTCGTCTTCCTCTGCCAGCCGGGCCAAGGTGTTGCCAAAGATAGCGGTGTAGGAGGCCGCTCCGCCCTTCCCTTTCAGCACCTTGCCGGTCTCGATCTCGAACGGCCCCACGCCGTGGAACAAGGACGGATTTTCCTCGGCCGGCTTGTAGCCCTTGCCTTTGGTGGTCAGCACATGCACGAGCACGGCGTTATTCAGTTTTTTAACCCGTTCCAGCGTTTCTGTTAAGAGCGGCAGATCATGGCCGTCGATCGGCCCGATATACTCGAAGCCAAAGGCCTGAAACAGCATAGCCGGGGTAAAGAGTCCCTTGAAGGACTGCTCGGCCCTGCGGGCCAGCTTGAGAACGTGCTGCCCCATACCGTCTTTGGCATCTTTGAGGAACAGTTCGGCCTCGCGCTTGATCTTATGGACGAACTCGCTGCTGGAGGTGCGGGACAGGAAACCGGACAGGGCTCCCACGTTCTCGGCGATCGACATCTCGTTATCGTTTAAGACCACCACCAGATCGCGGTTGAGATGGCCGGCATGGTTGAGGGCCTCATAGGCGATGCCGCCGGTCATGGAGCCGTCGCCGATCACCGCCACCACCTTGTTGCTACAGCCGGACAGATCTCTGGCAACAGCATAACCAGTGGCGCCGGAGATGGAGGTTGAGGAGTGGCCCACCTCCCAGACGTCATGTTCTGATTCGCAGCGTTTGGGGAAGCCGCTGATGCCGTGTAAAGTGCGCAGGGTGTGGAAGCTATCGCGACGGCCGCAGATGATCTTGTGGGCATAGGCCTGGTGCCCCACGTCCCAGATCAGCTTATCTTGCGGTGAATGAAAGACGCGGTGCAGGGCGATGGACAGCTCCACCACCCCCAAACTGGGTGCCAGATGGCCACCGTTTGCGGCGCAGGTCTCAATGATCAGCTGCCGCAGTTCTGCCGCCACCTCAGGCATGTCTGAGGCGGACAGCTGCCGCAGATCTTCGGGATCATTGATCTGATGCAGGATAGACATGGCGTTAGTTTTTCCGTTCCACGATGTACCTGGCAATCTCACGCAGGGGTTCGGCCTCCGCCCCAAAACTGGCCAGGGCGTTCAGGGCCTCATCCATCATTGCTGCAGCCTCCTGCTTGGCGGCGGCCAGCCCCATCACCGCCGGATAGGTGGCCTTGCCACGGGCCTCGTCGCTGCCGGCATCCTTGCCGATCTCTTCCGTCGTGCCCTCGATATCCAGGATATCGTCGGCGATCTGGAAGGCCAGACCAGCTGCCTCACCATAGCGACGGATGGCGGCCAGTTGTTTTTCGTCGGCGCTACCCAAGAGCGCTCCGGCCACCACCGAGGCCTTGATCAGGGCGCCGGTCTTGTGGGTGTGGATGTACTGCACCGTAGGCAGATCCATCTCCGGCTGGCCTTCACTCTCCATATCCACCACCTGCCCCCCCACCATGCCGTAGGAACCGGCGCAGGTGGCAATCTCGCTGATCACCGCCATCCGGGCGCCAGCATCGACACCGGCGCTAAAGGCCGGGTTGGCCATCAGCTTAAAGGCCTCGGTCAACAGGCCGTCACCGGCCAGGATGGCGATCGCCTCGCCAAACACCTTGTGGTTGGTGGGACGTCCGCGCCGGAAATCGTCATCGTCCATGGCCGGCAGGTCGTCGTGAATCAGCGAATAGGTATGGATCATCTCCATGGCACAGGCCGCCGGCATGGCCCTTGCGATGGCGCCGCCAACCGCCTCGCAGGCCGCCAGCAGCAATACCGGACGGACCCGCTTGCCGCCGGCAAAGATCGAGTAGCGCATCGCCTTGTGCAGGTTCTGGGGACGTTCCTCCTCCGTGGGCAGGTACTGATCCAGAGCAATATCCACCAAGGCAATCTTTTCTTTCAGATATGCTTTCAGGTCCATGGGCGCCCTTTCTTAGTCGTCCTCTTCGTCACCGGCGCCAAACGGTTCCCTCTTGAAGGAACCATCACGCTGTTTGATCAGCATCTCCACCTTGCGTTCGGCCTCATCCAGCTTCCGGGCACAGAAGGCGGCATGCTTGACCCCTTCCTCAAAGGCCTTGATGGAGTCATCCAGTGGCAGGGTGCCCCCCTCCAGTTTACGCACGACCTCCTCCAGCTTTTTGAGTGAGGTCTCGAATTTTTCTGCAGCCATCATGGCCCCCCGGGGAAAAGTGAACCGATAGTATACGTGTTAGAGCTGTCGCGTCAACTGGCGGCTGCCAGCGGATGCTGGTGGCTGCGCCCCAGTCGCTTGATCATCTTCCACAAGGGACCACGCACCTTGAAGATCCGCATCGCCTCCAGCATGGCAGGACTGACGTTGACCTCCAGCCCCGGCACGATCCAGTTTTTACGCTGCATCGCCTCACTCGTCACCAGCTCGGCCAGCCGCTCACCGATGGCAGGCGCCAGGTAAAAAACCGGCTGCACCAGATCGGTTTCAGCGGTGATGATGCCCTCGGCCAGGGCCGTCTGCGCCAGCTGTGTGCCAGGGTAGATCCGGATGCCGGTCATGGCGATCACGGCAGTGGGGGCCAGTTCGTCCATCAGCCCGAAGCTCTCCAGCACGGTCTGCTCGGTCTCCCCCGGGCCGCCAAACAGCATATAGTGGGCAAAATCCAGACCGGCGGCCTTACAGAGCTGCGAGGCTGTACGCACCTGCTCGACGCTGAACGATTTACCCAGGTTGTGCAGCATGGCCGGCGAGCCGGATTCGGTGCCGAACTCAACTGCGTCGCAGCCGGCCTGTTGCATCAGCTCCAATAATTCCGGGGTAATAAAGCCGGGGTTGATGAAGGCCGACCAGTTGACCTTGAGCCCAGCCGTGATCATCGCCTGGCACAGCTGCTCGGCAAACCGGGGCGGATAGTTGAAGATATCATCCACAAAGTAGACGTAATCCACGGCGTGGTCAGTCACCAGCCCCTGCAGTTCTGCAATGATCTCGGCCACCGGACGCAGCCGCATCCGCTGCCCTTCCAGGAGCGGATAGGTACAATAGACACAACTGAAGGGACAGCCCCGCTTGGTCTGCAGGTTGGCCATGCCCCCTTCCTTCAGGTAGCGGGCCACATCAAACAGCTGGCGATCAGGGCTGCCGATGGTCTCCAGCGGCAGCGGCGGCAGAAAGGTCGCTCTGCCCGGCAGCACCACCCCCGGCAGCGCTGCCGGATCACCGCCCGTGCCGAGGCAGTCCAGCAGACGAGGTAACAGCTGCTCCCCCTCCCCCACCAGGCCGTAATCGGCACCACAGTGGGCCAGAATCTCCACCGGCATCAACGAATAGCCGGAACCGCCCAGAATCACCGTAGCCTTACCCCTGCAGGCCGCCACCACCTCGCGCAGCGCATCCAGATAGCTGACACTGCCGGGCCAGGTGACATTATCCAGGTTGCGCAACGAGATCACCACCGCGTCGGGTTGCTGATCGGCCAGGGCCGCCGTGACGGCTTCATGGGGATCAGCCTCGAAACAGAGGTCCAGAGCGGCCAGCTGATGGCCGGCCTGTGTAAGGGGTTCGGCCAGGAAGGCCAGTCCGATCGGAAAGACCGGATAGGGCGACCGTTCGCGGTTGGCCGAGATCAGCAGTAGCTTCATGACGCCTCCCCTCGAGCCCAGCGCTGCAGGGCAACCACCCGCTCTGCCACCGGCTCCGGTAAACGGAACTGCAGCGTACCGTCAAGATCGGTCAGGGCGTGCACGGTCCGACCGCTGGCCAGACGACTGCCGTCAGGGGCAATAATCTCACTGCTGAAGATCAGCTGGGCTGTTTCGCAGGGTTCCAGGGTCGTACGGATGGTAAGGGAATCATTGCAGCGGGCCGGGCGCAGGTATTTCAGATCAAGCTGTACCACCGGTCCCAGGAAGCCCAGCTCGACCAGCTGGAACGGATCCAGCCCGAAGCGACGGGCCAGGGCCATCCTGCCGATCTCCAACCAGCCCACATAATGGCCGTGCCAGGCCACCTGGTAGGCATCCACCTCGTTAAAGCGTACGGTGATGGTTGTCTCATCCCAGGTCATACTGCCGCCTCCGTATCGATCCAGCGGTTAAATTTGGTCAGGGCCTGGCCGCTGCCCACCTCGATGCAGCGATCAAAGCCGGTGGCCCGCAACTGCCGCCAGGTCCACTCCCAATAGACCGGCTGCAGCAACTCATCCACCACAAAGGTTGGTATGCGCTCGGCAGTCAGCCGGGTTTGGGTGACATGCTCCACCAGCGGAATAGACGGTTCCTGAAAACGGTAGTCTGCCACGATGGTGGTCAGCTGATCACTGATCGCTGCCAGCAGGGGGGTGTGCAACGGCGCCTCGCAGGGGAACTGGCTGACCGAAAAGGCGCCGGTGGCCCGACAGGCGGAAAGCGCGGCCTCAATCCCTGCAGCTGGGCCGGCCAGCAGGAAGTGGCTGGAGGTGTTGTAGTTGGCAACAAATACACCTGCCTCAGCAGCGGCCTGCTCAACGGCAGCCTGCCCGATACCGATGGCGCAACCCAGGGCGTACTGCTGTTGAGCGCCCATGGCGGCCATACAGCCACCGATCCGGCAGGCCAATTCAAGGGCATCGCCCTCGTCAATGCTGCCGCTGGCCGCCAAGGCAGCGTAGAGGCCGAGTGAATGTTCCGCAATCAGATCGGGCTGCACACCCTCACGACGCAGGCGCCGGGCCCGGTACAACGACAGGGCCACCCCATACAACTGCAGCATGGTGTGCGGGCTGAGCACAGCTCCAGCCACCGCCTGGTGGTTGATCAGGTCATAGCCGCAGCGCTCACGGCACAGACGGTCAATGGCCAACAGGTCGTTGTCCTCCGGCAGCAGCGTCTCGCGCTGTAACGGTTGCCCCGGAAACAGCCAGAGGATCATGGCGCCTTTTTCTCCTGTCCGTAAATGCCGCCGCGACGGAGGATGTTGTACAACAGGTTGACCCCCTTGCCGGGGCTCTGCATGACACGGCCGGCTATGGCCGGCCAACGGTAGGCCTCACGCCGCGCATCATGCCAGCCCTGGTACAGGCGCTCAGGTGACATCAGTTTGGGGCGATAGACCACTTGGCCGTGGTCATAGCGTTGCCAGTCGGTGTGCAACAACCGCCCTTCCTGTTGGAACTGACTGAATAAAGCGGTGCCCGGATAGGGGGTCAGGATATGGAAGGTGGGCAGACTGACGGCACAGGTCTCCAGGTAGCGAACCGTCCGCTCGAAGATTCCTTCGTCATGGTCGTCAAAGCCGAAGATCACCGAACCCTCCACCACCACACCGGTGTCACGGATCCGCTTGATCAGATCGGCCTGGGGGGTGTTGCCGGCGGTCTTGGGGTGATTGGCGTACTCGCCATCGGCCGATTCGAGGCCCACAAAGATGCCGACACAGCCCGAATCCGCCAGCAGGCGCACCAGATCAGGATCTTCGGCAAAGCGCAGGTTGGCCTGCCCGCCCCATTTGAGCCCCATGCCCACCATGCCTTGCAGGATCGGCTTGGCGCGTTGCGGGTCACCCAGGATGTTGTCGTCCAGGAAGACCATCAGGCCAGGCTTGAAGGTTCTCAATTCTGCCAGCACATCCTCGGGATCGCGGTAGCGGAAGGTGCGGCCAAAATGGGGAGTGACGGTACAGAAAGGACAGTTGTAGGGACAGCCGCGGCTGGCCTGGGTGGTTCTGGTGGTCAGATACTGGCGGGGCTCCAGAAAATCGGTACGCGACCAGGGAATGTTCAGCTGGTTGCCTTCGGGCAGCTGTTGGTAGAAACGCTGCAGCCGCCCCTGCTGCAGATCGTCAAGCAGGCCGGCCCAGACCGGTTCGGCCTCTCCCAGCACCACGCTGTCGGCATGGCCAATCGCCTCATCGGGCAGCACTGTGGGGTGGATCCCCCCCAGCACCACCGGCACACCACGCTCGCGAAAGCGATCGGCGATCTGGTAGGCCCGCACGATCTGGTGGGTCATGGCGGTGATCCCCACCAGGTCGTAATCACCGTTATAATCGATCTGCTCCTGCACCTCATCGGCCAACAACACCTCCCACTCGGGAGGGGTAGCGGCAGCCACCTGCTTGAGCGCCAGAGGGGGCAACTGAAACCGTTTGACCCAGCCCAGCTTGTGGCTGGCCGGATAGACCAGCAGCAGACGCGGCCGGCGGCTCACAGGCTTGGTCGCTTTCTGCGGATGGCCGAGCGGAAGCCGATATTCATCGGCCCAAAGACCTGCACCGAACGGTGCAGTTTGCCGATACGCCGCCAGATGGAGCCCAGCGAGTAGAAGGAACGGCAGATCTGGTCGTAGCCGTCCTGCAGTTCTTGCACGCTCATGCCACGGGGCTCAAAGGTGACATGCTCCATGTCGTAATCCTGCCAGTTGTTGCTGATGATGCGCCCCTCCGCCTCCAGTCGGCGACGAACGGCGGTGCCGGGATAGGGGGTCAGGATCGGGAAGATGGCCGCCTCGAGACGGGCATCTTCACAAAAACGGAGGGTCTGCTCAAACACGGCCGGGGTATCACCGTCGCAGCCCATCACGAAAGAACCGAGGATGCCGATGCCGTGGTCTCGAAACTGCTGGGCATAGGCCTTGAACGAGTCGGCCCGGTTGGTAACCTTGCCCATGGCGGCCAACGACTCCTGGTTCAAGGATTCGAAACCGACAAACATCCCCACACAGCCTGATTCGCCAGCTGCCTTGAGCAGTTCTTGGTCCTCGGCGAAGTCGATCGGGGCATGGGAGAGCCATTTGATCCCCATCCCCTTCATCCCGGCAAACAGCGGCAGGGAGTACTTCCGGTCAGCCACGATGTTGTCATCCACAAAAAAGACAAACGAATTGACCTTGCGCAGCTGTTCAAGCTCGGCCAGCACCTGCTCCACCGGCCGTTTGCGGTACTTGCGGCCATAGAAGGCGGTTACCGAACAGAACTCGCAGTCAAAGGGGCAGCCGCGAGTGGTCTGGATGGTGTTGGTGAAGAAATGACCCGAGCCTTTGAAGATCTCCCTGCGGGCCACCGGGATCAGGCTGGTGTCGATCAGTCCGTCGGCCCGGTAGCTGCGTTGCAACCGCCCGGCCTGAAAATCGGCCAGCAGTTGGGGCCAGGCCAGTTCGCCCTCTCCCACCACGACACTATCCACATGTTGCAACGCCTCATCCGGCAGGTTGCTGGCATGAAAACCGCCCATCACCACCGTCTTGCCCTGGGCCCGAAAGGCGTCGGCCAGCTGATAGGCCCGGGTAGCCTGGGCGGTCATGGCGGTCAGGGCGATCAGATCGGCATCGGTGTCGAAGGGGGTCTGGCGGATGGCGTCATCGTGGAAGGCCACCTCCCACTCGGGAGGAGTCACTGCTGCCAGGGCAGCCAGCGACAGGGTGGGAAACTTGAAGCCGAGTTCACCCCACAACCGTCCTTTGGGCCAGCCTGGCGAGAGAAAGAGAATCTTCATCGAACGTCCCGGACTTATTGACGGTTTTAAGCAATAAAGGCAGCCATGGCGCGAGCCGAGGCAAACACCTTGCTGCCGGTGGCGGCGTCGGGCACCACGACGCCAAACTCCTTCTCCATGGCCACCACCAACTGCAGGGCATCGATGGAATCCAGCCCCAGACCTTCGCCAAACAACGGCGCATCACTGTCAATCTCATCGGGAGACATCCCCTCGATCCGCAGGGCGTCGATGATCATCTGCTTGACCTTGCCAACCAATTCTTCAGACATAGCTTATTCCTTTGCGTGAGTAGTCCAGAACCTAAAAAAATTGTACCACTGGTCGGGATACTGACGGATGTAGTGTTCAAACACCGCCGCCAGGCGAGTCATCCCCTGCTGCACCACCTCCCGGTTGTGGCCGTGGCGGGCAGAAAAAAAGATCGCCTCCTCCATCAGGGTAGCATAGCGCCCATCATCCTCCAGCACCACAAAGACCGGAATCACCGGCGCACCGGTGGCCAGGGCCAGGTGGGCAGCACCGGCCGGCAAAGCGGTGGGACGGCCAAAAAAGGGCACCGTGACGGTATTGGATGAACCGTCGCGGTCGCCGATCAGGCAAACGATCTCATTCCTGCGCAGGGCATTGACCGCCTCGATGATCGCCAGGGGCGAGGTGTCGTCGCGATCCACGTAGATCACGCCGATGCCCCGCTCTTCACGAATCTGCCGCCGTTGCTCGTTGACCTGCTCGTCGGGCTCACGGTAGGTCAGCACATTAACCCGGTAGCCCAGGTCGGCCAGCCCCAGCCCCCCCAACTCCCAGGTACCCAGGTGGGGCGAGATCAGTATCGCGCCGCTACCGGCAGCCAGGGCTGCCTCCAGCGGTTCGGGATTACTGCGGCGACCGATCAGGGCCTGCAGCCGCTCGCCCCGCAGGCGGGACATCAGCACCAGATCACACCAGTTGCGGCAGAACTTGTACATGGAGGACAACAGCAGCAACTCGACCTGCCGACGACCGGTGACCACCCGCAGGTTGTCACGCTGCCCACGCCGCTGACGGCCCGCCAGCAGGTAGGAAAACAGTCCGGCCAGTGCAGCAAAGGGCGGCACCAGCCAGCGGGGCACCAAACGGGTGAATAACGCCAACAGCGCCAGGTTCGACTTGCTGTACAGGGCCATTGTGCTTACTGCTTACCGCTGTTCCGTTGCCGCACCGGATGCTCCTTGAATTCGTCATCCCAGGCTCGATCGGCGATCTCGCCATAGCTACGGGCGTAGTCGTCCATCCGGTCGGCCAGGCTGGTGAAGATCGCATCGGCCCCTTCATGGGTCGGGTAGGCCCCTTCACTCTGGAAGAACTCGCGACCGTAGTCGGGATGATCGATCAGCATACAGGGCCGCAGCAGGTTGTCGTGTTCACCCTGTTTCTCCCGGATCTTGCGGAACAGGGGCGAGCCCAGGGCCTCCTTGAGGCTGGCACGACGGATGTTGTCCACTGCAAAATGGCAGAATACGCAGGGCTCGATGTCGCCATTGGCATTCACATGGATGTATTTACGCCCGCCGGCGATACAGCCGGAGATAATCGGGCCGTCGTTCCAGAAATCAATGAACAGCATCGGACGGGTGGCGCGGAACTCGATCGTGGCGCGCCGCAGGCGGTCGCGTTGCTCCGGGCTGGGCATCAGGTCCGGGTTTGGTTCCCGGCCCACCGGCACATAGGAGAACAACCAGAGGGCAAAGACCCCCTGCTCCAGCAGAAAATCAATGTAGGCCGGGTCGGTGATGATGTCGGTATTCTTACTGGAGTGAGTGAAGGAGCCGCAGAAGGAGAGCCCATTCTCACGCAGCAGCCGCATGGCGTTCAGCACCTTGTTGAAGTGGCCGGCGCCGCGCCGTTCGTCGGTCTCCTGCTGGTAGCCTTCCAGGGAAAAGGCCGGCATCACGTTGCCCACCTCGATCAGCTGCTGCACCAGCCGCTCATCGATCAGGCCGCCATGGGTGAAGACCAGGAAGGCCATGTCGTTGTGCTTCTTGAACAGGTCGAAGATCCCCTGCATGAAGAACGGCTCACCGCCGGAGATCACCGCGAAGTAGATCCCCATCTCCTTCATCTGGGTCAGCACACCATCGATCTCATCCAACGACAGTTCCAGGGCCTTGTTGTAGTCACCGGCGTAGCAGCCGTAGCAGGAAAGGTTGCAGCGCATGGTGACCGAGATAACCACCGTGGAGGGCGGATAGAAACCGTTCTGGTCGGCCCATTCCTTGCGCTTGTTGGTGCCGGACAGGAGGTGGTTGACCGCCAGGTTGGTGATCCATTTGTCACGCTGGTTCGGATGCAACTCACGCAGGATGCGGCGGGGAAACTCGATGGACGGATGCCGCATCTTGATCAGATCACGGACCCAGCGGATGCGCGCCTTGTAGTAATCCTTTTTCGGGATCAACTCCATCAGGTGCGTCATCTTGATCAGGGTATCGTCTGAAGATGAGGTGGCCAGCGACAGCAGATAGGAAACCAGCTTGTCGCGGGTATAGGTTTTCAGTGTTTGCAGCATTCAGGCCCTCGCTACATATAACGCAAAAACGTCATGCAGATATTCCAGGTGTCACGCACCGCCCGATAGTGACTGGTGGCGCGTCCGTCGGCCACTCGGGCCGGCACCGGCAGACAGCCGATACGAAAACCGGCCCGCCAGCATTTCATCAACAGCTCCATCTCCAGGTCATAGCCGTCCTTTTCCAGTTGAACGGCACGCAGCAGGTCGGTCCGGTAGTAACGGAAGCCGGACTGGCTGTCACTGATCTCAAAACCGGTCCGCTTGCGCATACACCAGACACCGAACCGGTTCCAGTGCTTGCGCAGACCTGCCATCTGCTCAAACTGGCTCTGGCGGGAAGCCAGCAGGATACCGAACTGTCCCGCAGCGGCTGCCGCCGCCAGTCTGGGGATTGCAGTCGGGTCATGCTGCCCGTCGGCATCCAGGGTAATGATGCCCGTATAGCCATGGGCCAATGCCCAGTCAAAACCGGTCCGCAGGGCAGCCCCTTTGCCACGGTTGCGATCATGATGCAGCACGGTAACGGCTAACCCCTCCAGGGCAGCGGCCGTGCCGTCTCGGGAACCGTCGTCGACCACCACCAGGGGCAGACCGTGCAACAGACACTCCTCAACCACCGGCCGGAGGGTGGCTGCAGCGTTATAGGCCGGTATCAGGATGCAGTCTGCCACAAGGCCACCTGTTCCCCCAAAGGTCTGAAACTGAAACTGCGCATCAGCGCTGCCAGCCGTCCGGCAGCACTGCTTTGAGGCCCGTAGGTGGCGAATTCCCGCAGCAGGCCAAGCCGCAAGCGGGGGCCATCCGGATCGAGCTCCCGTGGATGCATGAACAGCACTCCCGGTCCGCCTTGACGCTGGTAGACCTGCAGGGTGTGCCTGATCATCGCTAAAGGGAAAAAGCGGAAGCCCCAGCCGCCGCCGGTGGGCAGATTGCCCAGCGGGGTCGACGTCACCAACGGAGGGATCTCCCACAGGGTGCCTGCTGCTGTCTCAATCCGATGCGGCAGGCGGGGACCGGCCGGGTCGCCGATCATGGCCAACGGCGTCAGGCTGCTGTCGTAGCGATACCCCTGCTGCGCCAGTATCTCGAAGGCCCAGGGGATGGTTTGCCTGCTCAACGACCAGCGCGGCGCCCGAAAGCCCCGGGGACGCTGTCCGGTCTGGTGTTCCAGCAGGTCGGCAGTCTGCAGCAGTTCGTCGCCAAACTCCTGCGGCGAAAGCTCCGTCACCAGGCGGTGTGACCAGCCGTGGGACGCCAGTTCATGTCCTGCGGCCACAATCCGGGGCGCCAGTTCAGGGTAACGGCTGGCCACCGAGCCCAATACAAAAAAAGTGCCCCGCACCCCGCAGGAGCGAAGCAGATCAAGTACCAACGATGTCGTATGCAGCACACGCCCCTGGTGGCCGGACCGCTCGCCTGCCGCCTGCTCGGCTCCACAGACATGATACCAGTCCTCAACATCAACCGTTAGGGCATGGGCAACAGTAGCTGGCTGCCGCTCATGAAACATCTTGATTTAATACCTTACCCGTAGTTGTGTTGTCAAGAAAGCGGGCTTATCCGAAAGGCCCCCAGCCCGTAGGAGGCGCCTTTGCCGACATGCAGCAGCCCACCCAGCTCAAGCATCGGCCCCAGTTCGCTGCAGCTGCCCTGTAGATCAAAACTGCCCAACAGCCCACGCGCTCCACGGGGTGCCGGTAGTGGCCGGGCTTCAAGTAAGCGCAGGGCGCCGGCCTGTGACGCCAGCCGGATAAATTGCTCGGGTGCAGCGGCGGTGCCGTAGTAGGCCGTCAGGGCAGATATCCTCCGCAAGACGCCCCGCACGAACCGTTCTGCGACAAAACGGGACAGCTCCCGGCCGTCGGTCACCAGACGCAACGGCGTCAGCAAGGTCACCCGCAGCCGCTGGCAGTCGGCATAACGGGGAGTTGCCAGATCCAGCAGTGCCGCCAGCGAGAGCACTGGCAGTTCAGCTTCGCCATCGGCCTGCAGCTCAATCAGCCCCCCCTGATAATCATAGGCACCAAAGGAGGTGAGTTGCGCAAGACCGGCACGGGCGGCCACCGTTGACAAGACACGGGGCAGCTCAGCAATGGCGGGTCCCAGCAACAGACATTCCAGCTGACCTTCACAGGGCAGTGAAAAGATAAACGGCAGGCTCGGTTTTTGATGGCGCCGCACCAGTTCGGCATCGCTGGAAAGGCTCCGGGTGCAGAGCGAAGACAGGGACTGTTCGAACAGGACGCGCTCGGTGGTGAGAGCATTGGTCAGCTGTTGTGCTGCGGTAGCGGGTAGCGGCATGCTGAGTCTGACGAGGTTCAGGTCCATCGTCTTACAGCCTGATCAGGTCTTCGTGCTCTTCAGCGTGGGGGTTGATATGGATCATGACATCGCCCACATTTTGAAACTGCTCGAATATCTGACGCTTCACCTCGGTGGCCACGTCATGGGACTGTTTGACAGTCATCTGCGGGTCCATCTCCAGCTTGAGGTCGATGATGATGTATTGTCCCGACCGCCGGGCACGGATCTCATGCACCTCTTCAACGTGGGGCACCGCTTCGGCCAGTGCGGTGATCTCCTGGATATACTCGCCATGCACGGTCCCGTCCATCAGGTCATGGCAGGCGCCTAACAGGGTCTGCCAGCCGATATGCAGGATAAACAGCGCGGTGAATCCAGCCGCCAGCGGATCCATGATCCCCCAGCCAAAAAAGGCACCCAGCACGCCGGCCAGGGTGGCGATAGAGGTCAGGGCATCCTTGCGGTGATCCTGCGCAATGGCTAACAGCGACGGACTCTCAAGCTGTGTGCCGGTGGTGGCTGAATAGCGGTACAGCCAGCCTTTGATGACAATGGTTGCAGCGGCTGCCACAACGGCAATCCAGCCGGGCGATCGAAACTCGTGGTGGACGATGGTCTGCATCGCATCGTAGAGAATCCAGACACCGGTAATGCCAATCACCAGCCCTATCAGGAGCGCCGCCAGGGACTCGGCCCGGCCATGACCGTAGGGGTGGTTCTCATCACAGGGTTGCCGGCCAAGCTTGAGAGCAACCATGGTGCTGCCGATAGCCACAAAATCGCAGGCCGATTCAACGCCATCGGCAAAGACCGCATCGGAATTGCCCCAATGGCCGGCAGCCAGCTTCATGGTCATCAGCAGGGCGTTGACCCAGAAGCCGACCTGGATAATCCGTTCAGCCCTATCAAAACGCTCGTCACGCTGCATGGTTCTGCTCCGTTGCTGTAAAATCCTTGACCCGCAGCTGCAGTCGGGCGCGCCCGCCCCAGGTATCGATCTCCGGCATGCCGGCCACGTCGATCAGCTCCGGCAGGTGGCGGCCAGCCATCCGCCAGGCAATGGCGTTGATCTGCTGACGGCCCCGGGCCAGCCGCAACCGGAGATGATCGCTGCCAACCACCTTGCGCTCCAGCACCCGCAGCCCCCTGATGCAGACCACCGGCTCAGGATTGCCGGCCCCAAACGGCGCCAGTCGCTGCAGGTCGTCAACCAGCGTTGTCGTCAGCTCTTCAGGCTCCAGCTCAACATCCAGCAGCAAGCTGGGAACCAGACTCTGCTGATCGAGCCGGCTGGCTGCGGCCTGTTCAAAGGCCTCTATAAAGGCGGCTACCTGCTCAACCTTCAGCGAGACCCCGGCTGCGACGCGATGGCCGCCATAGCGCAGCAAGAGCGGAGCGCACGCATGCAGTGCATCCAGCAGGTGAAAGCCGGAGATGCTGCGACCGGAGCCCTTGGCCGTGCCATCCTCCTGAATCGCCATCAGGATCGTAGGGCGATGATAGCGCTCAACCAGCCGTGAAGCAACGATCCCCACCACGCCGGGGTGCCAGTTCTCAGATGCCAGCACGATACTGTAGCGTCCGTTGACGCCGCCGGACTGTTCCACCAGTTGCACCGCTTCGTCCAGTATGCGCCGTTCTACCGACTGGCGCTCGTTGTTGGCATCGTTCAATTCCTGGGCCAGCCGGTCGGCCAGACTGCGGTCGTCGGTCAACAACAACTCAACCCCCGGCACGGCGCTCTCCAAACGGCCTGCCGCATTCAGGCGCGGGGCCAGCCGAAACCCGACCTGACCAGCCGTAACGTCGCCGCTGATACCGGACACCTGTTTCAGCGCACTGAGGCCGATGCGCGTACCATTCCCCATCCGCTGCAGACCGGATGCCACCAGCAGACGGTTCTGCCCCAGGAGCGGCACCACATCGGCCACGGTCCCCAGGGCCACCAGATCCAGCCACTGGCGCAGATCTGGACCGTTATCACCAAAGGCACCCTGTTCCCGCAACCGGGACCGCAATGCCACCAGCAGGTTGAAGGCCACCCCTACCCCGGCCAGACCCTTGAAGGGATAGGGACAATCGGGACGATGGGGATTAATGACCGCCACCGCCTCGGGCAGGTGCTCCAGCGTCTGGTGATGATCGGTGATGATCAGGTCCAGCCCGATTTCACGACACAGTTGGGCCTCCGCAATACCGGTCACCCCGCAGTCCACACTCACACAGAGCGTTGCGCCCTGGGACCGGATCGCCCGTAACGCCTCGCTGTTCAGTCCGTAGCCGTCATCCATCCGGTGGGGGATGTGGTAGCCGACCCGCAGGCCAAGGGCGGTCAGGCCCGACACCATGAGGGCCGTGGCGGTCACGCCATCCACATCGTAATCGCCGTACACACAGAGCTGTTCCTGCTGGCTACGGGCCGTCAGCAGACGCGTAACCGCTGGATCCATACCGGCCAGCAGAAACGGATCCACCATGCCGGCCAGGGTCGGCGCCAGGAATTCACGTGCCTTGGCCGGGTCATCAAAGCCACGGACAGCCAGCACTCGTGCCGTGGCCGACTGCAGCTGCAACTCTGCCATCAGGGCTGACACAACAGCCGGATCACTTTTTTGTAGTATCCACGAGGTCTGCATAAACAAAAACCCCCTCCGGAGAGGGGGTTCGAAACTCCTTTAGCGCGGTAGCTGTTGCAGCATCTCGCGGGCCTGCTGGCCCAATTCGCTATTGCCGCCCATCTGGGCTACCTTCTCGAAGATCGGTCGGGCCTTGGACGGCTGTTTCATATCAACCGCCTGCACGATCCCCATGTTATACAAACTCTGCAGGTGCTGGGGGTTTAACGTATTGGCCCTATCAAAGTTGGCCAGCGCCTTGTCAAAGAAACCCAGGGCGCGGAACATGACCCCCTGATCGGTCAACACGTTGGGGTCGTTGGGATTCAACGCCAGCGCCTTGTCGTACGCCTGCACCGACTTCTGGGGGTTGTTGGCATCAAAGTAGTCGTTACCCAGGGTTACCCAGGCCTGCACGTTCTTGGGGTCCTGGGCCACCACCTTTTCTAGCTCGGCAATGCGGGCATTCAGGTCGGCCGGGTTGACCATCGGCGCCGCATTCTGGACCGGCGCTGACACACCGGAACCGCTGCCGCCCATGGTCTTGCCCCCCACCAGGATACCCAGCAAGAAGCCGATGATCAGACCGGACACACCGAGGATGATTGATTCCTTCTGCATGAATTACCTCCTAGGCAGCTGCCGGCGTCTGCGCAGCGCCGTCAGCTTTGCGTTGCGCCCGTTCTTCCAGCATGATCACCACCGGGCTGGCCACAAAGACCGACGAATAGGTGGCCACCAGCACACCAGCCAACAGGGCAAAGGCAAAGTCGTGGATCACCGAACCACCCAGGAAGAAGAGCGCTCCAGCAGACAACAGGGTGGTCAACGAGGTAATAATAGTGCGCGAAAGGGTCTCGTTGATGCTGCGGTTAAAGATGGTGTGCAGCGAACCTTTCAGGTCTTTGTGCAGATTTTCGCGAATCCGGTCAAAGATCACCACCGTGTCGGTAAGCGAGTACCCGGCAATGGTCAACACCGCCGTGATGAACAGCAGGTTGAACTCCTTGCCGGCAATGTAGTAGACAGCAAACATGGCCAGGATGTCATGCAGAGTGGAGGTGACAGCGCCAATGCCAAACCGAAAATCAAAACGCCAGGCGATGTAGCAGATAATGCCTAGCAGAGAGATCACCACTGCGACCAGAGTGTCCTTGCGCAGCTTGTCGCCGATGGCCGGCCCGATCTCGGTTGTGCTGTCCACGGTCACCTGCAGGTCGGGCAGCGCCTTGGCAAAGGCCGCCGTAACGACCTCGGCCGCCTTGCCGACGGCCAACTGGTCCATCTTGCCCAGCTTGACCAGCAGCTTGTTACCATCTGTAATTTCCTGCAGTTCCACCTCACCCAGACCGCCATCATGCAAAGCTTTACGGGCGTCGGCCAAGTCAACCGGCTTGTCGAACTGCAACTGCACCGAGGTGCCGCCGGTGAAGTCGATCCCCAGGTTGGCGGTGCCTAGGGCAATTTGGACAATCGCGAATATCCCGACAATCGAAATGATTGCCGAAATAGCAAAAGAAAACTTGCGCTTACCGATAAAATCTATGTTCAGTTTGGTCTTGCCGAAGATTTCGAACATGACACCCCCCCTTATATGCTCAGTTTTTTGACCTGGCCCCGATGCAGGAACAGATCAAAGATTACCCTGGTGCCGGTCAGGGAGGTGAACAGGTTGATGATGATACCCAGCGACAGTGACACCGCAAACCCCTTGACCGGGCCGGTGCCGAACTGGAACAGCACGGCGGCGGTAATCAGGGCGGTGACGTGGGAGTCCATGATGGTCAGAAAGGCCCGGTCATAACCGGCATCCAGGGCCGCCTTGGGTGATTTGCCCAATCGCAGCTCTTCACGGATCCGTTCGAAGATGATCACGTTGGAGTCCACCGACATACCGACCAGCAGCACGATGGCGGCGATGCCCGGCAGGGTCAGGGTGGCCCCCAGGGCAGCCAGGGCACCCATCAGATAGAGGATGTTCAGAACCATGCCCAGGTTGGCCACCAGGCCGGACAGCTTGTAGTAGATAGCCATAAAGACAATCACCAGCAACACGCCAATCGCACCAGCCATTAAACCTTTATCAATCGAGTCCTTACCCAGCGAGGCACCCACGGTCACGTTCTGGATCACCTTGACCGGGGCCGGCAGGGCACCGGCCCGCAGCACGATCGCCAGGTCGGAGGCGGTCTTTTCGGTGAAGTTGCCCGAGATCTGAGCCGAACCGCCGGAGATCCGCTCCCGGATCACCGGGGCCGAATAGACGTTGCTATCCAGTACGATGGCAAAACGCTTGCCCACGTTGGCAGCGGTCACTTGATCAAACAGGCGGCCACCCAGCGAGTTGAACTCGATGGAGACGTAGGGCTGGTTGAACTGCGAGTCGATCCGCACCTGGGCATCGGTCAGCAGATCACCGGTGATCAGGGCCTTTTTCTGCACCACGAAGGGGGTTTCACTGACCGCGCCGGTGACCGGATCGCTGATCCGCTCATACAGCACCTCAGCATCCTCAGGGATCATACCGCCGGTGGGGGAAACCCCCTCCTTGACCATCTTGAACTCCAGACGGGCGGTGCGGCCGATCAGGTCGATGGCCCGCTGCGGGTCCTTGATGCCGGGCAGCTGCACCACGATCTGATTGATGCCCTGACGGGCGATAACCGGCTCAGAGACACCGAACTGGTCAATCCGGTTACGGATCGTCTCCAGGGCCTGGGCAACAGCCTTGTCCTTGCGGTCCTGGATATCTTCATCCTTCATCCGCAGCTGGAGACCGATCATGCCCCCCTCTTCCACCGAGGAGACCTGCTCATAGTCACGATACTTGTCCTTGAGCAGCTTCTGCACCGCGGCAGCGGTCTCCTTTTCGTACAGCACGATGGAAACCTTGTCGGCACCGGTGCGGCTGATCCGCTTGTAGCGCAGATTCTTGGCGCTCAGCGTATCTTCCAGATCGGTGGCCACCAGGTCCAGGGTCCCCTCCACCGCCTTCTGGGTCTCCACCTCCATCACGAGGTGGGTTCCCCCCTGCAGGTCAAGCCCCAGGCTGATTTTGTCCTTGGGCAAGAGTCCCTTCCACCAGGAAGGCAACTGGGGCATCAAGGTCGGCACCAGGTAGACACAGGACAGGGCGATAAAGCCGATTATCAGGGTGATGCGCCATCCGGCTCCCTTAGGCATTGGCACGATCTCCTTTATTGAAAGTAGTTACTTCACCACGGTGGTAATGAACGGCTTGTCTACCTTGATCTTGACGCCGGTGGCGATCTCCAGGGTGATCACCTGGTCTTCGATGGCAGATACCTTGCCATGGATGCCGGCGGCGGTCTTGATGCTGTCGCCCACCTTGAGGGCCTCCAGCATGGCACGGTGCTCCTTGGCCTTTTTCTGCTGAGGGCGGATCAGCAGAAAATAGAAAATGGCAAACATGAAGATCAGCGGCACGATGTTCATGAATGCGGCCATACCACCCTGTTGCGCTGCTGCCCCACCAGCGGGGGCGCCCATTGCGAATGCGATTCCTACCATTGTTTACTCCTCCTTGTCTGATACTGCAGGTTGTTGGTGTGCGTAAAAATCCCGGCGAAATGCAGCAAAACGGTCAGACCGGATCGCCTCCCGCATGCGAGACATCAGGCCCAGATAATAGGCGATGTTGTGGTGCGTATTCAAGATCGAAGACAATATTTCGTTGCTCCGGAACAGATGCCGCAGGTAGGCCCGCGAGTAGGTGCGGCAGACCTGGCAGTCGCAGGCAGGATCCAACGGCGCCTGATCGTCCTCATACTGCTTGGCCTTGATGTTGATCCGCCCCTGGCTGGTGAACAGCATACCGTTACGTGCGTTGCGGGTCGGCATGACACAGTCGAACATATCATAACCGCGCCAGACCGCCTCCACCAGGTCTTCCGGGGTGCCAATCCCCATGATGTAACGGGGATGATCAACGGGCAGATGGGGTTCGCAGGCCTCCATCACGGCATGCATGACCGGTTTTTCTTCCCCCACCGACAGGCCACCCAGGGCGTAGCCGTCGAAACCGATCTCCTGCAGCTCGGCGGCCGAGCGTTGCCGCAGTTCCGGAAAGCGCCCCCCCTGCACAATGCCGAACAACAGCTGATCTCGACGGCTGTGGGCCTGTTTGCTGCGCCGGGCCCAACGGGTAGTCAGCGCCAACGACTGCTCGACATAGTGCCGTTCGGCATCGGCCGGCGGACATTCGTCAAAGCACATGATCACGTCAGCCCCTAGGGACTCTTGAATTGCGATGGACAGCTCCGGTGTCAACAGGTGACGTGAACCGTCGATATGGGAGCGGAACTGAACCCCTTCTTCGCTGATCTTGCGCAGTTCCGCCAGACTGAAGACCTGAAAACCGCCGGAATCGGTCAGGATCGGCCCGTCCCAGGCCATAAAACGGTGCAGGCCGCCCAGCTGTTCCACCAGTCGGTGTCCCGGTCGCAGATACAGGTGGTAGGTGTTGGCCAGGATGATCTGGGCGCCAACCTCCTTCAGATCGCCGGGCCGCATCGCCTTGACGGTGGCGTTGGTGCCCACCGGCATGAAGATCGGCGTCTCGATCATGCCATGGGCCGTGGTCAGCAGGCCGCAACGGGCAGCAGAGGTGGTATCCTGGTGCAACAACTGAAAGTGATTCGGCACAGCCACTCCTAGACAATCAGCATGGCGTCGCCATAGCTGTAAAACCTGAACTTCCTTCTGACCGCCTCGTTGTAGGCCTGCAACGTGAACTCCTGACCGGCAAAGGCTGAAACCAGCATCAGCAGGGTGGATTCCGGCAGATGGAAATTGGTCAGCAAGGCATCCACCACCTTAAAACGATACCCGGGATAGATGTAGATGTCGGCCTCGCCAGCCCCAGCCCGCAGTGTACCGGCCTGTCCAGCCACGTATTCCAGGGTTCGGCAGGCGGTGGTGCCGACCGCAATTACCCGTCCGCCCCGACCTTTGACGGCCGCAACGGCGGCTGCGGTTTCTTCAGGCACCTGATAGCGCTCGCGGTGGATGACATGGTCCTCTACCCGTTCGGCCCGTATCGGTTGGAAGGTGCCCAAGCCCACATGCAGGGTGACCGTGGCCAGCTCTATGCCTCGTTGCTGGAGCAGTTCCAGCAGGTGGGGGGTAAAATGCAACCCCGCAGTGGGCGCCGCCACGGCGCCCGGCACACCGGCATAGACCGTCTGGTAACGCACACGGTCCAGTTCTTCACTCTCCCGGCCCAGGTAGGGCGGGATCGGCATCTGGCCCACCCGCTCCAGCCAGGCGTCAAAATCGTCGCAACCGCTGAAGGCGATCAGCCAATCCTGTTCGCCAGACCGTTGCAGCACCTCTGCGGTCACGTCATCGGGCAGATGAATCAACTGACCCGGCTGGCAGGTTTTCGATGAACGCAGCAGACAGCGCCAGCGCTGCCCTTCGCCGCTCTGCTCCACCAGAAAGATCTCGACCCGGCCGCCGGTGGGCTTAACGCCAAACAGGCGGGCCGGAATCACCCGCGTATCGTTCACCACCAGCAGGTCGCCAGGACGCAGCCAGTCGGTGATGCGATCGAAGCTGGTTTCACTGATCGTCTGACCCTGGCGCTCAAGCACCATCAGCCGGGAGGCATCCCGTTGGGCAGCGGGATAGCGGGCGATCAGCTCATCAGGCAGATCAAAACAAAAATCAGAAACCAGCATCAGGGGCAAGGATACGCAATTCGGTTCCTGGATAGTAATAGGACAGGATTTCGCTGTAGCTGAAACCGTCCAGGGCCCGTTGTTTGGCCCCCCATTGACAGAGTCCCACCCCGTGTCCGTAACCGGAACCGCTGAAATAGGCGCTGCCGTCATCCACCCGCACTGTGAAGTTGGTGCTTTTGATCACGGTGGAGCCGACTGCCATGCGAAACTTGGTGGCCGGCATGGTGACTGTGCCGTGGGAGGTGCTGAGCAGAACGGTTTTCAGTCGGCCGCGGCTGTTTCTGGAGCCAAGCTTGATATCGGTAAGACCGGCAACTTTCAGGGCCGTCTCCAGCCTGGACAACGACAAGGTCTGCTCCCAGGTATTGGAATTGCCCAGCGCACAGTACTGACAATCGACCCCTTTCAGATACGGCAGCGCAGCCCCCCAGACGTGGGACGAATCCTCGGTCTTGCCGCCGCAGGTGGCGTGATAGAAGGCCTGGATCGGTTTGCCGTGATAGGTCAGCACCTGTCCGGCAGTCTCATGGACCCCACGGGCGGCACGGCTGTCCTCCAGATCGCTGCCAGAGTACACCTGATCCATCACCGTCGCCTCCAGGTGATAGGGAGACCCATGCCGTTCGATCCGCTTGGCCACTGCATAGGTACGGGCGATCACTGCCTGGGCCTTGACCGACTCCATCGGCCAGGTGGAGGATATCTCGCTGTTGATCACCCCCACCAGATAGTCTTCCAGCGGCAGTTCGTTGATCACCAGCAGCACGCCGTTTGAGGCCGAAAGTTCCAGCACGCCACGGTAGGACTTGGTGTTAACCTTGATCGGTCCGGCCGCCGTGATCCGCAGCCGGCGGTAGCCGGTCCCGTCCAGCATGATCTGGCCATGCCCGACGCTGACCGTGGCGGCAGGAGGCAACACCACCGCCATACCGGTCTCGCGCAAGGCCAACATGCCGTCACCCTGCAGGTTGACACTGTCAGCAGCGCGACTGATCGCCACCCTAATCAGGTCACGTTCCACAGCCGAGACCGGTGCAGACCACCCAAGCGCCACGATGGCTATGATTAAAAAGAGGAGCTTATTCATGTGAGTAAAAAACCGTTAGATAGAACCATACTGCCGCCACTCTGTCAAACAGTTTCACCCCGCAAACAGCGCGTATACGATACAAGGACAGGATTTGACAGGGGCAGTCCACCAAGGTACACTGCCGGCCCATGGCACTACTTGAACTCAACGACCTGACCACCAGCATCAGCACCCCAACCGGCGTGGTGCGTGCCGTGCAGCAGGTGACCCTCTCCATTGAGCAGGGCCAGACCGTGGCCCTGGTGGGCGAATCAGGCTCCGGCAAGAGCATGACCGCCCGCTCGATCATGGGGCTACTGCCCCCCGGCGCCAGCATCGCTTCCGGCTCGATCCGCCTTGAGGATCAGGAGCTGGTTGGACTGGCACCAGAAGCATTGCGTTCCCTGCGGGGCAGCCGGATGGCGATGGTCTTTCAGGAGCCGATGACGTCGCTGAACCCGGTGTTGCGAATCGCCGACCAGCTGATGGAGCCGCTCATGCTGCATCGGGGGCTTGACCGCACGGCGGCAATCGGTGAGGCTGCCCAACTGCTGCACCTGGTGGGAATCAACGACCCGGAGCGGCGGCTGCGCGATTACCCGCACCAACTCTCCGGCGGACAACGGCAGCGGGTGATGATCGCCATGGCCCTGGCCTGCAGGCCCGTATTGCTGATCGCAGATGAGCCGACCACCGCCCTGGATGTGACCATTCAGGTGCAGATACTGGAACTGATCGACCGTTTGCAGACCGAGCACGGCCTGGCGCTGCTGCTGATCACCCATGACCTGGGGATCGTAGCCCAGCGCGCCGATCAGGTGCATGTGATGTATGCCGGCCGGATCGTCGAATCGGCACCCACCAGGCAGCTCTTGGACAACCCGGCCCACCCCTACACCAAAGGCCTGCTGTCCTCACTGCCCGAGTATGCCACCCCCGGTGCGCCGCTGGCCACCATCCCCGGCCAACCACCGGACCTTTCCCTGGAACAGGCCGGTTGCCCGTTCCGAGAACGCTGCCCTGATGCCTTTGCCCCGTGCGCCGCCGACATGCCGGCCCAGCGGGAGATTGCAGCCGGCCATCAGGTCCGTTGCTGGAAGTGTCTATGACCCAACCGATCCTGGAAGCATTGACCGTCTCGAAGAGTTTTGCCCTGCGAGACGACGGCCCCCGCAAGGGACCTAAACGGTTTTTGAAGGCCGTGGACCAGGTCAGCCTGTCACTGGCCCCTGGTGAAACCCTGGGGGTCGCCGGTGAATCGGGCTGCGGCAAATCAACCCTGGCCAAACTGCTGACCGGCCTGCTGGCCCCTGACAGCGGCACGATCCATTTTGAAGGCAACGATCTGCAGCAGCTACGCCTTGAGCAGCAACGCCGGTTTCGACGCTCGGTACAGATGATCTTCCAGGATCCGTTTTCATCGCTCAATCCCCGCCTGAGAATCGGCGACGCCATTGCCGAACCGTTGCTGATTCACGGTCTGGCACACGGTAACGACTGCCGCTTAATGGCAACAGCACTGATGGAGCAGGTGGGGCTTTCTCCTGAACTCTACGACCGGTTTCCCCATGAATTTTCCGGCGGCCAGCGCCAGCGGATCGGCATCGCCCGGGCCCTGGCAGCACAACCGACCGTTCTCGTGGCCGACGAACCGGTTTCCTCGCTGGATATCTCTATTCAGGCCCAGATCATCAATCTCTTGCTGGAACTGAAACACCACCAAGGGTTAAGCATGGTGGTCATCAGCCACGACCTGGCGGTGCTGCGTCATATTAGCGACCGGATCGCGGTGATGTACCTGGGAGCCTTGGTGGAACTTGCCCCGGCAAACGAGCTCTTCAAAGGGTACCGACACCCCTACACCGAGGCCCTGCTGGCGGCCATCCCCCGGCTGCAATCATCCGATCAGCATCCACCCATCAGGCTGCAACAGGAACCTGCCGCAGCCGACGGCCCGCCAACCGGCTGCCGGTTTCATCCCCGCTGTCACTATGCCCAGGACATCTGCCGCCAACAGGCGCCGCCACTGCAGGAGCAGACACCCGGCCATGCTGCCGCCTGTCATCGCAGCAACGAACTGTTCAAATCTTAATCAATTCTCATCTTCCATCAATTGACAAAGAAACTATTGCTATATATAGTTTTCCAAATTTCATTACGGCGAGTGACCTGACCATGGCGGATTTTGACAAGACGAGAAGCTTCAACAACGAGGCAGAAATCCTGAAGGTACTGGGCCATCCGATCCGTCTGAAGATCGTGGCCGGCCTGTGTACCAACGAGTGCAACGTCAAGCATATCTGGGAATGCCTCAACCTGCCCCAGGCAACCGTTTCACAACACCTGGCCCTGCTGAAGAACAAGGGGATCATCGAAGGCAAACGGGATGGTGTCGAGGTGCACTACAGCGTGATCCATCCCCTGGCCCGCAAGCTGATCACTTCGCTGCTGACCGCCTGATCATCTCCGACCGGTGCCATAGATAACCTGATAGCTGGCCGGCACACCCAGGTCGGTGCCGTATCGTTCTCTGTAGAGCGCTGCCATGTCGTGCAGCACCCGCCGCCAGCCCAGCCCCCCTCCCCGCTGGGGATGGGCCGTGCCGGCACCGATCCGCTTGATGGCCTGCAGCAGCTGCGGCAGATCAGGGTACCAGACCAGCTCCTGCTCTGTTCCAACCTCCACGGCCATGAACCCCTGCTGTTCCAGACTCTGCCTCACCTGATCCACGGTATGGAAACGGTGGGTACCATCCCCCCCCTCAAGAACAGGCCTGTCGTTACGCTGTAACGCCCCGCGCCAGGAATTCTGCAGCTCAAACAGGGTACCGTCGCCAAACAGGGCAAAGCAAAACAGCCCACCCGGTTCCAACACCCGTTGCACCTCACCAAAGCAGGTAGCACACTCCTCCAGCCACTGAAAGGTGGATGTCGAGACCACCAGATCAAAACTGTTGTCCTTACCTGGCAGCCGTTCAGCATCGCCCTGCAGCAGTTCGGCACCGTTACCAAGACGTTCAGCCGCCTGCTGCAGCATGTTGGGAGCAAGATCGAGACCGGTCAGCTTGGCCTGCGGATAGTGCTGCGCCAGTTGTTGCAGCAGTTGTCCCGTGCCGCAACCGATATCCAGTACCCGCTGCGGTTCCTGTGACAACTCCGCTGACAGACGTTCCAGCAGACGCTGTACCACCCGTTGCTGCACCGGGGTGTGCTGGTCGTACTGTCCAGCGCCACGATGAAAGGAGCGCTCGACCCGTCCGCGATCAATGCCGTGCATCGAGTCCCTCCACAAACTGGCGCAGATCATGGTTGAATTGATCCGCTCGACTAAGAAACGGGGCATGGCCGCAACCATGATACAGCAGCCGACGGCTGGCAGGCATCTGTTCCGCCAGCCAGGCCGAGGCCTGGGGCAGACAGATCGGGTCCTGATCGCCATGCAGCAACAGCGCCGGACAGCTGACTGACGCTGCCTCGTGCTGCATCTCGGCCGTCATCAACGCCTCCAGACCATCCAGGGCTGCTGCGGCTGATGGCACCGGCACCCCGGCCAGGATTGCCTGCACCGTTTCCTGCAACTGCGGATTGTCCAGTTCTCCGGCCATGAACAGCTGGCGGTGAAAACCGTCCAGGGTGCGCTCCAGGTTACGGCGTATCTTGAGCCGCATCCCCTCGGCCTCCTTGGGAGGCAATCCGAAAGGAAAGTGCGGCGCCGCAGTAAACCGTGGCGTGGCCCCCACCAGAACGATGCCGGCCACCCGAGCCGCAATCTCCTCAAAGGCCTTGAGTAGCACCTGTGCCCCCAGGGACCAGCCCACCAGCACCGTATCCTGCAGATCCAGGGCCTCCATCAGATCGACCAGATCAGCAGCATAGCCAGCAAATCCCCCCATGCCGCCAGTCGGCACCGTCGAGTACCCATGACCGCGCAGATCAAAGGTCACCACCCGGTACTGGTCAGCCAGAACCTGCTGCCGTTGCCAGACCTGGCCCGACATGCACCAGCCGTGAACGAACAGCAGCGGCCGGCCACTGCCCTGCTGGTGATAGCAGAGACGACCGCCTGCCGTAGACTCCAGAAACGACATTACAACACCCCCAAGTGCCGCCCAACCTGGCCGATGGTGGCAGCGGCTGACCGCAGCTCATCCTGGCTATGGCTGGCCATGATGGTGCACCGCAGCCGGCTGGTGCCATGGGGCACGGTGGGCGGGCGGATCCCCTGCACAAACAGACCCTGCTCCAGCAAGCGGGACGAAAAACGCATGGTGGTGACCGGGTCCCCCACCAGAATAGGTACAATCGGCGTGCTGCCATCCGGTACGCGGAAACCGGCCTGCTGCAACAGGCTGCGGAACAGGGTTACATTGTCCTCCAGCTGCTGCCGCAAACGGTCGCCCTCGCCAGAGCGCACCAGATCGATGGCGGCCCGCGAAGCGGCCAAGACCGCCGCTGGCAACGAGGTTGAAAAGATCAGACTGCGGGAACGGTTGATCAGGTAGTCACGCATCAGTGACGAGCAGGCCACATAGGCGCCAAAGCTGCCCAGGGCCTTGCCGAAGGTGCCCATCTGCAGATGAATCCCGTCCTGCACACCGGCCAGGGCGGCACTGCCCCGCCCTTCAGGTCCCAACACTCCGCCACCGTGGGCATCATCCACCATCAGCAGGGCATCGTGTTCTCGAGCCAGGGCAGCCAATTCCCGTAAGGGGGCCAGATCGCCATCCATGCTGAAGACGCCATCGCTGACGATCAACCGCAGGCCCTTAGTATGGTGCTGCTCCAACAGCCGTGCCAGATCGGCAGTGTCATTGTGCGCATAGCGCACCAGCCTGGCCCCGGACAACAACGCCCCGTCGATGATGCTGGCATGGTTCAGCCGGTCGGAAAAGACGATATCACCGCGCCCGGCCAGGGCTGCGATGATGCCGGTGTTGGCGGCATAACCGCTATTGAAGACCAGGGCCGCCTCGGTTCCTTTCCAGGTGGCAACGGCGGTCTCCAGCTCGTCATGCAGGGCCAGACTGCCCGATACCAGCCGCGAGGCGCCGCTAGAGGTGCCAAATCGAAAGGCGGCCTCGGCTGCTGCCTGCTTCAACCCAAGCCGGTCCGCCAACCCCAGGTAGTTGTTGGAACAGAGCAACAGACAGTCACGCCCCTCCACCACAACACGGGGACCAACGCCCGCTAGCTGCCGCAGAGAGCGCAGCAAGCCCTTGTCTCGAATCTCATCCAATCTCTCTTGAATCACCGTAGCAGGCATTGTTAACCCTTGCTGCACCCCAAAAGTTGACAAGCAGTTCCAACCAAAGGGGGCACAAGGCCCCCTGCTATGCATAACCTTACAGGTAGCGGTCCAGCCCCTGGAGCTTCAGTGCCTCAACCACGGCACGCACATCCTGGGCCCGTTCTTTCGGACAGACCAGCAGGGCGTCACCGGAACTGACCACCACCAGGTCGTTGACGCCAATGGTGGCCACCAGGCCACCATGCCCCGAGACGATACAGCCGCTACTCTCCACCGCGATATGGGCCACGCTGTTGGTGACCACATTATTGTTCTGGTCCGCCTCCAGCACCTCCGGCAGGGCCGACCAGCTACCCACATCGCTCCAGCCGATGTCGGCAGGCACCAGTTGCACCCGCTTTGAGCGTTCCATCACCCCATAGTCTATGGACTCGGAGGCCACCTGAGCATACACCGCTGCGATCTGCGGTTCAAGATCGGAGAGTTCCCAGACATCACTGCCGAACTGCAACGTATCCAGTTGGGCTGCCAGCTGCGGCATATGGCTGGCAAGCTCCTCCAGGATCACATCGGCCCGCCAGACGAACATGCCGCTGTTCCAGAGAAAGCTACGCGCTTCCAGATAGCGCAGGGCCTGCTCCAGTGGAGGTTTTTCCACAAAACGCAGCACCGGGAATGGCCCGGCGCCACGCAGAGCCATGTCGGCCTCGATGTAGCCGTAGCCGGTCTCAGGCCGAGTCGGCACGATGCCCAGGGTGACCAGGTAACCGTTGCGGGCAGCCTGGGCAGCGGTCTGCAGGCAATCGCGCAGTCCGGCTTCATCACGGATAAAATGGTCGGCCGGCAACACCGCCATCACCGCCTGGGGGTCGCGGGCAGCGATCAGCGCAGCTGCCAGGCCGATGGCCGGTGCGGTGTTGCGCCCCACCGGTTCGGCAATGATGTCGATGGGGGCCTGTCGCCGGTAACCTGCCAGCTGGCACTCCGTCTCATCGGCCTGCAGACGGTTGGTGACCACCAGAATCCGCTTGGGCTTCAGGGGCAGCACCCGCTCCACGGTCCGCTGCAGCATGGTGGGTCCATCCACCACAGAGATCAACTGTTTGGGACGGGCGGCGCGGGAAACCGGCCAAAAACGGGTACCGGAACCTCCGGCCAGGATGACGACATACATGATGATGCTCCTTGATCAGGCCGTACGCTGGTAATCATCCTGAAAGCGGATGATGTCGTCCTCGCCCAGGTACTCACCACTCTGCACCTCGATGATCACCAGCGGGATCTTACCCGGGTTTTCCAGGCGGTGCTGTTCGCCGATCGGTATGAAGGTCGATTCGTTGACATTGACCACAAATTCCCGCTCACCGCAGGTCACCCGGGCGGTACCGGATACCACGATCCAGTGCTCACTACGGTGATGGTGCTTCTGCAGCGACAGCCGCTTACCGGGCTGCACCTCGATCCGCTTGATCTTGTAGCTGCTGTTCTCCTCCAGCACCGTGTAGGTGCCCCACGGACGCTCTCCCTGTTCAAGTGCCATAGTTCTAGTACGCCTCCTTACCACGCAGTGCCAGATAGTGACGCAGGGCATCCTGCCAGGGCTGCAGCGTCAAACCGGTGTCGGCTGTCAACTTGCCGCAATCCAGGGTGGAATGCAGTGGACGCCGGGCCGGCCGGCCCAGCTGTTCGGTGGTCATCGGCTCCACCTGCACCGTCAGACCGGCTTCGGCAAAGATCGCCCGTGCAAAACCGTTCCAGGAGGTTGCACCGCTGTTGGCCACATGGTAGGTGCCACGGCAGCCGGCCTCGATCAGGGCGATGATCCCCCTGGCCAGGTCAACGGTCCAGGTGGGGGCACCAATCTGGTCATCCACCACACTTACATGGTCCTTTTCCTGCGCCAGCCGCAGCATGGTCTCCACAAAGTTCTTGCCCTGCAGACCGTACAGCCACTGGGTGCGCACCACCAGGTTGTCCGGGTTGACGTCCACGTTCAGCTCGCCGGCCAGCTTGGATTCGCCGTAGACGTTCAGCGGCCGGGGCAGGTCATCTTCCCGATAGGGGCTGCCCTTGCTGCCGTCAAAAACATAATCGGTGCTGACCTGCACCAGCCTGGCGCCGATCTCGCGGCTGATCATGGCCAGAAAGGCCACACCTTCGGCGTTGACCTGCATGGCGGTTTCGCTGTTGCTCTCGCAGCCGTCCACATCGGTGTAGGCGGCGCAGTTTACCACCACTGGCGGTTTGAGGACGGTCAGCACCCGCTGCACCGACACGAGATCGGTGATATCGATCTCCGGCAGGTCCACTCCCCGCCCCCGTTCCCCCAGTAACGACAGCAGATCGCTGCCCAACATCCCCTTGGCACCCACCACCAGAATCATCGGCTACCTCCGTACTGCTGTTGATAATACTCACGGTAGTTGCCGCTGGTCACCTCGGCCACCCAGTCCTGATGGGCAAGGTACCAATCGATGGTCTCGGCGATACCGGTCTCAAAGGTGTAGGCCGGTGACCAGCCCAGGTCACGCTTCAGCTTGGAGGCATCGATGGCGTAGCGCCGGTCATGGCCGGGACGATCCTTGACAAAGGTGATCAACTGCCGATTGCTGCCTGATGCACGGCCCAGGCGACCATCCAACAGGTCACAGACCAGCTCGACGATGGCGATGTTTTGCCACTCGTTGTTGCCGCCGATGTTGTAGACCGAACCGGGGGCGGCCCCTTTGAGTACGCACTCGATGGCTGCGGCGTGATCCTGGACATGCAGCCAGTCCCGTACATTTTTGCCATCGCCATAGACCGGCAGCGGTTTGCTGGCGATGATGTTGGCGATCAAGAGCGGGATCAGCTTTTCCGGGAAGTGGAAGGGGCCGTAATTATTGGAACAGCGGCTGATCAGGGTCGGCATGCCGAAGGTCTCGTGATAGGCCCGCACCAGCAGATCAGCCCCGGCCTTACTGGCCGAATAGGGCGAATTGGCGGCCAGGGGTGATTCTTCAGTAAAGTAGCCGCTCTCCCCCAGACTGCCGTAGACCTCGTCGGTGGAGATCTGGTAATAGCGGAAATCCGTGACCGTGCCGGACTGCCAGTGTTTGCGGCTCTCCTCCAGCAACACCTGGGTGCCCAGCACATTGGTGCGCACAAAGATCTCCGGCCCGCTGATGGAACGATCAACATGGGATTCCGCTGCAAAGTGCACCACAGCATCGACCTTTTCTTCTGCCAGGACCGAGGCCACCAAGGCAGCATCGGCGATATCCCCTTTGACGAAGCGGTAGTTGGGGTTCTGCTCAACCGCTGTCAGATTCTTGAGATTGCCGGCATAGGTCAGCAGATCAAGGTTGATCAGACGGCAGGCTGGGTTTTGAGCCACAAAACGGTGAATAAAGTTGGAGCCGATGAACCCGGCGCCGCCGGTCACCAGCAGCGACGCTGGATTAAAAGCAGCTGTTTGCATGTGTTTTTTCTCCTGACAGACCTACATAAAGATGGGCGCATGAAATACCACTGCCAGCGCTTACGCCCCACAAAAACTGATCAGCTGGTCACGGTTCGTCGGCCTCGCTGGCCAGCTCGTACTTGGCCAGCTTGTAACGAAACGAGCGGAACGACATGCCCAGCAGTTCGGCAGCCTTCTTTTTGACCCCGCTGGATTTTTCCAGCGCCTTGAGTAGATACTGTTTTTCCAACTGTTCGAGGGCCGGCTCCAGCGCAATCCCCTCATCGGGAATGGCAACCGGGGAGTGCAGGTCGAAACGTTTGGCACTACCCTTGACATGTGCCGGCAAGCTTTCAAGGGTGATCTTGTCCCTGCTCAAGACCAGACTGCGTTCGACAATGTTTCCCAGTTCGCGCACATTGCCAGGAAACAGATAGTTCATCAGACACTTCAACGCCTCACTGGTGATGATGCCGCTTCCGGCTGCCACCAATCCATGCTTGGTGGCAAGATGTTCGATCAGCAAAGGGATATCTTCAATCCGCTCCCGTAGCGGGGGCATCGTCACCTGCACGACATTGATCCGGTAGTAGAGGTCCTCGCGAAAACTACCCTCCTTGACCTGTTCGGCCAGATCACGGTTGGAGGCCGCCAATACCCGTACATCCACCTTTTTGGTAGCTGAGCCCCCCACCCGGCGCACTTCCCGTTCCTGCAGGACCCGCAGCAGCCTGGTCTGCATCGCCAGCGGCAGCTCACCGATCTCGTCCAGAAAGAGTGTGCCTCCCTGCGCCTGTTCAAACAGGCCGGCACGCTCACCAACCGCACCGGTGAAGGCCCCCTTGGCATGGCCAAACAGTTCGCTCTCGATCAGGGTTTCCGGTATGGCGCCACAATTGACCGCCACGAAGGGTTTCGTTTTACGCGGACTGTTGTCATGGACCGCCCGGGCAGCCAGCTCCTTGCCGGTGCCACTCTCACCGAGGATCAAAACCGTACTGGCGCTGTCGGCGACCTTGGATAACAGGGCAAACAGCTCCCGCATACGCGGCGAGGTACCGATCAGGTTGCCAAACCCGGCACAGACCTTGGCCTTCTCGCGCAACATGACGTTTTCACGTTTGAGATCACGCTTTTCAAGGGCATTGTGGACCAGCACCTTGATCTCTTCCACCTTGAACGGTTTGGCCAGGTAATCATAGGCCCCCAGCTTCATCGCCTCAACCGCCTGCTCGGCAGTGGAATAGGCGGTTATCAGCAATACGGCCGTTTCGGGACTAGATTCGCGAATCCGTGCCAACAGCTCAAGACCATTCAGGCCTGGCATCTGCACATCGGAGATAACCAGATCGATGGCCGATGCGGCCAGACGTTCAAGGGCCGTGGTGGCGTCAGCTGCGGTCAGCACCTCATACCCTTCGCGCTCCAGCAGGATCGAGATGAATTCCCGCATGCTGAGTTCGTCATCAACCACCATAATTCTGGTCTTCATACGCTCTCCTCCACCATCGGCAGCAGAATGGTAAAGACCGTCCCGCCACCTTCACGCGCGTGAGCCTGAATGGTACCACCATGGGTCTCCACGATCCGGTAGACCGTCGCCAGCCCCAGACCGGTGCCGTTCGGCTTGGTGGTCCAAAACGGCTCAAACAGGTGACGGCAGGTCTCTTCACTCAACCCGCAGCCATGGTCACTGACCGAGATGCCAACCAGGGCAATCCGTTGACCTGCATCATCCTGCCCATCCTGCCGTGTGGCAGCCAGCGACAACAGGCCGCCCTGCGGCATGGCCTCAGCGCCATTCTGCAACAGATTCAACAAGACCTGATGTAGCTGACCACGATCAGCCTTGACCAACAGTTCCGGGGCAACCTGCGTATCGAGCGTGATCTTCTCGAAGCGTACATCTGCCGACAACAGCATCACCAGGTCATCCACCAGGTCAGCCAGCCTGAACTGTTCAAAACGGGGTACCGCAGGACGGGCATAGGCCAGGAAGTCAGTAATCAAGCCGTTAAGGCGTTCTGATTCGCGGGTAACAATCGCCAGCAGGCGCGATTCATGTTCACGCAGACAGCCATGGCCCGCCAGGAGCTGTACCGATCCGCTGATGGCGGCCAACGGATTGCGTATTTCGTGGGCCATGCGAGCCGACAGCTCCCCCAGGGCTGCCAGGCGGTCCTGCCGCTTGAGGGCCAGTTCCAGCTGCTTACTCTTGGTCAGATTCCGCAGGGTGACGATCATCGCTGACGGTTCGCCCTGCGCATCATGCAGGGGCACCGTAGTATAGCCGATTATCAAAGGATCTGCCGAGGCGGTGCGATAACTGAACTCACCCTGTTGCGGTTGTCGTTGAGCATGCTCACCACTGGGTAACTGAGGAAAAAGCGCATGACAAGGCTTGCCGTAGGCCGCCTCCTGGCTGATGCCGGTCAGACGTTCGAGATAGGGGTTGAAGACCCTGATCAGCCCTTCACGGGTCACCGTCATCAAACCGTTTTCAAGATGCTGCACAATACTGCTGTGCAGACGCTGCAGCTCCTTATAGTTGACCTCGCTGGTCCGCAACGCATCTTCGGTACTGCGGGCCCGTTCCGCAAGATAACCAGTGATAAAGGCGGTCAGGACGAAACCGGTCAGATGCAGGAAGATGGTGTAGAACGCAACCACACCGCCTCGCTGCAGGGCTGCCAGCGGGGAAAGACCAATGGTCGTCAGCATGCCGTAGTACTGCAGGTCAACCAGGGCGCCGTATAAAATACCGCTCAGTGCTGCCGTATAGAGTGCCTCGCGTCGCGACAGCAACAGGGCGGCATTCATGACCGCCAACAGATAGAGAAATGAATAGGGGCTGGCAATCCCGTCAGTAAACACCAGCAGCAGCGTCACAAACAGCAGATCCCAGATGATCTGCAGGTAGGTCAGCAACAGTTGACAACGTTGACGCCGCAATGCAACCAGAGAGACCACAGAAAACAGACACGACGAGACCATCAACAGCACAACGCCACGGTAGGCGGGGGTGTCGATGGCCTCGGGATCCTGCAGTTTCAGAATGACAATCGATGCCAGCAGCAGCACCGTTACGGCGATTCTGGCAACAATAAAGAGCCTTAGACGGCGCTCGGTTTTCATCAACTAGCCGCCGACCGCTCCCGCCAGTTTAAAGATCGGCAGATACATGGCCACCACCAGGCCGCCAACGGTGGTGCCCAGGAAGACCATCAGCATCGGCTCCATCATGGCGGTCATGGCAGACACGGCGTCATCCACCTCGTCATCGTAAAAATCGGCAATCTTGTTCAGCATGGCGTCCATGGCGCCGGTGGCCTCACCCACCGCAATCATCTGCACCACCATCGGCGGGAAGATACCGCAGGCCTGCAGCGGTTCAGCCATGGTCTTACCCTCGGAGATAGCCTGGCGCACACCGAAGATCGCCTCTTCGATGATCTTGTTGCCGGCGGTCTTGGCCACGATCTCCAGACCGTCCATGATCGGTACCCCGGAGCTGACCATGGTGCCCAACGTGCGGGTGAACTTGGCCACCGCCACCTTGCGGATCAGCGGCCCGGCAATCGGCGCCTTGAGGGCAAAGGCATCGATCTTCTTACGACCCACCGGGGTGGCGTAAAACTTTTTAACCCCCCAAACAGTGGCAAAGAAGGCCGCAATAATAACAATGATATACTTCAGCAAAAAGTCAGACAGGGCGATCACGAACTTGGTGGGGGCTGGCAACTCGCCGCCGAAGTCGGCAAACATCTTGGCAAAGGTCGGAATGACGAAGACCAGGATCACGCCGACAACAATCACGGCGATCGACATGATGGTGACCGGATAGACCATGGCCCCCTTGATCTGCTTTTTAAGCTTCATCGCCTTTTCGATGTAGGCCGCCAGACGGTTAAGGATGGTATCCAGGATACCGCCGATCTCGCCGGCGGCCACCAGGTTGACGAACAGCTCGTCAAAGGCCTTGGGATGCTTTGCCAGGGCATCGGCAAAGGTGGAACCGCTCTCCACACTCTCCTTGACCTTGAGCAAAATCTGCTTGAAGGCTGGTTTTTCCTGTTGCGAGGAAAGGATATCCAGACACTGCACCAAGGGCAGGCCGGAGTCGATCATGGTGGCAAACTGCCGGGTAAAGATCACCAAGTCCTTGGTGTCGATACTGCCGCCACCAAACGAGGGCATCTTAAAGGCTTCGCGCTGCTCCTTCACCGTGATACCGAGCAGGCCGGCCCTTTTGAGCTGGGTCTCCACCGACGCGGCATCCTGCGCCTCGGTAACCCCTTTCTGAACGGCACCGGTGCGGGTCTTACCTTCCCAGGCAAACTTTGGCATGGAACTCCTCCTTCAGAATCGGGTAACTAGCGCCGTTGTGGTGGTCGCATCCCCATGGTCGGATTATTGATCATCTGTTTTAGCTCTTCAGGATCGGTGGAACGGCCCATGGCATCATCCAGGGTGATCTGACGCCGCGCATATAAGGCGTACAGCGACTGGTTCATGGTCTGCATGCCGTACTTGTCCTGCCCCACCTGCATCTGGGAATAGATCTGGTGTACCTTGTCCTCACGGATCAGGTTACGGATGGCCGGGTTAGGCACCATGATCTCCAGAGACAGACAACGTCCACCACCAATTTTAGGAATCAGGGTCTGGGACATGACCCCCTCCAGTACGAAGGACAACTGGGCGCGAATCTGGGGTTGCTGATAGGGTGGAAACACATCCACGATCCGGTTAATGGTCTGGGCGCAGGAGTTGGTGTGCAGGGTAGCAAGACAAAGGTGACCGGTCTCGGATAGGGTCAATGCTGCCTCGATGGTTTCCAGGTCACGCAACTCACCCACCAGAACGATGTCAGGGTCCTGACGCAGGACGTACTTGAGGGCGTTTTTGAAGCCCTTGGTGTCGGCCCCCACCTCGCGCTGGTTCACCAGACACCCCTTGTGCGGGTGCAGGTATTCGATCGGGTCCTCAATGGTAACGATATGTTCACGGCGGTTGATATTGATAAAGTCGATGATCGAGGCCAAGGTGGTGGACTTGCCGGAACCGGTCGGTCCGGTCACCAGTATGAGGCCACGCGGCTTTTCGGCCAGTTCCCTGACCACCGGTGGCAGACCAAGATCTTCGAAGGTGAGGATCTTGTAGGGGATGACCCGGAACACACCGGCCACGGCACCCCGCTGCACAAAGATGTTACCCCGGAAACGGGATAGTCCCTTGACCCCGAAGGAGAGGTCCAGCTCATTGTCCTCTTCGAACTTGTGTTTCTGGGAGTCGGTCAGCACCGAGTAACAGAGTTGCTTGGTCTCCACCGCATTCAAGGGAGGGATGTCCGCCAGCGGTTTCAGTTTGCCATCCACCCTGATTTGTGGCGGCGTATTGGTGGTGATGTGCAGGTCGGAGCCGCCAGCTTCCACCAGAATCTTGAGCAAGTCGTGCAGGTTAGCCATGGTCGTTCTCCTTAGTCGTCCGCCACCGTCACCCGCAGCACCTCTTCCAGAGAGGTGACCCCCTCCTTCAGCTTGGTGAGGCCCGACTGGCGCATGGTCTTGATACCGAGTCGCATGGACTCACGCTTGATCTCGGCCGTATTGGCCCCGTTCAGGATCAGTTCACGGATCGGCTCCAGCATCGGCATCACCTGATAGAAGCCAACCCGCCCCTTGTAGCCCGTATTGTTGCAGACCGGACAGCCCCGCCCCTTGTAGCAGACAAATTCCGGGGCCTCTTCAGTGGGCACTCCGGCATCGATCAGGGCCTGCAGAGGGATTTCTTCCTGTTCTTTACACTCACTGCAGACACGGCGGGCCAGGCGCTGGGCCGTGATCAGGTTAACGGCCGAGGCCACCAGGAACGGTTCGATACCCATGTTCAGCAAACGGTTGATCGTGGCCGGGGCGTCGTTGGTGTGCAGGGTGGACAGCACCAAGTGGCCGGTGAGGGCCGCCTTGACCGCAATCTCGGCGGTCTCGAAGTCCCGTATCTCGCCGATCATGATGATATCCGGGTCCTGACGCAGGAAGGAACGTAGTGCAGCGGCAAAGTTAAGGCCGATATCTTCGTGCATCTGCACCTGGTTGATGCCGGCAAAGTTGAATTCAACCGGATCTTCGGCAGTGGAGATGTTCTCGGTCACCTTGTTCAGTTCCGTCAGGGCCGAATACAGCGACACGGTCTTGCCGGAACCGGTGGGACCGGTCACCAGTACCATGCCGAACGGCTTATGAATCTCTCGCTTGAAGTGAGCCAGCGCATCCGGCTCGTAGCCCAGCTTGGTCAGATCGGTCTGCAGGTTACTCTTGTCCAAAAGCCGCAAGACGATCTTTTCGCCGAACAGCGTGGGTAGGCATGAGACACGATAGTCCATGTCCTTACCGCCACCCAGCTTGATCTTGATCCGGCCGTCCTGGGGCAGACGCCGCTCGGCGATATCCAGTTCCGCCATGATCTTGATCCGCGAGGTAATCGCGTTTTTCAGCTTCATGGGCGGTTTCATCACTTCATACAGCACACCGTCGATCCGGTAACGAACCCGGAAGGTCTTTTCATAGGGTTCTACGTGAATATCACTGGCTTTTTTTCGAATGGCGTCCATCAAGATCAGGTTGACCAGCTTGACGACCGGCGCATCCTCGGTGGCCTTTTCCAGTGAGGAGACATCCACGGTCTCCTCGGTATCCACCAGCTCCAGGTCCTCCATGTCCAGATTGTCCATCACATCGGCCAGGGAGGCAGACTGATCGTAATACTTGTCAATCGCTCCCCTGATATCGGACTCCGAGGCCACGACCATCTCCACATTGTAGCTGGTCATGAACTTGATATCTTCGATAGCGAACAGGTTGGAGGGGTCGCTGACCGCTACGATCAGGGTGGAACCGGCCCGGTTGACCGGAACCAGGCTGTACTTTTGAACCACTTCCGGGGGGATGATCTTGACCACGGCCGGGTCAATCTCGTACTCATTCAGATTGATGGTGGGGACGCCGTACTGCCGGGAAAGAAAGGAGACCAGGTCATGTTCACTGATCAGACCCTGCTTGATCAGGATCGTGCCCAGCTTGCTCTGGCCGCCGGACATCTTCTGTTCCTGCAGGGCGCTGGTGAGTTGCTCCCGCGTGATCAGACTGTTTTTGACCAGAATTTCACCCAGACGACTTGTCTGCATAACACTCCCGTTCAACCCTGCAGTTAAATAGTGTTACTCTGGCATGCGGCCCGCTATAGTAACGGCCCGATTACCCCACTGTCAAGAACAAGCTGGTCAGCGTTCCTGCTGCAATGCCATAGGCATCAAACCCGCAGGCGGTGTGACGCCGGTCCAGTGACAAAAGGCCAGCTCTCCCTGTGCTGCCAACATCCCGAGTCCATCGCAGGCCTGCAGCCCGCGTCGTTGGGCTGAGCTGACCAGAGGGGTCGACGACGCCCCGTAGACCATGTCATACACTTTAGCAGCAGCCGGCAGGAGCGCAAGGTCGAGACCGGCAATTTCTTCGCCATGCAGACCAAGGGAGGTGGCGTTGATCAAAAGGTCGGTCTCGGGCAGCAGCTGTGGCAGCATACTGAAGTCAGCAGCCGCAATGACACTGGTTGAGGACCTATGAAGCTGGAGTTCCGCCGCTAGCTGACTGGCCGTGGCCAAGGTACGGTTGACAACCGTTATGGCGGCTGTGCCAGCCTCAGCCAGTGCTGCTACAGCGCCACGGGCTGCACCGCCCGCCCCCAGCACAACAATCCGCTTGCCGGCAACCAGACAGTCCAGATCCCGTTCCAGTGAAATCAACAGACCGGCGCCGTCGGTGTTGCAGCCGATCAGGAGTCCATTCCGGTTGCAGACCGTATTGACCGCACCGGCCCGCACCGCCGCCGGCGACAGCTGGTCCAGAAACGGCATGATGGCGCTCTTGTGGGGAATGGTCACATTCCAGCCAGCCACGCCGAGACAACGCAAACCCTGCACCGCCTCGGCCAACTGCGACGGCGGCACGGCAAACGGCACAAAGACGCAATCCATGCCCAGTGCCTGAAACGCGGCGTTCTGCATCTGCGGTGAACGGGAATGGGCCACCGGCCAGCCGATGATACCATAGACCCGGGTTGTCCCCTGAATCACTGTTTTCATGGTAATACGTCCCTCCCCTGTAACGGCAAACCATACCGCCTGCGCAGCTGTGTTACCGCCTCGCCCCAACTAGGCACCATCCGCTGGACGGCATCCAGCATAGCTCCCGCCTCCTGCCCTCCCCTGTCCCTGCGAGCAACCTCTTCCGCTGCCTGCAGTAACGAATGGGCCGTGATCATCACCGCCTTTTCGGTATCCTGATCGATCAGCCAGCCTTGATTCATGGTAATGCGGTGCAGGGTTTGCAGCCGCCAGACCCCAGCGACATCAAACACCGCATCAGGAAGACCGTCACTGGGCAGCCAGAAGACAATCCCCTGTGGCACGGGTTCCCGTCTGCCCCAGTCCACCGAATGCCGAGTCGAGTAGTCCATCAGCACCGGACGTTCCGCCTGAAGTCGGCCAGCCAGTGATCTAAAGAGTTGCGGCGCAGTCTGGCCCTGTTGAAGGGCAGTACTGAACGAACTCTGCAGCCGCGGCAGCTCCTCTCGGTACCAATCGAAGACCAGATGCGGTATGTGAGGCAGGTCCACGTCCTCCCGCAGCCGCTCCACGGTCTGCAGATACCAGAGCGGAAAGGCGCCGCTATCACCCCAGGTAAACAATACCGTCCGCTCAGGTAACGAGCGCAAGGTGTTGACAGCATAATCATGGGCACTGTAGTTGCGCTGTTGATCGTTAGCGCGATAATTGGCTGCCTGCTGGGAAAGCGGCAGCAGCAGCAAAAACAGGAGCACCAACAACCGGTGCTGCCAACCGTAGTGCTCGGGAGTTTCAGCCCGGCCGATGCCGCGGCTGATGGCGGCGTGCAACCCAACGGCGATCAGCGCCGCAGCCAGCAGATAGAGTGGGGTGTAAAACTCTTCTGTCAGAAAAATTGACTCGGCCCGCGGATTGAAAAAGCCGACAATCACCGCCCAAAAACCGAGCAAGGCAAGACCACAGGCCAGCACAAAGGGCCGCTTAGATCGCCAGCAGGCCACAACACCGGCCACCAGGAACAGCAGACCGATCCAGCCGAATTCGTGGGGGATGGAAAAGCCTGCCAGCTGTTTCAGCAGCAGTGACAGGTCACGCAGATGGGGCTCTTCAGGATAGCCCCGACGCAAGACGTGCCATAGAAAACGCGACAGGCTGCTGGGATCACCCCAGTTTTGCAGCGGCTGTGCAGCGGCACGCAACGGCAGATACAATTGCACCGCGCCGCCGGCCAGGGCGAAGGCTGCGGTCAGCAGCAACTCCCGAATACGCAGCAACAGACGCAGCTCGGTAACGGCCACAAACAACAGCCAGGCCGGCACCAGCAGGATGATCGTCTGGTGAGCGCCGCTGGCCAGGCCGGTGAGAAGGCCCACACCGTACCACCAGGCCGGCCGTTCGCTACCAGCCAGATACTCCTCGCGCCAACGCAGCAAAAACAGAAAACAGAGCGCTATCATGCCGGCCAGCAGCGGGTACGGCTTATCATGGTTGGTCTGCAACCACAGCCGTGGAGAGCTGGCAAACAAGAGTGAACCGGCAAGCGCAGCCGCGTTGCGGACAAAGTCGCTGAACTGCTCGTTGTCTGAACAGGCGACATCGCGCAGCAACTGCCGCACCAGCAGAAACAAGGCGCTGCAGGCCAGCGCTGCGCCGCAGGCAGTAGCCAGATTGACCCGAAAGGCGATGGAACCGAACGGCAACCAGGTGAACGGTTTGGCAAACAGCAGGAACAGGGGGTAGCCGGGGGAATGGGCAGAACCGAGCAGTTGAGTGGCGGTGATGAACTCACCGCTGTCATAAAAGGTTACCGACGGGGCCAAGGTGGTGAGGTGCAACGCAAACGGCAGCAGAAATGCCGCTAGCAGCCAGTGGTCACAACCGCTGCATACACGGCTTCTCACGGCTCAGCCCCTTGTTCTGCAGCCTGGGTGCGTAACGAGCGTAACGACAGGCCGTCGGACCAGAGATGGTAAAAACCGGCCATAATCACAGGAAAAAAGCCGACCCCGTGTATCACCAGGGCGATACTGACCGCCTGGCTGTCCAGCAGCTGAAAGGCGGATAACGCCGTGTAGCAGGCAACGTGGTAGGTGCCTATGTAGCCCGGCGCCGATGGCACCATCACGGCAAACACCAGCAACACCATAATAAAAAAGGAAGCTGATAACGGCAGCTGTATGCCAAAACCGAGCAGCACCAGATGGATCGGCAGGGTGGCGGCAATCCAGATCAAGGCAGTGCAGACCATAATCAGCAGCAGTGTGCTGCGCCCCGGGGCCAGACGCAACCCCTCCAAAAACGAGCCGGACAGCGGGATCAGGCGTTCCTTGAACCGTTGTGGAAAAGGCTGTGTCAGCAGCGCCAGCAGCTTGAGCGCCTGCATCGGCCGAAGCTTCAAGAACAACAGAAAAGAGACTGCGCCGAGATACACCACCAAGGTAGTGGCGCCCCCCGCCCGCAACAGGGCCGCAACCCGTTCCATACCAGGGGGCAGCTGCAGCGTCAGCAGCACCACTGCCAGCATCACCATCAAGGCAAGTCCGTCCAGCATCCGGTCGATCACCAGCGAGGCAAACACCGATGTGACCTTGAGTTGTTCACGCCGTGCCAGCAGCCAGACCCGCACGATCTCGCCCAACCGGGCAGGAAAAAGATTGTTGGCCATGTAGCCGATTATGGTGGCTGAATAGAGGGAACCGAGCGCAATCGGACGCTCATGCAGCAACAACAGACGCCAACGCACCGCACGCAACCAGTAGCTGACAAAGGTCAACCCCACCGCTCCCAGCAGATACCGCCAATCCAGCTCTGCCAGGGCATCAAGCAGTTGCCGGCCATCGATCTTGCGTAGCAGCGCTGCCAGCAACAGCAGACTGACGGCAAAACCGACCCACAACAGCAGTGTGCTGCGTTTCATACGGTCTGCCTGGTCGGTAGACCGGCCGACAAGAGTGACCTGGCTGCAGCCACATCACGACCAATCTGAAGCTTAAGCGTATCAGCATCAGCAAAGCGGGCCAGATCGCGCAAACGGCCGGCGAACTGAATCGTCAGCTCCTGACCGTATATGGTCCCCTCGAAATCGAAGATAAACACCTCGATCGTCCGCTGATCGCCGCCGAAGGTAGGATTGTTGCCGATGCTGCAGGCACCCATGTGCAGCTCACCCCTCGCCTCAACCCATACGGCATAGACACCATCGGCAGGCAACAACTGATTATCAGTAACAATGTTGGCCGTAGGAAAACCGAGCGAACGGCCGATCTCCCGGCCTGCCACCACCTGGCCGCTGATACAGTGATAACGCCCGAGGATGGACGGCACCGCCGCCACCTCACCGCTACGCACCAGACGACGTACCGTGCTGCTACTGAAGACCAGCTCCCCCTCTCCCACCGGCTCAAGCACCTCCAGCTGAAACCCAAGCTCACCAGCCAGGCGTTGCAGCAGTGCCTCGTTGCCCTCACGGCCACGGCCAAAGGCATAATCGTGGCCAACCACCAACCGTCGCATACCAAGTCCGCACACCAGAATATCCCGCACGAATCGTTCGGCCGACAGTGCAGCAAACTGTTGGTCAAAGGGGATCACCACCAGCAGGTCCAGATCGTTTTCTGCGATCAGGGCACGCTTCTGGGCAGAGGTAGTAATCATGGGAGGAACGCTGCCGGGTTTAAGCACCTGCAGCGGATGAGGATCAAAGGTCAGGACTACTGACTGACACTGCTGTTCTGCAGCATAGGTAGCAACACGACGAAATAGTTCGCGGTGTCCACGATGGACCCCGTCAAAATTACCGATGGTCACGACGGACCGCTCGGCGAGTGGACGACTGAAATCGGCAGTGGTTATGGTACGCATAGGGTGCAACTTATGGCACACTTTAGCGGTCCAGACAACCCTTGTTCCCTTGACAAACGTCGGCGGGGGGTTCAATAATCACGTTCTTCTGTGTATACACTTTTTATGCTGGAGTCTGTCATGAAGGTTGAGAGTGATTTTTTGGTGATCGGCAGCGGTATTGCCGGGCTTTCCTTTGCGCTACAAGCTGCCAATCATGGGCAGGTCGCCATTATCACCAAACGGGAAATTGCCGAGTCGGCAACCCGCTATGCCCAGGGCGGGATCGCCTCGGTCTTTTCCACTGAAGACTCCTTCGACGCCCATGTCCAGGACACCATGGTGGCCGGGGCTGGCATCTGCCACGAAGATGTGGTGCGCATGGTGGTGGAAGAAGGCCCCCACACCATCCGTAACCTGATTGAATGGGGAGTTAAATTCACCACCACCACCAAAGGTGATGAATATGATCTGACTCGTGAAGGGGGCCACAGTGCTCGCCGCATCCTGCATGCCGAGGACATCACCGGCCGCGAGATCGAGCGGGCGCTGGTGGAAGCGGCGCGGCAGCATCCCAACATTGAGATATACGAATACCACATCGCCATCGACCTGATCACCTGCGCCAAGATCGCCCGGCAGCCGGTCAGCGACAACTGCTGCAAGGGCGCTCATGTCCTTGATATTAAAGGCAACAAGGTGCTGACCTTTGCCTCCCGCACCACCCTGTTGGCCAGCGGCGGCGCCGGCAAGGTCTATCTCTACACCTGCAACCCCGACGTGGCCTCTGGCGACGGCGTAGCCATGGCCTACCGGGCCGGGGCCACCGTGGCCAACATGGAGTTCATGCAGTTCCACCCCACCACCCTGTTTCACCCCCACGCCAAGTCGTTTCTGATCTCAGAAGCGGTGCGGGGTGAAGGGGCGATCCTGCGGCGGCGTGACGGCACCGCCTTCATGGAGAAATACCACCACCTGAAAGACCTGGCACCGCGTGATATCGTAGCCCGGGCCATCGACAACGAGATGAAGACCTATGGTGACGACTGCGTCTACCTGGATATCACCCATGAACCGGCCGACTTCGTCCGTAGCCGTTTCCCCAACATCTACCAGACCTGTATGGAGTTTGGCCTGGACATGACCAAGGACTGGCTGCCGGTGGTGCCGGCGGCCCATTATCTGTGCGGCGGGGTCAAGGTGAATACCAACGGCGAGACCGACATCCCCGGCCTCTACGCCATCGGCGAGGTGGCCTTCACCGGCCTGCATGGCGCCAACCGCCTGGCCAGCAACTCGCTGCTTGAGGCAGCGGTCTACGCCGGCCGGGCTGCCCGCCATGCCAGCGAAACCCTGCCGCAGCGCCCGGGCATAACGCGTGACAGCATCCCCGAATGGGACTCAGGCACCGCCACCAATAGCGACGAGATGGTGGTAGTCTCCCAGAACTGGGACGAAATCAGGCGCTTCATGTGGAACTACGTCGGTATCGTCCGCTCTACCAAACGACTGGAACGGGCCATGCGGAGGATCAAGCTGATCCAGGAGGAGATCCACGACTACTACTGGAATTTCATCATCACCTCCGACCTGATCGAACTACGCAACATCGCCACCGTGGCAGAACTGATTGTGAATTGCGCCCAGATGCGCAAGGAATCACGGGGCCTGCACTACACCATTGACTACCCGGAACTGGATGACCTGAACTGGCAACGGGATACCATCATCAAGAAGCAGTTCCCCTGAGGATCCCATGGATATTGCTGCCCTGCGACAACGAATTGACCTGCTGGATGACGTACTGCTGAGGATATTTAACGAACGGGCCCGCTTGGCTCTGGAGATAGGGCATCTCAAAAAGGGCTTGGATCTGCCGGTCTTCGATCCCGGCCGTGAAAAACGTATTTTTGCCCGGATGAAACAAGACAACCCTGGCCCTCTGGATGACGGCGCCATTGTCAGGCTGTTTGAACGGGTGATCGACGAATCCCGCCGCCTTGAACGGATCATGACCACAGAAGAGACAGAGGATGGACCACAGCCATGATTGTCATCATGAAAAAGAACGCCCCTGATGAGTCGCTTGACTTTGTCAAGGAATACCTGATCAGCCGTAACTTCGACATCCACCAGTCCACCGGCGCCAATCGAACTATCATCGGCGTGATCGGCAATACGCAGTCACTGGACGACGCCACCATCGCCCACCTGCCTGACGTCCATCAGGTTGTCAGGATTAAACCGGAATCATAGCGCTAACCAGTGATGCTGACTACCTCGTCGTAGGTGGTTTCCCCTTCCAGCATCTTGCGGATCGCCAGTTGGCGCAATGATGCAAAACCATCCTCCTCGGCGGCCCGCACCAAATCGGCAGGGTCGGCCTTGGTACTGATCAGCTGCTTGATCCGCTCGGTAATTGACAGGACCTCAAAGATGCCGGTGCGCCCCTTGTAGCCGGTGCCACGGCACTCTTTACAACCAATCCCATGCGCCACTTTCACCTTGTTCCGGTGAATCTGCAGGTACTCACACTCCTCTTTGGTCAATTCTCGGAACTCTTTGCAGTGCTGGCAGACCTTACGCAGCAGCCGTTGGGCCACAATGCCCATCACCGTTGCCGAGATCAGATACGGCGGCACCTCCAGGTCCAGCAGACGGGCAATGGAAGACGGGGCATCATTGGTGTGCAGAGTAGAAAGCACCAGATGGCCGGTCAAGGCTGCCTGGACGGCGTTTTCTGCTGTTTCCTGGTCACGTATCTCCCCCACCATCACAATATCCGGGTCCTGACGCAACACGGTACGCAGAATCGTACCAAAGGTAACCCCAACAGCCTGCTGCACCGCAATCTGGTTAAATTCCTCCATCACCATCTCGATCGGGTCTTCGATAGTGACGATATTGATCTCCGGTGAAGACAAGGTCCGCAACGATGAATAGAGCGTGGTAGTCTTGCCGGAGCCGGTGGGGCCGGTCACCAGCACAATCCCGTTAGGACGATGAATGAAGCTGTTGAACAGGCTGTATTCCCGGGGATAAAAGCCGATGCTGTCCAGATCCTGCAACAGGATATCCGGATCAAAGATCCGGATCACCACCTTCTCACCAAAGGCCACCGGCACCGTGGATACCCGCAGCTCGACCTCCTTGCCGTTGTGAGCGGTCTTGATCCGACCATCCTGAGGTCGCCGCTTCTCGGCCAGGTCCATCCGGGCCAGAATCTTGATGCGTGAGACGATCGGCGCGTGCAACGGCTTAGGCAACAGATGGATGTTATGCAGAATGCCGTCCAAACGGAACCTGATCAGAAACTTGTCGCGCTTGGGCTCGATATGGATGTCGCTGGCCCGTTGATCAAAGGCATAGGACAATAGAAAATCCACTGCCGAGATGACATGTTTATCGTTGCCCTCCAGCTCTTTGTCGCCCCGCATCCTGAAGAGCTGTTCCAGGTTGCCAAGATCAATGGCGACATTCTCCTCGGCCTCAGCCGCCATGACCGAGGCCCGGAAGCCGTAAAACTCGCGCAGAATCTTCTGAACATCGCTACATGAACTGAGTACGCGGGTGATTGTAAGCCGATGAGCCGTGGCCAGCTCGTCCAGCACCGTTGTATTGAACGGATCGACCACGGCAATGGTCAACTCCCCTGCCCTGGCTGCCACCGGCACAATCAGATGCTTAAGCGCGAACGGACGTGGGATGTGGGAGGTAACCACATCCAGATCCAGCTTCAGGGGATCAATCTTGAGATAAGGAAGTTTGAGAAAGGCAGCCAGGGTCTCGGTGATGGTGTCTTCCGTCAGCACACGCCCGTTCGTACCGGGCTGTTCAAACGAGAAAGAGGCGATCAACTGGGACGGTGTCGGTCGTTCGCCGCCCTTATGCAGCCGACGGCCAGGGCCGTGGTGGCCGGCCGTCAAACGGGCCTCCTGCTGACGGGCCTGCACCTGAAGCGTCGTCAGCTGATCCTGTGTAAGAACGCCCTGTTGTGTCAGGATTGCGGCCAGATACTCAACCGTCAAGGGGGTATGGTGGGTCATAGCATCCTAACTAGCTTGCCTCTTTACTTTTTCGTTGTTGCTCAATCCGCTTGCTGACCGCCTCCAGCACCTCTTCTTCACTGTAGTGTGGTTTCGTGGCCAGCCTGGCCATTTCGCCCGGCTCCGGTGTAAGGACTTCAGCCTGTTTTTTCAAAAAAGCGTCAACCATATGTTTCTTCTCTGCATAGATCATGCTCTCGCGTAGCAGATCCATAGAACTCTTCAACAGCCCCCGGCCGGTTACCAACAGGATCAGTAACGGCACCAGGTCATGCTGCCAGTAATCGACGCTGCCTTCGCGCACCATAGTGCCGGCCAGCAGGCCGGAGAGCCCCAGCAGCAGACCGAATAGATTTGCCAGCACACGATATTCAGGACCATCGGATACCTGTGCTATGGCATTGTTGTTGGAATCATCAGACACAACCACCTCCACTGCTGCATTGCGCCAACTAAACAAAGCTACTTTTTAGTTATCGGAACAGAGCGGGAGATAATTAAATTTCTTTTTTGTGCAGCGACTCAGAGCTAAGCACGAGTGAGCGTCAAAACCTGATCGGTGCGAAACCATCCGGCGTTGCGAACCGATTCAGTTTTTTACGGGTAACAGCCCCCATTTTATCAACATCAATCGTATCAAACAGACGATGTTTTTCCTCCACACTTAAGGCGGCCCCTGGATCAGCGCATAAATCCTGATGCTGTACACGACCAGCCCCATCACGAACCAGTGGACAGGAAACAAACTCTTCTCGGCTGATGGCTCCGCTCTTGTCTGCGTCCAACTTCTCAAACAACGTACCTTGTTCAGCCGCTGCACCACCAGCGAGCAGAGTAACAACGACACCGCAGACCATCAAGAAATGCATACGCATATCAGTTTCCTTTCAGGCATCATAGTCAACCAGAGTCAAAAGTATAACGACATTTGGGGATTCTTCAACCACGTCATAGGTAAACCTGCCTGATACGGATTGACAGTCGTCCCCGTACATGCCATAAAACCCATTCATTCCAAGGAGGTTCGCAGCAATGAGTGTTGACGACAAAAAAGTAATCTACAGCATGATGCGGGTGTCGAAGTTCTACGACAAAAAACCGATCATCAAGGATATCTCACTTTCCTATTTCTACGGTGCCAAGATCGGCGTACTGGGCCTGAATGGCTCCGGTAAATCAACCCTGCTCAGGATCATGGCCGGGGTGGACAGCGAGTTCAACGGCCAGGCCGTGCTTTCCCCCGGTTACAGCGTCGGCTACCTGGAGCAGGAGCCGAGGCTGGATGAATCCAAGACTGTCCGTCAGGTGGTTGAAGAGGGCTGCCAGGAGCTGGTTGACCTGTTGGCCGAGTTCAACAGCATCACCGACAAATTCTCCGAGCCGGACGCCGATTTTGAGAAACTGTGCGACCGCCAGGCTGTACTGCAGGAAAAGCTGGATCATCTGGACGCCTGGAATCTCGACTCGCGGCTGGAACTTGCCATGGATGCCCTGCGCTGCCCTGACGGCGACACGCCGATCAAGGTGCTGTCCGGCGGTGAAAAGCGGCGGGTGGCACTCTGCCGGCTGCTGCTGCAGAAACCGGATATCCTGCTGCTGGACGAACCGACCAACCACCTGGATGCAGAGACCGTGGCCTGGCTGGAGAAGCACCTGCAGAACTACGCCGGCACCGTGATCGCCGTGACCCACGACCGTTACTTCCTGGACAACGTGGCCGGCTGGATCCTGGAACTGGACCGGGGCGAGGGTATCCCCTGGAAGGGCAATTATTCTTCCTGGCTGGAACAAAAACAGCAACGGCTGGCAACCGAGGAAAAACAGGAAAGCGACCGTCAGAAGACCCTGCAGCGGGAGCTGGACTGGATCCGGATGTCACCCAAAGGGCGCCATGCAAAGTCCCAGGCACGGATCAGCGCCTACGAGGAGCTGGCCGCCGATACTGGCGAGAAGCGGGCCAAGGAACTGGAGATATTCATTCCACCCGGACCGCGTCTGGGTGACATCGTGATTGAGGCAGACAACGTGGCCAAGGGCTTTGGCGACCGGCTGCTGTTCGAGGGGATGAGCTTCAAGCTACCCCGGGGCGGCATTGTCGGTGTGATCGGCCCCAACGGCGCCGGCAAGACCACCCTGTTCCGGATGATCACCGGTACTGAACAGCCGGACAGCGGTACTATCCGGGTGGGTGATACGGTGCAGGTGGCCTATGTTGATCAGAGCCGCGACACCCTTAACCCTGATCGGTTGTTGTGGGAAGAGATCAGCGATGGCCAGGAGATGATCCAGCTGGGCAAGCAGACCGTCAATGCCCGCACCTATGTGGCGCGTTTCAATTTCACCGGAGGTGACCAGCAAAAAAAGGTGGGCATGCTCTCCGGTGGTGAGCGCAATCGGGTACATCTGGCCAAGGTGCTCAAAAGCGGGGCCAACGTGCTGCTGCTGGACGAACCGACCAACGATCTGGATGTCAATACCATGCGGGCCCTGGAAGAAGCACTGGAAAACTTCGGCGGCTGCGCCGTTGTTATCTCCCACGACCGCTGGTTCCTGGACCGGATTGCCACCCATATGCTGGCCTTTGAGGGAGATTCAAAGGTAGTCTGGTTTGAGGGCAACTATTCCGACTATGAGGAAGACCGCCGCAAGCGCCTGGGAGCCGAGGCGGACCGTCCCCACCGGATCACCTATCGCAAGCTGACCCGTTGACGCAAACGGTTGGAGGCATCATGAATTATGTTACCTACTACAATCGCGGCCAGAAGGTATTTCTGATCAATATCAGCCCTGACCGCGACCAATCGCTGTTTGAGGCGTTTTCAGCCACGATTGTAAGTTGCGACAACCGCCATTTTGAATTGCGGCCTCGTTATTCCCTGCTGCAGGCCGGAGAAGGCCTGCTCAGAAAAGGGGCGCAGTTCAAGGTGACTGCCGAAAGCTTTGGTTCCGGGGTGCAGTTCAGCGGCGAGATCGGTTCGGTCAACGGCAGCAGCTTTATCCTCAACCCCACCGGACCGATCGAGATGTACCAACGCAGCCAGGTGCCGCGCATGGATATGATCGTTGGTTTCCGGTCCTTTACCCGCACCACTCCACTGGCCGTTTTTCACCAGGAATGGCGGCGACTGCAAGACGGGTTCAGCTCAGGCAAATCATCGCCACTGGAACTGGTTCCCCGCCAGATCAATCTGGGGGTCGGCGGCCTGCGCGTTGTAGCAGAACCGGATGAGCGGCAGCACGACCTATCGATGATCTTCATCGAGTTGGAAGCCGGACAGGCACCGATCTGTGCCGTAACCGAACAACTCTGGCGCCGCAATCTGCCCGACGAAGAGGGTGTTGCCACTGGCCAACGTTTTGTTCTGATCCGCAAGGAGGATCAACTCCGGATCCAGCAGCATATTGAACAGCGTCTCAAGAAACAGGGGCGCAAACCGAAGCCATCCAAAAACAACTGGGAGCTGCTGGACCGAATGTTCCGCAGCACCTAACCGTATCAACCGGCACCTGCTATGAACTACGACCGATACTTCAGCCGCGGCCAGAAGGTATACCTGATCAACATTTCCCAGACCAGGGATGAGTCGGTCTACGAATCACTTTCAGCCACGGTCATCAGCAGTAACGACAGCAGTATCGCGCTCAAGGCCCCCTACCGACTGTTTTCCGGTGATGCAGCACCACTCGAAGCAGGCATGCAGTTTAAGCTGTCCACGGAATCCTTCGGCGTGGGGGTACAACTGCGTGCCGAACTGGTGGCTACACCGGCAGCCGAAATTCTGGAACTGCAACCAATCGGGCAGATGGAAATCTATCAGCGACGCCAGATGCCCCGGGTTGATGTCAGCCTGCCCTTTCTACACGTACTCCAGAAATCCTCTCTATCCGCTTTCAAACGAGAGTGGCGGCGGGTTGTCACCGACCTGCGCCAGCCAACCCCGCCCCGCTTGAAGTTGCAAGAGACCAAGGTAAACATCAGTGCCGGTGGCATCCGCTTTGAACTCAATACGCCACCTACCCCGCTGGCCATCGTGGTGTTTGACCTGCAGGACGGGGCGTCTCCCGTCTGTGCCGTTGCCGAACTGGCCTGGCACAAGACACGCCAGGAAGACGGCATTGAGGTCTGCGGTCACCGTTTTCTCGAGATACTGAAAGAAGATCAGGCCCGGTTGGCGATCTTTGTTGACAAGCTAGGCGGCGGGAGCGGACGGATACGGGACAACTGGGATCTGCAGGACAAGATGATGTCTGACCAGGGCGGTGAACACAAGAAGTAATGCTTACGCTGTCGGCGTATGGCGATAGTGGCTTTCCATCAGCGATCGCAGCTGACGCTGCAGCTCCTCATCGGCCACCTCACGGATCTGCTGCTCGATCCAAGCCCGCTCATCATCGCTCAACTGACGCACCGTAACCTGAGGATCACTATCGACCTTTTCCTCCTCAGCAATCCGGCCTGATTTCAGCACGATCTCCCGCACCCGCTCTTCACCCAGGCAGCTGTTCAGCCGGGCAATCAAATCGGCCTTCATAAAGGTAAGCTGCTGCATCCAGGGTGCGCTACCCACCACCACGGTCAACACGCCGCCAGACAATCGTAGCGGTCGGGCCCGGCGGGCAATGGCCGCACCCACTACCTGCTCCCAGTGCTGCCAGATCACCAGGTCTTTCAGTCGCTCGCCCAGGCCGGTGCCGCCAAAACTCTTGTGCAGCAGGCTGCCAAGGAGCTCAGGGCGCCCTTTTGGTCGTTTTGCTGCCACCACGCATCCTCCGTTTGTACCAGCCGCCTACAATCTGACCGGCAATGGCGCTCCCCAGGGTCAGCGGCACAATCCGCCAGCTAAATCCAGCCATCATCCGCATATGCACCACCAACGGTATCGGCAGGTGGATCAGCACAAACCACATCAATGAATATTTCCGGAACGACTCCCGAAGATAACCGCAGGGAATACTTATCAAAAACGCCAGCACCAGCAGGCCGGCCAAGAGAAATGAGTCTTGCACGGTGTTCCCCTTTTGGGGCATAGTATGGAACCGGACTGAAATTGTCAATTATACGCCGCTATAGAGGAAGGAAACAGGATGTCTGACCATTACCTGGTCAAAGAGGAGCACTGCTTGGCGGTCTTCAACTCAACCCACCGGGTACTGAAGGCCGAAGGTCTTCTCAAGGATCAGGGTCTCGAAATTCTGCTGATCCCCGCCCCCCGCGCATTGCAGACCGATTGCGGGCTGGCCTTGCGTTTCGATCAGCAGTCCCTTGCTACTATCACCGCAACCCTGAACGATCACGATCTGATGCCGGCCTATATCTGCCATCTGCAGGATGGACAGTACATCCGCCTCCAGGAGGAGCATACCGATGATCACCATTGACTGCCGCGGTCAAGCCTGTCCTGCCCCCGTCATCGCCACCAAACGGGCCCTGGAGGCCTCGCCGTCCGGTGTCCGCGTCCTGTTGGATGACGGCGCCCCCCGCGAGAATGTCACGCGCTTTGCCCATACCAGGGGGTTGACGGTTACAGAAACCCCTGACGGCACCGGCTGGTCTTTACAGATTACCGGCAAGACCGGCCTTACCGTGGCCACCACCACGGCACACATATCGGCAGCCGGTGAACGGGTATTGCTGATTACCAGCGACCGGCTGGGCGAAGGCGCCGATGAGTTGGGGCGTTTGTTGATGCGCAACTTCCTGCACACCCTGCTGGAGACCGCCGAACGGCCGGACCGTATCCTGTTCCTGAACAGCGGTGTGCTATTAACCGTGCAGGGAGCCGAGACCATCGAGGCCCTCTCCGCCCTGGAGAGTTTGGGGGTTGAGCTGTTTTCATGCGGGGTCTGTCTTGATTTCTTTAAGAAAAAAGATCAATTGGCCGTTGGCAAGACCACCAATATGTTCAGCACCGCCGAGCAGTTGCTGGCAGCCGCCTCGGTCATCAGGCTGTAGCAAAAACAAATACTTCTTGACAGGCCAGGATGCGTTCTTTATAGTTTCTTTCTTTTAGAATGCCTAGACTGCGTCAGTGACTATACTTATGTTTGAAACCCTCTCGGATAAGCTGGAATCGGTCTTTAAGAAACTTCGCGGCCAGGGGGTGATGACCGAGGACAACATCAAGGAAGCCCTGCGCGAGGTGCGCCTGGCACTCCTTGAGGCTGACGTCAACTTCAAGGTTGTCAAAGAGTTTGTCGAAGCGGTGCGGGTCAAGGCGGTCGGCACCGAGGTACTGCAAAGCCTGTCCCCAGGGCAGCAGGTCGTCAAGATTGTCCACGACGAACTGATCACCCTGATGGGTGGCCACGGCAGCAACGACCTGGACCTGGCAGCCAAGCCGCCGGTAGCCCTGATGATGGTCGGCCTGCAAGGCGCCGGCAAGACCACCTCCTGCGGCAAGCTGGGCAACTGGCTGCGCAAACAGAAACGCCGTCCTCTGCTGGTGCCGGCCGATGTCTACCGACCGGCCGCCATTGCGCAGCTGAAGACCGTCGGTCGCCAGCTGTCGCTTGAGGTCTTTGACAGCAAGCCGGATCAGGATCCGGTTGTCATCTGCTCAGAAGCTCTGAAGTATGCCGAGCTGAACGGCTACGACACGATTATCCTGGATACCGCCGGTCGTCACCAGATCGACGATTTCCTGATGTCCGAACTGGAACGGATCAAGAGCGCGGTACAGCCCCGCGAGATCCTGTTCGTGGCAGACGCCATGACCGGCCAGGAGGCAGTCAACGTAGCCAGCGGCTTTAATGAGCGACTCGGCCTGACCGGTGCCATCCTGACCAAGTTGGACGGCGATGCCAAAGGCGGCGCCGCCCTTTCGATCAAGGCCGTTACCGGCACCCCGGTCAAATTTGTTGGCCTGGGAGAAAAGCTGGACGCCCTGGAGGTGTTCCACCCAGACCGTCTGGTGTCCCGCATTCTGGGCATGGGTGACGTACTGACCCTGGTGGAGAAGGCCCAGGCTGCCTTTGACGAAAAGGATGCCGAGCAGCTTCAGCGCAAGATCAAAAAGAACCAGTTTGATCTGGAAGATTTCCTGAGCCAGATGCAACAGCTGAAAAAGCTGGGCTCAATGGAGTCCATCATGGGGATGATCCCCGGTATGGGCAAGATGATGAAGCAGGTGCAAGGCGTCCAGTTCGGTGAAAAGGAGATCAAACGGATCGAGGCGATCATCCGCTCCATGACACCGGCTGAACGGGCCAACCACACCATTATTAACGGCAGCCGTCGCCTGCGGATTGCCAAAGGCAGCGGCACCACGGTTCAAGAGATCAACCAGCTTTTAAAACGTTTTACAGAAGCACAAAAAATGATGAAACAACTCCAGAAACTGGGGCCCAAGAACCTGATGAAGGGGATGGGTGGACTACCAGGACTGGGCGGCATCGGCAAAGGCATGTTCCCCTTCGGCCGTTAATGGACATTTTCGAACACCCGTTTTTTCTAACACTACGCGAGACTCACACGCAGGAGGAAACACCATGGCAACCAAGATCAGACTGCAGCGCGGCGGCGCCAAGAAGCGCCCCTTTTACCAGGTAGTGATCGCCGACGAGCGCTCACGCCGCGACGGTCGTTTTATTGAAAACCTCGGCTATTACGACCCGACCAAGAGCCCGGCTATCTGCAAAATCAACGTGGAAAAGGTCCTGGACTGGCTCGGCAAGGGCGCCCAGCCCACCGACACCGTGCGCCAGATTCTGAAGAATCAGGGCATCCTGGAGCAGGCTGCCAAGGCTGCCTAGTTGTAAGCTTCTTCTGTACGGCGTCCAATCCGGCCTGGCCGGTTACCCTAACCCACAGAGGTACGCCAGATGAAGGTACTTGTTCAAACCATCGCGCAGGCTCTTGTTGACGATCCATCCCAGGTGACCACTACCGAAGAGATGGAAGACGACACCCTGGTAATCAAGCTATCCGTGGCCAAGGAAGACATGGGCCGGATCATCGGCAAAGAGGGACGTACCGCCAAGGCGATTCGCACCCTGCTGAACGCCGTAGCCACCAGGGACAACAAGAAGGCGATCCTCAAGATCATCGAGTGATGTCTGCCGAACACGACAGCCTGATCGCCGTTGGTCGGATAACAGGTACCCACGGCATCAAGGGTCAGGTACGCCTGCAGTCCTATTCAGGCAATCTGGACAGCCTGACCGCGGCACGCTCGGTCATCCTGCGCCGGCCCGATGGCACGCTGCACGAGTATGGCCTGCGACGGGCTGCCGACCACGGCACGGCCTTTCTGCTGACCCTGGCCGGGTTTGATAACATCAACCAGGTGCTGGATCTGGTGGGCAGTGAACTCTGCCTGCAGCTGGAACAGCTGCCGGCAACCGGCGAAGGCGAGTACTACTGGCGAGACCTGTTGGGGCTTACGGTTACTACCGATTGTGGCCAGACGCTGGGCACGATCAGCGATATCCTTGAAACCGGCGCCAACGACATCTACGTGGTGAGCGGCCAGGGGCGCGAGTATCTGATCCCGGCAGTGGCCAGCGTCATCAGCAAGGTCGATCTGCCGGCCAGAACCATGACCATTACCCCGCTGGAGGGGTTGCTGGACCTATGAAGTTTGACATTTTGACCCTTTTCCCCGAGATGTTCAGGGGCCCCTTTGATGAGAGCATCATCCGCAGGGGACAGGATAAGGGACTGATTCAGATCGGCCTGCACCAGATCAGGGATTTTGCCACCAACAAGCATCAGACGGTGGATGACAGCCCCTACGGCGGCGGAGCCGGCATGGTCATGAAGCCGGAGCCGCTGGCAGCCTGCATCGAGGCTACCCGTCAGCAGAACCCGCACGCACTGGTGCTGCTCACCTCCCCCAAGGGAGTACCGCTGACGCACCAACTGGCGGTTGATCTGGCTGCGAAACCGGGACTGATCATCATCTGTGGCCGCTACGAAGGGATTGACGAACGAGTCCACCAACTGTTCGTTGATCTGGAGGTCTCGATCGGTGATTACGTACTCTCCGGTGGCGAACTGGCAGCAATGGTAGTGGTTGATGCAGTTACCAGACTGGTGCCGGGAGTGCTCGGGTCGGACGAATCGGCCGCAACCGACTCCTTTAGCGACGGCCTGCTGGAGTACCCGCAGTATACCAGACCGCCCGAGTTTAACGGCCTACAGGTACCCGAGGTGCTTTTGTCCGGCAACCACGCACTGATCGCCCAATGGCGACGGCAACAAGCCCTGCAGCGCACCGCAGCACAACGACCTGATCTGCTGCGAACGGCGCCACTTACGGAACGAGACCGCGCCTATCTGGCGCAACTGCAGCAATGATCTCTGACAACAACGCAGCCCGCAACCTGGCCCTGGCACTGGTGCACCACCCGGTTTACAACAAGCACCGTGAGGTGGTAACCACTGCGGTCACAAACCTTGATATTCATGACATCGCCCGGGCGGCCCGCACCTTTGGCCTGTCACGCTACTATCTGGTGACCCCCTCGACGGACCAGCAGGCGATGATCAGGCGGATTGTCGGGCACTGGCAGGATGGCTGGGGAGCCGGCTATAACCCGGATCGCCGCGAGGCGCTCAGCATCATTCGTGTAGTTGCCTCGCTGCAGGAGGCACAGACCGACTATCAGCAGAGTTTTGCTACGCCGGTCATCAGCGTAGCCACTGGCGCCCGGCAACGGACTGACGCCATCAGCTTCAGCAGTCTGCGTGAACGACTACGGCAACCTGAAGCACCGCACCTGTTGACTCTGGGTACCGGCTGGGGGCTGGCCGACGAACTCTTTGAACAGACAGATCTGGTCCTGGAGCCAATCCAGGGCGCTGGTGACTACAATCACTTATCAGTCCGTTCAGCAGCGGCCATCATGCTTGATCGGTTACTGAGCGCACGTTGAAACGCAAGAATCGGATGTTAACTACATAAAACACACCATGCAGCATGGTTCCATCAAGGAGGAACAGTACTATGAACACCATCGATATGCTCGAGTTTGACCAGATGAAAAAGAACACCCCGGCCTTCAAGGTAGGGGACACCGTCAAGGTACACGTCAAGATCGTGGAAGGCGACAAGCAACGGATCCAGGCCTATCAGGGCGTGGTGATCGCCCGCCAGAACGGCGGCGTCCGTGAGTCGTTCACCGTCCGCAAGATCTCCAACAACATCGGCGTAGAGCGGGTCTTCCCGATCCACTCACCGACCATCGAGCAGATCGAGGTGGTAACCCGCGGTCATGTGCGTCGCGCCAAGCTGTACTACCTGCGCAAGCTGCGTGGCAAGGCTGCCCGTATCCGCGAGCGCAAGTACGTTCCCGTCGCCAAAGGTTAATAACCAGTGGTGGCGATACTCTCGAAAAGCCCCGTCATTCGGCGGGGCTTTTCGCGTTGAACTCACTTACGAATGCGGTCTCATTCCTGACTATGCAACCATCACTCTTTGAATCGTCAGACCACGATCTCTATCGTTTTGAACGTCACGCGCAGTCAAGAGGCTACCAGCTGGTCGCCGGCGTGGATGAAGCGGGGCGCGGCCCTTTGGCCGGCCCGGTGGTGGCGGCAGCGGTCATCCTGCGACCAGACCGCCCCATCGCTGGCGTCAACGACTCCAAGAAACTGACCGAACGCCAACGTGAACGGCTCTTCGACCAGATCATGGCCGATGCCCTTTCCATCGGCATCGGCAGCTCATCGCCGGCAGAGATCGACCGGATCAACATCCTGCAAGCCACCCGCCAGGCCATGCTGCAAGCGGTGCAACACCTCTCAGCGCAACCCGACATCCTGCTGATTGACGGTATCACCACCATTGACTCCCCGCTCCACCAGCACACTATCAAGCAGGGCGACAGCCGCAGCGCCTCGATTGCGGCCGCCTCGATCATCGCCAAGGTGACTCGTGACCGCCTGATGCTGGAGTATGATCACCTCTACCCCCAGTACGGTTTTGGCCGCCATAAAGGATACGGAAGTGCTGCGCACCTGACAGCCCTGCGTCAGCATGGCCCCTGCCCGATCCACCGCCTCAGTTTCGGCGGTGTCCGCGAGCTCGTCAGCCAGCCCCCATCTGTTTGCATTTTGCCCTAAACCCTGCTACAAGCGGCTTCTACATAGATACTACGTATCCTGAGGGCACCCCCGATGACACACGAAAAACCGCTGATCCAGTTGATTGAAGAACATCTGAGCGGCGACCTGCACGACCTGCCGGTCTTCCACAACGTGGCGGTCAAACTGCAACAGCTGCTGAGCACCCGCTCGTTCGAGATCGACGACATCATTGAACTGATTGGCGAAGACCAGTCTCTGTCGGGTCGCGTCCTGAAGGTGGCCAACTCATCCTACTATGCCGGCCTGACCAAGATCGCCACCATCAAAGATGCCATTATCCGTCTGGGTGCCCAGGAAATAGCCAATATGGCCATGCTGGCCTCGCAGTTTGAGTGCTATCAATCAACTGACGAAACCCTGAACCGTGCCATGCAGAGCCTGTGGGGTCACGCCCTGGCCTGTGCCGTAGGTGCCAAATGGATTGCCCGCAAGAGCGGTTATCCGGGCCTGGCCTCTGAAGCCTTCATGGGCGGCTTGATGCATGACATCGGCAAGCTGGCCCTGCTGAAAGTGCTGGATGACATCCGAAAAAATAATGAGACCTCAGCCAGCTACTCCGATCAACTGGTCTGCGAGATCATGGGGGCGATGCATGAATCGGTGGGCTATAAGCTGATGAAGAGCTGGAACTTCCCGGACTTCTACTGTGATATCACCAACGGCCATCACAAGGCCGATTTCGACCAGTCCAACATCCTGTTGGTGGCGGTACGGCTGGCCAACCTGGCCTGCAAAAAAGGCGGCAGGGCAATCGGTCCGGCCGACCTGTCACTTTCACTCGCAAATGCCCCAGAGGCCTACTTTCTTGGCCTGCAAGAGGTCGCTCTGGCTGAACTGGAGATCGTGATCGAGGATGCTGACGGCATCACCATGACCTAGCGCGGCACCGTTGTCTGGCAGGCTACCTTTTCTTGCCTTTTTTCAAAAACTGACGCACCCCCTGGTTATGCTCCTGCAACGTGCGTGAAAACTGGTGGGTGCCGTCCTTGCGAGCTACAAAGTAGAGATAATCGGTGCGAGCCGGCTGCAGTACCGCCGTGATCGCTTCGATGCCGGGGTTGCCGATCGGACCGGGTGGCAAGCCCCTGACATGGTAGGTGTTATAGGGTGATTTTCTTTTCAGGTCCTGTCTAGTAACCGTACCTCCAAAGGCCCGTACTCCATAAATAGCCGTTGGATCACTCTGTAACGGCATGCCAATCTTCAAGCGATTGCGAAACACTGAGGCGATTAACGGTTTTTCGTCCGCTACCACCGCCTCTTTTTCAACCATCGAGGCCAGCGTAACCACCTGATGCAGACTCAGGCCCGACTGGTCAAGCTGCCCCTGTAGACTGGTTATGCGATGCCTGAATTCCCGTACCATCTCCATCACCAACCCCCGCACATCCAACTGAAAACCGATCAGATAGGTGCCGGGAAACAGGTACCCCTCTACACTTTTAGCACCAAGATCAAAATGTTGTAACACCTGCTTATCCTTGCAGACCGCAAGAAACTCCTTACCCCCGAAGAGCCCCTGCTTTTCCAGAAGCTCTGCCAACTGATAGATGGAATAGCCCTCGGGCACGACAAACTTGCGGGCATCCGACACACCGCTGGCCATTTTTTCGAGAATTTCAACGGGGGTCATGGCGCTGTTGAGACGGTAATCGCCGGGCTGCATCCGTCGATCCAGCCCCTTTAGTCGGCCAACGAGGCGAAAATGGAGGGCGCTGCGAACAATACCTTGACGTTCCAAATCACGAGCAACCTGGACAAAACCGGCCCCCTTGGGAACCGTCAAACCGTACACCCGTTTTCCATCACCCGCAGGCTGAACCAGATACAGATACCACCCCAAAAAGAATACCAGCAGCAAACAAAGCAGCAGGTACCAGAAACGGCTGAGCAGACGAGTTAAAGACCATTGTTTGGTAGACATGGCAAGGATTGTACGGACTTTGTTCCGCACGTCAAGTAACTAGCTGCATTTTTTGGCCTGATCATCTTGACAGGCTCTGCCGAGACTGTTAGATACGAACACTGTATACAATTTCACCCACTGCACACGAGGGAAGATCATGGAACGTTTCAAGACCTTACAGGACGTCATCACCTTTGCGGTTGGCAAGGAAGAGGCCGCTTACCAGCTGTATAGCACCACCGCCCAGCAGGTGAAATCAGCGGCAGCGCGCAAGATGCTGGAAGAAATGGCTGCCCAGGAGTTGGGCCACAAACGGATGATGGAGGCCATGACCCAGGAAAAGCTGACCCAGTACAACTTCCAAAAGGTGCCGGATCTGAAGATTGGTGATTATCTGCTGGATGTGGAAGTAAAAGAGGGGATGAGTTTTCAGGAAGTGCTGGTCTTTGCCATGAAAAGCGAGGAGGCTGCCTACAAACTCTATACAGCGGCCGAGGCCTTGGCCGAGGCACCTGAGGTCAAAGATGCCCTGCGTCTGATGGCGAGCGAAGAGAAAAAACACAAATTCCAGCTTGAGTCCCTGTATGACGACAAGGTTCTGGCCGAAATGTAAGCTGTCTGGCCCGGCAGGTGCTGTCAGGAGACATCTGGCAGCACGAACGCGAGACCAACGCATGCCCTATCCCGAGACGATCAACCTGCCCTTTAACCGCTCGGCACTGCCGGGCGGTTTTGTATTGCATCCGACTCCTCAAGTGCTTGATAGCAGGCCAGCTCGGTGGATTGTGCTGCAGGGACCAAACCTGCTGCTCTGTGAGCAGGGTGATCTGCTGCACCTGCCGCAGGGGACCTTGACGCCTGAGTTACAACCGACGTTTCCGCCTCTCGCCTTTGCCAGCTGGCAGGGCCAGCAACTGCTGGTCACAACGATTTCATCACAGGTGACGCTGCCAGAAGGTCTGGTGGTGGAGCCTTTCAATGCCCTCCGTGAACGGATTCCCGCCGATCTGATGACCATTGCCGGCATCGGTAAACAGTTGCTACACTGGCAGCAAATGAGCCGTTTTTGCTCCCGCTGCGGCGGGCAACCCCACCAGCTTGCCGATAGCTGGGGAAAAAAATGTCCTGACTGCGGTAGCGAGCACTTTCCCCACATTCACCCCTGCGCCATCGTCCTGATCAGGCGTGATGACCAACTGCTGCTGATCCGCAAGCCGGAGTGGGCACCAGGGCGCTACGGCCTAGTGGCCGGCTTTCTCGATGTCGGCGAATCACTGGAAGAATGTGCCATTCGTGAGACACGGGAAGAAACCGGCATTGAGATCAAAAACGTACGCTACGTCACCAGCCAGTGCTGGCCGTTTCCGTCCCAGCTGATGGCGGGCTTCGTGGCCGACTATAGCGGCGGCAGCATCCAGGTAGACGGCAAAGAGGTTGAAGATGCCCGCTGGTTTACCAGCGGTTCGCTGCCCAACCTGCCTGCCCAACGCAGTATCGCCCGCTTTCTGATAGACTCTTACACGCGTATCAACTAATTATATAGTTTCAGATCACCACTTCAGGTGAAGAGGAACTATCACGCCCATGGCCCAACGCCATACAACCATAAAGGCCAAGCTACTCCTGGCCGTTCTGCCGGCGGTTACCGTGCTGGCGATCATCACGGTCCTGCTGTTAACCGCTTATTTCCGCGTATCCACAAAAAAAACCATCGAAAAACAGCAATATAGTCTAGTGGCACTGATGGCCAGCAAACTAGATGACCAGTTCGACATCTATCGCAAGGCGGTCCGTTCCTTTGCCAAGACCGTTCCCCAGACCGATCTGGACAACCCCACTACATTAGAGCAATTTCTCGACAGCCGTCAGGGAATCCAAGAGGTCTTCGATAACAATGTGGTCATCTTCACCCCTGACGGGAAATTGCTGGCCGAAGTCGCTCACCGCCCCAGCCGCACCGGCCAGGACTTTTCCTACCGTGATTACATCATTAAGACTCGCAGCACCTGGCAACCAACCATCTCAGCCCCCTTTCGCAGTCTGCTGCCCCATGCACCGCCGGTAGTCATGTTCACCGCGCCGTTGTTTGACGCAACAGGAACACCGGTTGCCATTGTGGGAGGCAGCATCAACCTGTTGCGGCCCAACCTGCTGGGCAAGCTGGCCAGCACCAGGATCGGTCAGTCCGGCTATTTCTATCTGACCGATCAACAACGCACCATGATCATGCACCCTGATCTGGATCGAATACTCAAGCTCACAGCACAACCCGGTGACAATGCGCTCTATGACAGGGCTATTGCTGGTTTTGAAGGGGCCGGAGAAACCGTCAACACCCAGGGCGTCAAGATGTTGATCGCCTTCAAGCGGCTGGCCAGCACCGGCTGGATTCTGGCGGCACAGGTGCCGAGCAGTGAAGCCTATGCTCCGGTAATTCTGGCGGAACAGGTCGGCTGGGGCATCGCTGCCTTTGCGCTCATGTTTCTTACCCTGCTGATTACTGTGGCGACCTCACGCCTGCTGGCACCACTTCAGTCCATGTCTGCCCGCATACTGCAGATCAGAAACTCGGAACATATGAGCTTACTACCTGTGACGACCAATGACGAAATCGGCAGGTTGAGTACCAGCTTCAACAGCCTGCTGATGCAATTGCACGCCCGGGAACGCGACCTGCAGAACAGCCGCGAGCTGTATCAGTTTATATCGGATTTTTCCGGTGATTGGATCTTCTGGCGGATGCCCAGCGGCGAGATGCTTTACATATCTCCTGCGGCAGAAAAGATCAGCGGCTATTCAGTTGAAGAGCTGCTGGCAGACCCTCAGCTAACCAGCAGCATAGTGCACCCTGATGATCGCTGCATCTGGAATGATCATCTCTGTCAGGCAGGCGCGGCAGACCATAGTGAAAACATTGAATTCCGTATCATCACAAAACAGGGCACTGTTCGCTGGTTACGCCACAACTGTACCCCCATCCTCGATGCCGAAGGTTCACTGGTTGGTGTTCGGGGCAGCAATGATGACATCACCGAACGCAAAGAGGCCCTGCTTACCCTTCAGGAAAGCGAGCAACGCTTCCGTCTGATAGCCAAGGCTGCGCATGATGCAATCATCATGGCTGACCACCAACAGCGTATCACCCTCTGGAATCCATCTGCCGAGCGACTGTTTGAGATGCCCTCTGAAACAGCATGTTCGATGTCGCTGTCCAGCTTCATACCTGGGCTGTTCGATGCCATAGATCAGGCAGGAGGTGTTGGCGCTGAAGGACTGCGGCTTGAACTGCTGGGACAAACGGCGGGGGGGACAGCTATCATGCTGGAACTTTCATTGTCCTCGGCTCAAATTGCAGGAGAAAGCTACACGCTGCTGCTGACCCGCAATATCACTGAACGCAAGATGAACGAGCAGCAACTGAAATACTTAAGCCTTCACGATGCCCTGACCGGCCTCTACAACCGGGCCGGTTTCGAGTATCACCGAGAACTGCTGGATGCAGAGGGACCGTTTCCAGTTGCCGTTGTTATGACTGATCTTGATGGGCTGAAAGCGGTGAACGACCAATCCGGCCATGAGGCAGGGGACCGGATGATAGCAGCTGCGGCCCAGTTGCTAAAGGCCCCCTTCCGCGCTCAGGACATCGTAGCGCGCCTCGGAGGCGACGAGTTTGCCCTGTTACTGCCCGGCATGGAGGAGAACGTTGCCCACGCGAAACTGGAACGGCTGCGTCAACGGATCGCCTTGCACGCGGAACTTCCTGACGCACCACCGGTCTCGCTCTCGCTGGGCATGGCCTTTGCGAACGGTCCAGGCCAGCTGAACGAGGCCCTGAACCAAGCCGACCAGCAGATGTACACAGAAAAACAGGCCAAGAAAGATCACACCAGCGACTAGCTCATCCTCGATTGACCTGAAAAGTGCTTACTACGCAGTCAGCAACTCCATCATGCGATTTCCCTCAACCAGCAGGCCGGTTCCCTTGGCAGCAGCCTCGTCGTAGCTGGCCGCCCCGTTGCCCTGTGACTTCCCCGGACGATAGATGATGAACGGCACCGGATCGCTGGTGTGGGTCTTAAGCCGGATCGGCGTGGGATGATCGGGGCAACAGAGCAGACGCACATCCTCAAAACGATCAAGCCCGGCCAGTACCGTACCCACCACCAGACGGTCAAAGTCTTCGATCGCCTTCAGCTTGTGCTGCAGGTTGCCGCTGTGTGATGCCTCATCGGGCGCTTCGACATGCACATACACGAAGTCGTGTGTTTCCAGCGCCGCCAAGGCTGCCTCGGCCTTGCCCTGATAGTTGGTGTCGATGTAGCCGGTGGCGCCCGGCACGTTGATCACATCCAGCCCGGCACAACGACCGATACCCTTGATCAGATCAACAGCAGAGATCACTGCGCCGCTTAACCCGAATTTTTCAACGTAGGGTGCCAGCTTGGGGGTCTTGCCATGTCCCCACAGCCAGATCGAGTTGGCCTCCAGCTGGTCCTGTTCTACCCGTTGACGATTAATGGGATGGGTCTTCAAGACCATCTGGGCCGAATTCATCAGGTGGATCAGCTCATCAGCCCCCTCCCCTTTGGGTAGGTACTCATTGATCAGCTTGCCGGTAATATCGTGGGGCGGCGTAGCGGACATGGCATCTTTGCCCCCTCGCCAGACCAACAGGTGCCGGTAGCCAACACCGGGATGAAATTCGAAACGCTCGTCACCAAGTTCAGCCTGTAAACTGGCTATCAGTTGATGGGACTGCTCACTGCCGATGTGGCCGGCCGAGAAATCCTCCATATAGACCCGGCCACCGTGAGGTCGCAGGGTCACCAGGTTCATCCGGAAGGCCACATCGTCTGGCCCCAGTGCCACCCCCATACTGATTGCCTCTAACGGCGAACGTCCGGTGTAACAGTCACGGGGGTCATAACCGAAGACCGACAGATTGGCCACATCACTGCCGGGTGACAGGCCGTTTGGTACGGTTCTGGCCAATCCCACCTGCCCTGCGCGGGCCATGTTGTCCATATTGGGGGTGTCTGCTGCCTGCAGCGGAGTCTTGCCATTCAGTTCGGCGTTCGGCTCGTCTGACATGCCGTCGCCTAAAAGCACGATGATCTTCATACCAACCTTTCCTTCTCTACTCAATGAACGCTGATACTACCTCTGCCACGGCAGTGCTGTCAATCCGGCTGTCCGGTTCGACACTACAACTTGCGGACAAAAATCTCCCTGGCTAGGGCTGTGTCGATGGCAAACTCCGAGAAGCCGACCTTAAAGATGTAGGATGGAAATGCCTGGGTCAGCAGGATCCGGTTGCCCGGCAGCACCCCCATCGCCATCAACTTCTGCATCTTTTTGCTGTCGTCGGTCTGGATGTAGGCGATCTCCCCCTCCTGGCCGGACTTGCACTCGGTCAGGGGAACCACTCCCAAGTCGCCGCTGCGCCGCGCCTCCAGACAGCATTCACCGGGAGGTATCGGTTTGCCGTGGGGACAGGTGGTGGGGTGATTGAGCATGGTACAGATCTTGGTATCCACCCCCTCGGTCAGAAGATGTTCAAACTGGCAGACCTTCTGTTGACCGGTTTCATCCCGCAGGTTCAAGACGTCCATCATAAGACGCTCGGCCAGGCGATGGCGACGAACCGTCATGCGGCCCACCTCCCTGCCTTCCGGGCGGATGTACAGCATGCCGTTACGCAGCTCGATCAGTGCGTTGCTGGTCAGCTCGCGTACCGACTCTGCCTCGGCGGCAAGCCCCATGGTTTCAGGGTCAAGAAAGGCGCCCCCCTCCTCTTCCACCTCAATCCAGAGACGCTCGATGATATCTTCGGCCTTTTCAGACAATTTCATGATTCTGTCTCCTTTTTCATACCGGGGACCATTTTTTTCAGACGCTTCAAGAACGTGGGTTCTGGAATATTACGGTAACCGCAGCGTGGACAGTGGATGCCGTGGCAGCCGCCACTGCAGGCGCCGCAGCCGGGCCGCAACCCTTCTGATTCTTCAAACTCGTGCCCGCAGAATGCACAACGCATCGGTCACCCCAGCAACCCGGTCGCCAATAGCAGCCGATTGAGCAAAAAACCGCTGGCAAAGGCAATCAGGCTGACAATACCAAAGATCATCAGCGAGACCTTCCAGCCCCGCTCCTTGAACATCATCAGAAACTGGGCCACGCAGGGAATAAACAAGGTCAAGGTCACGGCGGCCACGGTCAACTGACGACCGTCCAGCAGGCCGGCGGTCTGCAGATCATACAGGCCGGCAGCGCCGTAGTCGCGCCGGAAGAAACCGAAGATAAAGGCCACCGCAGCATCGCGGGGCAGGCCGATGGCATGCATCAGCGGCGATAACGCATCAATCAGACGCTCAAGACTGTTGGTGATCTTGCCCAGCCAGAGCAGTACCGAGGCCAGCACAAACAGCGGCAGAATCTCCAAAAAATACCACTGCATACGGGTATAGGTCTTGGTCAGTACGTTCGAAAGCTGCGGTAGCCGCATCGGCGGCAGCTCCATGTAAAACATCGGCGCCTCACCCGGCACTAGGCGACCGGCCAGTATACCCACCAGCACCAGCAACAACAGCATACAGCCGCCCCAGGCGGCAAGGGCCCCCGGCGTTTTTGCCAGCAGTGCCAGTATCACCCCCAGCTGGGCGGAACAGGGGATCGCCAGCGCCAGGAGCAGAGTGGCAATAATCCGCTCCCGCACGGTCTCCAGGGTGCGGGTCACCATGGTGGCCATAGTGCTGCAACCAAAGCCCAGCACCATCGGGATCACCGCCCGCCCTGACAGACCGAACCACTTGAAGACCCGGTCCACCATCAAGGCCAGTCGCGGCAGATAGCCGCCATCCTCAAGCAGGGAAAAGAAGATGAAAAAGGTGGCCACAATCGGCAGGATAATACCCACCGCATACCGCAGCCCCAGGGTGATGATGCCGTATTCCCCCACCAGCAGTTCCTGCAGCCACCACCAGGGGATCCAACCATTGACCAGCTTAATGATCCAGGGGGCAAACCAACCCTCGAACAGCTCCCCCTCCAGCAGATCCACCAGCGTGCCGGCGCCAAAACCACCCACAAACTTGTACAGACCAAAATAGAGCGTCGCCAGCAGCAGTGGAATGCCGGTCAGCGGCTGCACCGTCAACCTCGAGAATCTGCTGCTCCAGGTCTCACGCCGCTGCCCCTCAACACGCATCACGCCATTCATCAGCCGACGGACCGTCTCCTTGCGTTCCATTGACAGATCCAGGTGAAACGACTCCCGGCGTTCAAAGGCGATCTCTTTCACCTTCAGCACAAGGGCTGGATAGCCATCCCCTTCCACACCCGTCACCAGTGCCGTAATTTCATCATCACCCTGCAGCAGCAACAAGGCCAGGGCACGCTTGGAAAGCACGTAGTCACCCTGCATCAAACGGGCAACCTCGGCGATATCCCCTTCCAGCAGACGGCTGTAGGCGATCGGCATGCCGCAACTGCTGCCGAAACGAGAAATGGCCTGTCGAATCTCCTCGATACCGCGTTTGCGGGCCGTGGCCGCAGCAATCACCGGAATCCCCAGCCGCTGCTCAAGCACAGCCAAATCAAAGGAGAGGCCCATCCGTTCGGCCTCGTCCATGATGTTCACCACCAGCACCACCGGCAGGCCAGCCTCGATCAGTTGGATTGTCATGGCCAGCATCCGCTCCAGGTTACGGGCATCCAGCACATGCAGTACCACGTCCGGCCGCTCATTAAGCAATATTTCGCGAGCTACCCGCTCCTCCTCGGTAATCGTGTGCATCGCGTACATGCCAGGAGTATCGATCACCTGCCACGACTGGCCATCGATGGTAGTGCTGCCCCGCGATACCTCTACCGAGGTGCCGGGATAGTTGGAAACCGTAACATAACTGCCGGTCAGGGCATTAAACAGCACGCTTTTGCCCACATTGGGGTTGCCCACCAGCACGACGGTGCGGGGCGAAGCTGCTTCTGAGTGGTGTGTTGTGGCAGGTGACATCGAAGGTTCCTTCGGTACTGACTATGCCTGAATTGCTACTTGATTAGCTGATGAACAGGCTGGACAAATGCCGCACAGCTGCATCTTGTGGCCGGTAAGCACAAAGCCGTGACGCTGGGCGATCTCTTGCTGCAACTGCTCGATAGTTGCATCCTCAAACTCAATAATCCGGTTACAGCGGGTACAGATCAGATGGTCATGGTGTTCCCCCGCCAACTGATGCTCATAGCGGGTCTGGCCATCAGGCAACGTCATCTCGCGGGCAAGCCCGGCATCCACGAACAGCTTCAGCGTCCGATAGACTGTTGCCTGACCGATACCCGGATGGGATGCCTTCACCTTGAGGTACAACTCCTCAACACTCAGGTGTTCATGGGTCGAGAGAAAGATGTCCAGAATCACATCCCGCTGGCGCGTCGATCGTAAGCCCTGCTTGGCTGCATAGGCATTAAACACCCGCTTTTTTTCCAGGATCATGGCGACCCCCATCTGATTTTAGTTATCAATAGCAGAAAGAGGCCCTTATGGTCAAGGCAGTCCTGAAAATGATTTTCAATTATTTGAGAGAGGTCAAAATTGGATGGTTACCGCATTTTAAATGTCAGCGACAAGGGGGTTGTCTTCAATCCTCACCCGCCCCGAGGGACGGGCGCTACGAAACAATACGTGAACGCACTGCTAGCAAGGGTAGCCCAATCCCCGCCCGTGCGGGGAACAGCGCAACAACGCTTTAATTTCGGTTTTGTGCCGCGGTTCATCCCCGCCCGTGCGGGGAACAGTTTCGCTTGTTCTCTCGCCTCTTTTAATGTGGCGGTTCATCCCCGCCCGTGCGGGGAACAGAGGTGCAGGTAGATCATGGTGGTTTTTACATCCGGTTCATCCCGCCCGTGCGGGGAACAGGACAGGTACTTGAAATAAGTTGCCATCGTTTCCGGTTCATCCCGCCCGTGCGGGGAACAGTTCCGGCAACTGACGCTTGATCTCGTGGCGCTCGGTTCATCCCCGCCCGTGCGGGGAACAGTCAACCATAGCGATTCCCTGCTTTTGCAAGGTCGGTTCATCCCCGCCCGTGCGGGGAACAGTCAAGCGTCATGCCGTGGCCCTCTCTTAATTCCGGTTCATCCCCGCCCGTGCGGGGAACAGACCTGCACACATTCCCGTGCGTCTACAGATTCCGGTTCATCCCCGCCCGTGCGGGGAACAGGCCCGTTATTTCCTGCAAATAACGCTGATGGGCGGTTCATCCCCGCCCGTGCGGGGAACAGCTTTTCTCCCGGCTGCACCAGCAGACCGTCCTCGGTTCATCCCCGCCCGTGCGGGGAACAGAGCTCCATGGCCACCTGGACAGCCAAACACTGCGGTTCATCCCCGCCCGTGCGGGGAACAGTTCGGTAGTGCCAATCAGTTGTGAAGTCATATCGGTTCATCCCCGCCCGTGCGGGGAACAGATGTTATTCTCGGCTGTCAAGATCATTTAGACCGGTTCATCCCCGCCCGTGCGGGGAACAGTTGCCCGAGATGACGCCAGACCCCTACGCCTTCGGTTCATCCCCGCCCGTGCGGGGAACAGCTGGCGCTCCAGGTCGTAGCGGCTAGCGACTTCGGTTCATCCCCGCCCGTGCGGGGAACAGGGTGGTGAATTGATCGCGCCACCAGCGGCTGGCGGTTCATCCCCGCCCGTGCGGGGAACAGGCAACCTATCCGATCCAGCATGGGTGCCTTTGCGGTTCATCCCCGCCCGTGCGGGGAACAGGGCGGTGATGAAGAGCTCGCCATCGACGTTATCGGTTCATCCCCGCCCGTGCGGGGAACAGTTCGTCACCATGAAATAAGGGGCACGCTTTGACGGTTCATCCCCGCCCGTGCGGGGAACAGGATGCTGCAGCGCTCATCAGTGATGATATCGGCGGTTCATCCCCGCCCGTGCGGGGAACAGGGCGGTGAGACCTATAAGGGTATTGCCCGCAACGGTTCATCCCCGCCCGTGCGGGGAACAGGGCTGCCAGATGTACTGACCGTCCACGACATCCGGTTCATCCCCGCCCGTGCGGGGAACAGCGTCCAGGTGGAGCAAGGCCGCCAAGTCGTTTCGGTTCATCCCCGCCCGTGCGGGGAACAGTAGCATCATACGGGATGACGCCGGAGGATTATGGGTTCATCCCCGCCCGTGCGGGGAACAGGTCTGGAACCTGGCCTATCTTGCCAACGGCAGCGGTTCATCCCCGCCCGTGCGGGGAACAGAATCACCAGTTCCCGCCCCTGCGAGGAATCTGCGGTTCATCCCCGCCCGTGCGGGGAACAGGGCCTTGGCTTCCTCCTGGCGGCGGCGCTCAACGGTTCATCCCCGCCCGTGCGGGGAACAGTACCGCAGGCTCCAGGCCGAGGGCTCCACCGTCGGTTCATCCCCGCCCGTGCGGGGAACAGACTTCTTCTACTTCATCAAAATAATTGAGGTAATCGAACAACAAAAAATCTACCAACATTAAAACCCTCTCCAGCCTCTTAGAATAGGGACTCGGCCGCCATTTGATCCCCTGGAGGCAGGAAAGATACCAGTTTTATACCATCCATCTCAACCGGGATTCTGCGGTTGGTTCCAAGTGTCAAAAAGTCAAACCCGGATTCATTGTTTGATGTCCAGGCCATGACGGCATTGCCATCTTCCACACCTTTTTCCAGGTTCTCCCAGATCATCTCCCGTACCCTGCGGGAAACATCACCCACATAGACTCCAGCGCGCACCTCTACCAGCCATAAGCCAAGACGCCCCCGCAACCGAGGCGGCACATTCTCAACCACGATGACCAGCATCGCCCAGTCCCTCCTTATTGGGAATTGCTATATCCACGGCCTCTTCATGGGCCTTTGGCCGTTCCAACTCCCCGGCTGCCAACACCTCTTCAATGGTAGGAATGATTCTATCTAGCAGTTTGCTTTGGCGGAAAGCATCCCGACAAGCCAACCGCACCTCCCGCTCAGGATTTCTTGGATTTTTGCTGGCAATCCGAAAGGCCACCGGCACCACAGTGTCAAATTTGAAGATATCGGCAATATCATAAACAAACGATTGCGGCTTGCCGGTGTGAATGAATCCCACTGCCGGCGCATAGCCTGCGGCCAGAATAGCTGCCTCACAGATACCGTAGATACAGGCTGTTGCCGATGACAGACAACGATTGGGCAGATCACCGCTTTCCCATTGGGTATGGTCGTAGTTGCGGTGCTTCCACTCAACCCCGAACTGTTGGGCTAACAGTTCGTAGGTCTTACGCACCCGCACCCCTTCAATCCCTCGTAACTGTTCAACACTGCGCCGCTCAGGCGGCTCCTCCTTAAAACGGAGCGCGTACATCTTGCGCACCACCTTCAGCCGAGCCGAATCATCCAAAGCCAGCTTAGCCTGATACAGCAGGTGATCAGACCGTGCCCCACCCGGCTGACCGGCAGCATACAATCGCACCCCGGCTTCACCGATCCAGACCAACAGGCAACCTACCCGCGCCGCCAACACCACCGCCGCATGGGAAACCCGGGTGCCTGGCTCCAGCATCAGGCAGGCCACCGACCCAATTGGGATATGGGTGCGAACGCCGGTTGCATCAACGACCACAAAGGAGCCGTCGATAACATCGAGGTTTCCCCGCTCCACGTAGACCACCGAGATGCGGTCTTTGATCGGCAAGGGCTTTAATGGTGGAAGTATTGGGACGGTCACTATTTACCTTTCAATCGTTTCTTGCTTTCCGGTTCAGCAAGAAAGTTTTCCGCATTGGAAACATGTTCCCCGGTCTCGATCTCCAGCTTCTCCCGCGCCTCACCGGCGATCCTGCCGCCTTTACGCGCAGCAACCTTGTTTTCTGTAAAACCTTGCGCATCCTGTTTGCGGGCAATCTCGGTGGTGGCAGCTTCACCCAACATGGAGAAAATCAATTCCAGATCAGTCATATGATCCCGCAGGTTCTCTCGTTCCAGCCCTTTGAATGCCTTGTATTCCGTAGGCGTCATACCGAAGGCAGCCTTGCTGATCTCGGCGGTCAGGATAGCGTACTCCGGCGCTTCGCCAACGCCCCTGTTTCTCCACTCTTCGGTCAGCTCGGCCCGCACGGCAATGCCACGCATCCGCTTCTCGATCCAGGCTTCCGAATAGCCCTTGGCCCGGTACAACTCCCGCGTTCGGGCCGTGGCCAGTTCTGGGTCTTCAATCTCTTGCACCCGCTCGTACCCCACCTTCGCCAGCCAGCGTTTGAACGGCTCCGCCTTGGGCGATGGGATGGACTGAATGATGCGGAAGATGCCTTCGGTGTTGGCGCAATTGACCTTCTGCTTTCCGCCGGCGGTCTCTACCAAAAGGGGGGTGGCAATTTGCCCCCACCCTTTTGATAACTCAGCGTCTCGACGACGCATATCCTTAACATATCCAGCAGGGTCAACCGAATCGGTTAATGCCGCAACGACATCAACAATGACAAACCACCATTCCCCGCTATGCAGTGTCCGGCGAATCTCCCTATCTTGAAAAACGACCAGCTTGGCTTCCATTCTATTCCTCCTAATACAGCGACTCTCCGACTATTCGGAAATTCCGAACAGTTCAGACCCGTCGCACTAGCATTAACCCACAACCAAAACCTTTGGCGGGGCCAAGAATCACGCTACCGGCACAACCGATAAAAGTCCAAGCCCCATCACTTTGCCATGACCAATGCCGGAATTCAGAGTTTGCCTGAATTTGTCAGGGTCGCCGACAGACAAAACACCGTCGTACAACACTGAAAAAATACTGATTGAATTATTCTTGTGCTGCTTGTCGAAAAGCATCTGCTCTTGGGAAATCCGCACATCTATCCGCTCTTCTGAATCATCGGATAGATCAAACGAGAGAAGTTTGGGCAGTGAAAATCCATGCTGCGTCCCTTTCCGTTCAAGCCATTTCTCCTGATCAACAGTTTTGAAGAGCCCTTGGCGCTTGCCTCTTTTGCTACCGTCTGTTTTTTGGGACACACAAGGGTTTGCACGCAGCCGGTATCGAAAACGCTGCCCAGGCTTCAATTCGTCCAGCTTCAGTCGCTGCCGTAAATTTATGGGCGCGTCAGCATATGCCAGCCAGTTCTTTACGGTAATACCTCCCCACTCAGGCAAATTCCTGCTTTGCACCAGAATACGGGCATTCCCGTCTGCATCTGTTTCCGGCTCAAGCCGCCACAAAAACTCACCTTCAGGGCATTTCACGTCAGGATGGCTAAAAGCCCGGCATAGAGTCGAATGAAACTGGTAAGGGTTGATCAGATCGCGACGAGCCTCCTTGCATCGCAAGTCGAGGTGTATTCTACTCAGGAACATTCGCCACCTCCCCAGGAAACGGAATCCATTCCGAACGCACGAAACGTGCACCGAAACGCCGCTCAGCAAATGACGACAGCGGCTGATCCATCTTGAGCACTCCGGAGCCGTCATTAGACTCAACAGAAATCAATAGCTTTTCAGGTGGACTTTCTCCCTTCCGTGGTGTTGCAATCCAGGAATGACGTCCAAGTGCTTCCGTTAAAGAACCATCCTCCATGCCGTTTTCCATCCAAATGGATTCTGACGGCACATAGGACTTACGCCCTAACGCCAAGGTCCAGACAGGATCACGCAAGGCAGCATAAGCCTTTTCCAGAAGAGATGTGTCAGTGCCTTCCAGCCCGACAAGGAATGCAGCATCGGCTATATAATGCCGCTGTGAGACAACACCTCCACCTTTAGCCTGAGAACCATCAGCCTTGATAATAGTATCTGACGCAGCACAACCAGCAGTTTGGTAGTCACGTTTGGGGATTCCTGGCCGGTCATGACGAACACCCAAGGCAAGATGGGTCAGTGGTTCAAGATCAACCCAATTATCACGGTCGATTCCCATTGCAGCGGCCAGCAGACCGATGACGCCGGATTTACTCGGCTCCTTCCCGGTGTCTCGTTGATCAAAACGGCTGGTGGTGCCCCATGATTGCATGGGCCCCACCAGACGAAGCAATAATGTGGGCATAGGTCACTCCTGTATTGCAGAAAGTGTCTTTTCGAGAAGCTCTTTCAGCGTTGTCACAACGGTTCCCAAACCATTCACATTGGCTTCGGCCAAATTGAGAACGAAGGTTTGTTCATCCCCGCCATAAACGGACTGAAGAGCCTTCGCCTTATTGACAAGCCCCTCTGCCGACTTTCTCGTCAGAGACTCGTCTTTTCTCACCCTAATAGCTGTTTCGAAAGCATTGGCAAAGTTGCGGGGAGCAGCGTTGCGACGGACGGTAACTAGAACGAACTCGGGTGGATTGTGTGCCGCAAAGGTATTCTGTTTGCCGGTCGGTTCAGCTACAACGAAACCTTCGAGGAAAGCCTTTAACCCTTTTTCTGCCAAGGCGTCATCTTGCTGAAGATTTGTGACAAGTTTTTCCCAGTCCACCACTGCGTAACGATAAAAACAGGCTGAATTGAACTCTACGGTCCCCATCATATCGGCGCCGGCAGTGTCTTCAGGTTTACAGTCATCAACTGCGGTGTAGAAGTCGAATTCACGCTCTACTGCATGAGTGGATATGGCGTGGGCCACCTGACAGGCAGCATTCTGATTTTTCTCGGGCATGTCTGCCAGCATTCGTCCAAAAAGAGCAAGATCAAGCGCCTTGCCTCCATTAAAAACTTTATCAAGAGCTTTCTTCAGTTCAGGGTCTGCGCTTTGCGCCGCCTGTTTCTTGGCCTTGCCGGCCTTCTTCCCTTCAACAGGAGCAACTTCCGATGCGGTAATGGTGTCCCATTTAGAGTGAATTATCTCGGCTATCCCGGAGATTTCCTGCTGTCCTAGAAAAAGGAGATACTCGTTTTTTCCGTCTTCTTTTACGGTGAGTTCCATTGCTCCCAACGCCAACCGTGATTTTTCGATAGCGTCCGCTTCTTGCCGCCCCTTCTCAACCAGCGAAGCCACAAGGGCATCCAAAACACGCTTGGTTCGAAAAGCAACATCATCTGCGGCTAATAGGTTTTGCGCTACCAGTCCGGTAAAATACTGGCGGATTGAGCGTTTGAGGCATTGGCTAGATACGCGGGCACGACGAGTACCACCGAAAATGGCATCTTTGGGAGCGCCGGTATCGTCTCTGTTCAAGTTTGACGGGGCAAAGTTCTGCAGTGCATGGATTTCGACAATAGTTTTCATTCGGCATTCTCCTTAGCTGTTGTGATTTTGGTCTCAGTTTCGTGATTCAAATTCCTGTAGAACTCACGCGCCCAATCAGTCTGGGAACGTTTCTGGTCGTCATTCCAATACAGCAGTTTTTTCAACAGATCTTCAAAGTCTATCTCCTGCTCTTTCAATAGGGCAATCATCTGCCGTAGCCGGTGTGGCAATTGATCCTGATCGGCGTCCAACAGTGCAATAAAACGACTCTCCGTACTTGTGGAACCGCTTGCTGCCTGATACGCTGCGCAGGCTCGCCCAAGAGATAACGGCAACCCTTTTGCGCTCTCACGCCAATGTACAGCCCAGAGCCCGGCCACCAAATAGAACACCTCCCGGCGCCACCCGTTGTCCTCGCCTCTGACAAATGGTTCGACATACGGATATGCGGGAACATACAATCCGGGATCAAATGCTAGACTCCGGCGCAAAACCGCCCGCACCTTAGTGTCTTTTTCATTTAACTCTTCCAGCCATTCGATGAATCCGCTCATAACGCCTCCTTCTCTGGATCAAGCTTTGTAATCTCATCACCGAGCTCCTTAATTTTGCGCCGCACCGGTTTTTCCGCCTTTACAAGGGCGCGAATCGCCCAGGCATCACCAGTGGATACCGCTGTACATTGCTGTTCCCAAGCGGATTTGATTGCGTTCCGGACATCTATCAGCCACCTGTAGCGAATAACATCGGGGCCTATCTCAACAGTGTAGTCGTGCAGTACGGAGTGAAAGCAGGACTCAAGGGTTGACCAGTACCAAGGGCTTACGGGCATCTGATCCACAAAGGCACTGATATCTTTCCCGGCAGGTTCGCGACTGCCCCGACTCAGAATATCTCGCGCATATGAGCGACATGCCGACCAGAGGGATTTCTGAGCGTCTTCCGCGTCAGTAAGAAGTTGACGAATTTCAGTACGGATGTAGCGATCACTCACCAGCGCGGCAGGTAACGTAAAGCGCTCCATACGCCAATACTCGATTTTTGCCTTGTTGTTTGCTTGCCCAAGTATCAAGACAGATCGAGGAAAGCGCTCTCGATTTGACCTGGTCAATGTTGCCGTATGTTCAATCGACTGAGGGGCTAGATGTGACTCATCCGGCAACAGCGAATCAAAATCTCGCCAGAATCCTCTGTCCCGAAATTGCATGGAAAGTTTGCCGAGCTTTTCGTCGATTCTGTATCCAAGCATTGGGTCGATCTGGTCTGAAGAAGTGCTGCCAACCCCGGAGGCAAATGCCAGTTTACTGATAAAACCAGTATCACCGGTACCGAGTCGAATTGAACGAGTTCTCCAGGTATACCGATCTGCAAGCCCGCTGATAGCCCGCTCAGTGCCGCTTTTCAAGCACTCGACCGTTTCAGGCACTCTCTCCCACAATGGCAAATCATTGGCGGAAATAGCCTTGTTTTGTGGGACGAGGGAAAACAACAGTGTTTCTTGGAGGTCACAGCCTAAAGGCAATACCATTACTGCCGTTGCAGAAGGTGCCGTTCCGGTATGAGACAATTCGCTCTTGCCACAACTGACTGAAAAAGTATGAGTAGCCAACATCCAGCGAGCGGCCGCACCTTCAGAAATGAATCCGGGAATTTCGACATCAACGTGATCAAATAACACCTTGGCATTATCTGCATTATGCTCGGCAGCAAGAGCGGTCCAGGCTCTCCACCCTCTTGGTTCAAATGTTGGAATCTGTCCAAACGGATATTTCTCATCGAATAACCAGAACCGGTCCCGCCACTTCTCCAGATACGCCGTAATCTTTTCCTCTGGGAGCCCCGCCTTGAACAGCGCCTTTGCCTGATCAATGTCCGTCGGCCCTTCCAAGGCGCGGTACAACACCGCCAGCAAAAACCGATGCAGCGCCGCAACTACCAGCGGTGACGGGTCTTCTATGGCGGCTATTTCCCTGGAGCGCAGCAAGGTTGCGCTGATCCCCAGTTCGTCACGATCGCCATTTAGAAACCGCACCGGAATCCATTTTTCATCAATCAGATTAAACTTACTCATTCACCCTCCTTGGGCTCATAAACCAGCCCCAACTCATCATCCAACCGAACCAGTGAATTCTCAACCCAACATGAATTTGCATCCAATACCAATGGAAAGCAGTTCCGCAGTAGCGAAGATTTCTGCCATCCTTCCGGTACGCCTGTGCCCCTGAGTTGCCTGACCACCCCCTTGCGCGACAGACTCACCGCACGAAGAAACCACTGCTTTGCTGTAGGGAAATCCGGCACCGCTACAGGTGTAAAGCAGTCGTCGGCAAAGATGGGAACAGCAATAACTGAATCACTCCCTTGTCGGGTTTGCGCCATCAGCGTTCTATGCACTCCTGCTGCGTCCTCATCGCAAAGGACAAATCTGCCCGGATCATTCCATGAAGCATCATCCGGCAGACCTATGATTGCCTGATTTGCTTGGCCTCGCAGCGGAATGGTCTTTCCCGCTCCGTTGATAAGCGCCTGATTCATCCGCTCTGTCAGAGCCTCCGGAACCACCACAAGCTCTTCATAAACCGCTTCCACCAAGGTGTCGATTTCCTCTGGCAGGGTTATCTTTTGTCTCTGTTCTTCTCGCAGCAAAACCCAAGTGAGCAATAGCAAATCTTCACGATAGACTTCGCTCCACCAAAGCGGTTTCCCAAAAGATGGCGGCTTTTCTCCGGCAAGGCCGGCAACAATCAAGGTCGGTCCGGCTAACGGTCTCTTTTCGCGTTTGTGTCGCCACAAACGACCAGCCCGTTGCAGGATCAGGTCGATAGGCGCAAGATCAGTGATGATCAGGTCAAAGTCGAGATCAAGGCTTTGCTCAACGACTTGGGTGGCAATGAGAATTTTCCGACCGCTCCGGTCGCCACCCTCTCCGAACAGCGCCAATACATGATCCTCGTGCACCTGCCTGTAGACTGCCGGAAAACGGGCATGGAAGAGAATAATTTCTGTGCCGTCAGTAAGCCGTTTGCCGACGCATTGACCATCCTGCATCAGAAGCTCGCCAGCGGGAAACAGGCGGTACAGGTCCTGGGCTCGCTGTACGGTATTGACCAGAGCCAGCCCCATGCCGCCATTTTTTAGATTTTCATCCAAGGATGTCTTGATGCTGTTCAGGTCCGGTGGAATTGCTTCTAATTTAAGGGTAAGACGCCGTGAGGGATCTGCGGCAAAATGTGTCTGACGTACAGAACCGGGAAGGAATACCGACAAACGCGGATATACAGGCTCTTGAGCTGGAAAAGCTGCCTTGACCACTTTTGCCAGTTCCCGACGGAATCTTGGCGGCAGAGTTGCGGACAGCAGCACTACTGAAGAACCTAATTCAACCAGCCAATGGATAAGGTGAATCAGTAATGTTCCTGTGTAGGCGTCATAGGCGTGAATCTCATCAAACACCACCACCCGGTTTGCCAGCCCCCAGAGACGCACGAAGTTATGCCTTACCGGCAAAATTGGGACGATTGCCTGGTCAACCGTACCGACACCGTACTCGGAGAGCATCGCCCGCTTCTTGTTGGTGAACCATTCACCGGCTCGAATCTCACCCCCTGCGTCCGGGTCGTGGATGCCGGTAAGACGCAGATTTTGAAAGGAGTCATTGAGTTGTGTCGCGCCATGAACAAGCTGCATGTCGAGCTTACGCTCTACACCCTGTGCGCTGAGAAACTTGAGAGTCCGCTTGAACATGGCGTTGCCGGTGGCTTTTGTCGGCAGGGCCATATACAAGCCACGATGCCCATTGCGCCGTTGCATCTCCAGGTGGGCATAAAACGCAGCCTCTGTTTTTCCTTCCCCCATGGGAGCCTCTATTAACAGGATTGCCGGACTATCCAAATTTTTCAGAGCATCTGCAACAGCCTGCTGCAAGGGACGCGGGGCGAAATTGAACACCTGCTCGAACGTCTTTGCCTCCTGTATAAGAGGCGTTCTTTGCTCCCAGCCAATCGCATCCAACGCACGTTCAGCACAGTCTCTACTCCTAGTAAGCCATACAGACAAATCTTCACAATCTTCCGCCGAACCGAAAGGGAACCACTCCTCGTTGGAGCCGATCCAGTCGGCAAAGCTGGTAAGCCCTGATAACAGCATGAAGTCAGGACCGGAGAGAGTCTGCTTGTCGGGTGCTTTTCCGGGGTTAAATATCACCCGTAACGCCTCAACAATCACATGACGAACATCTGACCACTCACTTCCGCCAAGAGCATTTCTATTCCCTTCAAGTAACTGAAGCTTGTTGGGAGATATTCGTTCTCCGTGATGACACCCCACTGCATCGGCCACCAGTTCCGCCAGATCATTCGGCCAATCTGCACTCAGCAGGAATTCAGATAAGGCAACTTGACTCACAAAGGCATGATTTACATCAGTGTCAGGAATACGCGGCAACATCAGCCCTGTCAGATTTTCCCATTTACATTGGAAACCTGGACACGCCTTGCCCAGATCATGGCAGGCTATAGACAACAATAACCACGGACGAGCGTCGTCCCAATCCAACCCCAAAATCGCCGCCATCCTGTTACGGGTAGTTTCAGGTTCACGCGCCAGAATAGCGTCTGCACTGGCCGCAACATCCATCAAATGCAGGATCAGGGGGTGCCAGCGCGCTTCATTGTTTCTGTCAGTTTTTGCCCAGATGTTTGCCAAGAGACTATTCATTATTACCACCAGTTTAATCGCTTAATGTTCTCATTTTCTGCCACCCTACCCTCACCCCCCCTTTTAGCGTCCAGGGTTTCAGGTTTTCTGCTGCAGTTCCATCCAGACCCGTGCCGCCATCCGGGCATCATCCAGCGCCCGGTGACGCTGTACATCTTTCGGCAGTCCACCAAACAGATGAGAATAAACCGTTTCCAGACGGTGGTTGGACAGACGAGGCAATTTCCTGCGGGCGTGCATCAGGGTGCAATGCCAGTTGTTGGCAGTGGGCAGACCCAGCAGGCACAGTTCATGTTGAACAAAGGCCCGGTCAAAGGGGGCGTTGTGGGCCACCAGCGGACTATCGCCCACAAACTCAACAAATCCGGGCCAGACATCTTCCGGGGTTGGCTTATCTGTCAGCATCTGCTGGGAGATACCATGTACCCGAAAGGCGCCGTAACTGATGACAGCTCCTGTGTTAATCAGAGTTGTCAGTTCAGCTACAATTAGCCCGTTTTCAAGAGCCACCGCACCTATCTCAATCACCCGGCCGCCGTTTTTGACCGAAAGCCCGGTGGTTTCGGTATCTACAATAACTATCCTGTTCATGTTTTCACTCTAGCACTACTGTATGACCAAATATGTCGCGTGCCTACTTCAGGCACAAAAAAGCCTGCCGGCATAGCGCCGACAGGCTGTCATTTCTACTGTTGTTGGCTGCATCCATCCCCTACCCCAGTAGTTCCTGGAGCTTGGCACCGATGTCGGCCTCACGCATCATGGCCTCGCCGATCAGGAAGGCCCGGGCGCCATCGGCATGCAGACGCTCGATATCAGCCCTGGTGTTGATACCACTCTCAGACACCAGCAGACGATCCGGAGGCAGCATTTTTGCCAAGTGGCCGGTGGTGCAGAGATCAGTGACAAAGCTGCGCAGGTTACGGTTGTTAACGCCGATCAGGCCGATATCGGTGCCGCAGGCCACTTCCATCTCCCGCTCGTCATGCACCTCCAGCAGCACGTCCAGGTGCAGGTCACGGGCCAGGCCAGCCAGATCGACAATCTGTTGCGGTTCGAGCATGGCGGCGATCAGCAGGATGGCGTCGGCCCCGGCGGCGCGGGACTCATAGACCTGAAACGGATCAAAGATAAAGTCCTTACGCAACAGTGGTAAGCCAACCTGTTCGCGGATCAGGGCCAAGTAGCGCAGGGAGCCCATGAAGAACTTTTCTTCCGTCAGCACCGAGAGGCAGGTGGCACCGTTATCTTGGTAGATCTCGGCGATCTCCAGCGGATCGAAGTCTTCGCGGATCAAGCCCTTGCTGGGTGAGCCCTTCTTCACCTCGGCGATGATGGCGGTCCAGCCGGTGGCGGCAGCCTCACGCAAATGACGCTCGAAGCCACGCACTGTATCTTCCAGATCGGAGATGCGGCCAGCCAGCTCCTGGATGGTGGTTTGCGCCTTGGCAGCGGCAACTTCCTGCTGCTTGTGGTTAAGGATTGTCACTAAAATATCAGGAGGTGTCATCGTTTGTATCTTTCAGAAGTATGATGGCGCGACAGACTGATAGTTGGCTTATACTGGCGTACCCAGCATCTTTTTGTTCAAACGAAAGATCAGCAACAAGGTCTTGAACTGCACATAGACAAATGGGGCCAGAATAATGAAATAGGCGACTGAAAATTGCTGCAGCACATCATTCAAGACCAGTCCAAGATGTACAAAGAAGAAGCCGTAGACCATAAAAGCCACGCCGGGGCAGACCATGGCGTAACTGCCGACGCTGCATGTCGGGCCGTAGATATATTCAGCAAAGTAGTCCAGTTTTTTAAGTGTGTAATAGCCGAGCAGGCCGAACATCAGTTGCAGGGAGATCACTGCCGAGGTAAGCAGGAACAGCCATGAACGCGAAACCGCTTCAGTCTGGTCAAAGTTATGCGCAAAGCCGAAGGTGTAACGGACAAAGGTGATGCCTAGCAAGGTCAGGATCGGGATCATGATCCAGAGACTGACACTGGCCTCGCGCGAGATCCCCTGTTCAAGGATGGATTTGAAGCCGAGAGTGCCTTTGAGAATAATCAGTGAAATTGAAATGGAGCTGAAAAATACCGACAAAAAGATGCCGATGGCCGACACTTCCTTGTGGTGGCTCATGGCTCCGGGAGCCGCAAGACCGACGGAAATCATACTGAAGGCGAAGATGGCCATCATCTGGCTGAGGTTGTTATTGTTAACAAAATCAAAGCTCTTGGAGGTAATGATCCGGGTGGCGTAGGTGAGGAAGAGCTTGAGGGCATAGATGCCAACCAGTAAAAAGCCAAGCAAGGCAAATGGAAACAGGTATTCAACAACGTTCCACAGCCCGGGTATCAGGATAGCCCCCAGGACAAAACAGACGTTAATCGTCATGGCATAGGTCAGGGGAATAGCCATCAACGCAACTTCATTGTTTGATGTTGTAAGCTGTGCAAAGGCATCGGTCTGCTTGAAAAGCCCGTACTCACGAATATTCCAGAACAAGAGCCGGAAGTGAAGTAAAGCTAGACCTATGATCATTGCCAGATCAACCAACACCAGCACTGATACCAGGTTATTTTGTGCGATCAAGGGGAAGATAACATCAGCCGTTGCCATCGGCGTACCGGGATGTTCAACCATGAAGAACAGGTAGATGTAGAACGAAACGGCCATGCCGCCGGCGCCAAGCGCTGACAGAAAATACAGCGGTGAGTAGTTTTCCTTCAGCTCCTTGATCATAACCCCTCCACTACGTGGCGTTACAGTTGTGTGGTAAGCTCCACCAACTTATCCAGTTGAGCCTTGGCGGCACCTGAATCAATTGCGTTGGCGGCCATGGCGATCCCTTCCTGGGGTGTTGTGCAACGGCCGGCCGCCATCAGGGCAAAGGCCGCATTCAGCAGTACCACGTCGCGCTTTGGCCCTTTGGCGCCGCTCAACACATCCCGCACGATGACGGCATTGGCAACCGCATCGCCCCCGCGCAGATCGGCCATACTGCAGCGGGTAAAGCCATATTCTTCCGGGATGATGGTGAATAGTCTCACGCCACCAGGGGTAATTTCTGCTGCTGCAGTTTCACCGGTCAGGGTGATCTCGTCCATGCCATCGCTGCCGTTGACCACAAAACCGTGCTTGCAGCCCAGGCGATGCAGTACTCCGGCCAGTTTTTCAACCAGCTCCTCACGGTAGACGCCCATCACCTGGCAGTCAGCGCCGGCCGGATTGGTGAGCGGCCCCAGGATGTTAAAGATGGTGCGGATGCCGATCTCGCGACGGGGACCGATGGCGTGCTTCATGGCGCCATGCAGGGCCGGAGCGAACAGGAAGCCGATACCAACCTCGCTGATGCAACGCTCAACCACATCCGGGGTGACATCCAGGTTGACCCCCAGTTTTTCGATCACGTCGGCGCTGCCGCAGGCCGATGAAACCGAGCGGTTGCCATGCTTGGCCACCTTGACACCACAGGCCGACACCATCAGGGAGACGGTGGTGGAGATGTTGAAGGTGTTGGTGCCGTCGCCGCCAGTACCGACCACGTCCAGGATGGTCTCCTGATCGATGTTGATCTCATCACGGTCGATATCCAGCACCCCTTTGCCAACGCGGATCGGGGTGGCCCGCTCGCGCATCACCCGAGCCGCGCCGGTGATCTCCTCAATGGTTTCACCCTTCATCCGCAAGGCCGTGATAAACGAACCGACCTGGGCCGGGGTGCATTCGCCGGACATGATCTGGTTCATGACCTCAATCATCTCGCCTTCGGTCAGGTCCTGCTGCTCGACAACCTTTGCAATTGCCTGTTTGATCATTTCGCCAACTCCTTAAAAAGCAAATGGGGATGTTGCCATCCCCATTCAAGTACTTCGGTGGCAAGCGGTTACTTGCCTTCCGTGATCCTTCTGATGGTTTCCTTGATCAACGATTCGGCAAGATCAGGCACCACTTCCCAGACGATCCGCTCGATAGTCTCTTTGGATACCGACATCAGGGCCTCTTTCAGCTGCTCTTCGGACAGCGCAACCGCACCAGTCGCAGCAACGACAGGTGCAGCAGCCGGCGCAACAACAGGCATCGTCGGTTCTTCAGCAACAACAACCGGCGGTTCCTGTTCCAGAACCGCAGCAGGTGGCTCAGCGACCTCTTCCTGAAATTCGAAGGTCTGCTCCTCAACCGGCACCCAGGAAGCACCGATATTGGCATCGTCAGCCGCCTGAACCGCAGGCGTCTGTGGTTCTTCAGCCATCATGGCCATCACATCGGGCTGATCCAGTTCGATATCCATGCCAGCTGACTCCGACTCTGCAGTCGGCACTTCTTCCTGCTGGGTTTCTGGTTGGGTAAAGGCACCCCACGGATCATCCGGAGAGACCGCAGGCGACTCCTGCTCGATTTCAGCAGCAGGCGCGGCAGGTTCAAAGACAGAAGAGGTTTCAAGCGCGTTGGCTTCAAAAGCAAACGATTCTTCAGCCGGGGCAGCCTCTGTGGGGGCTGCAAAGGCGGTCGGCTCAATGAAGCTGGCCGGTTCTGCTGCTGCAGGTGTTACGGCGGCAATCGGCTCAACCGACTCGCCGGAAGCACGGCGTTGTCCAAGTGCATGCAGCTCTTTAACCTTGGCAATGATCTGCTGTGACTCAAACGGCTTGGTAATGTGGTCGTCAGCGCCACAACTCTTGGCTTTGGCCTCGTCAAAGGCCTCGAACGAACCGGTCAGCAGCAGGATCGGCTTGGCAGCCAGGGCTGGTATGGCCCGCAGCTGTTCACAGACTTCATAGCCGTTCATACCCGGCATCAGCACATCGATCAGCAAAACGTCGGGAAGGATTTCCTGGGCCTTCTGGACAGCTGCAGCGCCGCTATCAACCACCGTCAGGGTGTAGCCGTCACCAGCAAAGATGATGCCAACCACTTTCTGGATGGTGATACTGTCGTCAGCCAGAAGTATCGAGATGTTGCCCATCGGTCCCTCCCTGTGCAGGATTGCGGATTTGAGGCCTTAAAAGTTGGAAAACACTAGCATACGGACTATGAGGTGTCAAGGACCCGGATTTACCGGCCTTTCGAGCATGCCACGCCGTTCCCGCCCGACAAACAGGGCCGCCGCAAGCGTCGACATATCGCCGCGCAACTTATTGAAACTACGTAGTCGCTGGTAGTCGACACGGGTCGTCAACAGCAGTACGAACAGGTCGGCATCGGGATCAATCCAGACCGAGGTGCCGCTGTAACCGGTGTGGCCATAGGAAAATTCGGAAAAAATGGTTCCCTTGGGAGCGGAAAAAGGCGACTCACGATCCCAGCCCAGCCCCCGCACAACACTGCCATTGCGGAAAAAGTACGGAGCGGTCATCTGAGCCACAGCCCGCGATGAAAGTACGCGCGTACCGTCCAACTGACCGCCGCTCAGCAGCATACCGGCAAAACGAGCCAGATCATGGACTGAACTGAACAGGCCGGCATGCCCGGCGACCCCGCCCAGGATGCGGGCATTCTCATCCTGCACCACGCCGGTCAAGGCCGTTCTCCCGTTACCAAGCGTAGGTGTATTGTTGTCATTCGGCACGGGGGTAAAGCTGGCGGTTTGCATGCCGAGTGGCGCATAAAACATCTGATGGGCGTAGCGATCGAGGGGCAGGCCACTGATTCGACGTACCAACTCACCCAAAAGTATAAAATTGATGTCGGCATATTTGAACCGGCTGCCCACCGCTACTCTACCGATCTGTGCTGCAGCCCGGTTGATGGCGCTTTGCATCGGCTCAGAACGGTCCAGCCCCACATCGTGCAAGCCGGAGGTATGGGTCAGCAGATTAAGGATGGTGATGTCGCTGCCTTCAAACTCGGCAAACCAGCTCGAGATCGGGTCTAGCAACGAGAGCCGGCCCTCGTCCAACAGCTTGACGATGGCGGGTGTGGTGGCAAACACCTTGGTCAGGGAGGCGACATCAAAGACTGCGGCTGTCGTTAGCGCAGGAGCTTCGTCACTAAAGCCGGCCAGACCAACGGCACGCTCATACAGGATGCCGCGATGATCGCCCACCACCACCACAGCGCCGTTGATCAGGCGTTGTGCAATGCCTTGCTGCAGCATGAACTCGATCACGGAAACCCGGGCGTCTTCTGGCAGGGGGTCACTCTCGGCACGCACGTTGCTGCTGAAACAACTGAGTGCCAGCAGTAGTGCCAGACAGAACCTGCCCAGACAGTAGCGCGTATACCAACCGGCCAACGCAACCATTAATTGATCTGGAACTCGGTTGCCTTCAATAGTTGACCGTCGGCATCACGGACTTCCAGACGCCAGCGCCCGACACTGCTCGCATCAATCGGCAAGGTGCTGTAAAGCCGCCAACGGCGGCCCTTGACCGGCATGGTGACCTCTTTAAATGGCTGTCCATCACGCAGCCAGACCTGAGTGACGGTTGTTTCCTGGGGCGGTTCGGAAAGGGTGCGGGTGAAGCCATACAGGAACTTCACCGAGCGATAGGATATGCGGTGAACGGCGTCAATCGGTTTCCCTTTGGAAACCTTGGTGGTGACCGCCAGTTCCGTCACTTTCGGCGATGCCGCATCAACTGGCATCACCACCGACATCAACAACAGCATAACAACCGGGAAGATCACTTTCATGAAGGCCTCCTCAGGTCCTGTAATCAGCGTTGATTGAGACATACTCGTGGGAAAGGTCAGAGGTATAGACCGTGGCCTGACCTGTTCCGAGCCCCAGATCAACCGTTACCCGCAACTCCTTCTGTTTGAGCACCTCGGTACCGCGTTGTTCGGCATCTTCACCAGCAAAAACACCATCCTTGGCCATGCAGACATCGTCAAACCAGAGCGCCAGACGTTCCGGATCAACCGTAGCCCCTGAATAGCCAACTGCAGCAAAAATGCGTCCCCAGTTGGCATCCTGGCCGAAGAACGCCGTTTTTACCAGACTGGAGTTGGCAACCGCCATGGCGGCCCGTTTGGCGTCTGCATCGCTCAGCGCGCCGGTCAGACGGATCTCGACAAACTTGGTGGCGCCCTCTCCGTCTTTCACGATCTGCTTTGCCAGCCCCAGCAGCACCTCGTCCAGCAGCGCGGCAAAATGCGCCGCCTCCGGGGTGCCGCTGACGATCGGCTGGTTGCCTGCCGCGCCATTGGCCATCAGCAGGCAGGTGTCGTTGGTAGAGGTATCGCCGTCTATGGTGATGGCGTTAAACGAGCGATCGACCGCAACCTTAAACAGATTGTTCAGCAGGCCGGGTTCAATGACGGCATCGGTCAGCACATAGGCCAGCATGGTTGCCATGTTGGGCATGATCATGCCAGCCCCCTTGGCAGTACCGGCCACCGTGTAGCCAGCCGCACCAACGGCCCCTTGGCGTACTTCTGTCTTGGGGAAGGTATCGGTGGTCATGATCGCTGCAGCCAAGTCATCCAAGGAGGCAGTGCCGCGACCGGCCAGCAGCGCAGGCACCGCAGCCCTCACCCGCTCCATCGGCAGCGGCACGCCGATCACGCCGGTGGAACAGACCTGCACCAGCTGTTCAGCGATCCCCAGCCCTTCGGACACCAGACGTGTCGTCTCCCGTGCGTCGAGCATCCCCTGATTGCCGGTACAGGCGTTGGCATTACCGCTATTCACCACCAGGGCCTGGGCCTGGCCACAGACAATCCGCTCCGCAGACAGCACCACCGGAGCCGCCTTGACCGCATTGGTGGTAAAGACCGCCGTAGCGACAGCCGGAACCTCGGACCAGATCAGGGCCAGATCCTTGCGACCCGGCTTTTTGATGGCCGCTTCAACCGCTGAAAACTGAAAACCCTTCAGGGACATAACAAAACCTCTCTCAAACCTTGCGGAACGAGGATTTTTTCGCAAGGTCAAGGCTGTCGAGGGAGTGCGCGGAGGCGTACCGTGAACGTACGCCGCACAAGCACGACCGAAGACTTACGCTGAGATTGCGGAAAAAGACCGTTCCATCACTTACCGCAACACTTCTTGTATTTCTTGCCCGACCCACAGGGGCAGGCCTCATTACGACCGGCCACCTTCGAACTCTTGGCCGGCTCACCGTCTGATGCATCGTTGCTGCTGATATTCTGGAACAGCTTGCGGCTCTTCTCAACCTGCACCTCTTCCAGCTGCTCAACATCCTCTTCACGTTCCACCTGCACCCAAAAGACCTTTTCAACCGTCTCCTCACGGATCCGGATAATCATCTCCATGAACAACTGGAAGGCCTCTTTCTTGTACTCCTGCTTGGGATCCTTCTGACCGTAGCCCCGCAGGCCGATACCTTCCTTGAGGTGATCGATGTTGAGCAGGTGATCCTTCCAGTGCGTATCGATGGCCTGCAGCATCACCACCCGGATCAGGTGATCCATCAGCTCGTCACCGAGTTCTGCCGCCTTGCGGTCGATGATCTCGTGGGCCTGCTCCCTCAGCAGCGTCCGCAGGCTGTCAGCGTTCATCCGTGCAATCATCTCGCGGGACAGTTCCAGTTGCAGTGAGAAACAGCGCCCCACCGCCTCGACCAAGGATTCCCAATCCCACTCCTGAGGGGCGGTCTTGTCAAAGGCATAGGCGTTGATGATGTCGCCGATGGTGTCGTCCAGCATCTCCATGAAGCTCTCACGGATATCCTGACCACCCAGAATCTCACGACGCTGGGTGTAGATCACCTCGCGCTGCTTGTTCATGACATCATCGTAGTCGATCAGATGCTTGCGGATCTCGAAGTTGTGTGCCTCCACCTTCTTCTGGGCATTCTCGATCGACTTGGAGATCATGCCGTGGGTGATGGCCTCTCCCTCTTCAATCTTGAGGAAGTCCATGATCTTTGCCACCCGTTCGGAGCCGAAAATCCGCAACAGATCATCCTGCAGCGACAGGTAAAAACGGGAGGAACCTGGGTCGCCCTGGCGACCGGAGCGTCCCCGCAACTGGTTATCGATGCGGCGCGACTCATGGCGCTCGGTGCCGATGATATGCAAACCACCCAGATCCACCACCTCGTCATGCTCTTGGGTACACTGAATCCTGAACTGTTCGAGTTGCCCAGCAGCCTGCTCTTCGCTGGCATCAGGATTGTTCAGCCGCCACTGCTTCAGCAGGCCGTCCGGGTTACCGCCCAGCACGATGTCGGTACCGCGACCGGCCATGTTGGTGGCGATGGTGATGGCGGCTTTACGGCCCGCCTGGGCCACAATCTCGGCCTCTTTCTCATGCTGTTTGGCGTTGAGCACGAAGTGGGGAACACCCTGCTTGCGTAGCAGTTCCGAGAGCACCTCCGACTTTTCAATGGAAATAGTGCCCACCAGACAAGGCTGGCCCTTTTCGTAATGCTCCTTGATATCCTTGATGACCGCGTCGAATTTTTCCGTCTCCGTCTTGTAGATCACATCAGGATAGTCGGGACGCAGCAGCGGCCGGTTGGTGGGGATCACCACCACCTCCAGCTTGTAGATCTTGTGAAACTCCTCAGCCTCGGTGTCGGCGGTGCCGGTCATGCCGGACAGCTTGCTGTACATCCGGAAGTAGTTCTGGAAGGTGATAGTTGCCAAGGTCTGGTTTTCGCTCTCGATCCGCACCCCTTCCTTGGCTTCAACGGCCTGGTGCAGTCCGTCAGACCAACGCCGACCCGGCATCAGACGGCCGGTAAACTCATCAACGATGATCACCTCACCATCCTTGACCACATATTCAACATCACGACGATACATGGCATGGGCCCGCAGGGCCTGGTTGACGTGGTGCAGGGTTTCGATATTGCGAGGATCGTAGAGGTTTTCGACCTTGAGCAGCTTCTCCACCTTGGACACCCCCTGCTCGGTCAGGGTAGCACTCTTGGCCTTCTCGTCGATGGTGTAATCGCCAGTATAGGTCTTGCGCTTGCCGGAAAGGGTGTTGGCCTCCACCTCGAGCACCTCACCTTTTTCCAGCAGCGGAATAATCCGGTTGATCACGTAGTACTTGTCGGTGGACTCTTCGGTGGGGCCAGAGATGATCAGCGGCGTACGTGCCTCGTCGATCAGGATCGAGTCCACCTCGTCAACAACGGCGAAGTTAAAACCGCGCTGAACGTAATCATCCAGGGAGAATTTCATGTTATCGCGCAGATAGTCGAAACCAAACTCGTTGTTGGTGCCGTAGGTGATGTCGGCGGCATAGTTCTCACGACGTTGCTCATCATTCAGTCCGTGGACGATAACCCCCACAGTGAGTCCCAGAAAACGGTACAACCGCCCCATCCAGTCCGAGTCACGCCTGGCCAGATAATCGTTTACCGTGACAACATGCACCCCTTCGCCGCTGATGGCATTCAGATAGGCCGCCAGGGTGGCCACCAGGGTCTTGCCCTCACCGGTCTTCATCTCGGCGATCTTGCCGGCATGCAGCACCATGCCGCCAATCATCTGCACATCAAAATGACGCATCCCCAGTACCCGCCGGCTGGCCTCACGACAGACAGCAAAAGCCTCGGGCAGTAAGGCGTCCAATGATTCGCCCTGTTGGTAGCGCTGCTTAAACTCAGCGGTCTTTTCACGCAGCTGGTCATCAGATAAAGCCTGCACGGCCGGTTCCATCCCGTTTATCTTTGCAACGATCGGCCACAACCGCTTGAGCTCACGCTCGTTTTTGCTGCCAATCACCATCTTGACGAGTGAACTGATCATCTGCATCTCCATTCTGAAGTAAAAACCAGCGCAAGATACCACGAAAGCTGCTATCGCTCAACCGTAAAAGGGTATTTATGGCAGCCACAGCGCACAACCTTGACGAGGTCATGGTGATAGGACAAAAAAAAGCAGCGTACCCGTTTCTGGGTACGCTGCATGAAACCATAGACAGCAGAACTGATTAGCAGCCAGCAGCCTTAAGCATCTTGGTGCTGATGTTCTTGCCGTCCTTCTCGTCGTACTTCACTTTCACGTCGTCATCGACAACGATCTTCTTGCTGTTCAGCTTGTTGACGGTCATTTCATCACTTACCTGCATCTCAACAGCCTTGCCGGATGCGTTATCCTTCACGACGACGGTGTAGGAACCGTCAGCATTTTTAGTGATCTTGCTCACGGGACCCTTGATGGCGGCCGCGAAGGACAGGGAAGCTACGGTAAGCACAACAACAGCGGAGATAACGGATACGAGTTTCTTCATAGTACGGATAACTCCTTTCTGAATGAGGGGTAAAACCCCGGTTGTTGGGTGGCGTGAAGTGGCCGAAGAACATGCAACAATTGATATAGAACTATCATTTAATTCGATCAAAAGTCAACGTATCTTTTCGGGTAACGGTTACCGCAAATCAGAACATAAACTTACGCATACTGATGTTCTGCAGTATACCCACCCCGACCATGGAGGTGATCATCGAGGTACCGCCGTAGGAGAAAAAGGGCAGTGGCACCCCCACTACCGGGAACAGCCCGATCACCATGCCGACATTGATCACCGTATGCCAAAACAACATGGCCGTTACCCCCACCGCCAGCAGGGCACCCAGACGATCATTGCAACTCCTCGCAATGGTCAACCCCCACATGATCAATCCCAGATAAAGCAAAATCAGTACCAGAGTGCCGACAAACCCCCACTCTTCTGCAAAGACTGAAAAGGCGAAGTCGGTGTGCTGTTCCGGCAGAAAGCGCAGTTGGGCCTGGGTGCCCTTGACATAGCCCTTGCCCAGCAATCCGCCCGACCCGACGGCGATCTTGCTCTGTATGATGTGATACCCGCTACCCAGGCGCGCACGTTCCGGATTGATAAAATCAAGCACCCGGCTCTTCTGGTACGGCTTCATGTAGAAGCTCCAGGTCAGCCAGGCAAGAGGCACCGTGACCACCACGAAGGTCAGCAGGGTCGACCAGCGGAAGCCGATGAAAAAGGCCATTGAAAAGGCGATCAACACAACCAGCGAAGCGGTGCCGAGATCCGGTTGTTTCATGATCAAGGCTGCCGGCACCCCCAACAGAGCAAGCGGAAAAAACATATCCTTGACCGTCAAGCCACCCACCGCGTGGTAATTATTGAAAAAACGGGCAAAGGTTAGAATAATGCCGATCTTCATCAACTCAGAGGGCTGAATGGTAAACAGTCCCAAGTCCAGCCAGCGGGTTGCCCCCAGGCTCTTCTTGCCCACCAGCAGGACCGCCAGCAGCAGAACAACCACACCACCGTAGAGCCAATAGGCAAAATCCTCAAAAATGTGATAGTCAACACTGCAGACCACCAGTGAGATGATCAGGCCGAAGAACATCCAGTTCAACTGTTTGAAATAATAGGGCGCTCCCACCAGCTTGTAAGGAGCTGACGCGCTGTAGATATTCAAAACCCCCAGCAGACAGATGATCATCACAATCCCCAGCAGGGTCCAGTCAAAGTTGCTCACCAGACGGCGGTCAATCATCAGCTTTTACCTCATCAACAGGCTGCTCTGGTTGTTCGGGCGATGGCTTGACAGCAGCCGGCTGTTCATCTGCCTGTTTATCTTCTGTTGGTTCCTTCCGCGGCACCACCGGCTTCTTCAGGTCAAACCAGACCCGCAGAATCTGACCGGCTATCGGCGCAGCCACTGCGCCACCGCCACCGCCATGTTCAACCACTACCGCCACCGCCACCTCAGGCTTATCGTAGGGGGCAAAGGCGGTAAACAGGGCGTGGTCCTGATACTCATATGCCAGCCGACGCTTGCGGTCTTCGCCCAGCTTAACTACCTGCGAGGTTCCGGTCTTGCCGGCCACCCTGACATCAGCCAGCTGAGCCGCTGCGCCGGTGCCCCCTGCATCGTTGACCACCGCATACAGCCCCTGCTTGACCTTTTTGAAATGAGCCGCACTGACACCAACCTGAGCCAGTACCTCGGGGGCAAACTCTCTCAACACCTTGCCATCGGCATCCACCATCTGCTTCACCAGATGCGGCCTAAAAACCGTGCCCTCGTTGGCCACGGTAGCCACCATGGAAACCAGCTGAATCGGCGTCATCAGCACGTAGCCCTGACCAATGGCAGCCGGCGGCGTATCACCGGGAACCCACCGCCTGCCGAAACGCTTCAGTTTCCACTCGGTGGTCGGTATTAGACCTTTCTTTTCACCGGCCAAACCAATACCCAGCGTGTCACCCAACTTGAAACGACGACACATCTCTGCCAGGCGATCAATGCCAAGCCGTTCCCCCAGCTGATAGTAATACACATCGCAGGATTCCTTGAGTGAGCGGCGCAGATTAACCGAACCATGGCCCGTACGGCTCCAACAACGAAATTTGCCGCTGCCCAGCTTATAGGTGCCATCGCAATACACGCTACTCGACTCGTTGACCAGACCGGTCTCAAGCCCAGCCAAGGCAGTGATCATCTTGAAGGTTGAGCCTGGTGGATACTGGCCGGACAAGGCCTTGTTCTGTAACGGATGACGTTTGTCCTTCAGATAGGACTCCCAGACATCGGTCGGTATCTTGCCGGCAAACAGAGCCGGATCAAAGGTTGGGCTACTGACAAAGGCCAGCACTTCACCGTTGGTGACGTTCATCACCACCGCTGCGCCGGCCTGGCTGCCGAAGGCCCGTTCTGCCGCCTGTTGCAGCCGCTGGTCGATGGTCAACACCAGGCTATTGCCGACGGTCGGTTGGCTTTCATGCAGCACCCGCAGCACACGTCCCCGGGAATCCACCTCCAGTTGCCGGCCGCCATCCTCACCATGCAACTCATGCTCCCAGGCTTTTTCAATACCGTTCTTGCCGACATAATCACCAGGGTTGTAATCCTGATATGCGGCGTCATCCAGCTCCTTTTCCGATATCTCGGCGATATACCCCAGCAAGTGAGCTGCCGACTGCTTGTAATGGTATTCGCGCACCGGCTTCATGGTGATCTCAACCCCGGCCAGGCGCATCCTGTTTTCTTCCACTATTTCAACTTGCTCGCGCGTGATCTGGGTAGCAACCACCACCGGGTAGTAGCGAGCACGTCCCTTGGCCTTTTGCCAACGCTCCCCCAACTCGGTACGATCAAGCCCCAACAGCGTAGACAAACGGTCCAACATCGCTTCAACATCCGTGATTTCCTGCGGTATCAGCGCCAGACTGAAAGAAGGACGATTACTGACCAGTATCGACTTATTGCGGTCCATCAGGGCTCCGCGTGAGGCCGGCACCGGCAAAAAACGGAGACGGTTGTTTTCGGAAAGGGCCCGGTAATCTTCAGCATACAAAATCTGCAGATACCAAAGTCGCAGAATCAGCAGCGAAAAGATAAGCACCACCCCGAAGGCCAACGGAACAGTCCGCTGCTTGGGATGGGCCATCTCACGGACATAACGCTGCTGCTTGATCATGGGGATGTCCGCAAAGAACCACAGCCGGGAACTGCCGCCACCAGCGAGGCCACAAAGGCGTTTACCAGCAGATGCGGCAACAACTGGTTCAGCAGGGCGGCAAACAAGGTCGGTGTTTGAGAGAATACCAGCAGTAGCAGTAGATTAATGGCAGCAGAAGCAGCGGTTGCCGCAGAGACCGTCAGCACAAACAACAGGCAGCTCTGCACATTCAGACGTTCTGACACCGACTTGAGTACCAGATAGACCACCAAAAAAGAAAAGGCGTTCAGCCCCAGGTAGATGCCGCTCAGACAATCCTTCAGCAGGCCAAGACCATAGGCTGCCGGCAGGCTGACACTGGTTTCTGCGCGTAGTGCCAGAAATACCATCAGCACCAGTAACAAGTCAGGCTTAAAGGCTGGTTCGAGGTAATGGGGCAAGACAGCCGACTGGAACGCCACCACCGCGACCACTATGCACAACGCTTTCAGGAAGGCACGCATCGGTTTCTGTTACTCCCGGGGGGCACGCAGCACCACCAGCACCTCTTCCAGGTGTGCTGTTGACACTGCTGGTTTGATGGCAACCGACTGAAAAATGCCGTACTGACCCTTCTTGACCATGGTCACCGTACCGATCGGCAGCCCTTTGGCAAAGACACCGCCCACGCCGGAAGTCACCACCAGATCACCAACGGTGACATCCTCTTCACGCATGGTGAACTCAAGGGAACAGACCGCTTCGCCTTTGCCCTTCACCACGCCACGGGCTCGAGAACGCTGGATAATGCCGGCGATACCGCTGGCGTGATCGGTGAGTAACAGCACCCGACTGCTGTTGGGGGTAACCTTGATGGTCTGCCCCACCACGCCGCCGGCGGCCAACACCGGCATGCCGTCGCTGATACCGCTGGATGACCCCTGATCAATGGTCAAGGTACGAAACCAGGGGGCTACATCTTCGCCGATCACGGCTGCCGCCACCGTCGGTTCGTGAACCGTTTTGCGCATCTCCAGCAACCGCTTCAAGCGCTCATGTTCCTGCAGCAGTTCACCGGCCGCAACCAGTGACTGGTTGAGGGTCTTGATATCCTCACGCAGCTTCATGTTTTCGCGCCGCACCTGCACCAGGTTAAGGTAGTCATGCCAGATGCGATCCGGTAGCGTCCCCAGCCACTTTACCGGCCCCAGGACCGGACTCAGGATACTGCCAACGGCCCGTTCCACCCAATTGGCCTCCCTGGCATCAGGCAAATTGAGCGAATAGATGATCAGGGCCACCAACAACCCGATGGTGACCAGCAGTGACAACAGATATTTACGCAGCAGATCAAACATTAGTATCTCAGATCAGGATCGTGTTCCCGGCATGCCGCAGCGAGCCTCATGCATCACCCGCTGCAGATACTCGCGGTACGACGAAGCCGGTGTTGCGGCAATAACTGCTTCCATGGCGGTGCAATCGATGAACCCGCGATGCAGGGCGATCTCTTCCAGACAGGCAATCTTGAGCCCCTGCCGTGCCTCCAGGGTTTCGATAAAGTTGCTGGCCTCAAGCAGCGACTTGTGCGTGCCGGTGTCAAGCCAGGCGATGCCCCGTCCCAGGCGCTCCACCAGCAACTCACCCCGCTTCAGATAGGCCAGGTTCACATCGGTGATTTCCAGTTCACCGCGGGGTGACGGCGTAATGCCACGCGTTACATCGACTACCGAGCCGTCATACAGGTACAACCCCGGCACCGCATAGCTGGACTTGGGGACCGTGGGCTTTTCTTCGATCGAAAGCACCCGGCCAGCAGGATCAAACTCCACCACACCGTAGCGTTCAGGGTCGTGCACGTAGTAACCGAACACCCGTGCTCCTCCCTGGAACTCCTCCACCATCCGATCCAGGTGCATCTTGCCGTAAAAGATATTGTCACCGAGGATCAGACAGACCGGCTCACGGTTGATGAACTGCTCGCCGATCAGGAACGCCTGGGCAATCCCTTTCGGCTCCGGCTGCACCGCATAGCTGAGATTGATCCCCCAGCGGGAACCATCCCCCAGCAAGGCCTGAAAACGGGGGGTGTCGTGTGGCGTTGAGATCAGCAGAATATCCCGAATGCCGGCCGCCATCAGGGTGGCCAGGGGATAATAGATCATCGGCTTGTCATAGACTGGCTGCAGCTGCTTACTGGCCACCAGCGTCAGCGGGTACAACCGGCTGCCGGCGCCGCCGGCCAGCACGATCCCTTTACGTATCGGAGACATGCTACGCTTCCCTTCTTAACTGAGAGGATTAAAGCTTACGTGCAGTAACACAACCTGCCAAGCAGTGTCAAACCGCCAGAATCAGCTCCACCGCAGCAGCCAGATCGTCACAAACCGGCACCCCGTCGGGCAACCCGGCCGATTCCTGCTGGCCATAGCCGGTACGCACCAGCACAGCTCGACAGCCGGCCGCCTGCCCGGCCTGGATATCAACCAGCTTGTCACCCACCATCCATGATCGGGACAGGTCGATCTCCAGTTCACGCGCCGCCTGCAGCAGCATGCCCGGCAACGGCTTGCGGCAATCGCACTGCCGGTTGTACGGCTCCTGGCCTGCCGGATGGTGGGGGCAGAAATACCAACCGGCCACCTGACCACCACCACGAGCCAGCTCGTCAGCCATATATCGATGCAGTACTGCCACCTCCTGCTCGCCGTAGTAGCCACGGGCCACACCGGACTGGTTGGTCACCACCACCACCAGCCAGCCGGCCTCATTCAGCCGCCGGACGGCGTCCACAGCACCGGGGATCAGCACACAGTCATCAACTCGGTACAGATAGTCTTTTTCAACATTCAACGTGCCGTCACGATCGATGAAGACGGCTCGTTTGGTCCCACGAAACCCGTTTGAATTTGACAATGCCCGCCCCCATCCAGTACAACTGCCCAATCAAGCACTACCTTTGCCTGTGAGGCCCGTACCCATGATCAAGACCAACAACCTGAAAGTCACCAGCATTACCCCGATTATCGCACCGGCCGACCTGCGCCAGGTCTTTCCGATGTCGGACAGCTCGCGCGAGTTCGTCTCCCGCAGCCGGGAGCGGATCAAGGAGATCATTCAACGCAGCGATCGCCGGCTGATGGTGGTGGTGGGCCCTTGCTCAATCCATGACCCGGCCATGGCCCTTGAGTACGCTCAACGCCTGGCCGCCCTCTCCCGCCGGGTCGATGACCAGTTGCTACTGGTGATGCGGGTCTATTTTGAAAAGCCCCGCACCACGGTTGGCTGGAAAGGTCTGATCAATGATCCGGACATGGACGGCAGCCACCTGATCTCAAAAGGGCTGGGCATCGCCCGTAGCCTGCTCTGCAAGATCACTGAACTCAACATCCCGGTGGCCAACGAGATGCTGGACCCGATCACCCCCGAATATGTAGCTGACCTGATCTCGTGGGGGGCCATCGGCGCCCGCACCACCGAATCGCAGACTCACCGGGAACTGGCCAGCGGTCTTTCCTTCCCGATCGGCTTCAAAAACGGCACCGACGGCAACCTGCAGATCGCCATCGACGCCATGATTGCTGCCCGGGCCTCCCACAGCTTCCTGGGTATCAACCGCGAGGGCAGGACATCGATCATCCAGACCGCCGGCAATCCCGATGTGCATATCGTGCTGCGGGGCGGTTCACGCAAACCGAACTATCACCCAGAGGATATCCTCCATACCGAAGAGATACTTGCCAAAAACGGCCTGCCGGCCACCGTCATGGTGGATTGCAGCCATGGCAACTCCAACAAGGACTACCGACGTCAACCCGAGGTGCTGGAAGCGGTCATCTCACAGGTGGTGGCCGGCAACCGCTCCATTTCCGGCCTGATGATTGAAAGTTGCCTGGAGGAAGGCAACCAGAAGATCTGCGCCGATCAGAACCAGCTGAAATACGGTGTATCCATCACCGATGCCTGCATCAACTGGGAAACCACCGAAAAGATCCTGCTGGATGCCCATCACCGGCTACAAAAACGCAGATAACCCGGAAGCAGATGATCCTACTCGTAGGTCACCTGCAGGCCGCGTCCAAGCGCCTTGTTCAACACGCCGTCGAATCGTTGCTCGGCCCCTTCAACCAGCAGGTCAAGGTAGTTGACCTTTTTCTTGGGGGGCAGGAGTATTTCAGGCTCACCACTGATACCGGCCAGTCGTCCGGCCTCTTCGACGGCATCCTGCAGGTTCCCCAGCCTGTCCACCAGCTTGACCGCCTTGGCCTGCTCGCCGGAGAGAATCCGGCCATCGGCAAGCTGACGCACCTCCTCAACCGGCAGCTTGCGGCCCTCGGCCACGGCACGCACAAACTGCTCGTGGGTGCTGTCGATCACCGCCTGAAACATGGCGCGGTCTTCAGCGGACAGCGGCCGGTCCGGCGATCCGGCATCCTTGAAGGTGCCGGTCTTGATGGTGGCTGACTTGATGCCAACCTTGCCCAGCAGCCCTTCAATGTTTGAAAATTTGATCAGCACACCGATGCTGGCGGTGATGGTACCCGGATTGGCGTAGATTACGGTGGCCGGAGCGGCAACATAGTAGCCGCCGGAGGCAGCCAGGCTACCCATGGAGACCACCACCTTCTTTTTGGCTGCCAGCCGCTTGACCTCCTGATAGATTTCCTGCGATGGTCCAACAACGCCACCCGGTGAATCCACCCGCAGCACCACCGCCTTGACGTTGTCCTTTTTCAGGAAGTAGCGCAACTGGCGTACCGGCTCACTGGGATCAACGATCATCCCCTTGATCTCTACCAGGCCAATCCCCTGGCCTCGGGGGAAGTCGGAATCATCACTCTTCAGGAGCAGACGGCCCAGCATGACTGCACTGACCAGCATCAGCAGCAGTGCAGCAAAAAGGCCGACTATGATCAGCAGAATTTTTTTGGCGGACATGTATGCTGCCTCCGGATAGAACCATCACTACGAAAGGAAAGGGAATGCGTATTCTGGTAGTTTCAGACAGTCACGGTAATGACGGCATGCTATTCAGAGCCCACCAGCAGGCTGGCCCCGTCGATGTCATCATCCATACCGGCGATGGAGAGCTGGACGCTCAACTCCTTGAGGAAACCCTTGGTGAAACGGTGCTGCGGGTGGCCGGCAACTGTGATCATGGCTCCAGCGCGCCGCGCGAGCTCCTGATCACCCTGGCCGACCGGCGAATCCTGATTACCCATGGCGACCGTTATCTGGTCAAAAGCGGGCTTGAACAGCTGTTGAGTTACGGCAAGCAACATGACGCCGACGTGATCCTGTTTGGCCATACCCATCTGGCGTTGTCTGAGCAGCGCGACGGCATACAGCTCTTTAACCCGGGTACCCTGTGGGGCCGCGCCCCCTTCCTCTCCTACGGCATTCTTGAGCTCACACCGCAGCAGATCAGGGCAACCATCCATCAGCTGGAATGAGTCTGCTCCTCATGCCCCTTGTGCATCGCCTTTTCAAGCCGCATCCGGCGCGGCAGGCCAACAAAAAAACCGATCGGCCCTGACAGCACGTAACAGAGCATGATCACGAACACCATCACGGCCGGTTCAGCAGCCACAATGATCAGCAGCACCACCGCCAACACCAGAAAACCGAACGGCTGCCGCTTGATCAGCTCAGGGTCTTTAAAGGAGTAATACTTGACGCTGGAGACCATCAGGAAGGCCAGCAGATAGATCAGGGCCAGGATGGCCAGCCGCTTATAGGAACTGGGCCAGCCGAAATGGTTGAATAGCAGCACGGTGGAGGCCACCATGCTGGCTGCAGCCGGAATCGGCAACCCCACAAAGCGCTTGCTTTCAACCGTTTCAACCTGGACGTTGAATCGGGCCAGCCGCAGGGCCCCACAGACTACAAACAGAAAGGCCGCCAGCCAGCCGAGACGGCCAAAGGGCTTCAACGCCCAGGCATACATCATCAGGCCCGGCGTCACACCGAAGGCCACCAGGTCGGCCAGGGAATCAAACTCCACCCCAAACTGGCTGGTGGTGCCGGTCAGACGGGCCACCTTGCCATCCAGACCATCGCAGATGGCCGAGATGAAGATCCAGACCGCAGCGGAACCATAGTTGCCGCTCAAGGTCTCGATCATGCTGTAGAACCCCGCAAACAGGCTGCCGGCTGTGATCAGGTTGGGCAGGATATAGATGCCACGCCTGATGTTTTCCTGTCGTGCCTTGACGGTGACTACCGTTTCTTCAGCTGGTTCCATAGACGCTTGCTCCTTGCTACGGCTCACGAAAGCTTGGTCAGCGCAGTGACGCCGGCAGTGGTAGTCTGCCCCACCGCCACCATCGGCTCACACATGGTCGGCAGATAGACATCCACCCGGGAACCAAAACGGATCATACCGTAACGCTCAGCACGCTCCAGCCGATCCCCTGGTTCCACATAGCACAGTATCCGTCGTGCTATCAGACCAGCGATCTGCACAAAGGCCACCTTCACGCCGCTTGCGGTCTCCATCACCAGGCCACACTGCTCGTTTTCAGAGGAGGCCTTGGCATGGCGGGCATCGTAAAACCTGCCCTGCTTGTAAAAATGTTCCACCACGGTGCCGGTCACCGGAGCGCGATTGACATGCACGTTGAAGACCGACATGAAGATGCTGATCTTGAGACAATCGCCCAGATGCTCCTGATGTGCCGGCCCCACGTAGACCACGGTACCGTCGGCCGGAGCCACCACCAGACTGCTATCCGCCGGCGGTTGCCGTTCTGGGTTACGGAAAAAGGAGATAATGAATAGCAACAGCGCAAAGGTAATCACTGCCGGCACGGCCAGGGCCACCGAGTGCAGCAGCAGGGCGCCGACACTCAGAAACAGGAACAGACCGCCGCTATAGGCGATAAACGGGTATCCTTCGGGGGTAATCAAGGCATTGGATGGGCGCATGGCATACCAGTTACAGATAAATTCTGTAGAATGTAGAAAACCCCGCTCCCAAAAGAGCGGGGTTCGAACTCAACAACAAGGCTGATTAGTTCTTTGACTTATCAACGATTTTCTGGATCCAGGGCATCATGGAACGCAGTTTTTCACCGACCTGCTCGATCGGGTGGGCAGCGTTCAGGCGACGACGGGCCGTCATCTCGGGATAGTTGGACATCCCCTCCAGAATGAAACGCTTGGCGTACTCGCCATTCTGGATGTTGTTCAGGCACTCCTTCATGGCTGCACGGCTCTGGTCGTTAATCACCCGGGGGCCGGTGACATACTCGCCGTACTCGGCGTTGTTGGAGATGGAGTAGTTCATGTTGGCGATGCCGCCTTCATACATCAGGTCGACGATCAGCTTCAGTTCGTGCAGACACTCGAAGTAGGCCATCTCCGGGGCGTAACCGGCCTCAACCAGGGTCTCGAAGCCGGCCTTGACCAGCTCCACCGCGCCGCCGCACAACACGGCCTGCTCACCGAACAGGTCGGTCTCGGTCTCGTCCTTGAAGGTGGTCTCGATGATACCGGTGCGACCGCCGCCGATGGCACTGGCGTAGGACAGGGCTACTTCGCGGGCCTTGCCGGAGGCGTCCTGGAATATGGCGATCAGGTCAGGGATGCCGCCGCCCTTGACAAACTCGGAGCGCACCGTGTGGCCCGGAGCCTTGGGAGCGATCATGATCACGTCCAGGTCGGCCCGCGGCACGATCTGGTTGTAATGGATGGCAAAACCATGGGCAAAGGCCAGGGTGGCGCCCTTTTTCAGCTTGGGCTCGATCTCGTTGCGGTACAGCTGCGACTGGAACTCATCCGGGGTCAGGATCATCACCACGTCAGCCGAAGCCACAGCCTCGGCGACGCTTGCCACTTTGAGGCCGGCGTTCTGGGCCTTGACGGCGGAGGCGGAACCTTCGCGCAACGCAACCGTCACATCAACGCCGGAATCCTTCAGGTTGCAGGCGTGGGCATGGCCCTGGGAACCGTAACCGACAATGGTTACCTTCTTGGATTTAATCAATGCAAGATCACAATCCCGATCGTAATACACATTCATGGCTGTTACATCCTCCTCAAAATATCCGGAAAACCGGTAATGAATCTACGACAAAATGAGCGAAATAAATACTATGTTTCCATACCCTTGTCAATCAGATAGCTGTTTTGCACCCGGAACAGAGGGCACGAGTCAGCCACCTGGCAGAACAACAACTATTGACCATTAAGTCGCTGTAAAAACTCTCGATACAACCACTTGCCGGCACGGTCACCGTCGGCCTCGCCAACCACGATACTCTCCAGCACGCATTGACGATCGGATGAAGCAACGAGAAAGCTGCGTACATCACGTGGCGGCACATCGAGGTAGAAACGCTTCGGCAGCCGGTCCAGCATGGCATTGGTGTCCCAGCGGTCCACCAGGGCATTCCTGAATCCGGCTCGATAGGCATCAACGTCACATATCCAGCGGCTGGGGCGGAAGGTCAGATCTTTGAGCTGATACCGCGTTTCCCCCACCGTGCCGATCATCACCGGGTCCCCCTGCCAAGCGCCTTCATCCGGGCGCAGATTGAGCAGTGAACAGCCACTCATCAGCACACCCAAGGCCAACAGCAGGCCATATCGCCGCATCCTGTTCAGCTTCATGCCATCCTCGTTAACAACAGCAGCAGGCTGATCACTAATGTCAAAGGCCGCCTGTGCTCGACACACAGGCGGCCTTACACGTAACGTCCTGAGCGAGAGGAATCCTACCCCTTCCAACCTTTTGCGCCACGGCCGATGGCAACCGCCCCGGTCCGCACCAGCTCCTTGAGCCCCAGCGGACGCAACAACTCCATAATAGCATCGATCTTGATCGGCGCGCCGGTGGCCTCGATGGTGTAGGACTTGGGCGTAACATCGATGATCTTGGCCCGGAAGATATCCACGATCCGCAGCACCTCGGCCCGACTCTCGTCCTCGGCCGTGACCTTGATCAGGGCCATCTCACGCTCGATGGCGCTGCCGTCGCTAAAGTCGATTACCTTGATCACATCCACCAGCTTGTTGAGCTGTTTGGTGATCTGCTCCAGGATATTGTCATCGCCCCGCGTGACGATGGTCACCCGGGAAAGCCCCTCTTCATTGGTGGGGGCCACGGTCAGGGAGTCAATATTGAACCCCCGTCCCGAAAAGAGGCCGGAAACCCGGGCCAGCACCCCAAACTCGTTTTCCACCAGCACTGATATGGTATGACTATGGTGCATGAGCTTCATTTCCTCCGCTACACTAGGCGTTCAGAACCATTTCATTCAGGGATGCACCGGCCGGAACCATCGGCAACACCTTCTCCTCACGGGCGATCTTGAATTCCATCACCACCGGACCGTTGTGGGCCAGGGCCTCCTTGATCACCTGCTCAACCTCAGCCGGCTTTTCGGTCCGTAGGCCTTTGGCGCCATAGGCCTCGGCCAGCTTGACGAAGTCGATCGGCAACTCCATGCAGGTCTGTGAGTAACGCTTGTCGAAGAACAGCTCCTGCCACTGACGGACCATCCCCAGGAAGTTGTTGTTGAGGATCACGATCTTGACCGGCAGACGGTTCTGGACCATGGTGGCCAGCTCCTGAATGTTCATCTGCACACCACCGTCGCCGCAGACGCAGATTACCTGGCGTTTGGGGAAGGCAGCCTGGGCCCCCATGGCAGCCGGCAGACCGAAGCCCATCGTACCCAGACCACCCGAAGTCAGCAGGGTGCGGGCATGGTGGAATTCGAAAAACTGGGCAGCCCACATCTGATGCTGGCCCACGTCGGTGGCCATGATGGCATCGTCGTTGGAGAGTTCACGCAGTTTCTGGATCACGTACTGCGGTTTGATCACGCTGGTGCTCTGCTTGTAGGAGATCGGATGTTTCTCTTTCCAGCCGCTGATGTCCTCATGCCAGGCGGCCAGATTCTTCAGCAGAGCCTTGATGCCCGGAGCCTGCTTGTCCAGCTCGGCCAGCATCTTGGCCAGCACATCTTTCGTATCGCCCACGATCGGCAGATCCACCCGCACGTTCTTACGGATCGAGGTGGGATCGACGTCGATATGGATGATCTTGGCATGGGGCGCGAAGGTGGCGATCTTGCCGGTTACCCGGTCGTCAAAGCGGGCACCCACCGCCACAATCAGGTCGGAATGGGTCATGGCCATGTTGGCGGCATAGGCGCCGTGCATCCCCAACATCTTCAGGGCCAACGGATCGTTTTCCGGGAAGGAACCTAGCCCCATCAGGGTGGTGGTCACCGGGAACTGCAACCGACGGGCCAGGGCGGTCAACTCATCGGCCGCATTGGCCAGGATCACGCCACCGCCGACGTACATCACCGGGCGGCGGGCAGCCAGCATCATCGAGATCGCCTTCTCCACCTGGCGCGGATGCCCACCCAGGTTAGGCTTGTAACCACGGATGTCCACACTCTCCGGCCACTTGAACTCGGCCTGGGCGATCTGGACATCCTTGGGGAAGTCGATCAGCACCGGACCGGGACGGCCGGAACGGGCGATATAGAACGCCTTGCGGACAATGGTCGGGATATCCTTGGGGTTGCGCACCAGGAAGCTGTGCTTGGTGATCGGCCGGGTGATGCCGATCATGTCCACTTCCTGAAAGGCGTCGTTGCCGATCAGCGGAGTGGGCACCTGGCCGGAGATGATCACCATCGGGATCGAATCCATGTAGGCCGTGGCGATGCCGGTCACGGTGTTGGTGGCGCCGGGGCCTGAGGTGGCAATGGCCACCCCCACCTTGCCGGTGGCCCGGGCGTAGCCGTCGGCGGCATGGGTGCCGCCCTGCTCATGGCGGGGCAGGATATGCCGGATCTCCCGCACATTCATCAGTTCATCATAGATATTGATCACGGTGCCGCCGGGGTAGCCGAACACCAGATCAACTCCCTCGCGCTTCAGGGATTCAAGGAGGATACGCGCGCCATTCATTTTCATACGAAAACCTCGATCAGTTTAGAAATTGTTAGGGTTGCCGGTCAGGATGTTAATGACCGTGTATTGCACGTCGCCGTTGGCATCCACCAGCTTGCGCTGCTGGCTGACGTTGTCGAAAAAGACCTTGTAGCAGGCGCTGGGGGCATAGCTGCTATTCCAGTTGCTGAAGCAGAGCTGCCCCTCGGGAGTGATGTTCCAGTTGGCCTTAATCTTATCGCCGTAGGCACCCTTACCCACCACCACACCGCTGCGGTCAAAGTAATAGACCTTGCCATCGGCAGAGGTAACCGTATTGCTGACAAAGACATCCTTGACCTCACGGGCCGACAGCAACAGCGAGCTGGAATCACGCAGAGCCTGCTCATCGGTGGTGCAGGCTGCGACAGTCAGGGCCATAAGCAAAGCAGCACACAGGGCCAGTAGCTTTTTCATGGCAGGATACCTCCGTTCGAGTTAGTAGTTAGTCCGCAGTTGTCACTGCGCCAGTATAGGCGGATGTCACCACCTTGGCATAACGTGCCAGCCAGCCGGTCTTTATCTTGGGCTCCGGGGCTTTCCAGGCTGCCTTACGGGCAACCAGGGTGGCCTCATCCACCAACAGGTCCAGCTTACGGTTCGGGATGTCCAGCAGGATCCGATCGCCGTCCTGCACCAGGGCGATCGGACCGCCTTCGGCCGCCTCGGGCGAGATATGGCCGATGCAGGGACCACGGGTGCCTCCGGAGAAACGGCCGTCGGTGATCAGGGCCACCGAATCGCCCAGTCCCAACCCCATAATGGCGGCGGTGGGGGCCAGCATTTCGCGCATACCGGGGCCACCCTTGGGGCCTTCATAGCGGATCACCACCACATCGCCCGATGTCACCTTGCCCTCCATCAGGGCGGCCATGGCCAGTTCTTCCGAATCAAAGCAGCGGGCGTTGCCCTCAAAGAGCATCATCTTGTCCGAGACGCCGGACTGCTTGACCACCGCGCCCTTGGGGGCGATGGAGCCGAACAGCACCGCGATGCCGCCCTCTTTCTTGACCGGGTTGGTCAGGGGACGGATGACGGTTTCATCGACATTCTCGATGCTGGCGGCCAGCTGGTGGGTGGTCAGGCCGAACAGGGTCTGGGTGTCATTGATCTTGTCCCCCAGTTGCTTCAGCACACCGCTGACGCCGCCGGCAATATCCAGGTCTTCCATGAAATGCTCACCGGCCGGATTCATGGAGGCCAGCTGCGGGGTCTCCTTAGCCAGGACATCGAAGGTCTCCAACGGCAGTTCCACACCAGCCTCGCGGGCAATGGCCAGTAGGTGCAGCACGGTATTGGAGGAGCCGCCCAGGGCCAGATCAACCCGGATGGCATTCTCAAAGGCCGCCCGAGTCATGATATCGCGGGGCTTGACATCGTTGTGCACCAGCTCAACGATCTTCTCACCGGAGGCAAAGGCGATCCGCCGCTTCATGGCCGATACCGCCAGGGCGGTGCCGCAACGGGGCAGACTCATCCCCAGCGTCTCGGTCAGGATCGCCATGGTGTTGGCGGTAAACAGGCCCTGGCAGGAACCCATACCGGGGCAGGCGTTGTCCTCGCAGACCTGCAGCTCCTTGGCATCGATCACCCCGGCCTTATAGCGGGCCATGGCCTCAAAGGTGTCGGTCACAAAGGAATAGGCCCGCCCCTCCCGCCCTCTCCCGCTCATCATCGGACCGGCGGTCACGATGATACAGGGGATATTGAGGCGGGCGGCAGCCATCAGCATGCCGGGGGTGATCTTGTCGCAGTTGGTCAACAGCACCAGACCGTCCAAGCGATGGGCCTCAGCCACCGACTCCACCATATCGGCAATCAGCTCACGGGTCGGCAGGGAGTAGTGCATCCCCTTGTGGCCCATGGCAATACCGTCACAGACACCGGGAATACCAAAAAACTGGGCATAACCGCCGCCACTGTGGATGCCCTTTTCGATAAAGCGCTCCAGATCCCGCATGCCCACATGGCCGGGGATCAGATCGGTAAAGCTGGTGGCCACGCCGATGAACGGCCGATCCATCTGGCTCTGCGGTATCCCGGTGGCCTTGAGTAATGCCCGGTGCGGTGTCCGCTCCAGGCCTTTCTTGATCATATCACTCCGCATAAGCCGCTCCCAAAAGCCAAAAATTAGTTTGCCGCTGTCAAATCAAGCGGTTGCCTGGCAATTAAAGAAAATTACTTTAATACAACCAAGCCAGGGGTGTCAACCGCGATGCCACCAACCTGCGCCATGAGACACAGCGGACCGTCACACGTCCGGCACCATTCTTTTTAAGGCGCTTTACTTGAAGCCCTCCCGGTTTGCCAGTATACTTCAAGGCCACTGACACCAACTTAGCCCGGCAAAGGTTATCCCATGCTCCCCAATCAGCCCCAACAACAGCCCTGCACGCCCCCCACCACCGATGAGCTGCGGCGGTCATTCCTCTACCACCTGCACCACACCCTGGTAAAGGACAAGTATTCCGCCACCAAGCCTGATCTGTACATGGCCCTGGCCTATGCCGTGCGTGACCTGCTGGCCGAACGCTGGCTGGATACCCAGCAGGCCTACTACCGCAATGACGCCAAACGGGTCTATTACCTCTCAATGGAATTTCTGATGGGGCGCACCCTCAATAACGCCCTGATCAACCTGGGACTACGGGAAGAATGGGATACCGTACTCAAGGAGTTGGGGCTGGATATTGCCGAATTGCAGGAAATGGAGTGGGATGCTGGCCTTGGTAACGGCGGCCTGGGGCGGCTGGCGGCCTGTTTTCTCGATTCGCTGGCCACCATGCAGCTGCCGGCCTATGGCTACGGCATCCGCTACGAATACGGCATGTTCTATCAGAAGATCGCCGACGGCGCCCAGGTCGAGGTGCCGGACAACTGGCTGCGCTATCCCAACCCCTGGGAGTTCGACCGCCAGGAACACCTGCACCCGGTCAAGTTTGGCGGGCGGGTGGTTGAATTCACCGACCGTGACGGCACGGTGCGCCACTCCTGGGTCGACTGCGACGAGGTGATGGCCCTGGCCTATGACTTCCCGATCCCGGGTTACCGCAATGACACCGTCAACACCATGCGGCTCTGGAGTGCCAAATCCAGCCGTGATTTTGACCTGCGCTTCTTTAACGAGGGCAATTACATCGGTTCGGTCGAATCCAAGATGAAGACCGAAAACATCTCCAAGGTCCTCTACCCGGCCGACCATATGGCCGAAGGCAAGCAACTCAGACTGCGTCAGGAGTATTTCCTGGCCTCGGCCACGGTGCAGGACATCTTCTACCGCTTTGCCAAAAAGCACGACGATCTGTCCCAATTACCGGACAAGGTGGCGATCCAGCTCAACGACACCCACCCGGTGCTGGCAATACCGGAGTTGATGCGAATCCTGGTCGACGAAAAACGCCTCAACTGGGAAGATGCCTGGCGGATTACCACCCAGACCTTTGCCTATACCAACCACACCATCCTGCAGGAGGCCCTGGAAACCTGGCCGGTACCGATGCTGCAACGCCTGCTGCCGCGTCATCTGCAGCTGATCTTTGAAATCAACGCCCGCTTTATGACCGAAGTTGCAGCTCGCTTCCCCGACGACGCTGCACGGCTGCAACGGATGTCGCTGATCGACGAGTTTGGCGAAAAACGGGTGCGGATGGCCCACCTGGCCATCGTGGCCAGCCATTCGGTCAACGGTGTCTCGGCCCTGCACAGCGACATCCTCAAGACTGATCTGTTCAAGGATTTTTATGAGCTCTGGCCGGAACGGTTCAACAACAAGACCAATGGCATCACCCAGCGCCGCTGGCTCAAGCATTGCAACCCCTGGCTGTCGGATCTGATCAGCGAGGCGATCGGCGACGGCTGGACCCGCAACCTGGATGAGCTGCGCAAACTGACGCCACTGGCTGAAGACAGCGCCTTCCGCACGCGCTGGATGGAGATCAAGCGTCGCAATAAGCAGCGTCTGGCCGAACATATCTACAAGCGTAACTGCATCCAGGTATCGCCTGATTCAATGTTTGACTGCCAGACCAAACGGATCCACGAATACAAACGGCAACTGCTGAACATCATGCAGGTGATTGCCCAGTACAACCGTCTCAAGGAATATCCGGGTCTGGGGCTGCCGCCCCGCACGGTACTGTTCAGCGGCAAGGCGGCCCCCTCCTACGCCAGCGCCAAGCTGATCATCAAGCTGATCAACGGGGTGGCCAACGTGGTCAACAACGACCCGGCCACCAATCAGCAGCTTAAAGTGGCCTTCCTGGCCAACTACAGCGTCTCGCTGGCCGAGCTGATCTTCCCGGCCGCCGACCTGTCGGAGCAGATCTCCACCGCCGGCACCGAGGCATCCGGCACCGGCAACATGAAGTATGCCCTGAACGGGGCGCTGACCATCGGCACCCTGGACGGCGCCAATATTGAGATCATGGAAGAGGTCGGCCGAGACAACATCTTCATCTTCGGCCTGGATGCGGCGGGAGCCGCCAAGGTGCGCAGCGAAGGCTACCGCCCCCAGGACTACTACTACCGCCTGCCGCAGCTGAAACAGGTGCTCGACCAGATCAGTTCAGGCATGTTCTCTCCCGCTGACCAGGGACTGTTCCATCCCCTGGTGGATCAACTACTGAATTCCGATTACTACCTGCTGCTGGCCGATTTTGACGCCTACCTGGATGCTCAGGCCGAGGTGGATCGGCTCTACATGAACCCGGAACAATGGGCCAGGAAATCAATCCTGAACACGGCCGGCATGGGCAAGTTTTCCAGCGATCGCACCATTGCCGAATATGCCGATGATATCTGGGGGATTGAACCGCAACAGATCACACGCCAGGGAGTGTACCACTGGTGAGTAAGAAAAACGTCCCATTGTTCCAAGCTGCACCTCCCGTCCCCTCTGTCGAGACGGCGCCGCTGGCCGAACGGATGCGCCCCCGCTCGCTGGATGATTTCTACGGCCAGGGGCACCTGCTGGGGCCAGGTAAGGCGCTACGCAGAATGATTGAGGCCGACCGGGTGCCCTCACTGATCTTCTGGGGACCACCCGGCTGCGGCAAGACCACCCTGGCCCACATCCTGGCCCAGGAGACCAAGGCCCGCTTTGTCTTTTTCTCGGCTATCATGGCCGGTGTCAAAGAGGTGCGCGAGATTTTTAAAGAAGCCGAGGAAACGGCACGCACCGGTCAGCGCACCATCCTGTTTGTAGATGAGATCCACCGTTTCAACAAGGCCCAGCAGGACGCCTTCCTGCCGGCGGTGGAAAAAGGGTTGGTTACCGTCATCGGCGCCACCACCGAAAATCCCTCCTTCGAAGTGATCGCCCCCCTGCTCTCCCGCTGCCGGGTGCTACGGCTGCAGCAGCTGCAGCCGGAAGAGCTCTCAATGCTGATCCGGCGTGCCTTGGCTGATTCCGAGCGGGGCCTGGGAGGCCTCAACCTGACCATCAGCGACGAGGCGGTGGTCTTTCTGGCCGAAGCAGCCCAAGGGGACGGACGCAAGGCGCTCAATACCCTGGAGGTAGCTGCTGGCCTCACGCTGGACGCAGCCATCTCCCTGGAGGTCATGCAGGAAGCACTGCAGCAGAAGGCGCTCTTGTACGACAAGGGGGGCGAGGAGCACTACAACGTCATCTCGGCCTTCATCAAATCGATGCGGGGCAGCGACCCGGATGCGGCCCTCTACTGGCTGGCCCGCATGCTGGAGGCCGGCGAAGACCCGCTGTTCATCCTGCGGCGGATGATCATCCTGGCTTCGGAGGATATCGGCAATGCCGACCCCCGCGCCCTGCAGATGGCTGTTTCCGCCCTACAGGCTTTTCAGGTGGTGGGTATGCCGGAAGGTCGCATCATCCTGGGGCAGGCGGTCACCTACCTGGCCACGGCCCCCAAATCCAACGCCGCCTACTTGGGGATCGACGCTGCCTTGGCCGAAGTCAGAAAATCAGGCGCCCTGGAGGTGCCGCTGCCTATCCGCAACGCCCCCACCAAGCTGATGAAAGAGCTGGGCTATCACCAGGGCTACAAATACACCCACGACTTTGAAGGAGGGTATACTCATCAAGAGTACCTGCCGGAAAAATTGCAGGGGCGGAAGTACTATGATCCCAAGGGTCACGGTTATGAAAAAAACATCGTCGAGCGGATGGCCTGGCTGAAAAAGCTGGGCAACAAGGACTGAGACAGTACCCAAGCCCCATATATCAACCTACAGGAAGAAAACCATGTCCAAACGGATGAAGATCTGCATCAACACCGGCGGCGGTGACGCACCCGGCCTGAACGCGGTGATCGAGGCGGTCACCATGGCGGCCTACAACCGGCAGTGGGAGGTCTACGGCATCAAATCCGGCTATGCCGGCCTCTTGAACACCGATGAGATCATCCACCTCACCCCGGACAAGGTGGACGGCATCGCCAGTATCGGCGGCACCATCCTCGGCACCACCAACAAGGGCAACCCTTTTTCCATGCCGGTTTGCAACGCTGTCGGCGAATGCGAGTTGCGTGACGTCTCCGACAAGGTGATAGAGAACTTCAGGCGGCTGCGTTTCGACGCCCTGGTGGCGGTTGGCGGCGACGGCAGCCTGGAGATCGCCCACCGCTTTGCCGAAAAAGGGATGCCGGTGGTGGGGGTGCCCAAGACCATCGACAACGACATGGGCGGCACCGTGATCACCTTCGGCTTCGACACGGCGGTCAGCATCGCCACCGAGGCCATCGACCGGCTGCACTCCACCGCCAAGTCACACGACCGGGTGATGGTGGTGGAGGTGATGGGCCGCAACGCCGGCTTCATCGCCTTAAACAGCGGCATCTCCGGCAACGCCGATGTGATCCTGATCCCGGAGATCCCTTTTGATATCGAGAAGGTCTGCGACAAGCTGATGGAAAACGAGCTGAACGGCCGCAAGTACGCCATCGTGGTGGTGGCCGAAGGGGCGGTGCCCAAGGGTGGCGACGTGATCATCAAGGGGGGCGCGGTGGATGGCCGCCAGCATGTGGTGCTGGGCGGCATTGCCGAACATGTGGCCAAGGAGATCTCCAAACGCACCGGCAAGGACTCCCGTTCGCTGGTGCTGGGCCACCTGCAGCGGGGCGGCTCCCCCACCACCTTCGACCGGCTGCTGTCGCTACGTTTCGGCGCCGCAGCGGTGCGGGCCATCGAAGAAGGCAAGTTCGACCAGATGGTGGCGCTCAAATCGCCGGACATCGCCCTGGTGCCGCTGGCTGAGGCCCTGGGCATCCAGAAACGGGTGCGGCCCGACGGCGATACGGTGCTGACCGCCCGGGATCTGGGGATCTGCTTCGGGGATTGACGTGCCTCGGAAGTCACTGGGCGACAATTCTGTATTTTGCTCCTGAACTCGGCAAGCATCTTATATAGGAAACTTGCCGGGTTACTTATATAAGAAACAAATATCCTATATAGTAAACAAGTTTCTTATATAGGAAAACCGTATATAAACGAGTTAGGAGTTGAGAATGAGCAATAATCTTGGAAACAACCTTAATCAGATAGTGTTCTCAGCCAGGGCGGTCATGTTTGACCAAGGCGAGTTGGCACAACTTACATACGGCGCTTTTGATATTGCTGCACGAAGCATGCAGGAAATGGAGCAAGATGAGGTCGAAGTTACTTTCCCTGTAGGGTACAATCCAGATAGAACTCCCATGTCTAGCACCAGGAAATACCGCAAGGATCAGTTACTTTCGAAGTATCAGTTTCTTGCATATCATCAGTTAAGTGTGAATGCGATAGTCCAATTGGTGACAATTGTTGAAACGATGCTAGGCGATGTCCTCCGTGCAGTTATAGCCCGTTATCCACAAAAGCTTGGAGGGAAGAGAACGCTATCAATTCAAGCAGTACTGGAATCGACATCGCTTGAAGAAGTTCACATGCGCGCTACTGACACATTGCTGAATGAACTATCATACAAATCTCCATCAGAGTTTGCTGAAGTGTTCGATCAACTACTGTCGATAAATCTTCTTAAATGTCCAGCATTTCACAGATACATGGAAGTAAAAGCAACGCGTGACATATTCATACATAATCGAGGCGTTGCCAACGATGTTTATGTACGAAAGGCAGGAACACATGCACGTGTAAAATCCGGCATGGGATTGCCGGCTGACGTACAGTATTTTCTTGAGTCATATGAGTATTGCCTACAGATTGCGGATTGGCTTGAAGACGAACTTCATAGCCATTGGCACAGCTCTGAATATGAGGACAGGAAAGCTCCGCAACTGGAATTTCCATTAAATCCAACTTCTATTCCTAACCAGGAAGATGCACCGGCCTAAAATTCGGCTGGTGATCTCCCGGCTCGTTATGCACGAATAAAGAGGGAATTCTGGGGAGAGTATACCTAATTGACAACCACCTCCTGTCTGCCATGTTGATCGCATGACACACATTGAAGGTAATGTCGGTCACAATCCATTACATTCCCTTCAATGCTGGACCGGCACCTCCCCTAGCCGCGTCTCCCCCCCACCGACGTTACAGCCCCACCGTTTGACCACCTATGGACAGCCGCCGGTTTTGCTGTAGTATTATGCAAACAAGGCATACCGCTCCAGCAAGGAGATGCACCATGAAACGTCTGGCCATCCTGACCAGCGGCGGCGACTGCTCCGGCATGAACGCCACCATCCGCGCCGCAGCCCGCACCGCCATCTCGCAAAACGTGGAGATGATCGGCTACCGCAAGGGCTACGCCGGACTGGTGAAGAACGACTTCATTCCGCTGGACACCATGGCGGTGGCCGGCATCCTGCAGCGGGGTGGCACCTTCCTGCAGTCGGCCCGCAGTCAGGAGTTCCGTACTGAAGAGGGGCGCAAAAAGGCCCTGGACAACCTGATGCGCGAAGGGGTTGAAGGGCTGATCGTGGTGGGGGGCGATGGTTCCCTGACCGGCGCCCTGGCCCTTGACCGGATGGGTTTCCCGGTGATCGGCATCCCGGCCAGCATCGATAACGACATCCCGTTCACCGACATGTCGCTGGGGGTGGACACGGCCCTCAACAATATTATCTACGCCGTGGATTGCATCAAGGATACCGCCTCCTCCCACGACCGGGCCTTTATCGTTGAGGTGATGGGTCGCGGCTCCGGCTACCTGGCCTCCACCGCCGCGGTGGCCACCGGCGCCGAGTTTGCCATTGTCCCTGAAATCGAGTTCGACCTGTCGGAGATGTGCGGCCACCTGCGCCAACGGCACCAGGAAGGCCGCAATAACGCCATTATCCTGATGGCCGAAGGGGCCGGCCAGGCCCACGAGCTGGCTGCTGGCATCAAGGATACCATCGGTTTCGAGGTACGGGTGACCGTGTTGGGCCACTACCAGCGCGGCGGTTCGCCCACCGTGTTTGATCGGCTGCTGGGCAGCCGCTACGGCAAGCGGGCTGTGGAACTATTGCTCTCCGGCACCAAGGGAGTGATGGTGGGGCTTTCCTGCCACGCCATGGTGACCACCCTGTTGGAGGCGGTGATCAAGGGCGAGAAACGCCCCCAGGATGAGATCCTGAAGATGGCCGAAGTCTTGGGAATCTGACCATGCGACACGCCAAGCGGGTATTTCGCAGCCGTTCAGCCAAAGAGGGCTTGCCTCCAGGCACGCTGATTCACATCGGCGAAACCAGGACCGCCGCCCCCCAGGTCAGCTTGTTTGAGTACGGTGAGTGGGGTGTGCGCGAACAGACCTTCGACAGGGCCGACTCAACGCTGCCACCCCACCGCGAGGATGCGGTTACCTGGGTGGATGTGGAAGGGGTCCATCAGGTAGAAACCATCCGCAGCCTGGGTGAGTGCCACAACCTGCACCCGCTGGTGCTGGAGGATATCGTCAGCACCGTGCAACGCCCCAAGGTGGAGGATTACGACGACTACCTGTTCGTGGTGGTGCGGATGCTGCTGCCGCTGGAACAGGGAGACTTTGCCGCCGAGCAGGTCAGCATGGTACTGGGCAAGGGCTACCTGTTCACCTTCCAGGAAGGGATTCGGGGTGACGCCTTTGAAGCGGTGCGGGAACGGATTCGGACCGGCAAAGGCAAGATACGCAGCATGGGGGCCGATTACCTGGCCTACACCCTGCTGGATGCCATCATTGACCGCTACTTCACGGTGTTAGAGGGATTTGGCGAGCGCCTGACCAGCATCGAGGAGCAAATCGCACTGCACCCGCAACCCCGGGGGCTGGTACAGTTGAATGAACTCAAAAAAGAGGCGATCTACCTGCGCAAGGCGGTCTGGCCACTGCGGGAGGTGCTGTCGTTCCTGGAGCGTGACGACACCGAGCTGATTAGCGACACCACCCGCATCTATCTGCGTGACGTCCACGACCACGCTGTGCAGGCCATCGATACGGTGGAGACCTACCGCGACCTGCTGGCCGGTATGCTTGACCTGTACCTGTCAAGCCTCAGCAACCGCACCAACGAGATCATGAAGTTTCTGACCGTGATCGGCACGATCTTCATGCCGCTGACCTTCATCGTCGGCCTGTACGGGATGAACTTCAGGCATATGCCGGAACTGGAATGGCCCTACGGTTACTATCTGGTGCTGCTGGTCATGGCCCTGTTGTCGCTGGCCATGGTCGTATACTTCCGCCGCCGCAAGTGGTTATAGCTAGCCGTAGACCGAGAAGCGTGGTACCTTTTGCGAGCCCAGCAAGGCCGCTTTCTCTCGTGCTGAGACCGCTAGGGAAGGCTGCGGCTGTTCCGCTGACGCTGCCACCGAAAGCGTTACCCGGTCCTCCGGCAGGCTGATAGGCCTGCCCTGCCCCTGCGGCGGCTGCCGCTTACGGGACGGCGCTTCATCATCCTGCTGGCCTACCTGCCGCAAAACGGCAGTCGGTACAGTCTGGGACGTCAGTTGAGTCAGGGCGGTTGTTGCCATGCTTGTCACCTATCAGGTCTATCACTAGCTATCATGTCCCAACACAGCCTGCATACATCTGTCGCAAACGCCATCCGGGAACGTAGCCTGGCTGCTCTGGGAGACTGTCTGATCGTGGCCGTTTCCGGCGGTGCCGATTCGGTGGCCCTGCTGGATCTGCTGGCCACCCTCCCCTGCTCTTCTTTTCGGCTGATTGTGGCCCATCTGAACCATTTGTTGCGCGGGCCTGAAAGCGATGCCGACCAACAATTCGTGGCTGAGCTGGCTGCACGCTACCGCCTGCCCTGCGAGATCAGGCGGGTGGATGTGCGCAGCCTGGCCAGCCAGCAACGCCAGTCGCTGGAAGAGGCCGGCCGCGAGGCCCGCTACACCTTTTTTCACGAACTGCGACAACGCCACCAGGCTGCCGCCATTGCCATTGCCCACCACGCCGACGACCAGGCCGAAACCCTGCTGATGCGCCTGTTGCGCGGCACCGGCACCAGTGGCCTGTCGGCCATGGCACACCGCACCGATCAGGCCATCATCCGCCCCCTGCTTGGGCTGCATCGTGATGAACTGCGCGCCCATCTTGCCAACCACGGCATCCCGTTCCGCGAAGACGCCAGCAACCAGGACCGTTCCTTCCTGCGCAATCGGATACGTCACGAACTGCTGCCGCTGCTGACCAGCTACAACCCGGCCATCAGCGAACGTCTGGCCGCCACCGCCGATCTGCTGGCAGATGATGAACGACTGCTGGAACAGCTGACCCAGCAGACCTGGCAGCAGTTGGCGCAGCAGGGCGATGGCTGGGCCAGCCTGTCCCTCGACCTGCTGACAGAACAGCCCAGCGCCATGCGGATGCGGCTCTATCGGACCGCCCTTGCCGCGGCCAGCGGCGACCTGCGCCGGATCGAACGCAAACACTGTCTGGCCGTGGACCATCTGCTGCAGACAGGGCAAACCGGCGGCCGGATCGCCCTGCCCAAAGGTTTGACTGCCCTGCTGACCTCCGATCGTCTGCTGATCGCCCGCCGCGACCTGCTGCGCCCCCAGCCTCCCGTAACGATCACCATCAGCGGACCGGGCCGCTACGACCTGGGCAACGGCCTGCAGCTGCTGGTTGAACCGGCAGACGCGCCTGCGGCCTGGAACCAGCTACCGCCCCACTGCTGCTTTGTAGACCATGAACAGGCCCCTTTCCCGTGGCAGTTGCGGCCGGCAAAGGCCGATGACCGACTTGAGCTCCTCGGGATGAACGGCAGTCGACTGGTGCGGGATATCCTGGTGGACACCAAACTGCCGCGCCATCTGCGGAGCTGTCTGCCGTTACTGCTATGCGCGGAGAAGCCACTCTGGCTGGCGCCGCTGCGCAGGTGCCGGCTGGCCCTGCTGTCACCCGAACAGTCCGGCGGTATGCGTCTGACGCTGCTTGGACGGGAGCGACTGCCGCTTTTCCCCTAGCTCCCCGTGGTATACATGCGGTTAAAAGCCTTGTCCCCACGTGGGAAGATATGTTATTTTTTCCCAATTTAACGCACCCAAACGTCTAAACCACCTTAACTGCTTAGTGGAGGCTCACCCTTGAACCAGTTCTATAAAAATCTCGCCCTCTGGCTGGTCATCAGCCTGATGATGATCATGTTGTTCAACATGTTTCAGAAACCGCGCCAGACCGAGGACAAACTCAGCTTCAGCGAGTTCATGACCCTGATTGACGACGGCAAGGTCAGCAGCGTTACCCTGCAGGGCAACGATGTAACCGGCAAATACACGGCCAAGGACGGCAAGGAGAAGCAGTACCGCACCTATAAGCCGACCTTTGACGCCGACCTGACTCAAAAATTGCTGGAAAAGAAGATCACGATCCAGGCCAAACCCGAAGAGGAGCGTTTCTCCTGGTTCTCCCTGTTCATCTCCTGGTTCCCGCTGTTGCTGCTGGTGGGCATCTGGATCTTCTTCATGCGCCAGATGCAGATGGGGGGCGGCAAGGCCATGTCCTTCGGCAAGAGCCGCGCCAAGCTACTGACCGAGGCCCAGGGCAAGGTCACCTTTGAGGATGTGGCCGGCATTGAAGAGGCCAAGGAAGAACTGGAAGAGATCATCGCCTTCCTGAAAGATCCAAAGAAGTTCACCAAACTGGGGGGCAAGATCCCCAAGGGTGTACTGCTGGTGGGCCCTCCGGGCACCGGCAAGACCCTGCTGGCGCGGGCCGTGGCCGGTGAGGCCGGCGTGCCGTTCTTCTCGATCTCCGGCTCCGACTTTGTGGAGATGTTCGTCGGCGTTGGCGCCAGTCGGGTACGGGACCTGTTCCTGCAGGGCAAGAAAAACGCCCCCTGCATCATCTTCATCGACGAGATCGACGCCGTGGGCCGTCACCGTGGCGCCGGCATGGGCGGCGGACACGATGAGCGCGAACAGACCCTGAACCAACTGCTGGTGGAGATGGACGGCTTTGAATCCAACGAAGGGGTGATCCTGATCGCCGCCACCAACCGTCCCGACGTGTTAGACCCGGCCCTGCTGCGTCCCGGCCGCTTTGACCGTCAGGTAGTGGTTCCCCGCCCCGACGTCAAGGGACGGGAAAAGATTCTGTCGGTCCACGCCAAGAAGGTGCCGCTGACCCCCGAAGTGGATCTCGCTATTATTGCGCGTGGTACGCCAGGCTTCTCCGGTGCCGATCTGGCAAACCTGGTCAACGAGGCGGCCCTGCTGGCAGCCCGTAATGACAAATCATCCGTCAATATGCAGGATTTTGATGCCGCCAAGGATAAGGTCCTGATGGGTGCGGAGCGCCGCAGCATGGTCATCTCCGACGAAGAGAAAAAGAGCACCGCCTACCACGAGGCCGGCCACACCCTGGTGGCCAAGATGACCCCCGGCAGCGACCCGGTACACAAGGTCTCCATCATCCCGCGGGGCCGCGCCCTGGGGGTCACCATGCAGCTACCGATCGAAGACAAGCACAGCTACAATCGCGAGTCGTTGTTAGGGCGCATCGCCGTACTGATGGGCGGCCGCGCAGCTGAAGAACTGATCTTCAAAACCTTTACCACCGGCGCCGGTAACGACATTGAACGTGCCACCGAGATGGCCCGCAAGATGGTCTGCGAGTGGGGTATGAGCGACCGGATGGGACCGGTCTCCTTTGGCAAGAAGGATGAGTCGATCTTCCTGGGCCGCGAGATGGCCATGCACAAGAACTTCAGCGAAGAGACCGCTGAAAAGATTGATGAAGAGATCAAGCGGATCGTGGATGAGAGCTATAGCCGCGCCCTGACCATCCTGCAGGAGAACGAACAGATCCTGCACAACCTGTCAAACTGCCTGGTAGAGAAGGAAAACCTGACTGGCGCCGAGGTAGATGATATCATCGCCGGCATCGCCCCGCTCTGCACCGGTAAAAAGCCTGAAGCAGAAGCCACGCCGGAACCGGCTGCAGCTGAACAGCCGGAACAGGCCGACGAGCCGGCCAAACCGGTGGATATCCAGGCGTGATCCGCCCCCTGATCCTGCGCAGCACGGCAGAGGCCCGCCGTGAGCTGGAGCGGATCGGGGTCGACCCGGCCGGTATCGCACGGATGCTGCCCAAGCTGGAACCGTTGCCGATCCTGGTACCTGGGCTACGGCCAGCGGCCGCCAACATCCTCAAGCAAGAACTGCTCTCCCTGGGCGGGGACGCCGCTGTGGCCCGCGGCACGGTGGCCTGCAGTATCGACAGAACCGATGTCCTGCTGATCGGCACCCGCAAGCAGCTATCCGGCCTGTGCGCCAAGCTGGCCCAGCAGCCGTTTGGCCTGGCGGCACTGGCTGAGCAGGTGCGCCAACTACTGGCAACACTGGCAACCCCCAGGCCGACCTGGAGGCTTGCCAGACGGGAACTTCCGCTGCAGCGGCCGTTGATCATGGGCATCCTCAACGTGACCCCCGATTCCTTCTCGGACGGCGGGCGTTTCTCAACCGTTGAGACTGCCGTTGCTCATGCCCTGCAGATGGTGGAGCAGGGGGCCGACATCATTGACATCGGCGCCGAGAGTACCCGGCCCGGCGCACCGCTGGTTGCTCCCGATGAAGAACTGCGGCGCCTGCTACCAGTGCTGGAAGCGCTGGCTGGGCGAATCGCTGTGCCGATCTCGATCGACACCTGGAAGGCTCCGGTGGCCGAGGCTGCGCTTAAGGCCGGAGCCGAGATCATCAACGACATCAGCGGCCTGACCTTTGACCCTGCGCTGGCCCAGGTAGCGGCCAACCACCGGGCCGGACTGGTGCTGATGCATACCCGGGGCACACCGGCAACCATGCAGCAGGACACGGGCTATCAGGACCTGCTGGGCGAGATTGCCGATTTTTTGCAGGCTTCACTCCAGGCGGCGCTTACGGCCGGCTGCAGCCCCGAACAGCTGGTGCTGGACCCCGGCATCGGTTTTGGCAAAGACACCACCGGCAATCTGGAGATTCTGCGCCGGCTGCCGGAACTGGCCAGCCTGGGCTGCCCCCTGCTGGTGGGCAGTTCACGCAAGCGGTTCATCGGTACGGTGCTGGAGCGGGAAAAACCCGAAGACCGCCTGTTCGGCACCGCTGCCACCGTGGCGCTGGCTGTGGCCCATGGGGCACGTATCCTGCGGGTACACGACGTGCAGGCCATGCGGGATGTGGTCGACATGACCCATAGCATTATTTCTCCAACCATCGACTGACGGCAACGCCATGCAGACACCCCTTGACATAACCGGCTGCCTGGACAACATCTTCCTGGCGCTGCTGGTGTTCGGCCTGGCGCTGATCATCAAACGTGAAGTGGCCTTCCGCCTGCTGGCGGTGATGGCGCTGCTGACCCTGTTGTCGTTTGCCGCCCGACTGGCCGCCATCCAGCCACTGATCCGCTCCATCGACACCGTGATCGCCTCGATGCCGATCATCCTGGCGGTAATCTTCCAGAACGACCTGCGCCGCACCCTGCTGGCCATCGGCAAACGGCAATCCACCGCCCCGGCACAGGACAGTGACGGCACCGTGGATGAAATACTTCGTGCCCTGGCCGACATGGCCGGTCGCCGCATCGGCGCCCTGGTGGTGATCGTACGCCACCAGCCGATCGACCACCTGCTGCAGGTCGGCACCGATCTGGACGCTAAGGTCACCAGCGAACTCTTGAACTCGATCTTTCTGCCCTATTCGCCGATCCATGACGGCGCAGTGATCATCCACAAGGGCAAGATCACCCGGGCCGGCTGCCTGCTGCCCCTTTCCCACAACCCGGATATTGCCAAGAGCTTCGGCACCCGTCACCGGGCCGCCCTGGGGCTATCCGAGCTGTCCGACGCCCTAGTGCTGGTGGTTTCGGAAGAGACCGGCAAGATCTCGGCGGTTCACGACAGCACCATCACCTATGACATCGAAACGGCCGAGCTGAAACGGCTGCTGAAAAAATCCCTCGATCAACGGCGTTCATCCCCGAGCGCCCCTGCTGAAGGAGCATCACCATGAAAAAACTGTTCGGCACCGACGGCGTGCGCGGCGTCGCCAACGTGCACCCCATGACCACCGAGATGGCCATGCAACTGGGCCGGGCTGCGGCCTACATCTTCAAAAGCTCCGGCCCCCGCCGTCACCGGATTGTGATCGGCAAGGACACCCGTCTGTCCGGCTATATGCTGGAGAGCGCCCTATTGGCCGGCATCTGCTCGATGGGGGTCGATGTGCTGCTGGTGGGACCGCTGCCCACACCGGGCATCGCCAACATCACCAAATCGATGCGGGCCGACGCCGGGGTGGTGATCTCCGCCTCCCATAATGCCTTTCAGGATAATGGCATCAAGTTCTTCTCGGCCGACGGCTTCAAGCTGCCGGACGAGATCGAACTGAAGATCGAAAAGCTGATTGACTCCAAGAAGATCGACTCGCTGCGTCCCACCGCCACCGAGGTGGGCAAGGCCTTCCGGATCGACGATGCCGCCGGTCGCTACATCGTGTTCCTCAAAAACAGCTTCCCGGCCGACCTGGACCTGTCTGGCCTGAAGATCGTGCTGGACTGCGCCAACGGTGCCGCCTACAAGGTGGCCCCGGCCGTCTTTGAAGAGCTGGGGGCCGAGGTGATCCCCCTGGGGGTCAGACCCAACGGCAGTAACATCAACGCCGGTTGCGGCTCGCTGCATCCCGAGGTGATCAGCGAGGCGGTCAAACAGCACCAGGCCCATATCGGCATCGCCCTGGACGGCGACGCCGACCGGGTAATCGTCTGCGACGAGTTCGGCAACGAGGTCAACGGCGATCAGATCATGGCGATCTGCGCCACCGACATGCTGGCCCGCAAAACCCTCAAGAAGAAAACCCTGGTGGCCACGGTGATGAGCAACATGGGGCTGGACATCGCCCTGCGCAAGGCAGGTGGCAAGATCATCAAGACCGCCGTCGGGGACCGCTACGTGGTGGAGGAAATGCGCAAAGGCGGCTACAACCTGGGGGGCGAGCAGTCGGGACACCTGATCTTCCTGGACAACAACACCACCGGCGACGGCGTACTGGCGGCACTGCAACTGCTGGCGGTGATGCGCCGCCGTGAAAAGCCGCTCTCGGAGCTGGCCGAGGTGATGATCCCCCTGCCCCAGGTGCTGGTTAACGTACGGGTGCGGGAACGCAAGGATATCATGACCCTGCCCAGCGTGGCCAAGACGATCCGCGACGTGGAACAGAAGTTGGGGGATGAAGGGCGGGTACTGATCCGCTATTCCGGTACCGAGCCGCTGTTGCGGATCATGCTGGAGGGGCAGGATAAATACGAAATCACCACCTGGGCCAACGAGATCGGCGACCTGGTGAAGCAACAGATCGGAGCACACTGACCATGCCGAAGTTGGGACTGAACGTTGATCACGTGGCCACCGTGCGCCAGGCGCGGGGCGGCGCCGAGCCCGATCCGGTCACGGCAGCCGCCATCGGTGAGCTGGCTGGAGCCGAAGGGATCACCATCCACCTGCGGGAAGACCGTCGCCACATCCAGGACCGCGACCTGGAACTACTGCGCCAGACAGTCAAAACACGCTTGAACCTTGAAATGGCCGCCACCGCCGAGATGGTGGCGATTGCCAGCCGCATCAGGCCGGAACAGTGCACGCTGGTGCCTGAAAAACGGCAGGAGCTGACCACCGAGGGGGGGCTGGACGTGATCGCCAACTTCCAATCGGTGCAATCTGCGGTACACTCGCTGCAGCAGGCCGGTATCATCGTTAGCCTGTTCGTGGACCCAAACCCGGAACAGATCAGCGCCGCCAAGAAAACCGGCGCCGAGGCGATCGAGATCCACACCGGCGCCTATGCAGAGGCACGGGATCAGGCCAGCCGCGACAAGGAGCTGGCCGCCATCCGTGAAGCCGTTGGCCTGGGCAATGAACTGGGCATGACCGTCCATGCCGGCCACGGCCTGAATTACGTCAACATCGCCCCCCTGGCTGGCATGCCGGGGATCGAGGAGTTCAACATCGGCCACAGCATCATCGCCCGTGCGGTGTTGGTGGGCCTGGATCGGGCGGTACGGGAGATGGTGGCACTGCTGCGGCAATGATCATCGGCACCGGCATTGATACGGTCGAGGTGGCCCGTTTCCAGCGTTTTCTGGATCAGGGGAACCAGCGTCTGCTGGACCGGCTGTTCAGCCCGCAGGAGCAGGACTACTGCCGCGCCAAGAAACAGGCCGCTGCCTGCTACGCTGCCCGCTTCGCCGCCAAGGAGGCCTTTTTGAAGGCGCTGGGCACCGGGCTGCGGGACGGCATCAGCTGGATTGAGATCGAGGTGGTCAATGATCCGCTGGGCAAGCCTGAACTCAACCTGACCGGTTCTGCCCAACAGCAGCTGGACCAACGAGGGGGTAACCGGGCCCACCTCTCCCTCTCCCACGACGGCGGACAGGCCGTTGCCATCGTGATACTGGAGTAGCCCATGCAGGTCGTCACCGCCCATACCATGCAGGAGCTGGATCGCCGGGCCATCAACGACTATGGCATTCCGGGCCGGCAACTGATGGAAAACGCCGGCCGGTCCTGCGCTGAGCGGATCGCCCGCGACTTCGGCCTTCCCGGCGACAACTACGCCGTGATCCTTGCCGGCAAGGGCAACAACGGCGGTGATGGCTACGTGATCGCCCGCCACCTGCTGGACAAGGGCTGGCAGGTGCTGGTGATCGTACTGGCAGAGCGCCAGGAGATCAGCGGCGATGCCCAGACCATGCTGGAGCTGCTGCCGGCCACGCTGGTCAGCTTTTGCACCGGCCAGAAAGCGCTGACCACTCACCACGCTGCAGATATTCAACGGGCCACCGTGCTGGTGGATGCCCTGCTGGGGACCGGCCTCAAGAACCATCTGCAGGGAATCTACTTGGAGGCGGTGTCACTGATCAACGCTGCAGCGGCACCGGTGGTGGCGGTGGATATCCCCTCCGGCGTGCACGGCACCAGCGGCGCCATCCTGGGACAGGCGGTCCGGGCCGACCTGACCGTCAGCTTTGCCTGTGCCAAGCTGGGGCAGCTGCTCTACCCCGGCGCCCTGCAGACCGGTCGGCTGGAGGTGGTGGATATCGGCATCCCACCGCTGCTGCTGGCCGAGGCCGCAGGGTACGACTACCTGGACGAGGAACTGGTGGCACAGCTGCTCCGCCCCCGCGACCGCCAGGCCCACAAGGGGACCTTCGGCCACTGCCTGCTGATCGCCGGCTCCAGCGGCAAGAGCGGCGCCGCCGCCCTGGCTGCCAACGCGACTGTCCGTGCCGGCGCCGGCCTGGTCACCCTGGCCTGTCCTGCCACCATCAATCCGATCCTGGAGATCAAGACCACCGAGGCGATGACCGCCCCCGTGCCCGACAACGCCAGTGGCCAGCTGAGCGATGCCGCGCTGCCCCTGCTTGAGCAGCTGCTGATTGACAAAAACGCGGTGGCGTTGGGCCCCGGCATCGGCCGCCAGCCGGAAACAGCCAGGCTGGCGCAGCGCCTGATCGAAACAATCACCCAGCCGCTGGTGATCGACGCCGATGGCCTGAACGCACTGTCAGACGATATATCCGTACTGCAACGCACGGTGTCCCCCAGCGTTGTGCTGACCCCCCACCCGGGGGAGATGTCCCGGCTGTTGGGGACAGCGCTGCCCGATGCCCCGGAGGCACGGATCGAGGTAACCCGACAGTTTGCCCGCAGCTACGGTGTGCACCTGATACTAAAAGGGGCCCGCACCATCATCGCGGCCCCGGACGGCAGGGTGGCCATCAACGGCAGCGGTAACCCCGGCATGGCCAGCGGCGGCATGGGTGACGTGCTGACCGGCGTGTTGACCGGCCTGCTGGGCCAAGGGTTTACCCCCTGGCAGGCCTGCCAGTTGGGTGTCTTCGTCCACGGCCTGGCCGGCAATCTGGTGGCCGCCGACAAAGGCGAGATCGGCATGCAGGCCGGCGATGTGGTTGAGTCCCTGCCCTATGCCTTCAAGCAACTCATGCAGAGAAACAGCAGGCACCATCAACCCGAACCATCATCCCAGAAATGAGGTACCAGCCATGAAAACCGTTGCCGATATCATGACCCGCGAAGTGATCACCGTCAGTAAAGAGACCACGGTCCGCGACCTGGCCGAACTGTTCGTCACCAAACGGATCGGCTCCCTGCCGGTGGTGGACGAGGCCGGCAACGTGATCGGTATTGTCACCGAATCGGACCTGGTGGAACAGGGCAAGAACGTTCACCTGCCCACCGTTATCACCCTCTTTGACTGGGTGATCTACCTGGAGACCGAAAAGAGCCTGGAGCGGGAACTGAAAAAGATGGGTGCCCGCACCGTGGGCGACATCTTCCAGCAGGAGCTGATCTCCATCGCGCCGGACGCCGCCATCAGCACCGCCGCCGACCTGATGAGCAACCGTCATGTCAACTCGCTGCCGGTGCTGGAAAACGGCAAGCTGATCGGCATCGTCTCCCGCATCGATATCATCCGCACCTTGCTGGTCTAGCAGCCGTGCTGGTGTTCGAAACCGATTCACCGCTTGCGACCGAACAGTTGGGGGCCCGCCTGGGCTCCCTGCTTCGTTCCGGTGATCTCATCACCCTAGTGGGCGAACTGGGGGGCGGCAAGACCTGTTTCGTGCGCGGCGTGGTGCAGGGGGCCAACCCGGCCTGCGCCGACCAGGTGGCCTCGCCGACCTACGCTCTGATGCACCACTATGACGGCCCGGTGCCGATCTATCATTACGACTGCTACCGCCTGCGTGGAGCCGAAGACGCCCTTGAGATCGGCCTGACCGACCAGCTGACCGGCGAGGGCATCTGCCTGGTGGAGTGGCCGGAGCGGATCAGCAGCGAACTGCCGGCTGACCATCTGGAGATCCGCTTTGACCATGCCGGTGATGATCAGCGACGGATCAGCTTGCTGCCACACGGCCTCCGTGCCCATAAACTGGTCATTCACCTCTCGCAGACCCCATAAAAAAGCCTTGTCTCCATATTCCTGTTCTGCTATTTATAAAAACCTTTATATTTCCCGGATTACTGCATCATCACGCATCATACAAAAGATGCGTTGAAGACTTTGAGCGAAGGAGCGCGGTATGGCACTGGTAGTCCAAAAATACGGCGGCACCTCGGTCGGCACCACCGACCGGATCAAGAATGTTGCCAAGCGGATCATCAAGACCTACGAGGCCGGCAACGAGGTAGTGGTGGTGGTTTCGGCCATGTCCGGCGAGACCAACAAACTGGTGGCCCTGGCCAACGAGATGGTCGACATCCCGGACAACCGGGAATACGACGTGGTGGTGGCCACCGGCGAGCAGGTCACCATCGGTCTGTTGTCGATGTACCTCAAATCCCTGGGCTACAAGGCCAAGTCCTACCAGGGCTGGCAGGTGCCGATCATCACCGACAGCACCTTTGCCAAGGCCCGTATCGAAAGCATCGACGGCAGCAAGATGCAGGCCGACCTGAAGGCTGGCAACATTGTGGTGGTGGCCGGTTTCCAGGGTGTCGACAAAGACGGCAACCTGACGACTCTGGGCCGCGGCGGCTCCGACACCTCGGCGGTGGCCCTGGCAGCGGCACTCAAGGCTGATGTCTGCGAGATTTACACCGACGTAGACGGCGTCTACACCACCGACCCCAACGTCTGCAAGGACGCCCGCAAGGTGGAAAAGGTTTCCTACGACGAGATGCTGGAACTGGCCAGCCTGGGCGCCAAGGTGCTGCAGATCCGCTCCGTTGAGTTTGCCAAGAAATATAACGTGGACGTGCATGTCCGCTCCAGCCTGAACGACAACACCGGTACCATGGTTACCAGGGAGGATAAAGATATGGAAGGGATTCTCGTTTCCGGGGTCGCCTACGACAAGAATGAAGCCAAGATCGCCGTGCTGGGTGTGCCTGACAAGCCGGGTATCGCCGCCAAACTGCTGACCCCGCTCTCCGACGCCGCCATCTCGGTGGATATGATCGTGCAGAACGTGAGCCACGACGGCACAACCGACTTCACCTTCACCGTCACCAAGGCCGACCTGAAAAAGGCCCTGCTGATCACCAACGAAGCCGCCAAAGAGATCCAGGCCAAGGAAGTGCAGTCCGACGAGAACATCAGCAAGATCTCCATTGTCGGCCTGGGTATGCGCAGCCACGCCGGTGTCGCCACCCGCATGTTTGCCGTGCTGGCCAAGAACAACATCAACATCGGCATGATCTCCACCTCCGAAATCAAGATCTCGGTGGTGATCGACGAAAAATATACCGAACTGGCCGTGCGGGTGCTGCACGAGGAGTTCGGTCTGGCCGGGTAGGCACCCGTGTCTAACCAGCAGCAACACGGGGATGTCGGCCTTGCCGGCATCCCCGTTTCGTTTCCTGCCATCACCGGCGCCATCCTGGCCGGTGGCCAGTCCACCCGTATGGGCAGCGACAAGGCGCTGTTGGAACTGCATGGCCAGCGGATGCTGGAACGGGTGCATTGCACCATGTCCAGCCTGTTCGGCAGTACCCTGCTGGTGACCAACCAGCCGGAACGCTACCGTTTCCTGCCCTGCCCTGCCGCGCCTGATCGCTTCGTGGGGGCCGGCTCCCTGGCCGGCATCCAGGCCGCCCTGACCCATGCCACAACCGACCTGGTATTCGTGGTGGCCTGCGATATGCCGTTGCTCAGCCCAGCGGTCATCTGCTATCTCTGCAGCCTGAGCGAGGGCTACGAGATTGTCGTCCCGGAAAGCAGCAGTGGTCTGGAGCCGTTACACGCCCTCTACCGTCGCAGTTGCCTGCCGGAGATGGAGACGATGTTGACCGGCAGCCGCAAACGGATCATCGAACTGTACGATCTCAAAAAAACACGCCGGGTAACGTGGCATGAGATCGCCCCGTTGCCCGGCGCAGACCGCACCTTCCTCAATCTGAATACCCCCGCAGAATTCCAGGCCGTAACCGACGCGTTGACCAGCTGACCACGACAGATAAAACAACCCTGTTTTTAGTACAAACTATGCTATACTTGCAGCTGCGTGGTGATGGTAAATCTGTAACGAATCCAACGGCGTGAGGTGAGCGTATGAAAACCCTGGCTGATCTGGCTCGTACCAAACTGAGTGTTACCGGTGACGTTGAGCAGGCGCACTATGACCATGGCCTGCAGCGTCGTAACCTTGATCTGACCACGCAGGAAATTACCCATTGCTACAAGAGCAGCACCATGTTCGACGGAGAGGGCTCCAACGAGGCCGACCGCTAGTCGGTCAGCCAGCCGTATGGCATTACAACCGGCGAACAGCAACAAGCTATCGATCTGCGACCATCACCACGCCCATACCATCGCCGAGCGGTAACCCTATGCCTCCTGTCACCTTCATCTACACCAACTCCCTTGACCTGACCGCCGACCTGCTGATCTCACGGCTTGGCTCAGAGCATGTCTTCCGCTTTAACATCGACCTCTGGCGCGACTATCAGATCAAGGTCGATGCAGACGGTCTCTTCATCCAAAACCCGGCCGGACGCTCGGTACAGCAGTCAGAGATCGCCAAATTCTACTGGCGTCGCCCCCATACCACGGCACGGCTCTATCCGCAGCGGGAGATACCCAACGAGATCAGCTACATCGAGGAGGAGATCAGCTATGCCATGCGCGATACGCTGAACCTGCTCTGGGCCGACGGCAAGGTGGTGCTGACCGAACCGATGGCCGACTCGCGGATCGGCAAGCTGGTCCAGTTGTCGCTGGCACGCAAGTATTTTGTCGTGCCTGCCTACCGCTTTGTGCTTGGCAGCGCCGACTTGCTCGCCGAGACCACCGCTGCGATGATCGTCAAGAGCCTCTCCTCGGAACGGGTCAACCGTGAAACGACCCTCTTCACCACCCAGGTCGACCAGCGGGAGCTTGACCCGCAGACCCCCTGGTTCATCCAGGAGTATGTCCCGGCCTCCCATGACATCACGGTGGTCTACATCAGGGGCGACCTGTTCGCCTTCGAGCTGGACCGCAGCCCGTTCGTCGGGCAAACCGCCGACTGGCGAGAGGTGGCGCCGGAGATTGCGGTGGACGGGTGGCAGCCGCATCAGCTGCCGAGTGAACTGCAGGGCGCCATACAAGGCTTCATGCAGGACTTAGGGCTGCATTATGGACGGCTTGACCTGTTGCTGACCACGGAGGGCTACCGGTTTTTGGAGGTCAATGCCAACGGTGAGTGGGCCTGGCTTGATTTTGACAACCGACACGGGCTGCTGGAACGGATGCTGACCGAACTGTCCCCCCTGACCCCCTGCCATCCGATCCCGATCAATCGCCAGATCACCCGCTAAACGGTAACACGCCAAGCCGATCCCATGACCGTCAACCAGCGCCACCTCTTAGGCAGTCCCAGCTTCCTCTGCTATTTCAGCTCCCGCACCATCTCGCTGTTGGGCGATACGATCCACTACATCGCCCTGATGTCCCTGATCTACCAACAGACCCGTTCCCCCCTGCTGTTGGGCGGGGCGCTGGTCACGATCCAGTCGTCACAGATCATCTTCGACCTTTTTTCAGGGATCGCCGCCGACCGCTGGAACCGTAAATGGACCATGATCGCCTGCGATGCCTACCGTGCCGCCGCCGTCATCGCCATCCCGTTCGTGCTGCCCTCAACCGGCCTGCTGTTCCTGCTGCTGTTTTCCATGGCCTGTGCCGAATCGTTCTACAACCTGGCCCGCGCCTCGCTACTGCCCGATCTGCTGCAGGGTGAACAGCAGCTGGTGCAAGCCAACTCGCTGTTGCAGGCGGCAACTACCATCGTCATGATTGCGGGCCCGCTGCTGGCCGCTGCGGTGGTGGTCAACTACGGCACCACTGCGGCATTCCTGCTGGACGGCGGCAGCTTTCTGCTGGCCGGCCTGCTGATCCTGCCGCTCAGAGACCGGCAGGCGCGCATCGTCCGCCTCAAGGACGGCATATTCAAAGAGCTGGCAGACGGCTACCGCTACTTTGTGCGACAACCGCAGATCGTGGGGGTTGCGATCACCACCAGCCTGCTCTTGAGCGCCATGTTCCTGCCGATGAGCCTGAAGATCGTCTTTGCGGATCAGTTTATTACCGGACAGGGCGTTGATGCCACCAGCGTACTGGGCTATCTCAGTACTGCCAGTGGTCTGGGGGGCTTGCTCGGTGCGGCGCTGCTGCCAAAACTGACGCGGCACCAGGCGGTCTGGAAGATGATCGTGCTCGGCGCCGTCTGCGCCAGCATCGAGCTGTTCTGTTTCAGTGTTGCAAGTGATCTGTCGCTGCTCTTGGCAGCCACCCTGCTCTCCGGCTGCGCCTTCAGCCTGGTGAATGTTCCGGCCACCAGCCTGCTGCAGCTAACCGCAGCCGACGAGATGCGCGGCAAGGTCTTGGCCCTGTACAGTGTGCTGCTGTCCGGCATCACCACCCTGGCCGTGCTGGCCGGCGGTTTCGCCGGCACCGCCATCGGCCTGCGGCCGGTCTATTTCATGGCCGGGCTGCTCTGCCTGGCAGCGGGCTACGCCGCCTTTATCTTGCTACGCCACCAGCCTGCAGCCGCTTATCCCTCGCCGTGTAGGACAAACACGCCCCAGTAGAACGGATTGGGGTACGTGCTGCGCATCTGCCCCCGGGCCAACTTGAGTGCCTGGGCGTGGGGCACCCCCTGCTTCAGGTAGCCGTAGAAGTAGGTCACATACTCCACCGCCGGTTCCGAGGCCACCTCCCACAGACTGACCACCACACTGCCGGCGCCGGCTGACTGGAAGGCTCGGGCAAAATTGACCACCCCCTCCCCTTCCACCTCCTTGCCGACACCGGTCACGCAGGCCGAGAGCATCACCAGGCGAGCGCTGAGCCGCAAATCAAGCACCTCACTCAAGGTCAGGAAGCCGTCGTTGCCGCCCTGTTTATCCTGTTGGCTGAGCAGGATGAACGGCTCGTTCACCTCGCGGATCAGGCCTGGCAGCGAGGCATGGGTGGCGAAGTGCAGATAGCGGTAATCCCCCAGCGGCGACCGTTTGAGCATTGCCTCGCTGGCCTGTTGACGCAGCAGCACATCGGGTGGCTGCACGACCGTGCCCAGTAGGGCCGCAACCCGGCGCACCTCGGTCTCGGTCTCCGGCAAGGGGGGAAACAGGATCTGCTGTCCGTGCTGCTTAGGGGTGATGGCCAAGCCACGGAACCCCTGCTGCACCCCGGCTGACGAACCGAAATCCGGATTTCCCAAGGCAAACAGCGTACGGGACGGCTGACCTGCCGGCAGGGTGCGTTTGAGCGACAGCAGGCTGGCCGACTGATAATAGGCGATGGCGAAACGCTCGCCCAGATAGCTGCTGTCGCTGAGCGATGAACCCTTACGACTGGCCAGAATCTCAAACGGCAGCGTCCCCAGGATGCCGTCCGGCACGATAATCAGCCGGTCCGCTGGCCGGGCCGCTGCCAGACCGTCGGCCAGCAGCAGCTGATAGAGTTCGCTGGCCAGTTGCACCGAAAAATCCTGCGGGTGGCGATTGGTGAGTGGCTCCAGGAATCCCTTGATCTTGTCTTCCAGCTCGACCTGTCTAATCGGAAGCCGCAGTACCCGCTGCACGCCCCCCTTGCGCACCACAAACAGGTAGCTGGCCTCCTCGCCCAGGGCATAGGCCAGCAGCAGCTCATCATCGGCCAACGGCAGCTGGTCGGCCGCCACCGGCCGCGGGTAATTGATGGCCGCATACAGGGGATGCTCGCGCTGCAGACGGGCCACCAGACGTTCCAGCTGTTGGTCCAGCTCGCGGCGCTGCTGCTGAAACTGGGCGTACTGGGCAGCACCGCTACGCAGTGCCTGCTCACGGCCGGCATGCAGGGCGGCCAGCTGTTGCCGCAGGCGCTGTTCTTCCTGACGGACAACGTTGGGAATATCACCACCGGCAACCATGCTACGGCCGCTTGCGGCAACCCGCTCGATCAGACTGCGCGCCTTGACGGCCTCGGCAAAGTAAAAGGCAGCCGCGCCATTACTGGTGCCATAGGGGCGCGCCTCGCCGACAACCGGCTCTCCACGCAAGGCCTGCTCGGCAACGCTGGACACCAGGGCCCGGTAGCTGCGAAACCTTCCCCCGGCGCCACCGGCGGTCAGGAAGGTCCCACGCTCGCCCGCTGCACTGCGCAACCCTTCCAGCAGCCCGTAGGCCTTCAACAGTTCCCGGGTGGCTGCTGCATAATCGCCCAGCCCCATCAGCGCCCGGCCGGTCTGCATGGCATATTCTGCCAGGTCGGGGTCTCCGGCCTGTCTATCAGGCGGATACTGTTTCAGTAACGTCAAGGCCTGCTGATAGCGGCCAGTCTGCAGGTAGACCTCCACCAGGCCGGGATGCCGCAGGTGGATACCACTCTTCTGCACCTGTATCTGGCGACGCTCCTCAAACAGCCGCTCGGCGGCTGCCGGATCACCCTTGAACAGGTAGCTGGCCCCCAGGTTGGTCAGCGACTGGGCGATCTCCAGCGGATTGCCCATTGTCCTGCGCAGCTCAAGCACCTGCCGGTGCCAGTGGATCGCCTCGTCATAGCGCTTGGCCTGGTAATGGGCCATGGCGATGTTGTTCAGGTTGATGGCAATCTCCTGCTGGTTACCACTGGCACGATTCAGAGCCAAGGCTTCCTGATAGCGCTGCAGCGCCTGATCCTGCTGCCCCAGGGCGGTAGAGACCTGCCCCAGGTTGTTAACAGCCACCGCCTGCAGACTTTTGCGACCCGCCTGCCGTGCCAGGTCCAACGACTGCTGAAAGTAGCTGCGGGCCTGTTCATACTGACCGACACGCATCTGCACCAACCCCAGATTGTTGAGGATGTTGGCCTGCAACTGCCGATGGCCGATCCGCCGCGCAATGGTCAGCGCCTCATCAAAGGCGCTCAGCGCAGACCCCGTCTTTTTCAGATCATACTCGTTCAAACCCTTGCGATTGAGGCTGGAGCTCAGGTCCCCATCCAGCCGGTTCCTGCGCTGGATCGAGATCGCCTCGTCATAATAGCCGGCTGCTTCCCTGTAGTTACCCGAGCTGTTGGCCACCTGACCAAGGGTGGCCAGCGCATTGGAGATGCCCACCGCGTTGCCGAGCCTGCGATTGATGGCCAGCGACTCCTGCAGGACGCGGGTTGCCTCACCATAGCGGCCCAGCCGCAGCTGCACGGTGCCGATGTGAAACAGCAGCAGGGCGTTCATATCCTGCGCGCCTGTCCGACGGCTCAACGCCAGGGCCTCTTCGAACAGCGGCAAGGCCGGCACGGGTTGATCAAGCCCCTTATAGAGCACCGCCCCCAGGTTCAGCAGGTCGTTGGTCAGGTCTTCCGGCACATTGCGCTGCCGGCTCAGCTGCAGGGTCTGTTCGTAGTAGCTGCGTGCCCGCTCGTTCTGGTCCAGGGCGTCGTAGACCACCCCCAGGCCATTCAGGTTGGCCCAGCGGCAATCAAGCTCACCAGCACACAGGGCCAATGAGCGTTCATACAGCCGGATCGCCTCCTGATGCCGCCCGGCATCGGAGGCCTTGCTGGCCTGCTCCCAGAGGTTTTCTGCCTCGCTGGTGGCAGCACTGCCCGGAACGGCAGCCAGAACTACCACCATAGAGACCAGAACGGCAACGATACGGATCATGATGACACCTCCCGGATACTCAACGACCAGTCCAACCTGCCGTAACCTGCTTGCCCACACCACCTCGGACTTCATACCAGTCGTCCGGCATGGCGAAGCGGTACACTAATCTGAAGGTCTGGTTCTTCTGCCCGATTCCGCCCCCCTTGCTTTCTTCGCCGGGGTCTACAAAGTACAGCATACTGCCCTTAGCGAGACGAGTGCCTGCAGCCGACGGTTCCCAGCCCTCAAGGGTTGTGGGGCATGCCCCGTGAGCATTGCATAACACACTAATTTGATTTCCAGCCTCCAGGATTTCCGCTTTCCCACCGGCATAGAATCGCACCAGATCATGGCCTACAAAAACATAGAGTGCCAAGAGCGCTGCAACGATCATCAGAAGCTTAAGCGGGCTTATCTTCATGGTATCTCCTTTGGCACATGGGCTCTTGCAAACCTTCTTTACCGCCACACACTAGCGTGACCTGCCAACCGGAAACCCCTGACCGCTGATGGAAACGGTGGGGAATTGGGCCCGTTTAAATATCTTCTCAGCCAGGTTAGGCACTTCATCCTCCACATAGGCGGCCAGATCCGTGGTCCTGACATATCCCGTCTTGCCTTTATCGGCCTTCCCCTGCAACCCCTGCACCAGTGCCCAGGTAAACAGACCATGTCCCTGATAGCCTTCCAACGCCTCCTGCACCGAGGTGGAGGCAGACAGGATGGTGGAGCCTACCGCGCGGGACAACACCTTCATGGCAGTATCCTCACTCATGCCGCGGGTCAGGAGGGCGGTCTGCATGGCCTGGCCCAGTTGGCCGGCATTGCAGGTATCAATCACGATCAGCTTCTTGGTGGAAGGGATGTTGGCCACCAGTTCTTTCAACTGTATCTGCGAAAGTGCGTCATTTTTCAGTTTTTGCGTACTCAGAGCGCCGACGTTGGCGGTGATCAGGAAGTACTCCCCTTCGTCAACCGTACCGTGGCTGGCGATATAGAGGATGAACAGGTCATCAGGGTTGATCGTCTGGTAGCGTTGCAGGGCGCTGACAAGCGCATCCCGGCTGGTGGCTTCCCGGGTGGTCAGTAACGTTATCTTGACCTGCTCAAACAGCCCCAAAGCCCCCGAGCGCAGGGTGTCGGCAAACAGGTTGGCATCGGCCACGGCATACTTCAGTTGCAGCTTTGGGTTGCGGAACTCTTGGATCCCGATCACCAGAGCATGCAGGGTCGGCTTGCGGAGTGCGGCAAAGCTGGCCTGTACCTGATGGACAGCCTCGTTACTCTGCATGGAGTTATCGGCATTGAAGGCAACCGCCCGGATACTGTTGCTGCCGGGGGAAAGCTTGAGGGTGTAGCTGCGATAGACGGCAGCGCCGCCCTCCTTCTGCACCGCCTTCAAGGAGCGACTACTGTCCAGCAGCACTGCCGAGCCGTTCAGAAACAGCCGCACATCACCGATACCGCCGCCCTGCTCTTCCAACTTTAAGGTCAGCTTGAAGCTTTCGGTAGCAGACGTCACCGGCGTCTGGACGATGCTGACCCGGGGTGGCTGCTTGATCTCGGCCAGGGTACGGTAGCCCTGCAGTGAGCCGCCGGACAGGGCCAACTTGACCAGATCTGGACGGAAGAAGGCCTCACGGTAGTTTTCGATGCCGTAGACATTGGGACCAACACGCACGTTGAGATGTTTGTCGCCGTTGGCAGAGGCGTTGTAGTAGCCCTCCGGCGTGACGGCAACCCACTCACCGCCCTTAAAGGCAACCATCTGCAGCAGTTCACGGCCCGATGCCAGATCCCATACCCTGGTGGTTGCATCATAGCTGCCGGAATAGACAAACCTGCCATCAGGTGAAAAGGCCACCGAGCGTACCGCTGCGCTGTGACCATTAAAAACCTTGAGCTGTCGGCCGGTGCTCACCTCCCATAGGCGTACCGTCTTGTCCCAGCTGCCGGAGGCAGCCAGCCTGCCGTCAGCAGAAAAGGCGACCGTTGATGCCTCGGCAGCATGATGTCCGGCAAAGCTTCTGATCAAGGCCCCAGTGGCCACATCATACAACCTCAGCATACCTATAAAACCAACGTTTCCCAACTTACTGCGTTCATTAACGACCGCCAGGATACTGGACCCATCGGGCGAGAAACAGACCTTGTGAGCTGACCCCGCAATCTTTTTCAACTCTTTGCCGCTGGCAACCTCCCACAGACGGATAGTTTCGTCCACACTGGCCGATGCCGCCAATCTGCCATCCGGAGAAAAAGCCACCGACCAGACCGGCTCGAGATGTCCCTTGAACCTTCTGACAAGATCTCCTGTGGCAGCATCCCACAGGTTAAGCGGGTTATCCTTAAATTTTTCATGGCCGGAGAGGATGGTGCTGCCATCGGGAGCAAAGGCCAGCGACATGCCGACACCGATATCAGTCATTTTTTCCTTGCCGAACTGCCGTTCCTGCAGCGTCTGCAACCTTTTCCCGGTCTGGGCATCCCACAACTGCATGTTATGCCAGTTCGACGAACTGACTATTGAGCGCCCATCAGGGGCATAGGCAATCACCTCAAGCATGGCAGGATAGTGCTCCTTGCCTTGTATCGACTCGCTCACCTGCCGCAACTGGCTGCCGCTTGTCAGATCCCAGATACTGAGCGGCGCGCCCTTCTCCTGCAGTTCGTTTTGAGCGATGGCCAGTGAACGACCATCGGGGGCAAGGGCCACGGCAGATACACGACCGGTTTCACCATTATAGCTGCGCAGCAACGCCCCTGTAGCAGCATCCCACAGGCGCACCACACCGCTCCAGTCGCCCGACGCGATCTGTCGGCCGTCAGGCGAGAACGACACCGAACTGGTATCGCTAGGCTGATTACCAAAGGCACGCACCTCTTTCCAGCCGGCGACATTGATCAGGCGAATAGTACCACGACTGAATGAACCTGCTGCTGCCACAACGGTCGTACCGTCAGGCGAAAATGCAAGCGAGTTTACATCACTGTCCAGAACAAGTTTCTGCAACTCCCGTCCGGTACGCAGCTCCCACAACCGCACGCTGTTATCTTTGCCCCCACTGCCAGATACAATGAAGGCGCCATCCGGCGAGACCGCTACCGAAGTAACCGAACTGATTTTATTGGTGTACCCCTTTGGAGCGGGTGGCTGTTTGTGCCCGATAAAACGCCTGATCTCTTTGCCTGTGCCTCTATCCCAAAGCCGCAGCGTCGTATCCCAGCTGCCCGAGACCAGGGCTTTGCCATCCGGTGTGAAGGCCACCGCCATAACCTCTTCCGTATGCCCCTTAAACGTTCGCAGCTGCTTGCCGGTTTGTACCTCCCACAGGCGGACGGTCTTATCCCAGCTGGTCGATGCCAGATGACGGCCATCGGGGGAGAAGGCGAGTGCATGCACCGAACCGGTATGGCCCCGAAGCGTTTTCACCTGCTTACCGGACGCCACGTCCCAGAGCGCAATGATCGTATCGCGCCCGGCGCCGGCTACATACCTGCCGTCCGGAGAAATGGCGACAGCAAGGACAAAAGAGGGAAAGCCCTTGAATATCCGATATTCCTTGCCGGTAGTCACCTCCCAGAGCCGCATGGTCGTGTCGTTGCTGCCAGACAGGATATATCGGCCATCGGGCGAAAAAACCACCGCATTGACAAAATCGGTATGCCCCAGACGGGGAGCCACCTCCAGGGTTGCAGCAGACAGCGAAGCTGGTGCCCCCAACCAGAAGAGAAGCGAGCAAAAGATGCCGATGGCTAACTGTTTTGTTTGTACCCGCACTGGCATGACAAACTCCTGACTTTTTACTGCAATCCCATAGGGATACAACCCGAAAATGACCCTGTACAGCCTCAGGTTTTCTGTTGTATGTCCCGCATCCTGCTCAACTTCCGCCACTGTTAATGTATCACAAACCCGTTGTTTTGCAGGCTTCTGTTGCAGATTCAAACCCTGCTGTTATAGTTCAGTCAGTGCCCATTCTCAAGAAAGCGAGATATGACCATGCGTCTTACCAGCTCTCTCGTATTGACCTGCTGCATGACTATCGCTCTGGCAGTGCCCTCCCCGGCAGCCGAACTCCCCGAACGCTGCCGAGAAAAACCGGTTAACGGCCCCTGCAAGGCGCTGATTGAAAAATACCATTTCGACCAGCAGAGCCAGAAGTGCAAGCCGTACTTCTACGATGGTTGCGGTGAGGTGGTGCCGTTCGACACACTAGAAGAGTGCCGGCAGCTCTGTGAAGAAGGCCGGCCGGAACCAAAAAAACGGGGGACGTCAGGACTGTACTATGATCCGATTGAGGAGGACCCCCGTCACGCCGAGGTATTCAGCAAGATCGATGCAGAGGTGAATGAGGCGCTTGGTATCACCACAAAAGGTGGTGGCAGGGGTTACATTCATGTCATCTGGGAAACAAAAAAGAGACTACTGAAACATAAGTACAATATTGACTGGCGTACACCAGCCGAGCTGAATCCGCACGTGATGTTCGACTGATTACCGCTCCTGCAGTGCAGCAGCCACCCGTTCCAGCACTTCGGCCCAGTTGCCGGGCTGCTGCTGACGGAACAGGCGCAGGGTTGGATACCAGGGGCTGTCCTCCCGCTTCAACAGCCAACGCCAATCGGGAGCTGCCGGCAGCAACAACCAGGTTTCAATCCCCAAGGCTCCAGCAAGGTGCGCCACCGCCGTATCAATAGTGATTACCAGATCGAGTTGAGTCACGAGCGCAGCGGTATCGGCAAAATCCTGCACCAGCATGGTCAAATCGAGCAGGTCAATCGCAGGCTGTGCGCTCACCTCTCCCACTTGCAACGAAACAAACGAAGCTGCCGTGCAAGCGGCCAGTGGGGCAAGCATCGCAGCCGGAATGCTGCGACCGGGATCAGGATAGGTCTTGCCAGCCCAACAGAGGCCAACTCGTAGTTTGCCGCCACGCTCAGGCAGTACGCTCTGCCAGAACGGCAATCGTCCTGCAGGCGGTTGCAGATAGGAGACCGAAGCGGGGATGGTCTCCAGGGTAGTGCCAAACAGGCGGGGCAAGGACATGAGCGGCTGGTGGCAATCAAAGGGGGGTAGCGGCTGCCCCATCGCCACAATGGTGAGGCCGGGACTCAAGGTCTCCATCAGGGCGGTCAGTTGCGGATGGCATTCAAACACCACCTGCGATGCGCTGGCCGCCAAAAACGGCAGATAGCGGCAAAACTGCAGGGTATCGCCGAAGCCCTGCTCGGCATGGATCAGGATGGTCTTGCCGGTCAGCGGCTCGCCCTGCCATTGCGGCTGCATAAACTGGCGCTGTGGAGAGGTGAAACGCCGCTTCTTCCAGCGCCATTCGTACTCCTGCCAACCCATGGCGTAGTTGCCCTGCAACAACAGCAGCAGGGCCTGATTCCAATGGGCCTCGGCATGGTCGGGCACTGCCTGCAGGACGATATCGCAGGCCGCCTGTGCCTCGCTCAGATACCCAAGTGACTGCAGGCAGCTTGCCAGGGCCACCCGGGCGTCATGCAGTTCCGGGGCAAGCTGCAGGGCGCGGCGATAACTCTCGGCGGCCTCTGCGTGGCGGGCCAGTTCCAGCAGGGTGGTGCCCCGGTTATTCCAGAGCAGTGCCAGGTTGGGCCAGCGGGAGACGGCATCATCGTACAACTGCAAGGCCTGCTGATACTGCCCGGCTTCATGCAGCGCCACCGCCTCCCTGACTATCCGGTCAAACTCACCCATGCCCTACCTCGTGAACCACCCTGCGTCAAAAGAACGTGCTACAGCAGCTTGCGAATCTTCTCCAGACTCTCTTCCAGCACCGCCTGCTTGGCGGTGACCTCTGCCAACTTTGCCCGTTCCTTTTCAACAATATCGGCCGGAGCTCGGTCCACAAAGCTGGGGTTTTCCAGTTTTTTGGAGAACAGCTCAATCTCCTTCGCCAGCTTGGCGATCTCCTTTAAGAGCCGCTTCTCTTCCTCGGCCACATCCACCAGCCCTTTGAGCGGCACATAGACCTGAATCTCACCGACCACCTGAATGGCGGCATCTTCCGGTTTGGGCAGCTGCAGGCCGCAGGTCAACTGACCGACCCGCGCCAGCCCCTTGATCTTGGACTCGAACTTGGTGACCAGCGCCAACGCCACCTCCGAGCCGCAGGAAAGCGTTACACCGATCTCCTTCGACGGCGGCACCTCCATCTCACCACGGATGGTACGGATGGCGGAGATCACCGCCATCACCTGCTCCATGCGGGCGGCATCGTCGGCGAACTGCCAGTCCTCACGGGGGGTCGGATAGGGGGCCAGCATGATCGAGGGAGGCCAATCGCCACCTGAACCACGCACGGCACAGCGATCGCCCTTGGGCAAGGTCTGCCAGATCTCCTCGGTGATAAACGGCATGAAGGGATGCAAGAGCCGCAGCAGATTCTCCAGTACGGCCCACAGCACATACTGGGTGGTCTGACGACGTTGCTGGTCATCGCCATGCAGGTCCTGCTTGGACAGCTCCAGGTACCAGTCGCAGAACTCGCTCCAGGTGAACTGGTAGAGCGTCATGGCGGCTTCGTTGAAGCGGTATTCATCCAGCGCCCGGTTGGTCTCGCGGGCGGTCTCGTTCAGCCGGTGCAGAATCCACTCGTCGGTCTCGGCCAGCTGCAGCTGGCTGCAATCGATCCGGCTCGGATCAAAGCCTTCCAGGTTCATCAGGGTGAAACGGGCTGCGTTCCAGACCTTGTTACAGAAGTTGCGGTAACCGGAGATCCGCTCCTCGGCCAGCTTGATGTCACGCCCCTGGGCGGCAAAGGCGGCCAGGGTGAAGCGGAAGGCATCGGTGCCGTACTGATCGATCACGGTCAAGGGATCGATCACATTACCCTTGGACTTGGACATCTTCTGCCCCTGGGCGTCCCGCACCAGGGCATGGATATAGACATCCCTGAACGGCACCTCACCCATGAAGTGCAGTCCCATCATCATCATCCGGGCCACCCAGAAGAACAGGATGTCAAACCCGGTCACCAGGCAGGCGGTCGGGTAGAAGGTTTTCAACTCTGCGGTCTGGTCAGGCCAGCCCATGGTGGAAAAGGGCCACAGGGCCGAAGAAAACCAGGTATCCAGCACGTCGGTTTCCTGACGCAGCTCGTCGCTACCGCAATGGGAACACTGCCTGGGATCCTCTATCGCCACCGTCACCTTGCCGCAGTGGTCGCAGAACCAGGCCGGGATGCGATGGCCCCACCAGATCTGGCGGGAGATGCACCAGTCGCGGATGTTCTCCATCCAGTCGTAATAGGTGTTCTCCCACTGTTTCGGCAGGATGCGGGTACGGCCGTCCTTAACCGCCGCAAGCGCCTGCTCGGCCAGAGGGCCCACCTTGACGTACCACTGCAGCGACAGGTACGGCTCCACCACGGTTTTACAGCGGTAACAGCCCCCCACCGACAGGCCGTGGTCGTCGATCTTGTCCAGCAGCCCGGCCGCCTCCAGATCTTCAACGATCTTGGTCCGTGCGGCGAAGCGGTCCATCCCTTCGTACTGATGACCGGCGGCAGTGATCACACCGGACTCGTCCATTACGTTGATCTTGTCCAGACCGTGCCGCAGGCCCACCTCAAAATCGTTGAAGTCGTGGGCCGGGGTGATCTTGACCACACCGGTGCCGAACTCACGGTCCACATACTCGTCAGCCACCACCGGAATTTCGCGGTTGACCAACGGCAGCAGCACCCTGGCGCCATGCAGATCGGCGTAGCGCTCGTCTTCGGGATGCACGGCTACGGCGGTATCCCCCAGCATAGTCTCCGGCCGGGTGGTGGCAACGGTCACAAAACGCCCCGGCTGGCCCACCACCGGGTAGCGGATATGCCAGAGGTGCCCCTTCTTCTCTTCGTGTTCCACCTCAATGTCCGACAGAGCGGTATGGCAACGGGGACACCAGTTGATCAGACGGTTGTCACGGTAGATCAGCCCGTCCTGGTACAGCTTGACGAACACGGTGCGCACCGCCTTGGACAGGCCCGCATCCATGGTAAAACGTTCGCGCTCCCAGTCACAGGAGGCACCCAGCCGTTTCAACTGGCCGATGATCTGACCGCCGGATTCCCCCTTCCATTGCCAGACCCGCTCGATGAACGCCTCGCGGCCTAACTCATGGCGGTCCTTGCCCTCGGCGGCCAACTGCCGCTCCACCACATTCTGGGTGGCGATGCCGGCATGGTCGGTGCCAGGCATCCAGAGTACATTATGGCCGGTCATCCGCTTCCAGCGGCAGAGAACATCCTGCAGGGTGTTGTTGAGGGCGTGGCCCATATGCAGCGCGCCGGTCACATTGGGGGGGGGAATCACGATACTGTACGGCTTCCGCGTTGCATCGCCGGCTGCATCGGCATGAAAATACCCCTTCTGCAACCATTCCGCGTACCACCGTTTTTCAACCTCGTGGGGTTCGTACCCCTTGGCAAGTTCTCTGGTTTCCATCTGCACCCATTCCTAGCGAGTCAAGTAATTGAAGCAAAAGTTGTTTTTTATACACCCAGGCAGGCTGACTGGTCAAGGCTCTGCTGCTGAAAGCCAGGTTGTTGAGCACCAGGGTCTACTCATTAAAAATACGCTTGCTTTTTATTAAACGAATGAATAAGTTTACCTTTAAGGTAAACAATACTATCACGAGTAAAACAGGGAGAACACGACATGGACCACCACGCCATCAAAAACTTCGTTGCTGGGCTGGGTATTGCCGGACTGGTAGCAGGGCTGTCAGCACCCGCTGCAGCAGAGCATGTACACCCGGCACAAAGCGCCGACGGTGCCAAGCCAGCCCCACAGGCAGGCCCCAGCGGTTGCGGCGGCATGGATAAATGCCCGAAATGCGCTGAGATGAAGAAAAACAAGAATGACGCCATGAAGGCACCGGCAGCCGAAGGTGCAGCTCCTGCCAAACCGGGGATGAGCGGTTGTGGCGGTGCGTCCGGTTGCGGCGGTGCTGCTAAACCGGAACCACCCCAGCAATAGACCTATCGCTTTTACCGATTTGACATCTGGCTCACTGTGGTAAAATCTCTGCCTGATCGAAGTTGATCCGGAAGGGGGGTGAGCAGCATGGACAAGGACACGATTAAAAAAGCGGTGGCAGGACTCGGCATTGCCAGCCTGATGGCGGGAGTCGCATTGCCGACGCAGGTCCAGGGAGCCAGTGGTTGAGGCGGGAAACAGGGTGCCGGGAGCACCCAGCAACAGGGTTCGGGCAGTGGTTGAGGCGGCAAAACCGGCGCCGGGAGCGCCGAGGACAAAAAGACAGACAAGGACAAAGCTGCCGAAGAACAGAAACCTGTTCAACAAAAACCTGCTGAAAAACCAGGGCAAAAGCCTGGCGCCAGCGGTTGAGGTGCCAGTGGCTGAGGTGGCGCCACGGGTACCGGTGGTACCCAAAACAAGTAGTTGGCTGCAGCATCCGGGCGGCAGACGTTACTAGAAGACGTCCGCCGCCCGTTCATCGAGGCAAAAGCTGCCTGACGAGGTAACTGCCATTTTCCCCACCACCCGCACATTGATGGGCCAGGCTGCCTGGGACCGCACTATCGGTACTGCACAGAAAACGCTCGCCCTGGAAGACATTCCAGACTACCTGGCCAACGGCCAGGACCCGCACCACCTGCCATGGCTTCCAACGCTGGCCCGACTAGAACTGCTTTGTCACCGCTCATTGACGGCTGTCATCCCATCCCGGGAAGAACTGACCAGCCTCTGCCTGAATCCCTCCCTGGAACTGGTCACCCTGGGCTGGCGCAACCTGCCGCCACTCGTGACAGCCATCAGCGAAGAGCGGCTTGCCCAGGTTACCGCAGGTGAAGAAATGGTCGCGGTCTGGCGAGAGCCTTCGAGTAACCGCCTGCGTTGCACTGCGGCCAAGCCGGAACAGCTACTGGCCATCAAACTGGTGGCCGAGGAGATCAGTCCCGAGCAGGCCGCCCGGACCGCAGGGGTCTCCGTCGCTGTTATCGATGATCTGCTGAGTGCCGCGATACACTCCGGCATTCTGCTATCACCGTCATCCCGCTTGCGTCGCCCCACCGACCGTGCTGCGGCCGAGGTCTTTACCCTGCAGTGGCACCTGACCCAGAGTTGTGACCTGTCCTGCAAGCATTGCTATGACCGCAGTCACAGGGCTGACTTCCCCTTTGATCGCGCCCTCGGGCTGATGCAAGAGTTGCGGGACTTCTGCCGGCAGCGCTTTGTACGCCCCCAGGTAACGTTGACCGGCGGCAACCCGCTGCTGCACCCCCGCTTCTTCGAGCTATACCAGGCAGCCGCCGACCACGGCCTGATGATCGCCATCCTGGGCAATGCCAGCGACCGTGCCACCCTGGAACGGATGATGGCAATCCAACCGCCGGTCTATTATCAAGTCAGCCTGGAAGGGCTCGAACAGCACAACGATCAGATTCGCGGCTCAGGCAACTACCGTCGCACCGTAGCCTTCCTGAAACTCTTAACCGAACTGGGTATCCCCAATCTGGTCATGCTGACCCTGACCAAGGCCAACCTTAATCAGGTGCTCCCGCTGGGCCGCGAGTTGGCCGGGATAACCGGTGGCCTTACCTTCAACCGCCTGGCCCTGTTCGGGGAGGGTGCCAAGCTCGCGCTACCCAGTATTGAAGAGTACCAGGACTTTCTCAAGCGCTATCATGCTGCACTTCCGGAGATACCAGTACTGGCACTCAAGGACAGCCTGCTCAACTGTGTGTTTGAGCAACAGGAGCGGCCACTGTTTGGTGGTTGCGCCGGCTTTGGCTGCGGTGCAGCCTTCAACTTCCTCTCGATCCTCTCCGACGGTGAAGTCCACGCCTGCCGCAAGCTGCCCTCTCCGCTTGGCAACATCCGGGAGCAGTCCCTCGAAACAATCTACGGCTCTGAGTTGGCAACCCGCTACCGCTCCGGCTCTACAGCATGCATCGGCTGCGATCTGCGCCCCGTCTGCGGCGGCTGCATGGCGGTCACCGCCAGCTTCGGACTGGACCCCTTCAGCAACAAAGACCCCTACTGCACAAGAAAACAATAGATTCGTCTGCTTGAACTTTAACGCTTCCGCGATAGACTACCTGCAGACACCTTTTACCCCTTCTGGAGGATCAGCATGCTCACCAAGCTTACCATCGCCACCAAGATGATTATCACCTTCCTGATCGTCATCCTGCTTTCCAGTGTATTGGGCATCTATGCCATCGTACAGAACAGCAGAATCGGCACACTGGCCAGCGAGATCGCCACAACGCAGATTCCGGCCATCCATTCCGTAACCGCCATGAACGCCTTACTGGGCAGCCATCGACGCGGAGAGCTGCTGATGGTGATTGCACCACAACCTGCCGACAAGGAAAAGTACGCCCAGCGAAACGAATCGATGACCGAAAAATTCAAGCAGGAACAGGCCGCGTACGAGAAACTGCTCGCCTCCCCGGAGGAAAAGGCCGTCTATGACGAGTTCAAGCAGGCCTGGGAGACCTATCTGGCGGCCTACCCAGCTATCAAGGACGCTGCCCAGCAAGGGGCCGACCAGGCGACGAGCGCGGCGCTGATAATGGGTGCATCCAGCAAGAGCTTCAACCAGGCTCTGGCCGCGCTGGATAAGCTGGAAAAGTTCGCCATTGACCAGTCGGAAAAGGAGAGCAGCAGGGCCCTGGCCATATCCAAGACCACCCGGGTCTGGATTATCCTGATCATCATCGCCAATATCGGCGTCGGACTGCTGATCATCATCAGCTTTGCACGCAGCATGACCAGACCGCTTAAACAGCTGGCCAGCGGGGCTGAAAAGGTGGCCACTGGCGACCTGGGCGTGCAGGTGGAGGTAGATACCGGCGACGAGGTGGGCCAACTGTCGGTGTCATTCCAGAACATGGTCAATTCGCTGCGAGAGCTGATCGGCACACTCTCTGATTCAGCGACCCACGTTGCCGGCTCATCCCGAGAAATGCAGCAGAATGCCCAGGAGATGGTAAGCGGTGCCGAGGATGTGGCCTCGCAGGCCATCACCGTGGCCACTGCCAGCGAGGAGATGTCCGCCACCTCGGGCGATATCGCCCAGAACTGCATGCTGGCGGCCGAAGGTGCCGACCGGGCCAATGAAGCGGCTGCCCACGGGGCGGCAGTGGTGGAAAAATCGATCAGCGTGATGCAACGCATCGCTGAACGGGTACAGGCCTCGGCCCAGACCGTCGAAGGACTGGGAGCACGCAGCGACCAGATCGGTTCGATCATCGGCACCATCCAGGATATTGCCGATCAGACCAATCTGCTGGCCTTAAATGCCGCCATCGAAGCGGCCCGGGCCGGCGAACAGGGGCGCGGCTTTGCCGTGGTGGCCGACGAGGTGCGGGCCCTGGCCGAGCGCACCACCAAGGCGACCCGCGAGATCGACCAGATGATCAAAGCGATCCAGCAGGAGACCAAAACCGCTGTATCGGCCATGGAAGAAGGGGTTGCCGAGGTAGAACAGGGCACTGAAGAGGCAGCCCGCTCCGGCGAGGCACTGCGGCGTATTCAGGATGAAATCAATGCCGTAAACCTGCAGGTACAACAGATTGCCACTGCAGCTGAAGAGCAGACCGCCACCACCAGCGAGATCAGCAACAACATTCATCAGATCACCACCATTGCCCAGCAGACCATGGAGCACTCCCGGACCACCGTGGGGACAGCCCAACACCTTTCCCGTCTTTCCGAAGAGCTGCAGAAGGTGGTCGGCCAGTTCAAGCTCTCCGAATCGGGTAAACTGATTGTCTGGAGCAACAGCTACAGTGTCACGGTCAAGCAGATGGATCAGGAGCACCAACGGCTGATCGACATCATCAACAACCTATATGCCGCGATGCGCGCAGGCCGTAGCAACGAAGCCATCGGCACCATCCTTGACGAGCTGGTGGCCTACACCAAGACCCACTTCAGCCACGAGGAACAGCTGATGCAGCAGGCCAACTATGCCGGTCTGGCCGACCAGAAAAAGGCCCACGAGGCGCTGGTGAACCAACTCAACGATATTTTGGCCAAATACCGGGCCGGCACCGCCCTGGGGCAGGAGATCATGAACTTCCTCAAGAACTGGCTGATCAACCATATCCAGGGGATGGACAAGCAATACGGACCGACCATGCACAAAAAAGGCATTAAATAAGACAATATGCCCAAACGGGGTTGGAACATAGCGGCGTCGGGACATGAATGGTTGCCGCTGCTCGGGCTGGCCTTGGCATGGACCATGGTGATGGGTGGGTCACTGCTCTGGAACCAGCATCTGGTACAGCACAAGGTGCTCGAAAATGCGCGTCTTGAGGCGGAAACCGTCATCAACAAGGATCTGGCATACCGGCGCTGGGCCACCATGCACGGCGGCGTGTATGTGCACCCCACTGCCGAGACCCCTCCGAACCCGTGGCTGAACCACCCTAAGCGGGATGTGACAACAACCGATGGCGGTCAGTTGACCCTGATGAACCCGGCTTATATGACCCGTCAGCTGATGACCCTATTCAGTGAACAGTACGGCGTCAAAGGCCATATCACCAGCCTGATGCTCAAAAATCCCATTAATGCACCTGATGAATGGGAACGTGAGGCACTGCACCAACTGCAACAAGGGGCTACCCACAGCGTAAGCCAGGTGAGTATAATCGACAGCCAACGCTATCTTCGGCTTATCCTGCCGATGTTTATGGAAAAAGGCTGTCTGAAGTGCCATGCCGACACCGGCATACCGGTAGGTGGCATCCGTGGTGGCATCAGTACCGCTGTTCCGCTACTGAAACACGAGCTGGTTGCCGAAGAGGCGCTGAAAGGCTTACGGGTGGCCCATGGTGGCATCTGGCTGCTGGGTCTGGCCCTGCTGATCGGCGGCAACAACCTCTACCGCCGCCAAAAAACAGTCTTGATGTCAACTGAAGGTGCGCTTGCCAACAGCCAGGTGCGGTTTGCCGCACTGACCCAATCGTCACCCACCGGCGTATTTCAGACCGCCTCTGACGGATCCTGCATCTTTGTGAATGACCAGTGGTGCCTGCTGGCCGGCATCACACCGCAACAGGCCCATGACGATGGCTGGCTTCAGGTTATTCACCCTGACGACCGCGCGAACGTGTTTGGTGCCTGGCAGCGCACCATCAGTGAGCAACGACCTTTCAGACTGGAGTACCGTTTCATGCGCCCGGACGGCAAGACAACCTGGGTTTATGGACAAAGCAGTATCATGCAGGATGCAAACGGCAAGGTAATCGGCCATGTGGGCACCGTAACCGACATCAGTGAGCACAAAGAGCTGGAGCAGACCTTGCGCGCAGCCAAGGAGTTGTCAGATGACGCCAACCGGGCCAAAAGCGAGTTTCTGGCCACCATCAGCCACGAACTGCGCACCCCGCTCAACGCCGTGATGGGCGGCGCCCAACTGCTGGAGATGACTACGCTCAATCAAGAGCAGCGCGATTATCTGACCATGATCACTGTCGGCGGCAAACAGGAGCTGGCCTTGGTCAATGACCTGCTGGACCTGACCGCCATCGAGGCTGGCGGTGTTCAGCTCAGCAAGGCTCCGTTTCTGCTGCGCGACTCACTGACAGCGTACATAAAAAAACGACATAAGGACTGCCAGACCAAAGGCCTGCAGCTCAGCCTTAACATTGACGACCAGGCTCCGGAAACAATCCTGGGAGATGAACAACGCTTCATCCAGGCCATCGACATACTGATGGACAATGCCATCAAGTTTACCGATCAGGGGACCATCAGCCTGAGCATCAAACCGCTGCACCTGTCGGGGGCTCAGGCAACCCTTTCAATCTGTGTGGCCGATAGCGGGATCGGCATAGCCCCGGAACAGCATGAGCAAATCTTCATGCCGTTCGTGCAGGCGGACATGTCGCATACCCGCAAACACGGCGGTACCGGCTTGGGGCTCTCGATCTGCCGTCGATTGGCGCTGGCCATGGGTGGGACGATACGCGTTGAGAGTACCGTTGGCAAGGGGAGTAGCTTCTATCTTGAACTTCCGTTCGACCTCTGCGTAGCACGTCCGCCATCGGCACTGACGGTGTCGCAGGAAGCCGCTGAGCAGGACAGACCATCGGCCTCTCAGGCCACTGGTGGCGCATCTCCCAGATGCAGACCCGACAGCAAATAACCTCGTACATAATCTGCCACGGCATCTTCCAGTGACCGCAGTTCATCAGCATAGCCAGCGGAACGCAGTTTGGCGTTGTCGGCGCAGGTATAGTACTGGTAGCGGGGCCGGATATGCTCCGGCATGTCGATGTAGCTGATCTGGGGCGCCTTGCCCAGGGCGGCAAACAGGGCATGGGCCAGATCGTTCCAGGAACGGGCCTGGCCGGTTCCGATGTTGAAAATACCATTGACCTCGGGCCGCTCCAGAAAGAACAGGGTCATGGCCACAGCATCCTTCACGTAAACAAAATCACGCAGCTGCTCGCCGTCACCGTACTCGGAACGGTGGGAACGGAACAGGGTCATGGAGCCTGCGGCCTGCACCTGCTCAAAGGCCTTCAGCACCACCGAACGCATCTCCCCTTTGTGCTGTTCATTGGGGCCGAACACGTTGAAATACTTGAGCCCCGCCACCTTGTCCAGCATGCCATGCTGCTGCAACCACAGGTCAAACAGCTGCTTTGAGTAGCCATAGCCGTTCAGCGGCCGCAGGCTGGTCAACTGTGATTCGTCATCGCTGAACCCCAGGGCACCGTCGCCGTAGGTGGCGGCGCTGGAGGCATAGATAAAACGTGCGTCGTTCTCCAGGGCAAAACGTGCCAGCCGTTTCGAATATTCGAAGTTGTTGCGAATCAGGTAGCTGGCGTTCTGCTCGGTGGTTGAAGAGCAGGCCCCCAGATGGATGACAGCCTGTACCCGCTGGGTACCAACCGGACAACGATCACCGCTCTCCAACAGCGGCAGCAGATCATCCTTTTCAAGGTAATCCTTGAACCGCAAGGGGGCCAGATTGGCCCACTTGTCGCTGGTTCCCAGGTGATCTACGATAACGATATTCTCATGCCCCAGCTGGTTGAGACGCCAGACCACGGCGCTGCCGATCAGCCCGGCGCCGCCGGTAACGATAATCATGGCTGTTGCTCCTTGTTGATATGATGGTCCACAACCCAGGCGGCAAAGGGAAAGCTGCAGGTAAAGGCCGGTGACACGGCATTCAGCACATGGACACTGCGGCCGTCTCCCTCCACCACGAAGTCCTGCACCAACTCTTTGGTGCCTGTATGTAACAACTGCGCCCGGATGCCGGGCTTGCTCCACTGATTGAACCCGGCGGTATCGATCTGCTTGACCATCTTGGTGGCCAAACCGGTAAAGTAGGCCCGGTCGTATTTTTTCAGCTCACCCAACGCCAGTGAACGGAACCCGAAACTGTCGGCCAGGAACAGCCGTGACTCCCAGCCGATGATCTCCAGCAGTTCTCCAGCGTTGAAATGCTCCAGCCCGGTGTAGTTCTGGCGCCAGAAGGCCGGGATGGCGGTGGGACCGATCTTGATGGTGCCGTCCACGGTTACCGTGTAATGCACACCCAAAAACGGATTTTTCAAGTTCGGTACCGGGTATATGTTGGTGCGGATCGGCTTGTCCGGCCTGGTGTATTTCAGGTAGATACCTTTGAAGGGGATGATGGTGTACTGCTGCGAAAAACCGTAGTCGCGGGCAATCCGGTCGGCATACAGGCCGGCGGCGTTGATGATCAATCCGGCCTCGATTAGCAGACCGCCGGTGGTGACGATACTGCTGTCCCCCTCACGGCGCAGATAGCCCTGGCCGAACAGGAAACGAACGCCGACCTGCTGCAGATCATCTTTCAATGCCTGGCAGACCTGGACCGGGTCAACGGTGGCAGTGGTCGGCGAGTAGAGGGCGATCTGAGTAGTGCGGGCGTTGGGATCGATCTCGGCCAGCTCCTGCTCATCGATAATCCGCACATCCACGCCGTTCCGTTCGCCACGACGCTGCAGTTCGCGTACCCCTTCGATCTCACTCTCGTCAGAGGCCACCACCACCTTGTGGCATTCGTTGATCGCCAGCCCCTTCGCCTTGACATACTCCTTCATCATCCGGTTGCCGTCACGGGTGAAACGGGCCTTCAGGGAATCAGCCGTGTAGTAGAATCCGGCATGCAGTACGCCGCTGTTGCGACCGCTGCCGTGAAAGGCCACATCGCTCTCTTTATCGATCACCAGGATGTCGGCCTGGGGAAAACGGTGGCGTAGTTCGCGGGCCAGGGCCAGCCCGATGATGCCGGCACCGATGATCAGATACTCAGCGCGCAGCGGGCTGTTCACAACTGCACCGGATAGCGGCGGGAAAGCTGCAGAAAATTATCCAGCAACTGCATGCCCCCCTCAGTCAGGATCGATTCGGGATGAAACTGCACCCCCCACACCGGCAGCTCACGGTGGCGCATCCCCATGATCTCGCCATTCTCCACCCAGGCCGTCACCTCCAGGCAATCAGGCAACGTCGACCGTTCCACCACCAACGAATGATAACGAGTGGCATTGAACGGATTAGGCAACCCTGCAAACAGCTCCTGACCATCGTGGTGGATCGGCGAAGTCTTGCCATGCATCAGCGAAACGCTGCGCACCACCGTGCCGCCAAAGGCGGCACCAATCGACTGATGCCCCAGGCAGACCCCCAACAGGGGAATCTTGCCGGCATACTCACGGATGGCCGCCACTGAGATACCGGCCTCTTCGGGCGAACAGGGCCCAGGTGAAACCACGATCCGATCGGGTCGTAGCGTAGCAATATCCGCAACGCCAAGCTCGTCGTTGCGCACCACGTGCACCTCTTCACCCAATTGGGCCAGATACTGGACAATGTTAAAGGTAAATGAGTCGTAATTATCGATCATCAAGAGCATGACAACACCTAAACTCCTTGCCTGTACACGTTTCAGGCCCGACTATACCTGTTGATCCTGCCGAACGCAACCACCTCAAGGATTCGTTCGGTGCACCGCCAGCGGTCCCCAGGCCTGATGAATCGTCATCACCTCCAGGTGGTTGACATTGACATGGGTCGGCTGGTCACTAACCCACTTGATGATACCAGCCACATCCTCGGCTGTTAGCGGCTGGCAGCCCTCATACACCCTGCCAGCCTTCTGCTGGTCGCCCTTGAAGCGGATCTGCGAGAACTCGGTCTCTGCCATGCCTGGCGCAATACAGGTGACCCTGACCATGGTACCGAGCAGATCGGTGCGCAGGTTGCGGGAAAACTGCTCCACAAAGGCCTTGGTGCCGCCGTACACGTTACCGCCGGCGTAGGGCCAGGCACCGGCTGTGGAGCCGATGTTGATAATGTGGCCGCGGTTGCGGGCCACCATCCCCGGCAGCAGACAGCGGGTCATGTAGGTGAGGCCTTTGATGTTGGTATCCACCATGGTATCCCAGTCATCCAGCGATGCCTGTTGGGCGGGTTCCAGCCCCAGGGCCAAGCCGGCGTTGTTGACCAGCAGGTCGATCTCGCTAAACCCTGCCGGCAGTGACGCCACGGCAGCCTCCACAGCCGTCCGCTCCCGCACGTCCAGCACCAGCGGCAGTACCTGGACTCGGTCGGCCAACTCCTGTTGCAGGGCCAACAATGGTTCCAGCCGGCGAGCCGCCACAACAAGACGATTGCCTTCCTCAGCAAAGATACGGGCGGCGGCCGCGCCAAACCCTGACGACGCACCGGTGATCAGGATTGTTTTACCCCTCATAGCAACTCCTTTCAGCAGACCACGCTTGACAGCTTACCACAAAAAAAGCCCGGCGCTTACGCACCGGGCCAATTACATGAACATCGTTCCTACTACTTGGAAGCAGCCAGAGCCTTCTCAAAACCGGTGGCATAGGCCTTCTTGTTCAGCTCCAGGAATGCCTCGGGCACGCGGGAGAGAACGGCCTTCTCACCGTTTTCACGGGAGACGACGCCGGTCAGGGCGATCATGGCGCCCAGGGCAACGATGTTGGCAACGATCTCGCGGCCAACTTCGTTCTTGGCGGTGTTGATGATGTCAAAACCAACTTTCTTGAAGTTGCCAGCCGGCAGCTTGGTTACCAAGTCGGTATCGTACAGCAGAATGCCGTCATCTTTCAGATCGGCACTGTACTTGTCGCATGCCTCTTGGGTCAGGGCCAACAGGGCGTCGACGCGGGTTGCCTTGGGATAGTCAACCGGTGCATCAGCGATGATGACCTCGGACTTGGAAGCGCCACCGCGAGCCTCAGGGCCGTAGCTCTGGGATTGGACAGCCTGCTTGCCTTCATGGATCGAGGCGGCTTCGGCAAGGATGATCCCCGCAGTGATCAGACCTTGTCCGCCGGCGCCGGAAAAACGTAGTTCATACCTGGACATCTATGTTCTCCTTTTCAGAGTGATATTCTCTCTAAGGAAACGAGGATTTTTTCGTCCTGGGTTTGACAGTCAAGTGGATGGTGCGGAGGCGTACTTTACAGTACGCCGCACAAACCAACACGCCGACTGGCTATGCCAGGGCGGAAAAAGACCGTTTCCTACTTGTTGCCGCCGGCGCGCTCAATAACCTTGGCGTACTCTTCGCAGTACTCGGGACGCTCCACCTTGTGCAGCACACCGGTCAGGATCTTGCCTTCCAGTTGCTCGGCAGTCATCTTCTCGGCAGCCTTAACCGGCACGGCAACGTCTTTCAGGCGGTTCATCATCTCGACAACCGACTTGTACTTGTTGCGACGGCCGTAGGTGGTGGGGCAGTCATCCAGGATCTCCACCACGGAGAAGCCTTTGTGCTGGATCGCTTCGGCGATCAGCTTGTCGATCTGGTTGGCATGATAGGCAGTACCACGGGCCACGAAGCTGGCGCCGGCGCCGATGGCCAACTTGGCGATGTCGAAGTTGGGATCGGGGTTGCCGTAGGGCGTGGTGGAAGCCTTGTGGCCGGTGGGGGTAGCAGGAGAGAACTGGCCACCGGTCATGCCGTAGATGTAGTTGTTCATGATGATGTAGGTCATGTTGATGTTACGACGGCAGGCATGGATGAAGTGGTTACCGCCGATGGCGGTACCATCGCCGTCGCCGCCCACCAGGATGACGTTCATCTCAGGCTTGGCCAACTTGACGCCGGTTGCGAAGGCAGCTGCACGACCGTGGGCGGTGTGCAGGGTGCAGCAATCGATGTAGCCGGGCAGACGGGAGGCGCAACCGATACCGGAAACGATGGCGGTCTCTTCCTTCTTCAGGTTCAGAGTGTCCATGGCACGGATCAGGCCCTTCATGACAATGCCGTGGCCGCAGCCGGGGCACCAGATATGGGGCAGCTTGCCCGGACGGATATACTTTTCGTAATCAAAAGCCATGGTTACTTAACCTCCTTGATCTTCTCAACGATCTGATCGGGGTTGATCGGCTCGCCGTCGACCCGGTTGATCCCGAGGATCTGGGCCTTGCCCTGGGCGCAACGCTCAATCTCGAGGCTGCACATACCCAGGTTCATCTCCGGAACGATAAAGCCTTTGACCTTGGCGGCCAGGGCCTTGATCTGCTTGTCCGGGAACGGCCAGAAGGTCTTGATCCGGAACATGCCGGCCTTGATGCCTTGCTCACGGGCAGCGTTCACGGCATAGCGGGCCGAACGGGAGGTGGAACCATAAGCCACCACAACCACTTCAGCATCCTCAAGCTTGAACTCTTCGAAATCAACGATCTCGTCCACATTGGCCATTACCTTGCGGATCTGACGCTCTTCCTCAGCCTGTACGTACTCGGCCTTGGTGGTGGGGAAGCCGTCCGGCAGCTTGTTCAGACCGGTCACGTGGAACTTGTAACCGGAACCGAAGGCAGCCAGGGGAGGCACATCACCAAACTTGGTGTCGTAGGGCTTGTACTCGGCCGGGGGAACCGACGGAGCGGCACGGTCGATCACTTCCAGCTCGCCCGGCTCACGGAATTCAATCCGCTCACGCATGTGGGCCACGATCTCGTCCGGCAGGACGTGGACCGGCATACGGTACTTCTCGGCCAGGTTGAAGGCACGTACCATCATGTCGTAGGTTTCCTGCACCGAGGCAGGCATCAGGGCGATGGTGGCGTGGTCGCCGTGGGTACCCCAACGGGCGCACATCACGTCGGACTGGGAAGGACCAGTCGGCATACCGGTGGAGGGGCCGCCCCGCATAACGTTGTACACCACGCAAGGGATCTCGGCGATGCAGCCGTAGCCGATCAGCTCCTGCTTCAGGGACAGACCGGGGCCCGAGGTGGAGGTCAGGGCTTTTTGACCGGCCAGGGCGCCGCCCAGCAGGGCAGCCATGGCGCCGATCTCGTCTTCCATCTGGATGAACTTGCCGCCCACCTTGGGCAGCTCAGCGGACATTACCTCGGCCACTTCGGTCGAGGGGGTAATCGGGTAACCGGCGAAGAACTTGCAACCAGCGTACAGCGCGCCGTGTGCAGCTGCCTCGTTACCTTGCAGAAAAGCAACTTTCTTGGACACAGTCAATTCCTCCCGTCTTGTTATTCAGCGTGGACTTTAATGGCAAAGTCGGGGCAACGCAGTTCGCACTGCATACACTTGATACAGGCATCCAGGTCCTTGACGGACACGACGAAGCCCTTCATTTCGAGTACCTTCTTGGGGCAGAATTCCACACAGATATGGCACCCCTTGCAGTACTTCTCGATAATTTCAATTCTCGGCAACTTTTTTTCTTCTGACATCGGGATCTGCTCCTTTTATCCGTATTCTGAAGCGTAAAATAGTGGGCCCTTGATGTGGCAAAAGAAGGGCGGATAAATCCGCCCTTCTTTTGCGGCATTGCCAGACCCGTTGAACGGGCTGTTAGCCCTTCAGGATGCTGTCCAGGCTGTCAACCAGACCTTTAACGGCGGCAACAGACTTGTCCATCATGGCTTGCTCGGTGGCGTCCAGCTTGAACTGGAGAACCTTCTCAACACCCTTCTCGCCCAGTACGGCAGGAACGCCAACATAGTAACCGTTGACGCCGAACTCACCGTTCAGCAGGCAGCAGGTGGGCAGCACGCGCTTCTGATCCTTCAGCACCGACTCAGCCATGGCGATGGCGGAGGAAGCCGGGGAGTAGAAAGCGGAACCGGTCTTCAGCAGGGCAACCACTTCGCCACCGGCCAGACGGGTACGGTTTACCATGGCCTCCATCACTTCCTTGGCCTTGTCAGCGCCGTACTTCTGCTCCAGCAGTTCCATAACGGGAATGCCGTTGACAGCAGCGTAACGTACCAGCGGCACCATGTCGTCGCCGTGGCCACCAAGGGTCATGGCGGAAACGTCCTTCACGGACACGCCCAGTTCCCAGGCAATGAAAGCCTTGAAACGAGCCGAATCCAGTACGCCGGCCTGACCAACCACGCGGCTGGCGGGCATACCGGTCACCTTCTGGCAGAGGGTAACCATAGCGTCCAGCGGGTTGGAGATAACGATCACGAAGGCGTTGGAGGCGTACTGCTTGATGCCTTCAGCAACGGAGGTCATGATCTTGGAGTTGGTTGCGATCAGGTCGTCACGGCTCATGCCCGGCTTGCGGGGCAAACCGGCGGTTACGATAACCACGTCGGCGCCAGCGATGTCCTTGTAATCCTGGGTACCCTTCAGGCTGACGTCAAAGCCGTCCACCGGGGAAGCCTCGGCGATGTCCAGCATCTTGCCCTGGGGCATACCTTCCACGATGTCGAACATCACTACATCGCCCAGCTCGCGCAGTGCGCAGAGTTGAGCCAGCACGCCACCGATCTGACCGCCACCAATCAATGCAATCTTCTTACGTCCCATTGGTTCTTCCTCCTCGTTGATAGTGTTGTTTAATCCAACAAACTACAGGCTACATACAAAAGGTAAAACGGGGAACCGGCGAACACCGGCTCCCCGTGCATACACGAACTAGATCGCGTCGACAATGGCGTTCAAGGTAGCACTGGGACGCATTGCCTTTTCAGTCTTGACCGGGTCGGTGTTGTAATAGCCACCCAGATCCTGGGGCTTGCCCTGGGCACCGATCAACTCTGCATTGATCTTCTCTTCGTTCTCCTGCAGCGCCTTGGCCACCTTGGCGAAACGGGCTGCAAGCTCAGCATCCTTGGTCTGTGCAGCCAGGGCCTCGGCCCAGTACATGGCCAGGTAGAAGTGGCTGCCACGGTTATCGATCTGACCAACCTTGCGGGCCGGGTTCTTGTTATTATCCAGGAACTTGGTGTTGGCCTGATCCAGGGTATCGGCCAGCAGTTGTGCCTTCTCGTTCTTGAAGGTAGCTGCCAGGTGCTCAAGGGAGACGGCCAGGGCCAGGAACTCGCCCAGTGAATCCCAACGCAGGTAGCCTTCCTGAACAAACTGCTGCACGTGCTTGGGAGCGGAGCCGCCGGCACCGGTCTCGAACAGGCCACCACCGGCCAGCAGTGGCACGATGGAGAGCATCTTGGCGCTGGTGCCCAGTTCCAGGATCGGGAACAGGTCGGTCAGGTAATCCCGCAGGGCGTTACCGGTAACGGTGATGGTGTCTTTACCGGCCTTTGCACGCTCACAGGTAAACTGCATAGCCTCAACCGGTGCCATGATCTGGATATCGAGACCGTTGGTGTCGTGATCCTTGAGGTACTTGTTCACCTTCAGAATCATCTGGGCATCGTGGGCACGGTTCTTGTCCAGCCAGAAGATAGCCGGTGCACCGGTGGCACGGGCACGACGGACTGCCAGCTTGACCCAGTCCTGAATCGGCAGATCTTTCGCCTGGCAACCACGCCAGATATCGCCTGCCTCAACCTCATGCTGCATCAGCACGTTGCCGGCCTCATCAAGCACGCGAACGGTACCGTCAGCAGCAATCTTGAAGGTCTTGTCATGGGAGCCGTACTCTTCAGCCTTCTGAGCCATCAGACCAACGTTGGAGGTTGAACCCATGGTGGTCGGATCAAACTGGCCGTGCTTCTTGCAGAAATCAACGCATACCTGATACCAGCGTGAATAGCAGCGGTCAGGCACGACGCACTTGACATCGTGCAGCTTGCCGTCGGGACCCCACATACCGCCGGAGTCACGGATCACCACCGGCATGGAGGCGTCGATGATGATGTCGTTACTGGCGTGCAGGTTTGTGATCCCCTTGTCGGAGTCAACCATGGCCAGCGGCGGTTGCTTCTTGTAGACTTCCTGGATGTCAGCCTCAATCTCAGCCTTCTTGGCTTCCGGCAGCTTGGCAATCTTCAGGTACAGATCGCCCATACCCAGGTCCGGGTTAACGCCCAGTTCCTTGAAGGTGGCAGCATGCTTCTCAAAGACGTCCTTGTAGTAAACTTCAACAAAATGACCGAACATGATCGGGTCGGAGATCTTCATCATGGTGGCCTTGAGGTGTACCGAGAACAGCACCCCTTTGGCCTTGGCGTCATCAATCTGCTCCTGAATGAATTTCCGCAGTGCCTTGGCGCTCATGAAGGTACCGTCAAGGATCTCGCCAGCCTGCAGGGCCAGTTTCTCTTTCAGCACGGTGACCTTACCGGCCTTGTCAACAAACTCAATCTTGACATTGCCTGCTTTTTCCATGGTTACAGACTTTTCGTTCTCATAGAAGTCCGAGGACTCCATCCAGGACACATGAGTTTTTGACTCGGGTGTCCATGCACCCATCTTATGGGGGTGTTTCTTGGCGTATTCCTTTACAGCCTTTGCCGAACGGCGGTCGGAGTTGCCTTCACGCAGCACCGGGTTCACGGCGGAACCAAGGCACTTGGCGTAGCGGGCATGCAGTTCTTTTTCTGCATCGGTCTTGGGCTCTTCCGGGTAATCCGGCAGCTTGTAGCCCTGCTCCTGCAGCTCCTTGATGGCAGCCTTCAGCTGGGGGATCGAGGCACTGACGTTGGGCAGCTTGATGATGTTGGCCTCAGGCTTCTGGGTCAGTTCTCCCAGCTCAGCCAGGTAATCCGGCATCCGCTGCTCAGGGGTCAGGTACTCGGGAAAGTTGGCAATGATTCGGCCGGCAACAGAGATGTCGCGGGTTTCAACCGCCACGCCAGCAGCCTTGGTGAAGGCATTAACGATCGGCAGCAGCGAGTAGGTTGCCAGTGCGGGAGCTTCATCAATCTTAGACCAGATAATCTTTGATTCAGTTGCCATGTTATCTCCTTATGGTTTTGTTCCCTTACGGTCGAATGGAAATACTAAACCGTTTTCGGATATATGGAAAAATATATAAATTGCAACATGTTACAATTACAGTAAGTTATATCGTCTACAAAATCCTGTATACAGTATGCAAAAGGGTATGGGCTGTCAAGGAAAAATCGTTATGTTTTTCACAGGAAAGGCGAGCAAAACCTACCGGCAATCACCCGCTTCGAGCTACCGGCGACCTGCCTGACGGCGGGCCTCAACAGCCTCCTCGCGTGAATAGGAACGGGGAATCTTCAAGACCTGCCCTGGCCACAGCTGATAGGGGTCACGCACCTGATCGCGGTTGGCGCGGTAGATCAACGGCCAAAGCCCGGCCTCGTTATAGATCTCAGGGCGGGCCGCTATCTGGGGCAAAGTTTCTCCCCGTCGGACCGAGTAGCTTGCGGGGCGCTCACGAAGAGCAACGGCGTTTTGTTCCGCCTGTGCAGCCTTGGCTGCCGCAAGCTCCCGGGCGGCCTGTTCCTTCCGCTTTCTTTCCTGGGCCTCCTCCTCAATACGCTTACGCTCTTCAGCCTGCCGCTGCCGCTCGATTTCTGCCTGCCGCTGTGCCTCTGCAAGCTGGTGCGCACGGAACTCGTCCAGCTCCATCTTCAGCAGTTGCCCTTTCTGGAAGGCAAGACGATACAGCTGATCGGCCTGTTCAGCGTCTCTCTGCTTCAGGTAGACCGCCTCACCCTGCTCAAAGGCTTCCAGCATGCTGCGATAGGCTTCAGGACGCAGCTCGGGTGCTGTTTCATAGGCGAGCTGCTCCAGAGACCACTGTGCCCGCTCGCGCCAGACCGGCTCAGTGCTGGCGCAACCGGCCAGCAACAGTACTGCCGCCAGCAGTATGCCGCGTGTCAGCAATGGCACCCTAGCTGGCACCACCCGCAACGCTGGCAGCCAAACGGACGCCAAGCTCGCGTAATTGCTTGCTGTCCACGGTTGACGGCGCCTCCGACATCAGACAGGTGCCCCTCTGGGTTTTGGGGAAGGCGATCACGTCACGGATCGATTCGGAACCGGTCAGCAGCATAATCAGACGGTCCAGACCGAAGGCGATACCGCCGTGGGGCGGCGTGCCGTACTCCAGGGCATCCAACAGGAAGCCGAATTTGGCCCGCTTGTCCTCTTCGGAATGGCCCAGCATCTTGAACATCAGCGACTGAACCTGCTCCTGATGGATACGGATCGAACCACCGCCAATCTCGTTGCCGTTCAGCACCAGGTCATAGGCCTTGGCCCGGCAGCGGCCAGGATCAGATTCAACATAGTCCACGTCCTCATCCATCGGCGCAGTGAAGGGATGGTGCACGGCGCACCAGCGCTTATCATCTTCGTCCCACTCGAACAACGGGAAGTCGGTGATCCAGACAAAACGGAACTCATCGGGATTGGTCAGCTTAAGGATCGATGCCAGCTGATTGCGCAGCTTGCCCAGCGAGTCGTTAACTACCTTCGGCTTGTCGGCCACGAACAGCAGCAGGTCACCCTCTTCGGCGCCGAAGGCCTGATTCATGGCGGCTATCTCGGTCTCGTTGAAGAACTTGGTGATCGGCGACTGCCAGCCATCAGGGGTCATCTTGACATAGGCCAAGCCCTTGGCGCCATAAATGGCCACAAAGTTGGTCAGATCGTCGATCTCCTTGCGGGAAAAGCTGGCACAGCCCTTGGCGTTAATCCCCTTGATGATGCCGCCACCTGCGGCCACCTCGGCAAACACCTTGAAGCCAGAGCCCTTGACGATATCGGTCAGGTCCACCAGTTCCAGGCCGAAACGCAGGTCAGGGTTATCCACTCCGAAGCGGCGGATCGCCTCCTGGTAGGTCATACGCTGCACCGGCAGCTGAACGTCAACGCCTTTGGCCTCCTTGAAGACGCGCGCCATCAAGCCTTCCATCACGGTGATGATATCCTCACGGTCGATGAAGGACATCTCGCAATCGATCTGGGTAAACTCAGGCTGGCGGTCGGCCCGCAGGTCCTCGTCACGGAAGCAGCGCACGATCTGGAAATAACGGTCAAAGCCAGAGATCATCAGGATCTGCTTGAATATCTGCGGCGACTGCGGCAGGGCGTAGAACTGGCCCTGATTGATGCGCGACGGCACCAGAAAGTCACGGGCCCCTTCCGGGGTTGACTTGGTCAGAAAGGGGGTTTCCAGCTCCAAAAAGCCGTTTTCTGTCAGATACTGGCGGGTCACCTGGGCCACCTGATGACGCAGGATCAGGTTCTGCTGCAGTTGCGGACGGCGCATATCCAGATAGCGGTACTTAAGGCGGATATTTTCGTTGACCTCACTGTGCTCGTCCAGCATGAACGGCAGCGGCTTGGAGCGGTTGAGCAGCTTGCACTCACCCACCTGAATCTCAACCTCGCCGGTCTTCATGTTGGGGTTAACAGTGCCTTCCGGACGGGGGATGACCGTGCCCTTGACTGCCAGCACAAACTCACTGCGTACCCCTTCGGCCACCTGATGGGCTGCCGCGTTCACCTCCGGGTCGAAAACAACCTGCGCAATCCCCTCCCGGTCCCGCAGGTCGATAAAGATCAGGCCGCCGTGGTCACGACGGCGCAGGGCCCAGCCCATCAATACCACCTCACGCCCAATATCCTTGGCGGTCAGCTGGCCACAATAATCAGAACGCTTCCAGTTGCCCAACGTATCCATAAAAACCCTCCGGTTCGTAGTAAATAAGTATTACTTGATCAGCCGACCGATGTTGCGCCAACGGATGTTAAACTTGTACCAGGGTCCGTCAATGGACCAGTATTTGATGAATGCCAACCCTTTAATCTGGTCGCGGGTCACGAACTTCCAAAAACGGCTGTCGTAGGAACGGTCCCGGTTATCGCCCATCACAAAATAGGAGTCTGCCGGTACCACAACCGGACCAAAGGTGTCCCGCGGGTTCTGCTCCTTGGGGATGATCTCCGTCTCTTTGTGTACCGCCTGGGGCGTGACGTACAGCTGGCCATTGATATACACCTGCTTGTCCTTGCCCTCCACCACATCGCCCGGCAGACCGATCACCCGCTTGATAAAATCCTTGCGAGGGTCTTCCGGATAGACAAAGACGATCACATCACCACGCTTTGGGTCACGAATCTTGAATAGCCGCTTGTCAGTGAAAGGCAGATCAGTTCCATAGATAAACTTGCTGACCAACAAATGATCACCGATCAGCAGGGTATCCTCCATGGAACCGGAGGGTATTTTAAATGCCTGCACAATAAAGGCCCGGATGATCAGCGCCAGGATAACGGCAATAATGATCGATTCGGCGTACTCGCGCACCACACTCTTTTTAGCGGGTCCCTGACCCGCCGTTGGGGACGGTGCCTGTATCTGCTGTTCGGTCTGTTCAGCCATGGGTTCCTTCCTATTTGTCATCCACCTTCAGGATCGCCAGGAACGCCTCCTGGGGCAGCTCCACGTTCCCGACGTTTTTCATCCGCTTCTTGCCTTCCTTCTGCTTCTCCAACAGCTTGCGCTTACGGGTGATGTCGCCGCCGTAACACTTGGCCAACACGTCCTTGCGTAGCGCCTTGACGGTCTCGCGGGCGATCACCTTGTTACCGATGGCGGCCTGAATTGCCACCTCAAACATCTGGCGCGGGATCAGCTCCTTCATCTTGGAAACCAGGTCGCGGCCACGGAAGTAGGACTTGTCACGGTGCACGATCAAAGACAGGGCATCAACCACATCACCGTTGATCATGATATTCATCCGCACCAGATCACTCTGACGGAAATCAAGGTGTTCGTAATCCAGCGAGGCATAGCCCTTGGTGATCGACTTCAGTCGGTCGTAAAAATCCAGCACGATCTCGTTTAGCGGCAGTTCATAGATGATCATCACCCGGGTCGGGGTCAGGTACTTGATCTCCCGCTGCACACCGCGCTTCTCCTCGCACAGTGCCAGTACCCCACCCACAAAATCGTTGGGCACATGGATATGAGCCAGGATGAACGGCTCCTCCATGTAGTCAATATACTGCGGCTCCGGCATGCGGGCCGCCGACTCGATCTCGATCAGGTCACCGTCAGTCTTGTGCACCTTGTAGACAACCGTCGGTGCGGTGGTGATCAGGTCCAGACTGAATTCCCGTTCCAGTCGTTCCTGTATGATCTCCATGTGCAGCAGCCCCAGGAAACCGCAACGGAAACCAAAGCCCAGCGCCACCGAGGTCTCCGGCTCGAAGGAGAACGAGGAGTCATTCAACTTCAGCTTGGCCAAGGCGTCACGCAGCTGCTCGTACTGAGAGGTGTCGATCGGGTAGAGGCCGGAAAAGACCATCGGCTTGACCTCTTTAAAGCCGGCCAACATCTCGGTGCACTGACGGTGCAACAGGGTCACCGTATCGCCCACCTTGGCGTCGGCCACATCCTTGATGCCAGCAATGATAAAACCGACCTCGCCGGCTGCCAGTTGCGGCACCTCAACCATCGCGGGCGCAAACACACCAACTTTAAGCGCCTCATAGCTGCGGCCGGTGGACATCAGGTGAATCTTGTCTCCCTTCTTGAGGGTACCGTCAAAGATTCTCACCAGGATGATCACCCCCTGGTACTGGTCGTACCAGGAATCGAACAGCAGTGCCTTGAGTGGCGCGGCTGGATCACCCGTGGGAGCTGGAATCTTCTTGACGATCTCTTCCAGTATCTCGCGGGTACCGATCCCCTCCTTGGCCGAGGCCAGCACCGCATCCTGGGCCGAGATACCGATGATCTCCTCAATCTCCTGCTTGACCCGCTCCGGCTCGGCAGCCGGCAGGTCTATCTTGTTCAGGACCGGAAAGACCTCCAGATCATTGTCCAGCGCCAGATAGACGTTGGCCAGTGTCTGAGCCTCGACTCCCTGGGAGGCGTCAACCACCAGCAGACCGCCCTCGCATGCAGCCAGCGAACGGGAGACCTCATAGGCAAAATCTACGTGGCCGGGGGTATCGATCAGATTGAGAATATACTCCTGTCCATCGTCGGCGGTATAGCCAAGCCGCACGGTCTGCGCCTTAATGGTGATACCCCGCTCACGCTCCAGGTCCATCTTGTCCAGAAACTGGTTCTGCATCTCACGGGCAGTCAGGGCACCGGTGTATTCCAGCAACCGGTCCGCCAGCGTGGACTTGCCATGGTCGATGTGGGCAATGATTGAAAAATTACGAATCCTGCTGATATTCATGCACTCTCGCCCGTCTTAGAAGATACGAATGGAATTTGGAAGGATAATGGACAACCCGAGGAATGTAAAGTTGAAACAGGGGCAAACACCACAAAAAAACATCTAAAACAGCAGCAATCAGCCGACTTCATCAGCTGGACCTGATTGCGTTTAAGGCCCTAAAATCCAAACGTCAACTGATCAACACGCAATTCAGTCTGAGACTCGTTCTTTACCAGCAGCTTGCTCGTCTCCAGGGCACGCTGCTGCACCTTGCGGAGCTGCTGTCGTATCGCACGCACACGCCGATATTCCGGTGATGCCTGTTTCGCTGCAGCCTTACTCCTAAAAAAATCAGGCCAGGTCTGCTTTGCCTCTTTGTTCAGCAGTGTCAGCGCCCTTGCAGCATCACCTCCAGCCAACCCCAGCAGCCTCGCCACTTCACCCTCAACAGCATCGAGCACAACTTCTGGCGCGTTACGCAGTAGCGAGCCGTATTCAAGAATAACCCGCTCCAGCATCACCTGCTTATGTACGCCGTATTGCTGGGCGAGCTCATCAAGCCTGGCAACAACCGATGCGGACACCACCAGATTAATGCGCCGCTTGCCAGCGTTACGGCCGTTACGCTCACGATAGCGCTTTTGTCTTTCTGCTGCTGTCATGGCCATAGCAATACCTCCTCAACATTACAAATACCAAACCAAGTATCGTTACACCGTAACGATACTTGGCACTAAAAAAGGCCGCATTTTTTGCGGCCTGTTCAGTGTATGCACTTTAGGATTTAGTTTGGTGCCGAAGACGAGACTCGAACTCGTACAGGCTTTCGCCCGCCACCCCCTCAAGATGGTGTGTCTACCAATTCCACCACTTCGGCACAGGGTTTGATGCAGTACAGACACAAAGGTCTGCAATCAAACAAAACTTGTATTTACTTCACCGGCGCAGGCTGTTGAGGTGCAGCAGGCACTGCCGGTGCAGCCTTTTGCACAGCCTTGTTGGACATAATGGTTGAACCGGGGGCATGGCCTGAAATGTACGCCAAGGTCAGCGAGGTAAGCATGAAGATTACCGCTGCCGCCGTAGTGACTCTGGTCATGAAATTTCCACCGCCACTGGCGCCGAATACGGATTGGCTGCCACCGGTACCGAAAGAGGCGCCCATCTCGGCACCTTTACCGGACTGCAGGAGTACCACGCCGATGATGAACAGGCTGGTAAGGATATGTAGTACTGCTATCAGGGTAGTCATCACGTCCCTCTCTCAACGTTAAAAAGGATGACTATATAGCACGCTCTGCCCTTGCTTGTAAAGCACCAAGTTAGGAGTTGAAGCGGACTATCGCTGCAAAGGAATCCGCCTTTAGACTGGCACCCCCAACCAGTGCTCCGTCTATGTCAGGCTGCGACATCAATCCTTTGACATTTTCCGGCTTGACGCTGCCGCCGTACAGAATAAGAATTTGATCAGCATCGGCCTGACTGTACAACTTTGCAACCAGCTGCCGGATAAAAGCGTGTACCTGCTGGGCCTGTTCGTCGCTGGCAGTCTTGCCAGTACCGATGGCCCAGACCGGTTCATAGGCGATGACAACCTGCTTGAGCTCCTCAGCCACCAGGCTCTGCAGGCCACCGGTGATCTGCGATTCTATCACCGTGAAGGTGTCTCCTGCCTCACGCTGCACCAGGGTTTCGCCAACACACAGCAAAACGGTCAAGCCTGTTGCCAAGGCGGCCCTGGTTTTACGGTTGGCGGTTTCATCGGTTTCGCCGAAATATTGGCGACGCTCGGAATGACCAATTATCACATGGCTGCAGCCGGCATCTTTCAGCAGCCCGGGAGCAACCTCACCGGTGAAGGCCCCCTCCTCTTCCCAATAACAGTCCTGTGCAGCCACTCTAATCCGGCTGCCTGCCGCTGCTGCCGCCACACTACTCAAGGCAGTAAACACCGGGGAGATAACCACCTCGACCCCCTGTACCTCTGCTACAAGCGGCTTGAGGGCCGTTACAAAGGCAGTGGCCTCGCTGATCGTTTTGAAAAGCTTCCAGTTACCGGCTATCAGTGGTGTCCGCACGCAGGCCTCCTATTTCTTGACGTCCAGCGCCTTGACGCCGGGCAGTATCTTGCCTTCCAACAGCTCAAGGAATGCACCGCCACCGGTGGAAATGTAACTGACCTGGCTGGCCACGCCTGCCTTGTTGACGGCTGCGTCGGTGTCGCCGCCGCCAATCACGGTGGTGGCGTAACAGTTGGCCACCGCCTCAGCCACGGCATAGGTGCCACGTGAGAAGGCGTCCATCTCAAAAACCCCCATCGGTCCGTTCCAGATCACGGTCTTGGCGTCACGCAGCGTCTCGGCAAACAACGTGGCCGAGGCCGGACCAATATCCAGCGCCATCCAGCCTTCAGGGATCTCCTGTACGGTCGTCACGAAATTGGTGGCGTTGGCCTCAAAGGCGTTGGCTACAACGCAATCCACCGGCAGATAGAAGGTGACCCCCTTCTTCTTGGCCTTGTCCATGATCTTCTTGGCTGTGGCGATCAACTCGTCTTCCACCAGCGATTTGCCGACGCTGTAGCCCATGGCCTTGAGGAAGGTAAAGGCCATGCCGCCACCGATCACAATCTTGTCGACCTTATTGACCAACGTCTCCAGCACCTCAAGCTTACCGGACACCTTAGCGCCTCCCAGGATTGCCACCAGTGGTCGCACCGGGTTGCTCATCGCCTTGTCAAAGAACGTCATCTCGTTCTTCATCAGAAAACCGGCGGCAATGGTGGGGACGATCTTGGTGATCGCCTCCACCGAGGCGTGGGCGCGGTGCGAGACGGCAAAGGCATCATTGACATAAATCTCGCAGCCGTTCACCAGTTGCTTGGCAAAAGCTGGATCGTTTTTTTCTTCACCGGCATAGAAGCGCACGTTTTCGAGCATGACCACATCACCGGGCTTCATGGCATCAATCAGTTTGTCCACCTCAGGGCCAAAACAATCCGGGGCCTGGACAACCTTTTTACCGAGCAGTTGTGAAAGACGCTTGGCAGCCGGGGCCATGGTGTATTTCGGTTTTTTCTCCCCCTTCGGCCGCCCCAGATGTGACGCAAGCACCACTTTTGCCCCTTGCTCAACGGCATATTTGATGGTGGGCACTGCACCAGCAATCCGGGTATCCTCAGTGATATTCCCCTTTTCATCCTGCGGTACGTTAAAGTCAACGCGGATAAAAACCTTCTTGCCCTTGATGTCCTTGAGTTGGTCAATATATCGAATTGGCATTGCGTATTCTCCCCAATCGCACGTGTCTGTAATAAAAAAAGAGGGGGATGACAGATCCCCCTCGACTTACTTAATGCACACGGTTACTTTTTGCTGGCAACCAGTCTCATCAGGTCAACCACCCGGTTCGAAAAACCACACTCATTGTCATACCAGGAGAGTACCTTGACCATGTTGCCATCCAGCACCTTGGTGCAAGACGCATCGACAATTGATGAATTGGGATTGCCGTTAAAATCGATCGAGACCAGCGGCGCCTCCTCAAAGCCCAGCACCCCCTTCAAGGCTCCTTTAGCAGCCTTTTTGAGGGCCGCATTGACCTTGTCGACATCGGCCTTTTTCTTGAGTGTTGCCACCAGATCCACCACCGAGACGTTGGGGGTAGGCACACGAATGGCCATGCCGTCCAGCTTGCCCTTCAGTTCGGGCAACACCAGGGCCACTGCCTTGGCAGCACCGGTGGTGGTGGGAATCATGGACAATGCGCCTGCACGGGCGCGACGCAGATCCTTGTGGGGCAGATCAAGAATGCGCTGGTCGTTGGTGTAGGAGTGTACGGTTGTGATCAAACCCTTCTCAATTCCAAAAGTTTCATGCAGCACCTTGGCCACTGGTGCCAAACAGTTAGTGGTGCAGGAGGCATTGGAAATGATATGGTGCTTCTTGGGATCATACAGCTGGTGGTTGACCCCCATAACAATCGTGATGTCCTCGTTAGTGGCAGGGGCAGAGATAATGACCTTCTTGGCCCCAGCCTTCAGATGCAGTTCCGCCTTGGCCCGGTCGGTAAACAGACCGGTCGATTCAAGGACCAGATCGACCTTTTCCTTTTTCCAAGGCAACTCCTCAGGATTTTTTATAGCCAGTATCTGAATTGCCTTGCCGTTGATGATCAGCTTTGAATCGGCAGCCTCTACCTTTCCAGGAAAAATACCATGCACTGAGTCGTATTTGAACAGATGGGCCAAGGTCTTTGCATCAGTCAGATCGTTGATGGCAACGCACTCGATCTCCTTGTCCTTGCAAATGGACCGCAGCACCATTCTACCGATACGTCCGAAACCGTTAATAGCAATACGCAATGCCATACCCTATCCTCCTGGAAATAAAGTAGTAGAACCCAGCATAGGCCACTAATGGCCTGTTCGTAAGGTGAAAATATAATAAAGCATAATCATGAATCGTCAACCGTAAAGTATCCATAAAAGCCGTATTCACGGGGTCGACATCGGTTTTCACCGTTTCAAATACTATGAATACATGGTATTAGTGGACGCATTCTGATGATGGCGGGATTCGTGCGCAATTCACTTGAACACAGGATTATACTTTTTGCCTTCATTATTCTCTCGCTGACCACCCTGGCCACGGCAGGGGTTAATATTGCCGGCTTCCGTCAAGACTACATTCAAGCCCAGATTCTCCGTTCGCAGAGCATCGGGCTAGCCATGAAGTCAGCTGTTGAGAAAGTTCTCAGCCTGGGGCTGCGCTTGCACGACATCCCTGGACTGGACGAGAAATGCCGCGATGTTGTCGTATCTAACCCTGATATTACCTATGCCGTGGTCACCTCACAAGAAGGCCATGTGCTGCACAGCAGTGACCCTATCTTTAAAAACGTTCATATCGGCACTAATCCCCACGGACACGGCAACCGTACGACGCTACTGACACTCGGCCCACGGACGTTTTACAACACAGCTATCGCCCTGCACTCGTACGACGGCTCGGTCACTGGCTATATCCACATCGGACTCCCTTCATCGAGCGTCAGCAGCAAGGTTTACAGCATGGCGCTCAAATCAGGGGCGGTATTCGTCGTTTTTTTCCTGATCTCGTTTGCCTGTGTCGTCATCTTTGTCAAACGCTACATAAGTGGCCCGATCGGAACGCTGCTAGCCGGGGTCAAAACCGTAGCCGAAGGTGACTTCAAACTTTCTCTGCCCGAAATGACAACCCGCGAATTCAAGGAACTAGCCGAAAAGATTGAGACCATGGCTGCATCGCTCGCCAGTCGTGACGCTGCGCTCCATAACAACTACGAAGAACTGGCAACAACCCACAACCAACTCAGGGACTCATTCCAAAAACTTGAACAACTCAGTTCGCAGCTTGAAAAATCAGAAGAACTCTACAAGACGCTGTTGGAAGATGCTGGCGACGCAATCATCGTTCTCGACCAAAATGAGACTGTCGCACTAGCCAACAAAAAGGCTGAAGAACTTTTAGGTTACAGCGCCAACGAGCTGATAGACAAACATATCTCGTCACTACTATTGTCGCTGCAGGTCGAAAACATCCCCCATATCCTGCAGATCATTAATGACGCCAAGACAGGCACGCCCATTGTTGAAGAGCTGACCATGCACACCAAACAACAGCTCAAGGTGATCGGTCAGATGCAGATCGGCTGCATCAAGGCTGGAGGGCAGACACTGCTGCAGGTAATCATCCGCGATGTGACCCGTGAACGCCAGCTGCTCAACAACCTTGAGACCAGTGCGGCAGAACTGACCCGACTCAACAAGATGAAAGACTCCTTTTTGGGGATGGCATCACATGAACTCAAGACACCGCTGACGGTCATCATGGGCTACACGGAACTATTGCTTCAAGACATGCACCACGACCTGACTCCTACCGTCTACGAGATGACCCAGCACATATCCACCGCAGCCTTACGTCTGAACAGCATTATCAGGGATATGGTCGATGTCTCGATGATCGACCGTAAAAAGATCGCTCTCAAGCTGGAGCCGGTCAATATTAACGAATTGATCGAGCAGGCAACCCAGGAGCAACGCCTCTTTTTTACGATGCGCAAACAGGTGCTCAGTCTGCACCTTGACCCTGAACTACCGGCCATAAGCGGTGACAAAAGCCGATTGATACAACTACTGGCCAATCTGATCAACAACGCGATAAAATTCACTCCAGATGGCGGTGAGATCAGGATACAAAGCAGCACCCGTGAGATTTTGCACAGCAAGCAACCACCCGGACAGGATCAGTCGCCCTCACTGTTGCACATCGGCCGCGAGCCGCACCGCTATGTTGAAATCAGTATTGCCGATACCGGCATCGGCATTGCCAAGGAAGAACAACTGCACATTTTTGACAAGTTTTACGAGTCAGGCAATATCGAGGAACACAGCTCCGGCAAGGTTGCTTTCAAGTCACGTGGAGCCGGACTTGGCCTCTCTATCGCCAGAGGGATGGTGGAGATGCACGGCGGGGAAATATGGGTTGAATCCAGCGGATACGATCCGGAACAATGCCCTGGAGCAACGTTTTTTATCCTGCTGCCCCTTGACCAGTTGAAAGGTAATGGTACGATTGAGTATCAGCAAGACTAAACACCACCAGTTCGCAGCATGTACCGAAAGGAGGCTCGTTTCCCATGGCACTCAAGAAGTCAGTGAAAAAGTCTACTACCAAGGCTGTAGCAAAGAGCAAACCAGCTCAGAAACCAATGGCAGCAAAGGCTGCAGCAAAAACTAAGGCAATTGCTGCCAAACCTGCTGCAGGTGCGGCCACAAAGAAAACTCCCAAAGCAGCGAAGGTTGCCCAACTTTCAGGCGAAGAGCTCATGGTTGAAAACCTTTCAACCCTTTCGTCTCTCGTACGAACCATCAGCGAAACCCTTGATGTTCTGGTGCAAAAGGTAGAGAACATGGCCTACCACTTGATCGCTACCGAGGAAACGCTGGCTGAAGTGGTAGCCACCACCGGCGTCGACTTGGCGCAGGTAAACAAACGGATCCGGACCAAAATCGCGAAAGGCACTGATCGGGCAGGCGATCCCAGCCGCGCCATTGATGTAGCTGCCACCATTGCTTCGCCTTTGCCACGTTCACAAAAATAATAGGACAAATCTTGAGCGCGACGAGGGGGCATATCCCGTACAGAGGTATGCCCCCTCGTCTACAAAGGAAACCATTCATCCATGTATCCAGCAGCTGTGATTTTTGACTTTGACGGTGTTATCGTTGACACAGAGCCACTACACTACCAGGCCTTTCAGAAAATTCTGACCCCCCGAAATCTCGGTTACAGCTGGGATGACTACCTCGCTGTGTATATGGGCTTCGATGACCGGGATGCCTTTCGAGAAGCATTTGCGCAGGGAGGCGTCGCACTTTCAGAGGGAGAACTTGAACAACTGATCGCACACAAGGCGGTCATCTTCCAGGAAGTTATAGCCAGCGGTGTAGCCCCGTACCCCGGCGTCACAGCACTCATCCATAAACTGCACGAACAGGGAACGCCACTTGCAATCTGTAGCGGGGCGCTACGGAGTGATATTCTGCCGATCATAGATCAGCTCGGCGTCGCCAGCTTCTTCTCGCTGATCATTACCGCTGATGATGTTCCGCACAGCAAACCTGATCCCACCTGCTATCGCATAGCAGCACAGCAACTGATTGCTGCCTATTCCGATCAACTAAGCCCAGACGCGCACAACATTATCGCCATTGAAGATACACCGGCTGGTATCAGCTCGGCAAAAGGCGCCGGGCTCATGGTTGTTGCTGTAAGCAACAGCTATCCCGCTGAGCGCCTACAGCAAGCTGATAGAATTGTAGCTTCGCTTGAAGAGCTACAAACCGGTCACTGGATCTGAATAATCACGTAAAGCATGGCAGCTAGGGACGCACACACGCATCCTGTTCACGATCGAACAGTTGTCCTGCTGGACAACTTTGTACCGGACGGCACTGGTTCATACGCTCATTCCAGTAGCACCGCGCTACACAGGTGTCATGTTGCCGGTCAAACATCTGACCAGGCGGACAGGCCCGCACCGGCCTACAGATATTCTGACTCTCACTCCAATAAAAGTTGGGACGGCACTCACAACTGCTGCCGTTCCATAGCTGCCCGCCGGTGCAACGTGCGACACAGGTATCCTGCTCACGATCAAACTCCTGGCCGGGTGGACACGTGCGTACAGGACGACACTGCTGTTTGCGTTCATTCCAATAGTAGTTGGGTCGGCACTCACAACTGCTACCGTTCCAGACCTGTCCACCGGTACAAGCCTGGCCAACACAGGTATCCTGTTCTCGATTAAACTGCTGACCTGGCGGGCACGTGCGTACAGGTCGACACTGCTGCTTATGATCATTCCAGTAGAAGTTAGGGCGGCACTCACAACTGACACCATTCCACACCTGACCACCACGGCACTGCGGAGCAGTAGCTGGCATTTTTTCAGTTGCTCTGACCAACGGCTTGCGAGGTTGAAGACCCTGCACAGACGGTTGTTGCACAGTGATGGGTAGCTCGCGTTGGGTTTCAATACTGAAGGCTGATCCAGGCAGACTGACAACAAACAAGAGAACAATCGCGAGTACCGATCTCATATTCCACCTCCTGACAACACTCAAACGCTAACTGTTACGTTGTTTATAGCACCAGTTATCGTTACGTCAACAACCGCAGGTTATGGAACAAAACGCAAACGCCCCGCTTCTCGAATTGAGGAGCGGGGCGTTTGGTTATTAATTCTGGCGGCGACCTACTTTCCCACACAGCTACCCGTGCAGTATCATCGGCCCTGAGGGGCTTAACTTCCGTGT